>ENA-OQIL01000310-OQIL01000310.1-human-gut-metagenome-genome-assembly--contig:-NODE-310-length-19487-cov-5.398657_pt1 | contig 19487 bp, 20 predicted proteins | sample MGYA00242583_ERZ504748 | MGnify/ENA primary metagenome ERZ504748 (study PRJEB26092, sample SAMD00036191) | human gut metagenome | host: Homo sapiens | study: EMG produced TPA metagenomics assembly of...
AAAGCCGCAAATCATACGGTAAAAAATGCCCTCCCACAAAGGCGGTAGTACCGTCTATGTGAGAGGGCAAAATAAAACGGCGATTTGATTATCATTTGGCTTAACAATCGGATAAAACCGCGTAAAATGCAGCCGCAATTGTTTCATATTCCGCAATTCTGTAAATCCAATTACCGCGCCTCGGTAAGATAGGGCGGTAATTTCACGGTAAAAAGCGATCATTTGCGCGTGCAAACGATACTGTCAATACGCCTTCGTATTCTCACCGGAACATCTGAAGTCAGACAGTATTTCAAAGCAAAAATGGTTCAAGCAGCCGAAAGGGCTTTCTGTGGTGACCATTCCCTGCAAACCACCGCGCTGCCGCCAAGGCGGACAGGCAAGCCGGACTGTCATGTTTTTATCTGCGGAAGCTTACTAAAATGGTAGAGGCGCCGCTGTATCTATGTGTATTTTACGTTTTTATGTTCCGGTCGATCTGTTCGTACCGCTGTTCGGCAACGATCCTGCTGTGGTAAAGGTCAGCGGCGACACCATCATCATTGACCCGGATGCTACGACCGAAGACGGCGATTCCAATCAGATTCCGAATCCGCTGACCGTCCATAACTCCCTTGTAGGGCTTGCAAAGGCAGTCGGCTTTGACATCAAGGCGCCGACCGTGTCCGCAGAGCAGGGAATCAGTGAGACAGAGGTCGCGGCGGTAGTCAGCAACGCCTTATAAAAGAGGGAAGAGTGGAGATTTTCTCCACTCTTTCTCTTTTACAGGTATACAGAAAAAGAGTGGAAAGCGCTTCGCTCTCCACTCTTAAATCTTCACTCTGTGAAATCAGTCAGCCCAGTACTGTGCAACATGTGCCTTGGTAACCTCAGCGGCCTTCTTGATATTCTCCTCGTTGGACAGCTTGTAGTAGTCCGGACGGAACACCTCCATGGTGCAAACGTCGCCTTCAAAGCCGATCTTCTTGAGGGTATCTGCGTAACGCTTGTGGTCGAGGCAGTCGCCCGGCTCGCCCGGCCACAGACGCTTCTCGTCGTTGTTGTAAGCAGCGCCGCACGGCATATTCTCCATGCCGTTCAGGTGCCATACGAAAATCTTCTTGCCGTCAGCCTTCTCGAGAGCAGCCCACTCGGAAGCCATAGCGTGGAAGTGGTACTGATCGAGGGTGATGCCGACCAGCGGATGGTTGACCTCGGTAACGATGTCGTAAGCGTACTCGAAGCGGTTGATGGACATGGTCGGTGCACCGCAGAACTCGATGGACAGCTTGATGCCGTGCGGCTCAACCTTCTTTACCATCTCCTTGAGAACAGCAACAGCATCCTCGCGGATCTCGTCAACGGTAGCCGGAACGGTCAGATCCATGGACGGAACGACAACGATCATCTTGCAGCCCAGCTTGTTGCAGTCTGCGATGATCTGGTCGAGCTTTGCCATAACGGCGTCCTTTTCCTCCTGGGTCTGCTTCATGTTGAAGAAAATCAGGGCGTTGTAGGACAGCATCTTCAGGTGATGCTTCGGGTCAGCGAACCATGCAGCCAGATCGTCGATGGTGTACTTGCCGGCAGCGATCTCGCGGTCGAGGCACTCGGACTGGATGTCGATGTAGTCAAAGCCGTACTTTTCACACAGGTCGAGGTCTTCGAGTACGGAGTGGTTTTCGCAGAAACGGTTGCAGCCTTCGTTAAAACCGATTTTCATAGCAGTAACTCCTTTTAACGTATCAATTTCGCGTTGTAAAACGCGGTATAGTGGTTAAGGTGATATGCAAGGGCAGTAAAGCAGGAAGCTCTGCCACCCTTGCGAGTGAGTAGCAATGAATAGAAAATATGAGGTGGATTACTTCTTGTAGAAGTCCGGGGTGCCGCCGGTAACAACCTTCTCCGGCACACCGGAGGTCTGGGACTTAACCAGAGCGTCAGCGGTGATGGAAGCAACGTAGCCGTCCCAAGCAGAGGAGCCGCCGGTCTCACCCTTGAGTGCGTGGTCAACCCAGTCCTGAATCTCTACATCGTAAGAATCGATGAAGCGCAGGATCCAGTTGTCCTCGATCTTGGTGGAAACCTCGTTAGCGTAGCGAACGGTCGGGAAGGACGGGCACGGCAGGTTTACAACGCCGTTCTCACATACAACCTCGCAGTTGATGTCGTAGCCGAAGCCGCAGTTTACGTTTACCTCGAGCATGTTGATGATGCCGCCCTTGGTCTTCATGATCATGATCTGCGGGTCCTTCAGCGCGTTCTTAACCTTGCTGTTGGTCTTCGGCATGATGCACTGAACCTCGTCCCACTCGTCGTTTACCAGCCACGGCAGAACGTCGATCTCGTGGATTGCGGTATCGGTAACAGCCATTGCGGTGGTGTAGTCATCGGCAACGCCGTCTGCACGGTGGGTGCACTTGATTACCATCGGGGCACCGAACTTGCCGGAATCGATCAGCTCCTTAACCTGACGGTAGCCGCGGTCGTAACGGCGCATGAAGCCAACCTGTACGAGGTGCTTGCCGCCTGCCATCTCGGCCTCAACGATCTCCTTGCCGTCAGCAGCGGTGTTAGCCAGCGGCTTCTCGGAGAATACCGGCTTGCCGGCCTTGATCGCTGCCAGAACCGGACCCTTGTGGAACTGACCCGGGGTGGTAACTACAACAGCGTTTACGTCCGGATCGTTGATTGCTTCGTTGAAATCGGTGTAAACCTTGGTGCCGGCACCGGCGATCTCAGCGCCCTTCTTTGCGCCTTCTTCAAATACGTCGCATACGGCCACAACCTGTGCGCCGCGGATGCGGTTCTGGATACGCTCGATGTGCTCACGGCCGATCATGCCGCAGCCGATCAGTGCAATGTTCAGATTTTCCATGATAAAGCTCATCCTTTCAAAATATGCCGCTGTACGGCAGAGTTCAAGTCTAACGGATTATGTGCGAGTATTTCGGGAGCCGCAGCATTGCTGCGACCCCTGAAAACTCGGAAAAAGAAGAGAGATTGTGTGTGTCTGTTTTACGCGCGCTTTGCGTTCTTGCGCATATCAAGGATAACCGAACCGACGATGATCAGGCCCTTGACAATGTTGGTCATGTTATCATCGACCTTCAGCATAACCAGGCCGTTGTTGATAACGCCGAGGATCAGGATACCTGCCAGAACACCGGATACGCGGCAGATACCGCCGGTGTGGGAGGTGCCGCCTACGGTAGCCGCAGCGATAGCGTCCAGCTCGTAGTTCAGGCCGGAGTTGGCCGGGTCAGCCGAACCTGCACGGCCTGCCAGCAGAATACCTGCAACAGCCGCACAAACCGAGCACCATACATAAACCATGATGAGGTTCTTTTCTACATTGATGCCGGCAACGCGGGCAGCCTGATCGTTGCCGCCGATGGCATACACGTTTTTGCCGAAGCGGGTCTGCGTCAGCAGGAAGGCCGAGATCGCAAACATAATGAAGAATACCAGAATGATGACCGGAACCGAGCCGATTTTAGCAGATCCGAGGAAACGGAACTCCGGGGTCAGGTTGGAAACCGGGCGGCTGGTGTACATTTTTGCGCTTGCGCGGCAGATCAGCTGTGCGCCGAGCGTTGCGATGAAGGGCGGAATCTTGGTGTACGCGATGATCGCACCGTAAATAGCGCCGATGCCTGCGCCGATTGCCAGACCGATCAGAATAACCAGCGGTGCGGGCAGGGAGCCCAGACCGGGGAATACTGCGTTGGCATAATCTGCCGGCTGAACCAGAGATGCCGTGATGCAGGCAACCAGGCCGGCCGATGCGCCGATCGTCAGGTCGATACCTTTGGACAGGATCGCGAACATAACGCCGAAGGCCAGAATACCCTTGACGGCCTCACCGGAGAGCAGCGTCAGCAGGTTGTTTACGGTGAAGAAACTGGGCTGTGCAACACCCATGATAATGACCATAGCGATCAGTACCAGCCAGATCGAGTTCTGCGACAGGAATTTTTTCTTGTCAAACGTCTTATGCATACCATTTACCCTTCTTTCTTATTGCTCATCAGCAGCGGGCTGGTAAGGAACCTCGCTGGTAGCGTATTTCAGGATCAGTTCGGACGAAAAATCCTTGCGATCTACGATTGCGGTCATCGTGCCTTCATGCATGACCACGATGCGGTCGGACATACCCATAACTTCGGGCAGCTCGCTCGAGATCATGATGATCGCCTTGCCTTCGCCGGCCAGCTTGGTGATCAGCGAGTGGATTTCGGCCTTGGCGCCTACGTCGATACCGCGGGTCGGCTCGTCTACGATCAGGATGTCCGGATCGGTCAGCAGCCAGCGGCCTACCAGAACCTTCTGCTGATTGCCGCCGGAAAGGTTCTTGATGGGGGTGTCGATCGTCGGTGTTTTGGTATTGAGCTTACGCACATACTCTTCGGTATCCTCGCGCATCTTCTTGTGATTGAGCGGGAAACCGTAGTTTTTCAGGCTGGCAAGCACGGTATTGTCCTTGATGCTCAGCATACCGACGATGCCGTTGCCGCGTCGGTCCTCGGTCAGCAGGGCGATCTTGTGTGCGATGGCGTGCTCGGGGGATTTGATGTGCAGCTCCTCGCCGTCCTTATAGATCTTGCCGCCGGTGATATGGCGCATACCGAAAATAGCCTCTGCCGTTTCGGTACGGCCTGCGCCGACCAGACCGGCCATGCCCAGAATTTCACCGCGGTGCAGCTCGAACGATACGTTCTTTACCGCATGACCGGCGGAAAGGTTCTCGACCTTCAGAATGGTATCTCCGATCGGGCAATCCACCTTGGGGAACATATTGGAAACCTCACGGCCTACCATAAGCTGAATCAGTTTATCTACGTTCAGGTTTTCCGCGCGGTCGCTGGCGATGTACTCGCCGTCACGATATACGGTGATATCATCCGAAATGCGGAAAATTTCATCCATTTTATGCGAAATATAAATGATTGCTACGTTTTTCTTTTTCAGGTCATCGATGATGCGGAACAGATGCTCAACCTCGGTTTCGGTCAGGGAGGAGGTCGGCTCGTCCATGATTACGATCTTGCTGTCATACGAAACCGCCTTTGCGATTTCAACCATCTGCATTTTTGCAACCGTCAGGTTGCCCATCTTTTCATCCGGATCAACATCCAGATGCAGGCGCTGGAACAGGTCGATGCTGTCCTGACGCATTTTCTTGTGATCAATGATCAGGCCCTTGCGCGGTGCGCGGCCCAGCCAGAGGTTTTCGCTGACACTGCGTTCCGGAACCGGCGATAATTCCTGATGGATCATCGAAATGCCGGAGTTCAGCGCTTCCAATGTGGTTTTGAAACGGATTTCCTTGCCGTCAAAAAACGATCTTGCCCGATGTGGGCGGATGGATGCCGATCAGGCATTTCATCAGGGTCGATTTGCCTGCACCGTTTTCGCCCATCAGGGTGTGTACGGTACCGGGACGCACCTTCAGCTGCACGCCCTTCAGCGCACGCACACCGGGGAAATCCTTGACGATATCGGTCATCTCCAGGATATACTCTTGACTCACTGCTTTTCACCCCAATATCTCTGCGTTTTTTTTAGGAAGGGGACATATGGAAATGTCCCCTTCGCAACATTCAGTGTCGGAATTTAGTCGTAATCTGCTACGTTGTCGATGGTAACCGGCTCGAACGGTACCCAGATGATGAACTCGTTCTCGTCGTCTACTTCATAGCCGGTGCCCTCTGCGATCGGCTTGCCGTCGATCAGGTTTGCAGCTGCCTGCAGGGAAGCGCGGCCCTGACCCTCTGCGTTCTGGAATACGGTCATAGCGAGGGTGCCGTCCTTGATAGCCTGACGGCCGTCAGCGGTTGCGTCGATGCCGACGATCGGAACGGACTTCGGGTCCAGACCCTGCTGCTGCATTGCTTCGACTGCACCGAGTGCCATTGCATCGTTGTTGGAGATGATGCAGTCGTACTTGGTGGTCTTGAGCAGCGGAGAGATCATGTCCATTGCGGTTGCACGGTCATAATCGGCTGCCAGCGGAGCAGCTGCTGCGGTTGCCTTGATGCCGTTGTCCTCCAGTGCCTTGAGCACGGATGCGGTACGGTTGGTGGTGGAGGTCTGACCGAGGATGCCGTTGAGCATCAGGTAGGAGATATCGGTCTTGCCCTGATCCTTAAAGAACTTTGCGAGGAACTCGCCCTGGAATGCGCCGGAGGTCATTTCGTCGGAGCCGACGTAAACAGCCTTCTCATTCAGTACGGAGGGATCGCCCGGGAAACGGTTTACGAATACGACCGGAACATCGCCTGCGGCCTCGACACACTGTGCAGCGGTCTCGGGGTCTACCATGTTGATAATGATGGCATCTTCACCTGCGGTAACCGAGGATTCGATGTACTGGATCATCTTGCTGGTGTCACTGTTGGCATCCTGGGTGGTCAGGTTGATGCCGGTGTCCTTTGCAGCGGCCTGAGCGGCTGCCTCCATTTCGCTGAGCCACTCATCGCGCTGGCTCATGATCAGCGTTACCTTGTGGCCGCTGCCGCCGTCTGCGCTGTCGCCCCCCTGCTGTGCGCCACCGCCGCAGCCTGCCAGCATGGATGCCATCATTGCCGATGCAATCAATCCTGCGAAAAGTCTTTTTTTCATTTGCTTTTACCTCATCTTTCTCAACTTTTTTCTTAGCCGTACACGTTCACATTTTGGAAAAATGCGATTTACGCTTGCCTTGATTTAGTTTTACACTCTTTTTCGATGTGCGTCAACCGGCTTTTTGAATTTTCACCAAACCGCACAGACGAATCTTATGAAAACCGGTGATTCTGTCTGCACAAAATTGTGATTTTATAGGCTTTGCACGACAGAGCAGGGTAATCGCTTATGCAAAACTACCCGCCTCAGATGCAGGATCTGACTGTTAGTTCAATCTCATAACAACTCGGTATTCGTTTCGTATTTCACGTGTTTTGCTCATTTTATGGCGTTTACGGAAGATGCATTGTACGAAAATATGAACAAAACACGGAAGGTTCGGAAAAGAGTGCATTTTTGCGTGCACGGCTCGAATGAGCAGAATCCGTACACGTGCACAATATTGTGAATACCGCTTTATTCACTTTAGATATAGACTTATTAGGGGTATTATGTTATGCTTTAACTATAAAAACGGGAAAGTCCCGTTCTGACAGAGGTGATATCATATGGCAATTACCCTGAATCAAATTGCTGAGATTTGCGGTGTGTCCCGCGGTACAGTCGATCGGGCACTTCATAATAAAGGAAATGTTCGCCCTGCGGTGGCGGAGCGGATCAAGGCGGTAGCCAACGAATATGGCTACACCCCCAACCGTGCCGGACTGGCACTGTCCCGCGCATCGCATCCGATTCGCATCGGCGTGATCATGTTTTCGGTGCAGACCCCGTTCATGCAGATCGTTCTGGATGCCGCCCGGCGCGAAGCCCGCCGTCTGGCCGCGTTCAGCGTGGAGGTCATCTTCCGGCTGTCGCCCTCGCTTGATCCGGTCGAGCAGGTCTCGATGATCGAGGAGCTGGTCGAGCAGCATCATATCAATGCGCTGGCGATCACGCCGCTCGACTGTCTGCTGGTCGAAACCAAGATCAACGAGCTGATCGACCAACGCGGAATACCGGTCGTTATGTTTAACACCGATCTGCCCAACAGCCACCGGCTGTGCTATGTCGGGCAGGAAAACCTTTCTTCCGGCCGTACAGTGGCCGAGCTGATGCGTCTGGTGGCGCGGGAGAGCGGCACGGTGGCTACGATCAGTGCGCCCTGTATGTATCACAGTGCGTACCGCGAACGTCTGAAGGGCTTTAAGGAGGAGCTGCTTACCCCCGATTCGTCGCTTCAGCTGCGGGATGTCATGCTGCCGAACGATGACAGCAATGTGGTTTACGAGCATACGCTCCGTCTGCTGCAGGAGGTTCCCGATCTGACCGGTATCTACGCGATCACACCGGGTTATGCGGGCGTATGCAGTGCGCTGGTCGATTCCGGCCGCGCACGAGGGGTGCACCTGATCATGCACGATGAGATCCCCGCCAACCTGTACGAGCTTCGGCGCGGTGTTGCGGATTTTGTCATCGGACAGGATGCGGTGCAGCAGGGCGCACTGCCGCTGTCCCTGTTGGCTGATTACATTCAACTCAAACAGCAGCCGCCGAAGGAGTTTTACCATACCGATATTCGGGTGCTGCTGCGACACAATATCGAAAATTTGCTTTAATCCAGGTCAGGAGGTATTATGTCTGTTCTGCTTCCGGCATTTCGCCGTGTCAGACTAACGCAGCAATGTGTGATTCATCCGCAGGATAAGGGCGGCAACTATCTGCCTTGCGCCTCGGAGGATTGGGTGCTGTTTGTTTCGCTTGCTGCGGACGGGGAGAAGATCATTCTGCGGACCGAGCACCGCTGTCTGCCGATCAAACCCGGCAGTGCGCTGCTGCTGCCGCCGAATGTCTGTCACGAGCTGCCGTTCGTACAGGCACCCTGTCTGATGCTGGAATTTTCCGCCGCGGATGACGGACAGGCGATGTTTGAGTTTCCGCAGTTACAGGGAACACCGGCATGGACGTTGCTGCAGCTGCTCTACTCGGAACAGACCACGGCTGCCGCCCGGACACCGCTTTTAGATGCGCTGCTGATGCAGATGGCGCCTATGGCGCATGGCTTCGAGCTGTGTGCGCCGGATGCCGCATTCTCGCTTGCAACCGAGGTATTGCAGCATTTGAACCTGTGCTTTGCCGATGAGCTTTCGCTGACCGAGCTGACCAATCGGTTTCACGTTTCGACCAGCCACATGATCCATATGTTCAAGGCGCAGTTCGGCCTGCCGCCCATTCAGTATATGGTACGCCGCCGGATCGGGGAAGCGCAGCATCTGCTCCGCACAACGGAGGACAGTGCGGGCGATATTGGCGGTCGGGTCGGCATGATCAACCGCAATTACTTTTACCGGATGTTCAAGCGTCTGGTGGGGGTATCGCCAGTTCGATACCGCGAGGTCATTGGCGAACGCCCGGATATGCTGGCTTGAGGAAACGACTTTATGGGATCGAGAGGCGGTTGGAAAAACTAACGTTTTCCGAGCAGCCTCTCGATCGAAACCACGCTTTCGATTCAATTTCGGAGAAAAATCACGCCTTGCAGGCACATTGTTTCTTCCCTTGTATAAATTCCGAGATACACAAGGTGAATTGCTGCATAGCGGCAGGAGAGGGTGGCCTGGGCCATGCTCTCGGAATTTATGCGTGCTGCCGCACGAAGCATAAGAGTCGAAATGCTGCTTTGGGGACAGCCTCAGGCACTGTGATTTAGACACAGTGCCTTTCTTTTTGTCTGGTTGTCGGAAAATAGAAGGGGAAATTATACAGAGTTGCCATGGCGTTCCGATCTGTGGAGGACAGCGGCACAAGACACAACCCCTGAGTTTTGAACCCTGCCCTCGATTTTGGGGTCTATATTTTGAAGCCTAAAAGCCGCAAATCATACGGTAAAAAATGCCCTCCCACAAAGGCGGTAGTACCGTCTATGTGAGAGGGCAAAATAAAACGGCGATTTGATTATCATTTGGCTTAACAATCGGATAAAACCGCGTAAAAAGCTGCCGAAAGGGCTTTCTGTGGTGACCATTCACTGCACCCCCCCGCGCTGCTGCCGAGGCGGACAAGCAAGCCGGACTGTCATGTTTCTATCTGCGGAAGCGTTACCGAAAAGGCAGCTGTGTCCGCTGTTTTTTTATGTGTATTTTACGCTTTTTTGAACGTTTTTCAAAAATGTTGTGTATTGTGTATGTGTATTAAAAAGAGACAGGCTGTTACGCCTGTCTCTTTCTTTATCCGCATTTTTACATATTCTCCGCGCAGAGGATCTCGATCGGCGTATCGATCTGGTCATGCGGCAGGGTATGCCGCTGGACATAATCGCGCAAGGTGAGCAGCGCAAGATAGCTCTGCCGGTGGATATTCTGCGCGATGGTGAAATCTATTTCGCCGCTTTCCAGCAGGCGGCGGGTGGAGTCGGTTAGATCGTGGCTGACGATATGCACTTGTCCGGTCTTTTCCATATCGCGCACCGCCTCTACGCAGCCGGAAACGCTGTGATTCGCCATATAGATACCGTGGATGGACGGCGTGCGTTCGAGCGCGTCGCGCACCTTCTGGTAGCTGAGCGTATAGTCATTGTAGGTTTCAATGATCTGGATATGCCTGCCGGCAAAGCCGCGCTCATACAATCGCTCGCAAAAGCCCTGAAGCCGCAGCCGATGAGCGTTAAATTCCGGATTGCCGATCGCAATGAGCAGGCTGTCCTCCGGACGCAGATATTTCGCCATCAGCTCGCCGGCAACACGACCGCTGCGGATCAGGTCCTGACCGATGAAGCACAGCCGGTCACAGCCGGTCAGGTCGGTGTTCATCGTGACAAAGACGATCCCTTTTTCGCGCAGCTCGTTGATTTTGTGCACGATAGCGGCATGATCCTTCGCACAAACCGCAATGCCGTTCACGCCTTGTCCTGCCAGTACCTCCAGCCGTTCGACCGCTTCCTCCGGCAGCTCGGTTTCACATTTCTGCACCAGAAATTCCACATTGAAATCGCGCAGAAAGTCCTGTGCGTCCTGCACGCCGCGCAGCAGCTCCTGACGCAGATAGCCGCTTTCGCTCGTCAACAGCACACCCAGACGGCAAGGCGGCAGTTCAGACGCCGACCGGCTGAGTCCGAGTGCGTCCGCCTGCTCCGCACGCGGCGGTGCGTAGCCCAGTTCGCGCATGGTGCGCAGCACACGCTCGGCAATTTCCGGCTTGACGTGCGGACGCCCATTGAGAACGCGGTCCACTGTGCCGCGTGACACGCCTGCCCGTTCTGCTATCGTGTTGATCGTTATTCGTTTTGCCATGCTGCAACCGTCCTTTGCTTCTGATAACAGTATCATATCATAGTTTTTCAATTTGTGCCATAGGCACACGAAAAAAACAATACACATTTTTGAAACCCGCGGAAAGCACTAAGATATATCGTAGAACAGCGTCATTTATTTGCTTAATTACAAAAATATCTGCAAATATTGTGACTATATCACAAAATTTTGAACAATCTTTTTTGTATCGGTGGAAATCTGAGTGTGCGCGCTTACAAAACGGCACAAAGTTTGCACAATCCGTATTTTACAATAAATACAGCATTTTATATGTCATTGACAGTGCAAAAGTATCGTGCTATAAATAAATTGTGCTTAAGGCACAAACTAAAACAAAAGCACAAAACGAGGAGAGCGTGAAAGATGTTCAATAACGTAAAACTCGGCATCGCGCCGATTGGCTGGACGAATGACGATATGCCGCAGCTCGGCGGCGAGCTGACCTTCGAGCAGATGGTTTCCGAAGCAGCGCTTGCCGGCTTTCAGGGCACCGAGGTCGGCGGCAAGTTCCCGACCGACCCGGCAGTGCTCAACAAGGCACTCGACCTGCGCGGCATCAAGATCGCGTCCCAGTGGTTCTCCAGTTTCCTGTGCTCCACGCCGTACGAGGAGAACGAAAAGGCATTCATCAAGCAGCTTGATTTCCTCGAGGCAGTCGGCGCAAGCCGCATCAATGTCTGCGAGCTGACCCGCTGCCTGTTCGCGGAGGAGTGCTCGATGTTCGGCGACAACAAGCCGGTTGCCACCGACGAAGAGTGGGACAAGCTGTGCGACGGTCTGAACAAGCTGGGCAAGATCGCGGCCGACCGCGGTTTCAAGCTGTGCTTTCATCACCATATGGCGACCGTGGTTCAGACCTTCGAGGAAACCAAGCGCCTGATGGACAACACCGATCCGCGCTACGTTTACCTCTGCTTTGATACCGGCCACTTCACCTTCTCCAAGGAGGACGCCGTAAAGGCGGCGAAGGAATTCGGCCCGCGCATCGGCCACGTTCACCTCAAGGACATCCGTCCGGACAGGATGGAAAAGGCATATGCCGAGGGCTTCAAGTTCCGCAAGGCGGTACTCGAAGGCTGCTTCACCATTCCGGGTGACGGCTGCGTAGACTATCCGGGCGTATTCAAGGCGCTTCATGACGCGCATTACGAGGGCTGGTTCATCGTCGAAGCCGAGCAGGACCCGGCAAAGGCAAATCCGCTCGAATACGCAAAAATGGCGCGCGAGTATATCCGAAAAACCACCGGAATCTGATATGATTCACTCATTTCTCTCTTTTTTCTTCTGTTCGGGTGCCGCGGTGCTCCAACACTGCGGCTGACCGAACGCAACGAGAGGAAAAAATATCATAAACAAACGACAAGGGAGGCGGCGAGATGAGCGAATACTTAGTGGAAATGAACGATATCACAGTGCAGTTTCCAGGCGTTCTGGCACTGGATCATGTTCATTTTGACGCAAAGCCGGGCGAAGTTCACGTTCTGCTCGGTGAGAACGGCGCAGGCAAGTCCACCATTATGAAGGTACTTGCCGGTGTCAACACCAACTACGAGGGCGAGATCATCTACAAGGGTGAGAAGATCGTATCCCGCAGTATCGAGGAACAGCGAGAACGCGGTGTCAGCATTATTTTTTCAGGAGCTGAACCAGCTGAAAAACCTCACTGTTGCGGAGAATATCTTCATGGGCCGTCAGCCGACGAAGGCCGGCGGACAGATCGACTGGAAGACCATGAACCGCAAGGCGCGTGAGCTGCTCGACAGCATCCACTCGGATATTTCCGAGAAAGCACAGGTGTCCTCGCTGAGCGTTGGACAGATGCAGATGGTCGAAATCGCAAAGGCACTCTCGTTCGACTGCGACATCATCATCATGGACGAACCGACTTCGGCGCTAACCGAAAAGGAAGTTGCCAGCCTGTTCGAGATTATCGACGGACTGAAAAAGAAGGCGTAGCAATCGTTTACATCTCCCACCGACTGGAAGAAATTATGAAGATCGGCGATCGTCTGACCATCTTCCGCGATGGCAAGTACATCGACACCGTAAACGTCAAGGACATCACCATCGATCAGATGGTAGCCATGATGGTTGGACGTGAAATGACCGACTATTATCCCAAGGTTGACGTAAAGCCGGGTGAAAAGCTGCTCGAAGTCACCGACATCAGGCAGGGCGACACGCTGAAGGGCATTTCGTTCTACGCTCGTGCAGGTGAGATCACCGGTTTCTACGGACTGATGGGTGCGGGCCGTACCGAGCTGATGCGTGCCATCTTCGGTGCAGACCCATTCACGAGCGGTGAGATCAAGGTAAAGGGTCAGCCTGTTGCCATCAAATCCTGTGAGCAGGCGAAAAAACTCGGTCTGGCACTGCTGACCGAGGACCGCAAGAGTCAGGGTCTGATCCTTGAATTCTCGCTCAACCAGAACATTTCTCTGGCAAACATGAACACCGCGATGACGTCGTTTGGCTTCAACAAGGCCAAGGAGACCGCACACAACCAGAAACTCGCGGACTCCATGCGCGTCAAGACCCCGTCGCTCGAGCAGAAGGCGAAAAATCTGTCCGGCGGCAACCAGCAGAAGGTCGTTATCTGCAAGTGGCTGAACACGGATTCCGACATCATCATCTTCGACGAACCGACTCGCGGCATTGACGTTGGCGCGAAAGCCGAGATCTACAAGATTATGAACGCACTCAAGGAGCAGGGCAAGGCGGTTATTATGGTATCCTCCGAGCTGGCTGAATGCATGGGCGTTTCCGACCGCATCTATGTTATGCATGAGGGTGAAATGACCGGCATCATCGAAGGCGAGGACATGAAGAACGTCACGGAAGAACTGGTAGTCGGTTATGCGACCGGCGCGAAAACAAATATGAAGTGAGGGCAAAAAGATGAAAGAGAAGCTGAAGAAAATCGACCTTTCCAATGCGTCCGCACTGATCGTGTTGATCGTGCTCTGTATTGGCCTGACTATCGCAGAACCGGCATTCGGCTCGGTGGCAAACCTCATCAACATTCTCCAGCAGGTAACGGTAATCGCCGTGCTTGCACTGGGTGTTAACGTGGTTATCTTTACCGGCGGCATTGATATTTCGGTCGGCTCGGTTGTAGCCTTCACCGGTATCGTCATGGGCAAGCTGATCGTTGAGAACGGCATGCCGGATATTGTTGGCGTTATTGCTGCTGTTCTCGTGGGCGCTGCCTGCGGTACCTTTAACGGCATTATGATCTCCAAATTCAAGCTGCAGCCGATGATCGCAACGCTGGCTATGATGTCCATGGCACGCGGCGCAGCCTACACGCTGGCTGACGGCCAGACCATTACCGGCTACTCGGCAGGCTTCCGCTGGATCGGTATTGCAAACATTCCGGGCACCGCTATCCCGGTGCAGATCGTATTCATGGTTCTGCTGTACATCGCGTTTTACTATGTGATGAAGTACCGCAAGTTCGGCCGCTACATCTACTCCATCGGCGGTAACGAAGAGGCAACCCGTCTTTCCGGCATCAACGTTGACAAGTACAAAACTCTCGCTTACACCGTTTCCGGTCTGTGCGCCGGTATCGCATCGGTTATTCTGGTAGCCAAGCTGAACTCTGCACAGTCGGTTGCCGGTCTGGACTACGAGATGGATGCGATCGCATCCTGTGTTATCGGCGGCACCTCGCTGCTCGGCGGCTTCGGTTCGGTATGGGGCACGTTCGTCGGCTCGATCATTATGATCGTCATCCGCAACGGCCTGAACCTGCTGAACGTATCCTCCAACCTGCAGAAGCTGGTTATCGGCGTAGTAATCCTGTGGCTGTACTGGCGGACTCTATCCGCAACAAGGCTGCAGCAAAGAAGTAAGACCATTCGCATTTACAGAGTTGTTACCCCGTATGGGTAAAATAAGAGAAAGAAGAAAGAATCGACAAATTGAGAGGAGCAACAAAAATGAAATTCAAGAGAACGATGGCAATGGTAATGGCAACTGCAATGATGCTGGGTCTGGCAGCCTGCGGCGGCGGCAGCAGCTCGGGCGGCGGCTCGAGCGCCGGCGGCGATGATGAGGTAAAGATCGCGTACATCGTTAAGGCAAAGTCGGACGCATTCTGGACCAGCATGGAGGATGGTGCTGAGTCGTTCGCAGAGGAAAAGGGCATCCATCTCGAGTTCCAGGCTCCGGAGAAGGAGACCGATGTAGAGAAGCAGGTGCAGATGGTCGAGAACGCCGTTATCAAGGGCTTTGACGCAATCGTCCTGTCCGCAGCAGACTCCAACTCGCTGGCTCCGGCCATCAAGAAGGCAAATGACGCAAATATTCCGGTTATCCTGGTAAACGACACCATGTCGCAGGCGGCACTGGATGAGGCAGGTGCTCACGTTGAGACCTATGTCGGCATCGACCAGTACGAGGCTGCATCTCTGGCAGGCAAGTACGCTGCTGAGAACATCAAGGATGCAAAGATCCTCTACCTCGAGGGTATTGCAGGTGTAGACGCACTGACGCAGCGTCTGGAGGGCTTTAAGGATCAGTGCGGCAGCTTCAAGGTTGTTGCATCCCAGACCGCAAAGTGCGACCGTAACGAAGCGTTCAACGTTATGCAGAACGTGCTGTCCTCCAACCCGGAAGTAAACGTTGTCTGGGCTGTAAACGCTGAGATGGGTCAGGGCGCCATCCAGGCGATTGAGCAGGGCGGTTTCTCCGGAAAGGTACAGGTGTTTGACTTTGACGCATCTCCGGACGACATCGAGGCGATCAAGGCTGGCACGCTGACCGGCACCGTAGCACAGTACCCGAACCTGCAGGCTGAGAGCGCAATCCAGGCTTGCCTGGACGTTCTGGACGGCAAGACTCTGGAAGACCACATTGTAACCCCGGCAGCTCTCGTAACCAAGGACAACGTAGACAAGTTTGAGGCTGGCGAAGATATCACTGCACAGTAATTTGTGTTGGGCTTATGGGCGGCGGACGCCGCCCGACCCATGAAAAGGAGCAATACACCATGAAATTTGATCGTTCTGCGTGCATCGAACCGATGTACAGCGAAATCCCGTTCCTTGACCGCTTTCAGGCGGCAAAGGACGATGGCTTTGAATATGTAGAGTTCTGGAGCTGGACCGACAAGAATCTGGATGCTGTCAAGGTAGCGGCAGAGAAGGCCGGTATCGGTATTTCGGGTTTCAATGGCGATGCGGATTATTCGCTGATCGACCCGACTCACAAGGAGAAGTACCTCGAGTTCCTCAAGAAGTCGGTTGCAGCGGCACAGAAGGTCGGTGCGAAGAGCGTTACTATTCACTCCAATGCGCTGGGCGACGGCGGCATTGTAGTGAATCACTACACCGAGCTGTCCGACACCGTGAAGCTGTGCTCGATGTATGATATGCTGATCGAGTGCGCCAAGATCGCCGAGGAAAGCGGCATTGACATGAACCTCGAGCCGCTCAACATCACCACCGACCATGTCGGCAACTATCTGGCGCATACGCAGATGGCGGCGGAGATGACGCGCCTGATCGCCTCGCCGCGCCTCAAGGTGCTGTACGATGTATACCATATGCAGCTGAATGAAGGCTCGCTGTGTGACACTATCGCAAAGTACGCTGACCAGTTCGGTCACATCCATGTAGCGGACGTTCCGGGCCGCCATGAGCCGGGTACGGGCGAGATCAACTACACCAAGGTGTTCGACCAGCTCGCCGAGTCCGGCTACACCGGCAGAGTCGGCTTCGAGCTGTTCCCCAAGACCACGACTGCTGAGGCGGTCAAGGCTATCATGACTTACTAAGTCATAATCATTCGCTTTTCCAATCTATCTTATTATAAAAAGGAGTAATCACTATGTTGAAAGTTGGTATTATCGGTGTAGGCTCTATGGGCACCCAGCATTTCCTGCGCCTGATGAACAAGATCCACGGCGCTACCGTTACTGCAGTTTCCGACATCAACGAGGCTCATGCCAAGGAAGTTATTGCGCCGTATCCGACCGTCCGTTTCATCGCGGACCCGATCGCACTGATCAACGATCCGGAAGTTGACGCTGTCGTTATCGTTTCCATCGACTCCACCCACGAGGAATACTGCCTCGAGGCTATCAAGTGCGGCAAGTACATCTTCTGCGAGAAACCGCTGTCCGCATCTGCTGAGGGCGCAAAGAAGGTCGTTGACGCGGAGATCGCAGGCGGCAAGCGCCTGATCCAGATGGGCTTCAACCGCCGTTTTGACCCGGCTTACGAGGAACTGAAGGCTCTGGTCGTATCCGGCAAGCTGGGCGCACCGCTGGTTGCACACTGCGCACACCGCAACGCAAACTATCCGGCACAGTATGATGACGTTGTTGCCGTTACCGGCACCGCTATCCACGAGATCGACACCATGGCATGGCTGGTCGGCGACTACTTCACCAAGGCACAGGGATAGTTTCCGAGTGCTCCGTCACTCCAAGAACGAGAACCTGCACGATCCGCAGATCGTCATGCTGACCACTTCCTCCGGTATGGTCATCAGCTGCGAGATCTGGGTAAACTGCCAGTACGCATATGATATCCGCTGCGAGGTTCTCTGCGAGGATGGCACGCAACCCTGCCGCGTCCCTCCCGCGTGGACGTTTGCACCAACCAGACCCACTACAAGGGCATGACCACCGACGGTCTGGGCTACTTTGCCGAGGCATATGACCGCGAATTTCAGGCATGGGCTGACGCCTGCAACGCAGGCACCTACTGCAAGGCAGCAGCCTCTGCTTGGGATGGCTACTGCGCAGCTGTTACCACGGATTCCTGCCTGAAGAGCCAGAAGTCCGGTGCTATCGAGGCTGTTCCGCTGACCGACCGTCCGGATTTCTATATCGACTAAGGTTTCCTTTCTGATATTTCTTTTTTCCCATTTCCTCTATAGCGCGCTCCCCGTCTTCACTCTGTAAGATGGGGAGTTTTGCCATAAACCACGGCATGGGTCGTATGTGCGAGCCGTCGGAGGTCGCTGACCTGATGGCGTTTCTTGCGGGCGGTAGAGCGGATTACATCACCGGCGTTACCGTTACTATCGCCGGCGGCAAGACGTTGATTTGACGACAGAACAGAAATTCAATATATATGCCCAATGCCCGCCTTCGCGGCATCGCTCATTTCATCAATCATGCGGTGAGGGACCACAAAAACAAAAGGCGCCGCAAGGCAGGAAAGAGCAGCGCCTTTTATAGTTTGATACATCGGATGTTCTTAAGGCAACACCGCACAATTAAAGCCGCGGTGCTTTGCGGAAATTTTGTGCCCTGACTTTGTTACAATTTCACGGTAATACATCAAGTATTACCGCAAAACTGTGCCTCGTCAGTACGCAAAATTTACTCGCAAATCACTCTTGTTCAATTATGCGGTATTGCCTTAAAACTCCAGACTGTCTGCGTTTAGGAGAAAATACTTCATGCCCATGATAACGAAGCCTTCATCGTTGCGCCACGGTTTGCGGACGCCGTTTACGATGACGATTTTCTTGAACGAGTCCGGGATATGGCGGAGCGAGTTGAATTCCTGCGCCTGCTTCTCCTCCGAGGTGAGGTCGTAGGCAACCTGGATATAATATCGCTGACTCGCCTGATTGACAACGAAATCGACTTCGAGCTGCTTTACGCAGGCGCTTTGCCGCTGCTGCTCCCTGCCGTAACGCTTTCCACGATGCCTACATCGACATGATAACCGCGAATGCACAGCTTCATTATATACGATGTTCTCATGATGTGAGTCGGCATCCTGCTGACGGAAATTCAGCCGGCGTTGCGCAGACCGAGGTCAGTGAAGTAATATTTTGAGATTGGCACCGATATACTTGCGCCCTTTGATGTCATAGCGCTGCGCCTTCTCGATTAGAAAAGCATCTGCCAGAAAATCAATGTGCTGTGAAATGGTCTTGTTGGTGTAGCTCATCTGGCGCTCGCTTGCAAAGGTGTTCGCAATTTTTAGACGGGTTGGTCGGCGCGCCGATTTGCAGACGCCAGAACGTCAACCAGAATGTTGATCTCCGCATCGTTCTGAATGCGGTTGCGCTCGATTACATCCTTCAGATAGACGTTAGCAAAGATGTTTTTCAGATAGTCTGCCTTCTGGCGTTCATTCTGAAAATTTACGATCTGCGGCAGACCGCCGTAGAGCATATATTCATCCCAGGCATCGTCAAAGTCGCCGTCCCAGACCGAATAGAACTCTGCAAACGACAGCGGATGAATGCGTATCTCGTCACCGCGGCCGCGAAATTCGGTCACGATGTCGCTGGAAAGAAACTTGGAGTTGCTGCCGGTCACATAGACGTCGATATTGCTCATGCGCAGCAAGCTGTTCAGAACTTCCTCAAACCGGGGCATGAACTGCACTTCATCGAGCAGAAAGATAATACGGCCCGTCGCCGCGCATGGCATCCGTAATATAGCGGAAGCAATACCTTGGGGTCGCGCAGCTCCTCGTTCTCGATGCCGTCCAAAGCAATCTCGATAATAGTGATCCTCCGGAACGCCTGCTTTCAAGCAGATACCGCATTGAATATGGTGAACAGCAGATAGGATTTCCGCAGCGCCGTTATGCCGGTGACGATCTTGATCATGCCGTT
>ENA-OQIL01000312-OQIL01000312.1-human-gut-metagenome-genome-assembly--contig:-NODE-312-length-19462-cov-2.910680_pt1 | contig 19462 bp, 21 predicted proteins | sample MGYA00242583_ERZ504748 | MGnify/ENA primary metagenome ERZ504748 (study PRJEB26092, sample SAMD00036191) | human gut metagenome | host: Homo sapiens | study: EMG produced TPA metagenomics assembly of...
ATACATCGCCAGACAAATGAGCAGCAAACCGCGCATGCCGACGAACCTGCAGGCTCTGCCGATCAGGCCGCCGCCTGCGACACGCTCAATCGGCCGCCAGACAGCAAGGCAGATGCGGTAGATCAGGCTGTTTGCCGCAATTCCGCCCAGTTTTTCGACAAACCGGCGCAGCGCTGCCAGAATCCGCGCATAGATGCTGTTCGCCGCTGTACATATCGGTGTCGCGCAGAATTTATTCCACAGACGGCAGAACACCGAGCTTGGGTACGCCTGCCGGATACGGTTAAAGAATCCCGCGATAGCGCCCTCGTGGTACCATGCGCGCAGACACATCAGCAGCCGCACGAACAGACTGTTTTCAAATAACGCTTTCATAGGCTTTAATTATCCGCAATATCGACCGAATCAATGTTGCCGGTCGTCTCAAAATCGTTGGTCTTTACAATAAATGTACGGCCTGCACGCACCTCCTGCGTACCGATGGCCGGTGCAGGCGTGTCCTTGGAAACCTTGGTCGTGATGGTGAATACCAGATCCTTCTTCTCCGGATCGGTTGCCGTTACAATGCGGCCGTCAGCGGTGGTAACCTGCTGATTGTAATCATCGATCTTCATATCGGTGATCTGCGCATTGACATAGCTGTTGCCGTTTACCAGCGACTTGCCTACCTGGCTGTTGCGCTGCACCTCGTTTACCAGGAACGGCGTTGCACCGCGTACGCGGACGGTCATCGTCAGGGAGACCTGCGGAGACGCAACCTCCTTGATCTGCTTGGCAAACAGCTTGTAGCCGACACCGGCTACGACAGCGATCGCAGCAACCAGCACCAGCAGATCGACAACATTGATGATGCCGAACAGCTTGCCCTTTTCGTTAATGATCTTCATAAATTTCCTCCGTTGGCAAATGAATTTCGTGTTTCACTGTGTCATTATACCATAGAGCGACTGAAAAGTTAAGTGTTATCTTTGTGAAGCAGCAAGTCTGCCAGAAGTGACCGAAATTCCACCCGGGCGCTGCCTGTTCTGCTCTCACCTGCCGCCTCCTCGCAGGTGATGGAAAACGCCGTACACCACCATGCCGCACGAGGACTCTGCGGCGCAAACGCCGACCAGAACAGCACAAGAACCGCTGTCAGCACTGCCGCAAGTGCCTTTCTATCCTGTTTCTGCATAACAAAACCGCCTTTCTGCATCCGGTGTACCCAGTATGCCCGAAAGGCGGCTTTCTATACCCGTTTAATTGCAGGTTTCCGTCAGGAATGTATCTGCGAAACGGCGGCGCAGCATTTTCGCTGCCGTTTTGGCGCGGCTCTCATCCGAGAACAGGCCGTACACGGTCGGGCCGGAGCCGCTCATCAGCGTGCCGTCCGCACCGTTTTCTGCGAGAAACGACTTGATTTCGCCGATCTGGCGGCGTTTTGCCGCCGTAACGGTCTCCATCACGTTGGACAGATACGCGCACACGCCCTCGTAATCTCCCTGATTGAGCGCGGCCATCATGCCCTTGTTGTCCGGATGCTCGAGGATATCCACGCTGTCGATCTCCTGATAGACCTCCTTGGTCGGCACCGCAAACGGCGGCTTGCACAGTACGACCCAGCAGTGCGGCATATCGGGCAGCAGGCTCAGCTCCTCGCCGATGCCCTGCGCCAGCATGGTGCCGCCGCGCAGGCAGAACGGCACATCGGCACCCAGTTTAAGTCCCATCTCGCACAGCTCGTCGTCGGTCAGACCGGCTGTATGTAATGCGTTAAGCGCACGCAGTACAGCCGCCGCGTCCGTCGAGCCGCCTGCCAGACCTGCCGCAACCGGAATGCGCTTTTCGATATGAATCTCGCAGGTTTCGAGTAGTGCGCCGGTCTCCTTGTAGAACAGCTCCGCCGCACGGTACGCCAGATTGCGCTCGTCGGTCGGCAGAAACGGCAGGCTGCAGCTCAGCACGATGCCGCGCGGCTTTTTCTCGCCGTGAATGGTGGTAACACGCACGGTATCGTGCAGCGCGATCGACTGCATGACCATTTCCACCGTGTGGTAGCCGTCCTCCCGCCGTCCGGTGACGTCGAGCGTCAAGTTGATCTTTGCACGGGCACGAACGGTCGTATCCGCGTGTGTAATTTCCTGCTTTCTTCCAAAAAACATGTTATTTCAGCCTCTACATTTATTTCAGTGCGATCTGCACCGGTTTGCGCTCTCGGAACACGGTAACGTGGGTAAAGCCTGCGTCGAGTGCATTCTTCACGCAGTTGTCTACGCCGCGTGCCACGGTGTCCAGCGTATGCGAATCCGAACCGATCGAGATGCGCTCGCCGCCCATGCGCTTGTATTCGTACAGAATATTCTGCGGTGGACCGACTTTTTTCTGCCAGCCCGCAATGCCGGCAGCATTCAGCTCAAGCGCGTAGCCGTGGTCGATGCACAAGCGCAGCACCTGCTGTACGCGGTCCATATAATTGTCAAACGACGGGATATAGTCGCCGTGCTTCATCACGCGCAGCGGATAGTCAATATGCGCCAGCACATCAAAGCCGCCGTGCTCCTCGAGCAGCAGCAGCTGATCGAAATACTCGTGCAGGAACTTGTCGCAGTCCATATTCGGAAAGTCGTGAAAGTAGATATCCAGATCGTTCGGCATAGCATGCAGCGAGCCGATGACCATATCGAACGGATGCGTGCGGACAAAATCGTCCGCGTCCGGTGTAGCGTGCAGCTGTCCGATCTCCATGCCCGCCAGAACCTCAATACCGCCGTTCCCTGCCGGACGGCGCTTTTCCCATACCTCGCGCGCACATGCTTCCGGGTCACGGTTGTCGCGCGTGCCGCCCGAACGCAGAAAATCCAGATGATCGGTAATGCCGATGATATCCAGTCCGGCCTGCTCGCAGGCGTGAATTTTATCGTCGATGGACTGCGGATACTGGGCATCGGCTGAATATCCGGTGTGCATATGCAGGTCTACCCGCATGGACGTTCCTCCTTATAGATAATTGAACACGGTCTGCACAAAGCAGGCGACGATCAGCAGAAACATGCCTGCATTCTGCAAAACGGCTTTGAGCGACGGCGCGCAGGGTCCGTGCAGCCAGACCTGCTGTTTTCTGCCGCGAACGAGCAGAATTATGCCGATCACCAGCATTGCCATCCAGAACAGACCGAGCGCCGACTGCGCGGCTATGGTATCCGGCAGCAGCATGGGCACCACCGAGCCGATGATGTTGAACAGCATGTGCAGCAGCACCGAGGTACGCAGCAGTCCGGTGCGGTAGTACGCATAGGACAGCAGCAGACCGAGCGCAAAGGCGTAGAAAAACTGCTCCAGATTGGCGTGATACAGGCCGAACAGCAGCGCAGAAATGAATGCGCCCGGCTTCTGCCCGTACCGCGCGAGACGGCCGGCCAGCAGGCCGCGGAACACCAGCTCCTCACACAGCGGACCGATAATGCAGGCACCGAGAACGATGGCCGTCATGGACATCTGCGAAAAGCTCTCGTCCACCATGCCGACCGGATCGCGTCCGGTCAAGGTGTAGACCATGTCGTTGATATTCGTGCCGATGAGCGAACCGAGCCACATCAGCGCACAGCCGATGACAAACCACCGGCCCATGCGCTTTGCGCCTGCCCGCTCCCTGCAGAACGGCATCGGCGGTGTTTTACGCCACAAACAGAACACAATCGGCAGCGATACCGCATAATGTCCGACGAGCAGCAGCAGATAATACAGCGTTTCCGGTATGCGGAACGGCAGGATCCAGCCATCCAGCCAGTACAGGCCGAACTGCCAGAGGATCGACCACAGCATGATCGCCAGCACGGAAAATCCCAGCTTCGAGCAGTAGCGGCGCTCCTGCGGGATATCAATTTGCTCCATAAAAGTTTCCTCTCCGGGCAAAAAACAGAGGCGGAGCCTATGCTCCGCCCCCATATTTGTCTAATTGACGAAAGGCTTACTGAGCCTTGGCCTCGTTTACCAGACGCTCGGTATCCTTGGCGATCATAAGCTCCTCGTTGGTCGGAATAACCAGAACGCGAACGCGTGCCCAGTCGATGGAGATATCCATCTGCTTGCCGCGGTACTTGTTCTTCTCCGGGTCGATCTTGATGCCGAGGTACTCGAGGTGCTCGCAGACATCCCAGCGAACCGAACGGTCGTTCTCACCTACGCCTGCGGTGAAGATGATAGCGTCTACGCCGCCCATCTCAGCAACGTAGGAACCGATGATCTTCTTAACGGACAGGTTGAACATATCCTTAGCCAGAGCAGCACGCGCGTTGCCGTCAGCAACTGCAGCGTCCAGATCACGGAAGTCGGAGGATACGCCGGAGATACCCAGCATACCGGACTTCTTGTTCAGGATATTGATGACCTCGTGTGCGTCCATGTGCTCGTGCTCAGCCAGGAACTCGATGATAGCCGGGTCGATGTTGCCGGCACGGGTGCCCATCGGCAGACCGTCCAGCGGAGTAAAGCCCATGGAGGTATCGAAGCTCTTGCCGCCGTTGATTGCGCAGATAGAAGAACCATTGCCGAGGTGGCAGGTAATCAGGCGCAGCTCCTCGAGCGGACGGCCGAGCATCTCAGCAGCCTGCTGAGAAACGTACTTATGGCTGGTGCCGTGGAAGCCGTAACGACGGATCTTGTACTTCTCGTAATACTCATACGGTACTGCGTACATATAGTGGGACTGCGGCATGGTCTGATGGAATGCGGTATCGAATACTGCGACCATCGGAACATCCGGGCCCATAACCTCGCGGCAAGCCTCGATGCCGGTCAGGTTAGGCGGATTGTGAAGCGGTGCCAGCGGTACGCAGTCCTCGATAGCCTTGAGGACCTTCTCGGTGATGATAACGCTGTCCGAGAAGAACTCGCCGCCGTGTACAACGCGGTGACCTACTGCGTCGATCTCGCTCATAGAGGAGATGACACCCTTTTCCGGATCGAGCAGAATGTTGATAACAGACTGGATCGCTTCCTTGTGGGTGGGCATTGCGATGTCAAACTTGAACTTCTCATCGGACTTGTTGCCGGTGTGGGTCAGCACACCGTCGATGCCGATGCGCTCGCACAGGCCCTTCGCCATTACCTCACCCGACTCGGTGTCGAGCAGCTGGTACTTCAGCGAAGAACTGCCAGCGTTGATTACCAATACTTTCATTTGCGAAAACTCCCTTATGCCGTATTTGGCGGCTTGCATAAAGCCGCGGAAGCCTATATAATAATGCTATATTTTTATTCTACACGATTCTTTGCAAATGTACAACCCCTTTTTCGAGGTTTTTACCTTGCAGACCGCTGTCATCTCGCTGAAAGGAGCACCGTCATGACCGTATGCGGCATCACCGCCGAGTATAATCCGTTTCACACAGGGCATCTGCACCATATTGCCGAAACCCGGCGCAGCCTCGGCGAAAACGCCGTGATCGTGTGCGTGATGAGCGGCAATTTCGTCCAGCGCGGCGATTTTGCCGTGCTGGATAAGTACGCGCGTGCCGAAATGGCCGTGCGCTGCGGCGCTGACCTCGTGGTTGAGTTGCCTCTTGCGGCAGCGCTGTCCTCTGCGGAGGGCTTCGCCAAGGGTGCGGTGCAGACGCTGCACGCACTCGGGTGCGGCACGGTGTCGTTCGGCGCGGAGACTGCGGATGCGGATTTGCTTTTACAGGCGGCAGAACTCCGAACAGCCTGCCGATGAAGGGAGAATCCGGCTCTCCGCACCTGTCCTACGCCGCCAGACGGCAGGAAGAACTCAGCAAAGTCACAAACAGGCTGCCGTTCTTTTGGATAACCCGAACAACACGCTCGCCGTGGAATACTGCCGCTTCCTGCTCCCGCTCGGGATGCGCCCGCTTGTGGTGCTCCGGCAGGGCGCGGCCCACGATGCGCGTGCGCCGCACAGCGGCTTTGCCTCAGCGAGTCTGCTGAGAGCACATTTGCGAGACGGCGATTTCGCGTTCTGCGCACCGTTCCTGCCGCCTGCGGCTCGCGCCGTGTGGAAGAAGGCCGCAGATTGCGGTGAAGCGCCGGTCGCTTTGCCGGAAGACACACTGCTCGCGCTGCTGCGGACGGCACTCTATCAAGGCAGACTGCAGAGCGGCTCGGCAGACGGCTTTGATGAGCGGCTGTGCAAGGCGGTCTATACGTCACATTCGTTCTCGGATGCTGTAGAAAAGGCTCGAACGCGGCGGTTTCCGGCGGCTCGTGTGCGCCGTGCGCTCCTGCGGTCTGTGCTCGGTGTGGAGACGGACGCACCCGTCTCCCCTGCTTATCTGCGCGTACTGGCGCTCGGCCCGCGCGGGCGCTCTGTGCTGAAAACCGCCTCCCTGCCCGTTATCGTCAAACCGGCAACGGAAAAACGGCTGCCCGCAAATCTGCAAGCGGCACTCTGCCGCGATGCCTTCGCGGACGACCTGTTTGCGCTTGCACTTTCCGATCCCGAACGGAGAATCGGCGGCGGGCATTTCCGCAAAACGCCGTTCTGTCTACGCTGAATTGACAATCCTCTCATTTTGCTTTACAATAAACTTTAGCGTTGTAAAGTGAAACGAGGGGATTTTATGATTGGTCTTGGAACCATTGTAAATGTTGGCACGGTGCTTATAGGCACTACTATCGGTATACTGTTAAAAAACGGTCTGCCGAAACGCTTTGAAAAAACGGTCATGCAGGGACTGGGACTAACCACCTGCTTTATCGGTATAGGCGGAACACTCAGCGAAGTATTGACCATACAGAATGGCGAAATCGGCACCCAGCATACCATGCTGCTTATACTCTGTCTGGCACTCGGCGCTGTCATCGGTGAAGCGCTGAATATCGAGCAGCGACTGGAGGATTTCGGTGCATTCTGTCAATCACACTTTGCTGCCAAAGGGGACAGCCGATTTGTTGAAGGCTTCGTTACCGCATCTCTTCTGTTTTGTGTCGGTGCAATGGCAATTGTCGGTGCATTAAACGATGGTCTGAATGGTGACCCAACCATGCTGATTGCCAAGGCTATTCTGGATGGTGTTGCCTCGATTCTCTTCGCCGCATCTCTCGGCAAGGGCGTATACCTGTCTATTGTGCCGATTTTCTTCTATCAAGGCGGCATTACATTGATGGCACGATTCATCCGTCCCTGGCTGACCGATGTCTTGATTGGTCAAATGTCGTGTGTCGGCTCCGTGCTGATTTTTGCCATTAGCTTGAATCTTATCTTCAACAGCAAGCTGCGTGTCGGCAACCTGCTGCCTGCAATCTTCCTGCCGGTGCTGTTTTTCTTTCTGGCGCGGTTTTTCCCGACTCTCGGCACCTTATAAAATCGACACCGTTTGACTTTCTTTTCGCCCTCCCGTATAATGGATACAACATTTAACGAAACGGAGCCGTAAACTATGCTCGCTTACACTTATCGAAAACAGGGTGAGTTTGCCCTGCAGAACAAGCCGGAACCCGTTCTCACGCATGTAGGAGACGCGGTAGTGCGCGTTACCATGTCGAGCATCTGCACGAGCGATCTGCACATCAAGCACGGCTCGGTGCCGCGTGCCGTACCCGGTATTACGGTCGGCCATGAGATGGTCGGCGTAGTCGAGCAGGTCGGTTCGGCAGTCAAAACCGTCAAACCCGGCGACCGTGTAGCCGTCAACGTGGAGACGTTCTGCGGACACTGCTTTTTCTGTCAGCACGGCTTTGTCAACAACTGCACCGATCCCAACGGCGGCTGGGCACTCGGCTGCCGGATTGACGGTGGTCAGGCGGAGTACGTCCGCGTGCCGTATGCCGATCAGGGTCTGACCGTCATTCCCGATCGCGTTTCCGACCGGCAGGCGCTGTTTGCCGGCGATGTACTCGCCACCGGCTACTGGGCAGCCAGGATTTCCGAGATCCGGCAGGGCGACACCGTGCTTATCCTCGGTGCCGGGCCGACCGGTATCTGCACCATGCTGTGCGCCATGCTGCATCACCCACACAGGATCATCATCTGCGACCCCGATCCGGCGCGGCTGCGCTTTGTGCGCGAGCGCTATCCCGATGTGCTCACCATCACGCCCAACCACGCGCAGGAGTTCGTGCAGCTGAACAGCCCGCACGGCGGCGCGGATGTGGTCTGCGAGGTGGCAGGCTCGAACGAAAGTTTCCGTCTTGCATGGGAGTGCGCCCGTCCGAACGCCGTTGTCACCGTTGTTGCACTGTATGACAAGCCGCAGGTGCTTCCCCTGCCCGATATGTACGGCAAAAACCTGATCTTTAAGACCGGCGGCGTGGATGGCTGCGACACCGCAGAAATCCTACGGCTGATCGAGTGCGGTCAGCTGGATACCACACCGCTCATCACGCATATTTTCCCGCTGAATGAGATTGAAGCGGCGTACGATCTGTTTGAGAAGCGCCGCGACGGGGTCATGAAGGTGGCAATTACGCCTCCGGATAAGTAAAAACAAGCGGCAGAGGCACAGCCTCTGCCGCTTTTGCATTTTATTCGCAGTCGATTCTCTCGATGTTGAAGATAACCAGCCGCGCTTCGTCCGAACAGCAGGTTATCATCTCGTTTTCGCGCTTCATCCAGCCTTTCATAATCGAGCCGCCCTGCAATCCAGTATAGATATAGCACGAAATCGCATCCCAGACCTCGGAGCAGAACGGCAGTTTCGGACCGCCTGCAACGGCATCAGCATCACCGGTGGTTTTGGTCAGCGTGTTGATACCCATGTGCCAGAAATCGTCCCGCACATCATCGCGGTAGAATTCAAATTCATCTCCCACGTTGTAACAGGGGCACACGCCGAAGGACGGGTCGGCGCAATACTGCTGCTGCAGCTCCGGATACAGTTTTTTGTCCAGAACAGTTACTTGTTCATCACCATTCACCTGCTGTATTCAAGAGAAAAGCCACCATATCAGTCGATACAGTGGCTTTTATAGCATTATTTTTTAATCAACCAGCTTATCCAGCTCGGCAACATGATGCGTGCCGGTTGCAGTCTGGTGTTCCGCCTGCTTGGCATACATGCCGACTACCGCAGCGGATTTCTTGATGGACTGCATCGTGCCCGCACCGGCTACACAGCCGCCCGGGCATGCCATGCCTTCGAGCAGATAACCGTTGTACTTGCCGGCCTTGGCGGCCATCAGCAGCTTGCGGCAGTCGCGCAGACCCTCGGCGTTTGCCACCTTGATCTCGCGGTCCGGGTGCTTCTCGTTGATGACGTTGACAACGGCCTTGGCTACGCCGCCGGATACCGCAAAGTTACGGCCGTCCGTGGATGCATCGTTGATGCCGTGCGGGTCCTCCTTGAGATTTTCCAACGTCGATATGGCGTGCGGCGAAAATACCGGTCATCTCCTCGAACGTCAGCACGAAATCGACCTCGCTTCGTACGTCCGAACGCATTGCTTCGAGCTTCTTTGCCGCGCACGGGCCGATAAACGCAACCTTTGCACCCGGCTGATGGTGCTTGACCAGTCGAGCGGTCAGCGTCATCGGGGATGAGGGCCATCGAGATGCAGTTTGCCTGATCCGGGAACAGCTTTTTCGCCATTGCGGACCATGCCGGACAGCAGGAAGTCGCCATGAACGGCAGCTTCTCCGGTACTTCCTCCACAAAGTCCTCGGCCTCCTGTGCCGCACACAGGTCAGCGCCGATGGCAACCTCGATAATATCGGCAAAGCCAAGGCGCTTCATCGCGGCACGCAGCTTGCCCGGTGTCATCTTCGGGCCGAACTGGCCGACAAACGCCGGTGCGACAGCGGCGTAGACACGCTCGCCCGCCTGAATGGCGCGGATCATCTGGAAGATCTGCGACTTGTCTGCGATCGCGCCGAACGGGCAGTTTACAAGGCACTGGCCGCAGGAAACGCACTTCTCGTAATCAATATCGGCTCTGCCATTGCAGTCGCTGTGGATGGCATCCATGCCGCAGGCTGCCGCGCACGGGCGCTCCTGACGGATGATGGCGTGATACTGACAGACATCCATGCAGCGGCCGCACTTGATGCACTTCTCCTGATCGATAACAGAACGGCCGTTGAAGCGGTCGAGCGATACTGCGCCCTTGGGACATACCTCAACGCACGGATGCGCCATGCAGCCCTGACAGCCGTCCGTGACCATGACCTCGTTCTCCTTGCAGGCGTGGCACGCGAACTTGATCACGTTGATGAGCGGCGGCGTGTAGTAGGTTTCCTCTCGGGTGGCAGCCTCGATGTTGTCGGACAGCGGCGCGTGCTCGGCCGCACTGCGGCACGGCAGACCCATCGCCAGACGCAGGCGTTCGCCAACGATAGCGCGCTCGAGGAAAATATCATTGCGAATGTTGCCAACCTCACCCGGCATGATATCGTACGGCAGTGCTTCGATACGGCGGTCGGTCGGCCACTCGGTATGGTACGCCATACGGGCAACCTCGGTGAAAATGCGGTGGCGGATCTCCTGAATACGGGTTTCTACACCTCTCATAGCCATAGTTTGTTTTATCCTCCTGAATTCCTTTGCGACCGTTGAGCGGGTCGTCCCTTTGTCCTATCTTATGAGCGCTCCCGGCAGAGCGCATGTGCTCTTTTAACAGGATACCATAAACAGGGCTTTCTGCAAAGGGTATTTGTAGATTTTTTAACAATTACTTTGTTACAATTTTACCTGTGTTTTTTGGGCATTCTGTTGAAAAACAACGCGCAGACGGACAGGTGTCTTTCTATCCCTTGCAAAATCGAAGGTTTTACGCTTGACGAAAAGCGAGAGGTACGCTCTGCGGCGCGCGGGAACGGTGCCCGCCAACGCATTTATGTTATAATAAATTTATCCTCTCTGTCAGGATACGCAATCCTCAATCGTATTATAGGTGAAACAACGTTGCTTTCCAAAGGAGCTGAGACCAATGAAACAATTTAACAGGGCGGACGCCGAACGTCTGGTGCAGACGTACTCCGACCTAATCCTGCGGCTGGCTTACACCTATTTGAAGTCCACGCACGATGCCGAGGACATCTGCCAGAATATCTTCCTCAAGCTGCTGACCGGCGGTCAAACCTTTGACAGTCCGGCGCACGAAAAAGCGTGGATCATCCGCGCGACCGCCAACGCCTGCAAAGACAGTCTGCGTGCCGCGCACCGGCGCAATGTCGGTCTGGAGGCCGCTGCCACGACACCCGCGCCTACCGCACCGGATTCCGATGTGCTCGATGCGGTGATGGCGCTGCCGCGCAAATACCGTGAAGCGGTCTATCTGCACTACTACGAGGGCTATTCCGTACGCGAAATCGCGTCTCTGCTCGGTCAGAGCGAGTCTGCCGTTTCCGCACACCTGAGCCGCGGGCGCAAAAGCCTGCGCACCACCTTGGGAGGGGATCTTTATGAACAGAGAGTATAATGATAACAAAATGTATAATTCCGCACTAGACGAGCTTCGCTTCTCCGAAGAAGCGAAAAGCCGCATGGTTGATCGCCTGATGACTGCCGCCGAGCAGCCGGAGCAGCCGGTTACCATTCATCGTGTACGCCGTTTTCCGCGCATCGCGATGGTCGGCGTGGCTGCCGCTCTGGTGCTGAGCATCGGTGCGGGTGCGACCGGCGTATTCAAGTCCGCCGGTGAAGCGTTTGCAGGCGTATTTGGACCGACGGCGGATACCGAGATTATTGATCAGATCGGTCATCCCATTGGCGCAAGCGACACAGCAGGCGGCGTGACCGTCACCGCGGATGCGATTCTGTTCGATGGCTACAACTACCTTATCTCCTACACGCTCGAAAAGGAGGACGGTTCGGCGTTCGACTGCACGAAAAACCCGGATACCGGTCTGCTGAATGTGTACTGGAATCGTGCAGACAGCAATATCGGCCTGAATGCGCAAGGCGCAATCGGCAGTAGCTATTTCTATGACGAAAATCCGAATGATAATGCCATTCAGTATGTTGAAACCATGTCGTACACTGACGCAGTTACGACCGGTGGTACAGCAAAGATTATGCTCGGCGACCTGACAGCAGTAACTGATAACGGCGCTGAAACCAAAACCATCGCCGACGGTACCTGGCATCTCAAGTTCAAGCTGGAGGCCGATAACAGCGCGGTTGAACTGCCTGCCGGTCAGTCTATTCAAGTAGGTGGCAAAACCGCAACGATCAATAAAGTCCTGCTCTCGCCTATCGGCTATAACTTTGTCTACACGGTTGATGGCAAAGCACCGTTTGAGAATGCCGAAAGCGGTCAGGAACCCGCCAGCCACCGCGATACATGGGACGCATTTTCTGCAAAACTGCTTATCAATAAGAAGGACGGCACTGTAATCGACGTGCCAGGCAACGGCAGCAGCATGGACGTGCATGACGGCAAGACCGTCTGCACCCGCCAGGGCACGTTCGATACCATTCTCCCGCTTGATGAAGTGGCGTCCGTCACCATCGGTGATACTACGATTCCGGTAAAATAATCGGCGGAGTGCTTGCATTATCGCAAGATCGGTGCTATAACTATTAACAACAATGTGACACAGCCATGAGCTGCGAAAACCCCGGAGAGTGGTAGTCTCTGGGGTTTTCTCATGCCTAAACAAAAATGGAGAACGGAATGCTGCATGAGCATTTTCCATTCTCCATTCTTCATTTTCAATTAAATCGTCGTCAGCAGCTTTGCGAACTCCGCACGAGTGAACGTACCCTGCGACTTGATCGTGCCGTCGCTGAAGCCCTGCACCAGACCCTTCTGCATACACAGCGCAACCGCATTTCGACGGTCTGCCGCGATCGTGTCCGCATCCTTGACAGACACCAGCGTCTGTGCCGTTTCCGCATCACTCATGGCTGCTGTGCCGTCCGCCTGCAGCAGATTTGCAAAAAGCTGCATCGCGTCCTCGCGGGTCATGGCAGCCGTCGGCCGGAAGTCATTCAGGCCCTCGAGCAGACCGTTTGCGTACACCGCGCTGACCGCCTCCGAGTACCACTCGCCTGCGCGAACGCCTGCGGGCAACGTGCCGCTGCCGGACAGACCGCGCTGACGCGCGATGGTCGTGCAGACCTCAGCCGCCGTGATCTTATCGTTCGGACGGAATTTACCGTTCGCGCCGGTCATCAGCTTGCGCTCGGTCACTGTATTGATATACTGCAGTGCCCAGCAGGTACTGCTCACATCGCTGTAGCCGGTCGCAGCAGCCGAAACTTCGGGCGAATACGACGTCATCAACGCCTTATAGCACGCGCTGTTCCGGTTCAGCACATCGGAAAGCTGCTCAAACGTCAGCAGATATTCCTCTGTATAAGCTCGGCGGGAAGCGCTCTCATATTCGTTGTAAAATAGGTTACGCCTTTCGTGCTGATGCGCGGATAGCTGTACAGATAAATCGCATGATCGTCCGGCAGCAGCTTCTTGACCGTCTCGATGTAGTCACCGGTCAGCAGGTCGTTCAGTGTGTACTGCGTGCCGGTGTGCAGATCAAACGCCAGACAGTTATTCCAGACCGACGAACCGGCGCCTTTGCCGCTCACGCAGTTGGCCCAGACAACGAGCACCGAGCCTTCCACGGACGCACCGTAGCTGCCCTCGAGCGCATCATACTCGGCGGTAACGGACGGTCCCTTGAGGAAGAACGAGCGGATTTCGCTGTTGATGGTGCTCTGCACCTTTTTGTCGCTCAGGCCGCTGATCTCCGGAAAATCGACATCCCAGCCATGCTCCGTGCCGTCCTGCTGATAGCCCATGAACTTTTCGTAATGCACGGTCTTTGCAGTGATGCCGCCGCCAAGGTCGAACGACTTCGGCTGCTCGAACAGCGTTTTGCCGCTGCGCAGGTCAATATATTTGCGGGTGTCGTCCTGCGTGACGCAGACCACGTTCTCGGTCAGAATGGTCGGGTTCTCCGCCTCTTTAACGGATGCTGCAAAGCCGCCGTTTTTGCGGAAGAAAATCAATGTGCCGTCTGCGGTGTTGTGCCACGACAGACCGTAGCGCAGCTCGGAGAAGCCGCTGATGTAGCTCAGTGTGCGGTAAGACAAGCTGCCGCCCGCATCCACCGCGGAAACCGAACCGTCCTCACTGCGGGCCGCGTACAGCCCCTCGCCCATGTAGGACAGATAGTAATACGTCGGCGCCGTCAGCAGCTTGCCGGTGGTATCCATAATGCCCCAGCGGTTGATCTGACGAACCATTGCTTCGCCATCGTGAAACTCCGAAATGGTGTTGTACAGAAACTCGGTCAGCAGTTTGCCCTCCGAAAGCGAATACAGCGCCTGATTGGTGCCGTTGGTGACGACCACCGTGCTCTCGCCGTAAATCGCCATGTAGGAAGGCGTTACGTCATTCGGCAGAGTGTACAGCACCGTGCCCTTGGTGTCGATTGCCTGATAATCGCCGTCCTGCGTCTGCACAAGCGTTCTGCCGTTTGAGAACGCGCCAGCCTTACGGTAGCTGCCCGAAAAGGCAGTCGAACCATCCTGCTTGACATAGGAATACAGACCGGTATCCGCATTTCTGCACAGCAGCAGTCCGTCCTCAAAGAAGCCGACCGCGCCCGGATATGAGCCAATGCGCTTGCCGTCAGTCGCATAATACACGCTGTGGTCAGTGTAACGATACGCAACTATCGTATCCGAAAAATCAACCGAAACCGGCGAATCCGTGTATGCAATGACGAGCTTTCCTGTGCGGTCGATCACCGCCGTCTGCCACTGCTCGTTTTCTACGGCAGCGAGTCCGCAGTCCGCGAAATCGCCTGCCTGTGCGTAGGCAAACGGAAGAACGGTCATGCCGTCCTCATCCAGATAGCCTGCGCGTGTCACGCCGTCAATGTCGGTGTACTCTGCCGGAAAAATGGTGCCGGCCGCAGCCGCACTCACCAGCATCTACGCACGCAACCGCCAGCGCGGAAAGTGTTTTTTTGAACATATGCTTCACCTGTATATTGTGTAAAGTTCTCTATCCTTGTTATTCTTATACAATATACATTATAAGCACTCACGCACTCTCATACAAGGTCAGGCGGCAAAGTGTAACAATGGTGAAACAACCCGCCGGAATGTTACGATTATGTTACATTCCCAGAATGCACATCAGCTGCCGATAATCGGTGTTGCGCTCTTGGCGATGGATACCTTTTCCACATACGGCACATGTGCGTAAACGTTGGCTGTGGTGGAGATGTCGGAATGCCCCAGCCAGTCCTGAATCTGCTTGAGCGAAAAGCCCTGCTGCAGCAGAATCGTTGCAACCGAATGCCGTAAATCATGAAACCGGATACGCGGCAGGCACGCACGGCGGCACACCCGCTCGAACTCACGCGAAATGTAATCCGGCCGGAGCGGCGAACCGTCCTCACGGCAGCAGACGTAATCGCTCTGGCAGTAGGCTTTGCCGTACTTTTTGCGGTTGGCGTTCTGTCTGCGGCGCAGATCGGTCAGATACCGTCGGAGCGAGTCGGACAGCGGCAGCGTCCGATAGCTGGATTTGGTCTTTACGCTGTCCGCGTAGATCACACGTCCGGAGGACAGCACCGCCGTATGATTGATGATCATGCTCCGTGCCCGAAAATCCACGGCACGCCAGCGCAGACCGGCGCACTCGCTGCGGCGCAGACCATAGGTTGCCGCCAGCACGAACGCCGCCTCTGCCGGCGACTGCAGCGCCGCTGCCAGAAAAATGTTGATCTGCGTCCGGTCGTACACCTGTCCTCGAAAGCGCGTCCGCTTGGGCAGCATGACATTATCCGACGGATTCGTCGGGATAATCTGCAGTGCTACCGCGTATTTCAGGCACTTGTGCATAATGGAATGGAACTTAACGATTGAAGTCGGTGAAAGCCCCTGATCGAATTTCAAGTTGACAAAATCCTGAAAATCCATCGGCCGTGCCGTAGCAAGCGTTGTCCCTCGTGCGGTGAAAAACGGCTTGATGTGCTTTTCAAATGCGTAGCGGTAGCCGTCCATCGTGTTTTCGCGCACCTGCGTTTTCATCTGGGTCAGCCAGCGGTCCATGAAGTCTGCAAACGGCGTTTTCGCTTCGGTCGAGTAGCGCAGCCGCATCAGGTCCTCCGGACGCATGATAAAGTGAATGTAGCCGTCCTCCTCGTAAATGCGTATGTTCTCCATTGAGAAGCCTCCTGTAAAAATAGTCATCCTGCAGTATTCGGCAGCACCGCACAATGAAAGCTGCGGTGCTGTCTTGTCCTGCATTTCCATATTTTACGAAAATTCGACCAAATTCGACAATATTCAATTTGCACAGAAAAGCAACAAAAAACCGCTCCGAATCTGCATTCAGAGCGGTTTTATCGGTTTTATGGCAATCAGATCGTGCGGACAGAGATCATACCTTCGATCGCGCGCAGCTCATCGAGGTTGGCCTCGGTGGGAGCCTCTGCGGTGTCGATGATGGTGTACGCATAGTCACCCTTGGAACGGTTGCCCATATTCTCGATGTTGCAGCGAACAGCGGAGGTGATGGACGCGATCATGTTCGGGATGTTCTTGTGGATCATGCAGATGCGGTAGCCGCCTTCGTACGGAACCTTGAGGTTCGGGAAGTTGACCGAATTGCGGATGGTGCCCTTCTCGAGGTACTCGGTGATCTCGTAAACGGCCATCTTTGCACAGTTGTCCTCGCTCTCCGGCGTGGATGCACCCAGATGCGGGAGCGTGATGGCATTCTCCTGCTCAAGAATCTCGTCGGAAGCAAAATCGGAAACGTATGCTGCAACCTTGCCGCTCTCGAGTGCCTTCGCCATTGCCTTGGTGTCAACCAGCTACGCCGCGCGCAAGGTTGATGACGCGAACGCGTCCTTCATCTTCTCGATCGCTCTGCGCTGATGGTGTTCTTGGTATCCGGGGTCAGCGGAACGTGGATGGTGATATAATCACAGTTTGCGAAAATCTCGTCCAGCTCGGTAACGTGCTTGACCGAGCGGTCGAGCTTGAGTGCGCCGTCAACCGACAGGTACGGGTCATAGCCCCAGACCTCCATATCCAGGCCAACAGCTGCGTTTGCAACCTTAACGCCGATCGCACCCAGACCGATGATGCCCAGCTTCTTGCCGGCGATTTCCGGGCCTGCGTAGGTGGCCTTGCCCTTCTCGGCAGCAGGACCGATGTCCGGCGTGCCCTTGAGGCCCTTAACCCAGTTTGCACCCTGTACCACCTTGCGGGAGGCCAGCAGCAGTGCACAGATAACCAGCTCCTTAACAGCGTTAGCGTTTGCACCCGGCGTATTGAAGACTACGATGCCTTCCTCGGAGCAGCGGTCGATCGGAATGTTGTTGACACCGGCGCCTGCACGCGCGATGCAGCGCAGGTTCTTCGGGAACTCGACGTCATGCAGCTTGGCAGAACGAACCAGAACGGCGTCATAATCGGTGAAATCCTCGGAGCAGGTGTACTTTGCCGGATCGAGATCGTCCAGACCTACCTTCGAGATCTTGTTGTAGAGTTTTACGTTATACATGGGATTATCCTCCAATGGAAATGGAGAATTGAAAATGGAAAATGCCGCTATCCTTGCGCGATACCGCAATTTCCCATTCTCCATTATCAATTCTCAATTATTGTTACTTGTTTTCTTCAGCGAATTTCTTCATGAAGTCGATGAGCTTCTCAACGCCCTCGATCGGCATTGCGTTATAGATGGAAGCACGCATACCGCCTACCGAACGGTGACCCTTCAGATTGGACATGCCGGCTGCCATGGACTCCTTGGCAAACTTTGCGTCCAGTTCGTCGTTGCCGGTGCGGAAGGTTACGTTCATGCGGCTGCGGGAATCTTTTGCGGCTACAGTCTTGTAAAAATCCTGGGAATCGAGGTAATCGTACAGCATGGAGGAACGCTTCTCAGCACGCTCCTGCATAGCCTTTACGCCGCCCATGTCTTCAACCCACTTGGCAACCAGACCGAGTACATAGATGCCGTACGTGGGAGGCGTGTTGTACATGGAATCCTTGTCAGCCATGGTCTTCCAGTCGAGCATAACCGGATATTTCTCGAGCGGATAGTTGCCGAGCAGATCCTCGCGGACGATAACAACGGTAACACCGGCCGGGCCCATGTTCTTCTGTGCGCCGGCGTAGATGACGCCGTACTTGGAAACATCAACCGGCTTAGACAGGATGTTGGAGGACATATCCGCTACCAGCTCAACGCCTGCCGGGGTCTCGGGATCGTACTGATACTCGGTGCCGTAGATGGTGTTGTTGGCGCAGATGTAGAAGTAGTCGGCATCCGGACGGATATCCAGCTCATCCTGCGTCGGAACGTGGTCGAAGTTGGTCTCCTTGGAGGAAAATGCAGCGTGCATGTCGCCGAACTTCTGTGCTTCCTTGTAGGCCTTGGAAGCGAAGCTGCCGGTCAGCGCGTAGTCAGCCTTGCCGGTCTTCAGCAGGTTCATCGGGATCGCTGCAAACTGGGTGGTGGCGCCGCCCTGCAGGAACAGAACCTTGTAGTTATCCGGAATGGAGAGTACGCGGCGCAGAGTAGCCTCGGTCTCCTTGATGATGCCGTCATATACCTTTGAACGGTGACTCATCTCCATGACTGACATACCGGAGCCCTGATAGTTCAGCATGTCGGCTGCACAGCGCTCAAGCACCGGAACCGGAAGCATGGAGGGACCTGCGGAAAAATTGTAGATACGATTGTCTGCCATAGTGAATAGCCTGCCTTTCAAATATAAGCGTAAAGACGTTCCCAGTTTACATATCACGGTCTGTCGCGGTGATATTACTTTTATGAATGGAACGTATTATTTATTATAATACAAAGCCCTTCCGTTGGCTACCGAAAAATGTCCCAAAAATCCGCAATGAATAAATGAATGTCTGCACATTGTGGACAGTTTATGAAAATTAGTAATGCGTAATCAAAAATCAGTAATTTTTGTGATAGGTAAATGCATACCTGTGAATCACGGCAATTCCTAATTCCTAATTCCTAATTATGTGTTATACTGTATTATAGCACAATAATGTAAGGAGCCAACTCAACTATGCACCACCGCCGACCGGCTGCGCCGCACAGCCACCGTCCCAATCACAGACAGATCAACCACCTGATGCCATTCACGACGGCGCCGCTGTTCCATGCTCTGCAGCTGCTCGAGACCGGCGACTCCGCGCGGTTTCACATGCCCGGGCACAAGGGTGAGCCGGTTTTCAACACCTATGCGGATATTTTTGCCATCGACTTTATCCGAAACCTACGGCACCGGTCAACCTGTACACCGGTGAAGACCCTATCCGCGATGCGGAGGTTGCCGCCGCGCGGTATTTCGGCTCGGAGGACTGCTTTTTCCTGACCGGCGGCTCGACACAGGGCATTCTGGCCATGCTCGGCACCGCGGTCGGACGCGGCGGCGCTGTCCTGCTCGACCGCGAGGTGCATAAGTCTGTCTGCTACGGCTGCGCGCTGCTCGGCATTACGCCGTATTTTTTCCTCTCCCCGCTGATCGAGCCGTTCGCGGTTTCCGGTTCGCTTCCTGGTCAAGGATGCGGAAGCACAGCTGATCGCGCAT
>ENA-OQIL01000313-OQIL01000313.1-human-gut-metagenome-genome-assembly--contig:-NODE-313-length-19450-cov-3.126844_pt1 | contig 19450 bp, 22 predicted proteins | sample MGYA00242583_ERZ504748 | MGnify/ENA primary metagenome ERZ504748 (study PRJEB26092, sample SAMD00036191) | human gut metagenome | host: Homo sapiens | study: EMG produced TPA metagenomics assembly of...
GAAGCCGTTCAGTGCATTTCCAATGTTCTGATTGGTCTGCAGATGGGTTTCCTGTCCGGCATGGACGCGCAGAAGCTGTACGCACTGGAGGAGCACATCCGTCCGGCAATGCTGAACGGCGCACCGCAGGACCGCGATAAGAAACGCGCGGAAATCCTGCGTGAAGCGACAAAGCCTATTCAATTCAACTAATCACCTGTCCCGTAGGGGCGCACAGTGTGCGCCCACTCCAACCATGATGCTGAAATCCGGGCGCACACTGTGCGCCCCTGCGAGGACGTTTTACCCCTAAACCAAGCTATTTTCCTACTCTGAAAGGAGTGTTATTTATGTTCTATCAAAATCGTTTTACCGAGCGTGCCCGTCAGGCACTGACGCTTGCACAGGAAGCGGCCGCTTCGTTCGGCCACAGCTACATCGGCTCAGAGCACCTGCTGCTCGGCCTGCTGCGTGAGGGCGGCGGCCCGGCCGCCAAGGCACTCGCTGCCGCCGGCGTGACCGATGAAGCACTCGTTAAGCAGATTGAAGATCTGTCCGGCCGCGGCACCCCGGATTCCACCGCGCCGCAGGGCATGACGCCGCGCACCAAGCGCATTGTAGAGCTGTCCGTACAGTCCGCGAATGAGATGGGCACCGGCTATGTCGGCACCGAACATCTGCTGCTCGGCATCCTGCGCGAAGGGCAGAATGTGGCACTGACCGCACTGGCCAACCTGCGTATCACCCCGCAGATCCTTGTCGAGAAGCTGAATGAAGCGCTCGGCGGCGTACAGGACAGCGTTTCCGGCGAGCCTGGCAGTGCTGCAAACGGCGGCGCTGACAGCAAGGACGCGCTCAGCCAGTTTGGCCGCGACCTGACCGCCGCTGCCAAGGACGGCAAGCTGGACCCGGTTATCGGCCGCTCCAAGGAGATTCAGCGTGTCATCCAGATCTTGTCCCGCCGCACCAAGAACAACCCGGCGCTGATCGGTGATCCGGGTGTCGGCAAGACCGCCGTTGTCGAGGGTCTGGCCCAGAAGATTGTTTCCGGTGATGTACCGGAGACCCTGAAGGGCAAGCGCCTGATCTCGCTCGACCTGACCGGCATGATCGCAGGCACCAAGTACCGCGGCGAGTTCGAGGAGCGCATCAAGAAGGTCATTGAAGAGCTGACCGCCAAGAAGGACACCATCCTGTTCATTGATGAGATGCATATGCTGATGGGCGCCGGTGCGGCTGAGGGTGCAGCGGATGCTGCGAATATCCTGAAGCCGGCACTGAGCCGCGGCGAGGTACAGGTCATCGGCGCAACCACGCTTGACGAGTACCGCAAGAATATTGAGAAGGATGCCGCTCTGGAGCGTCGTTTCCAGCCGGTTCAGATCAACGAGCCGTCCGCCGAGGATGCCGTTGAGATTTTGAAGGGTCTGCGCGACAAAGTACGAGGCGCACCACCGCATCAAGATTCCGGATGAGGCCATCGAAGCCGCTGTCAAAGCTGTCTGTCCGCTATGTTACCGGCCGTTACCTGCCGGATAAGGCCATCGATGTTATCGATGAAGCCTGCTCGCGTGTCCGCCTGTCCAGCCTGACCACTCCGCCGGATTGAAGCAGATGGAGGACGAGATTGCCGCTGTTTCCGCCAAGAAAGAGGAGGCTGTCAAGGGTCAGGACTACGAGAATGCCGCCAAGCTGCGTGACGAGGAGAAGTCCAAGCGCGAAGCGATGGAAACCCGCAAGAAGGAGTGGGCTGACCAGCAGACCAAGTCGCACGGTGCTGTCACCGAGGACGATATTGCCGCCGTTATCTCCGGCTGGACCGGTGTTCCGGTCGCCCAGCTGACTGAGGACGAGGGGCCAGCGCCTGCTGCACCTCGAGGATACGCTGCATCAGCGTGTTATCGGCCAGAGCGAAGCTGTAACGGCAGTTGCCAAGGCGATCCGCCGCAGCCGTGTCGGCCTGCGCGACCCGAAGCGCCCGATCGGTTCGTTCCTGTTCCTCGGCCCGACCGGTGTCGGCAAGACCGAGCTGAGCAAGGCGCTGGCCGAAGCGATGTTCGGTGACGAAAACGCCATGATCCGCATCGATATGTCCGAATATATGGAGAAACACGCCGTTTCGCGTATGATCGGTTCGCCTCCGGGATATGTCGGCTACGATGAGGGCGGCCAGCTTTCCGAAAAGGTTCGCCGTCACCCGTACTCGGTTGTTCTGTTCGATGAGATTGAAAAGGCACACCCGGATGTGTTCAACATCCTGCTGCAAATCCTTGAGGATGGTATCCTCACCGACGGTCAGGGCCGCCATGTAGATTTCAAAAACACCATCATCATCATGACGTCCAACATCGGTGCACAGAAGATCACCGGCAGCGGCCGCAAGTCGCTCGGCTTTGCGGACGGCAAGCCGGAGGACGCTGCAGAGCGCACCTTTGAGCAGATCAAGGCCGACGTTATGGCGGAACTCAAGACCGCGGTTCGTCCGGAGTTCCTCAACCGTATCGACGACATCATCGTGTTCAACCGTCTGAATGAGGACGAGATTGCACAGATTGCCGACGGCATGCTCCGCAAGGTTGCTGCCCGCATGCAGGATATGGAGATCACCATGGATTGGACCGAGGCCGCTAAGAAGCATCTGGCTAAGGCTGGTTTTGATCCGGTTTACGGTGCCCGCCCGCTGCGCCGCGCTGTTACCAACGAGGTCGAGGATCTTGTTGCCGAGGAATCCCTTGAGGGCAAGATCAAGAAAGGCGACAGCGTAACGCTCGATGCCGCCGACGATAAGCTGGTGCTGACGCATAAGGATGCAAAGGCTTCCGCAGAAACTGAAAATAAGGACGAATAATCCTTATCCGGATAGCGAAAGAGGTACGATTCGTGAGAATCGTACCTCTTTGGGTTTTGCGTCATTTTGGTCTGTGCACAGAATTGAGAATGAAAAATGGAGAATGGAAGCACCCGTAATTCGCAACCAATCGAAATCTATTCTTCCAAATCGGACCGATTTTATAGTATAATGAACATATACAAGACAAGGCGGTGATACCATGCTGAAGCCACGAATCAAAGCAATTTTCGTCCTGCTGTTCGCCACCATTGCGATTATGGCTGTAACGGTCAAAAACACGCCGCCGGTTTCGGAATATATGCAGACCGGAATCCGGCTGTCCGACCTGCCAGACAAGGAGTGTGTTGCATTTATGGCATCCAAAGGGGCACACATGCCGGGTCATTACAAGCAATCGCTTTATTTTCCGGCTGCAACCAAGGACTATATCACCACTTTCGAGCAAAACCCGTATAAAACACTGCGTGGCGTATACAGCGACACATCCACAAATCAATACGTCGAAGATGTCCGCAAAATCGTGAACGACTATTACGGGATTTACCATGTCGAATATTATCTTGACCGCGACCCTGAGTATCCCAGTGTAGGCGCCGAACAATGAACCCAAACAGCACAAAAAGCCTCTGTCCATCTGGACAGAGGCTTTTCTATCAAATCTGAACGATATTCAGTTGATTACTTAGCAGCCTTAGCAGCCTTGATTGCGTCGATCATCATCGGAACAACCTTGAACAGGTCGCCGCAGATGCCGTAGTCAGCTACGTCGAAGATCGGAGCGGAATCAGACTTGTTAACTGCTACGATGCACTCGGAATCCTGCATACCAGCCTTATGCTGGATAGCACCGGAAATGCCCAGAGCAACGTACAGCTTCGGATGTACGGTCTTGCCGGTCTGACCAACCTGGTGGTCAGCAGACAGCCAGCCGGAGTCGATAGCAGCACGGGAACCGCCAACAACGCCGCCGAACAGGCCAGCCAGCTCTTCAGCCAGCTTGATGCCGGTCTCAACGTCCTTGGAGATACCACGGCCTACAGATACAACTACCTCAGCGCCGGTCAGGTCAACCAGCTCCTTAGCTTCCTTAACGACCTCGAGAACCTTGGTCTTGATGTCAGCCTCGGACAGCTCGAAAGCTACCGGCTCAACAACTACTGCGTTAGCCTTAGCCTCGTTGTACTCGCCCTTCTTCAGTACGCCCGGACGAACGGTAGCCATCTGCGGACGGAAGCGCGGGCAGATAATGGTAGCCATCAGGTGACCGCCGAATGCCGGACGGGTCATCTTCAGGTTGCGGTCCTCGCGGTTCAGAGCATCGATCTGAGCCTGCGGCAGAGTGGAAGCATCCTGCAGGAATGCAGCGTACTTCTCTACGTCTACGTCGAGGTGGGTGCAGTCTGCGGTCAGACCGGTGTGCAGACGAGCTGCGCAGCGCGGGCCGAGGTCACGGCCAATGTTGGTAGCGGCGATCAGCAGGATCTCCGGCTTCTTAGCCATAACGGTGTCGCACAGAACCTTTGCGTATGCATCGGTGGTGTAGGTCTCGAGCAGGTCGCTCTCGCAAACCAGAACCTTGTCAGCGCCGTAAGCGCCCAGTTCCTTTGCCATCTTCTCGCCTACGCCCTTGCCGCCAAGCAGCAGGCCGCAAACTTCAGTGCCCATGTCGTCTGCCAGCTTGCGTGCCTCAGAGATCAGCTCGAGCACGGTCGGCTGCAGCTCGCCCTGGCGCTGCTCACAGAATACCCATACGCCGGAGAAATCGGCGAGGTTGGTGTTATTAAAATCAGCCATTGTTCTGTTCTCCTTTCAATCAGATAATATGCTTCTTCAGCAGTTCAGCCGCCAGAGTCTCACAGGTAGCCTTGTCAGCGCCCTCGAGCATCTTGCCCTGACCCTTCTGCGGGGGAGTGAAAGACTTGAAGATATTGGTGGGAGAACCCTTCAGACCAATGGTGGTCGGATCGATCAGCGGATCGTCCTTCAGGGTGTTGTAGTCATATACGGAAACCGGAGCGGAGTAGCAGTCCATGATGCCGCCGAGGGACATGTAACGGGGCTCGTTCAGCTCCTTGATGCAGGTCAGCAGGCACGGGGTCTGGGTCTCGATGGTCATGTGGCCGTCCTCGAGCATACGCTTAACAACAACCTTGTCGCCATCCTTCTCGATGCCGGCAACATAGGAAACCTGCGGGATGTCCAGCTTCTCAGCGATCTGAGAGCCAACCTGAGCGGTATCACCGTCGATAGCCTGACGGCCGCAGAATACGATGTCGTCCTTCTCCAAGCCAACCTTCTTAACAGCAGCAGCCAGGATCTGGGAAGTAGCAAAGGTATCGGAACCGCCGAACTCACGAGCGGAAACCAGAACGCCTTCATCAGCGCCACGAGCGATCAGCTCACGCAGCATGCCCTCTGCCGGGGGAGGACCCATGGTGATAACAACGACCTTGCAGCCGGTAGCGTCCTTCAGCTTCAGAGCAGCCTCTACAGCGTTCAGGTCGTCCGGGTTGGTGATGGTCTGCATGGATGCACGATTCAGGGTGCCATCGGGATTAACAGCAACCTTACCGGAGGTATCCGGAACCTGCTTTACACAAACAATTGCCTTCATAGTTCAGTTTTCCTCCTTTTCTTAGCGCAGAACCTGACCAGCGATGACCATTCTCTGAACCTGAGAAGTGCCCTCGTAGATCTCGGTGATCTTAGCGTCACGCATCATGCGCTCCATCGGGTACTCACGGATGTAACCGTAGCCGCCGTAGATCTGTACGCACTTGGTGGTAACGTCCATTGCAACCTCAGAAGCGTACAGCTTAGCCATAGCAGCTTCCTTGGTGAACGGCAGGCCAACATCGTGGTTGAATGCAGCACGGCGAACCAGCAGACGAGCAGCGTCGATCTGGGTTGCCATGTCAGCTACCATCCACTGCAGGCCCTGGAACTTATCAAGGGTCTTGCCGAACTGTACGCGCTCCTTCATGTACTGGATAGCCTTATCCAGAGCGCCCTGCGCGATACCCAGTGCCTGAGAAGCGATACCGATACGGCCGCCGTCCAGGGTCATCATAGCGATCTTGAAGCCGCCGTTCTCCTTGCCCAGCAGACGGTCTGCCGGCAGATGAACGTCCTCAAAAATCAGCTCAGCGGTCTGAGAACCACGGATGCCCATCTTGTGCTCGATCTTGCCGATAGAGAAGCCCGGGTCGTCCTTGTCAACGATGAACGCAGAAATGCCCTTGTTGCCCTTAGACTTGTCGGTCATAGCAAATACAACGTAGGTATCTGCACGGCCGCCGCCGGTGATGAACACCTTGGAGCCGTTCATGATGTAGGAGCCGTCCTCCTGCTTAACAGCCATGGTCTGCTGTGCAGCGGAGTCAGTACCTGCGTTCGGCTCGGTCAGGCCGAATGCACCGATCTTGGCGCCTTCCTTCGGCTCGATCAGCGGGCGCAGCCACTTTTCCTTCTGCTCCGGGGTGCCGAAAGCGTAAATCGGCCAAGCACCCAGGGTGCCGTGAGCGGACATGATGCCGCCGGTGGTACCGCATACGCGGCTCATCTCTTCGATAGCGATAGAATAGCAGATATAGTTACCGCCGGAGCCGCCGACTTCCTTCGGGAACTGAATGCCCATCAGGCCGTACTTCATCAGCTTCTGAACGGTTTCCTCCGGATAGCGCTCTTCCGCATCGATCTCAGCTGCGATCGGCTCTACTTCGTTCAGAGCGAACTCGCGGCACATCTTCTGGAACAGTGCTTCTTCTTTTGTAAGCCTAAAATCCATGCCATAAACCTCCCAAAAATAAATAATAGCGGACACGCACAAAAACACAGCGCACACGGTCATTGGCCGCAGCGCCGCGCCCAGCGAGGTCCTTGTTTGGAGCATGTCTATCTCTATTATATCGTTCGGAAACCATTTGTCAAGGATTTAACATTCTTTTTACTGATAAAATCCGCACTCCATTTTTTGTGCGTTTCTGCCAAATGTCGGCAGGAACGAACGCACATTGCACGCAACCCTCATCCTGTTCTGTCGCCGCTTATATTTTTTAGAAGAATTACTATTTTACTTCATATTTTTCACATTTAATACATATAACAGAAGGAAACCATCAATCAGAGGAGGAATCGCCTATGTGTGGTATCGGCGGTTTTGTCGATTATGAACGCGACGCACGCCGCGGCGGACCGATCCTTCACGGAATGAAGCGAACGCTTACGCCGCGCGGGCCGGATGCCGAAGGCACCTATTTTGACGAGGACACAGCGCTTATCCATCGGCGGCTGATCGTCATTGATCCGGAGGGCGGCAAGCAGCCAATGTGCTCTCCCGACAGGAATACTATCCTTATATATAACGGAGAGTTATATAACACACCGGAATTGCGTAGAGAACTTATGTCACGCGGGCACGAGTTTGTCGGACATTCGGACACCGAAGTGCTGCTGCACGCCTATCTCGAGTGGAAAACCGACGCATTTGCGCGGCTGAACGGCATTTTCGCCTTTGCCATCTGGGAGAAACGCGAACGCCGACTGACGCTCTGCCGCGACCGGCTAGGCGTGAAACCGCTGTTTTTCGCTCCCATTCGCAACGGTCTGACCTTTGGTTCGACCATTGACACCGTGCTGTGCCATCCGGAGATCGAGCCTGCGCTCGACGAGGATGGTCTGCGCACGCTGCTGCTGCTCGGGCCTGCGCGCCCGCCGGAATCCGGTGTTTTTCGGCAGATTTCCTCACTTGTGCCCGGGCATTTTGCGGTTCTTACGCCGGAGGCCTTCACCGATCACACCTACTGGAAGCTCGAGGCGCACGAGCATGAGGACGACCTGCCGACTACCGTCGAGCGCACGCACACGCTCATCTGCGATGCCGCCCGCCGTCAGCTGGTCAGCGATGTGCCGCTGGCGTGTTTCCTGTCCGGCGGACTGGATTCGTCCATCCTGTCCATGCTGGCGGCGAAAGATTACGCGGCCCGCGGCGAAACGCTGCATACCTGGTCGGTGGATTATCGGGACAACGATAAATATTTTACAAAGAGTATATTTCAGCCTAATAGTGACGATTCGTATATTGATCAAATGGTGGACTTTTTCTCGGTACGCACCATCATCGCGTTGTGCTCGAACCGGAGGCACTGTGCGCGGCCCTGCTCCCCGCGACGGATGCGCGTGCGCTGCCGGCATGGCCGATGTGGACTCCTCCCTGCTGCTGTTCTGTGCTGCCGTCAAGCGCGGTGGAACCACCGTTTGCCTGTCCGGCGAGTGCGCCGACGAGTTATTCGGCGGCTATCCGTGGTACCACCGTGAGGAAATTCTGTTTGAAGATACGTTTCCGTGGTCACGGTCGGTCGGTCTGCGGCTGGGTCTGCTCACACCGGATGCCGTTAGAAACGGCGAGGAATTTGTGCGCCAGCACTACCGCGACACCTGCGCCCGCGCACCCAGACTGCCGTCCGATGACAAAAAAGCAGCCCGGATGCGTGAAATGTTCGTGCTCAATCTTGACTGGTTCATGGCGACCCTGCTCGACCGCAAGGACCGCATGAGCATGTACTCCGGTCTTGAGGTTCGCGTGCCCTTCTGCGACCACCGCATTGTCGAATATGCCTATAATATGCCGTGGGGCTTCAAATCGCTCGAGGGACGTGAGAAGGGCATCGTGCGCCGCGCATTCGCCGATGAACTGCCCAAAGAGATCGTTTACCGCAAGAAAAGTCCGTATCCGAAAACCTTTCATCCGGTTTATACCCGCTTGTGCGCGGACTATGTCCGCCGTATTTTCGAGGATAACACCTCGGTCACCGCTTCCCTGTTCGACCGGAATGCCGTACAAAAACTCATGCAGCGGCCGGAAAGCCTCACCGAACCGTGGTTCGGACAGCTGATGCGCACCCCGCAGATTTTCGCGTATATCATCCAGCTTGACCGGTGGTTTCGGCATTATCATGTCAAAATAGTATAAAAATAATGGAGAATGAAAAACGATACGTTCATCTTCCATTCTCCATTTAAAATGCTCAATTATGCGAAATACTCCGCCAGTGTGTTAATGATAAGCTGATGATCATCCACATGATCCGGATAACCGGAAACGCAGATGGAACCGATCACGCCGGTGCCGCGCAGCCGGATCGGGAAACCGCCGCCTGCGGCGTACTCGTTCGGGTCGAGCTTGCGGTCCGCGAAGGTCTCACCCGCGTCCTCCAGCTCTGCGAAAAACCGCAGCGAGGACGTTTCCATCAGGTCAACCGCGTTGCGCTTGCGCGCGAGCCACAGCTCGCTGTCCGGCTTTGCGCCTTCTGCGAAGTAACGGAACACGACCAGACCGTTCACCGTAATCTCAACCGCAACCGGCTGCTCCTTTGCGTTTTCATGCAGCTTGAGGCCGATTTTCAGCGCATCCTCGCGCGAAAAATGCTCAAACTGAAACTTCTCCTCCTGCTCTGCACACATGGAGATCATTGTTTTGTAATCCTGCATACTGTCCCCGCCTTTCGAGATTTTGCCGCCTTTGCGGCTGTTACCTTTAGTATATCTGTTTTTCCACCTGCTGACAAGGAGGTTTTTCATGGCTGAACTGACCGACGGCATCCGCCGAACTGCGTGTACTCGTCACGACCGCGTTAGGCGCACTGCCGCTTGAAAAACGCCATCGTTTCCGTCTCCACCGCGCCGGATGATACCGGCATGCGCACGCTGCTTTACTCGGTCACGACCGACTCCGGCGGCATGACGCCGTCCATGATACTGACAACGCCGCCGCGTAGCAACTCGCTGAGTCCGGGCAGCGGTCCGCCGTTTGCGGTCTACACGGTCGAAATCTCCGCCGAGGGCTACACACCGCTGACCGCGCTGCACATCGCCATGTTCTCCGGCGTGCCGACCATGCTGCCCGTGGCACTTACACCGCTCAAGGAAAACCAGAGCTTCGCGCAGACCGACCTGACTGCCACCGATGCGCCGCAGGCCCTCGATCCGGCTCTGCCGGAGAATCCGTAAAAGGAGGGATTGCTTTGCCCGAACCCTATGTTTCCATACCGGAAACCATCACGGTGCACCTCGGTGCGCCGTCCTCGAATGCGCAGAATGTCACCGTGCCGTTTGCGGACTACATCAAGAATGTGGCCTCGTCCGAGATTTATCCGACCTGGCCCGAGCAGGCCATCCGCGCCAACGTGTACGCACAAATGTCCTATGTGCTCAACCGTGTATTCACCGAATGGTACCGCGCGCAAGGCTACGATTTTGACATCACCAATTCCACGCGGTATGACCAGTCCTTTGTGCCCGGACGGGATATTTTCGAGAATATTTCCACCATTGTAGATGATATGATCGGCACTTACCTCACCCGCGGCGACTCGGTCGAGCCGCTGTTCGCGCAGTACTGCAACGGCACAACCGTCACCTGTCCGGGCGGCCTGAGCCAGTGGGGCACCGTGCCGCTTGCCGAACAGGGACTTTCCGCCGAGCAGATCTTGCAGTCGTTTTACGGCAGCGACATCAATTTCGTCACCGGTGCACCGCTCTCGCCCAATCTCGGCGGGTCATTTCCCGGTGTAACGCTGCGGCTTGGCGATTTTTCCGAGGATGTCCGCACGATTCAAACGCGCCTTAACCGCATTTCGACCAATTTCCCGAACATTCCGAAAATCTATCCCACAGACGGCGTGTTCAACGCAGATACCGAACGCGCCGTGCGGGCGTTCCAGCGGCAATTCAACCTCACCGAGGACGGCCTTGTCGGCCCGGCAACATGGTACCGCATCGCGTTCATTTATAATAATGTCAAGCGCCTGAGCGAGCTCAACAGCGAGGGACTGACCCTCAGTGAGATTTCCCGCCAGTACCCCGAGCGGCTGACCGAGGGCATGAGCGGCCCGGGCGTACAGCTTTTGCAGTATTTTCTTGCCATTGTCGGCGAATTTTACGATGCGCTGCCGCGTTGGCAGGCGGAACAGATCGACGGTATTTTCGGTCCGCAGACCCGCGAAGCCGTGGCTGCGTATCAGCGGCTTGTCGGCCTGCCTATCACCGGTGTGGTGGATCGAGAGACGTGGTATGCCCTGCTTTCCACCTACCAGTCCGTGCTGCTCGCCCAGCCTGAGCAGGAGTGGCTCGAGGAATTTATCGGCCTGCCGGAGACCTTTCTTGTCAAGGGGATGCGCGGCGAAGCCGTGCGGAAGGCGCAGCAGCTCATCAACATCATCGCGCGCGGCTATGCCGAGGTGCCCGCTGTCACGGTAGACGGCATTTTCGGAGACGCGACCGAGTCCTCGGTGTCAGTCATCCAGTCGCTGCTCGGTCTGCCCACCACGGGCGCTATCGGTCCGCTGACATGGGAGGGCATGGCCGATCTTGCCGAAACCGTGCTGGCCGGCAGCCAGAGTGCCAGAGGACAGTATCCCGGCTATCCCGTTGGAGAGGAGGCAACGTGATTGTACACCGATGCACAAAACGCAGCCATATTTTCGATTTGCAGACCTTTCTGCGACGCATCCAGCAGTCTGAGGGTAGCGCTGCACCGCTCGTGCCGGACGGCATCTGGGATGCAAAGACTGCCGCTGCCGTGCGCGATTATCAGCAGCAGAACTGCCTTCCGGTGACGGGCACCGCCGACCAGCGCACATGGAACGCCATCTACGCTACATATGCCGCGCTTATCGCCGCCGATGCACTTCCCATGCAGACGGCATTCTTCCCGCCTGAGAGCAATGCCGTGCTGAAACCGGGCGCGAAAAGTCCCACGGTGTATGTGCTCCAGCTCATGCTGTGCGAAAGTGCGCCGCATTATAACCGGATTGCCGCCGTGCCGCTCACCGGCGAGTACGATGCGGATACACAGTCCGCTGTCAGACATGCACAGGAAAAATTTTTCAGCTGCCCGAGACCGGCATTACCGATCGAGCCACATGGCAGGCACTGACAGGGCTGCACAATGCTTTGTTCCAGCGAACGCCGCTCGGTTGGCAAATCAATGGAGAATTGAGATTGGAAAATGGAAAAATGAACATAAAAAGACCCCGAAACCATGTTTCGGGGTCTTTCTATTCGCCTTATTCGCTGAGCAGCATACGGTCGCTCTCGATGTTGAACTTCTCGAGCAGGTCGCGGACGGTAAGGTTCTTCTTCTCCTCACCGCGGATATCAACGACAACGCGACCGGCATCCATCATAATCAGACGGTTGCCGTACTGGATGGCGTTCTTCATGTTATGCGTTACCATCAATGTGGTGAGATTGTCGCGTGCAACGATCTCTTCGGTGATCTGCAGCACCTTATCTGCGGTTTTCGGATCGAGCGCTGCGGTATGCTCGTCGAGCAGCAGCAGATCCGGCTTGCGCAGGGTGGCCATCAGCAGGGTCAGTGCCTGACGCTGACCGCCGGACAGCAGACCGACCTTACTGGTCATGCGGTTCTCCAGTCCCAGACCGAGCGTTGCCAGCTTTTCGCGATACAGCTCGCGTTCCTCGTTCGTGATACCGGAGCCGAGGCCGCGCTTCTGACCGCGGCGGTATGCCAGCGCCAGATTCTCCTCGATACCCATGGTAGCGGCAGTACCCATCATCGGGTCCTGAAATACGCGGCCGAGGAAACGCGCGCGCTTATGCTCGGGCAGATTGGTCAGATCGTAGCCGTTCAGATGAATCATGCCCGCATCCACCGGATACACGCCTGCGATCAGGTTCAGCGTAGTGGACTTGCCGGCGCCGTTGCCGCCGATGATGGTAACGAAATCGCCGTCCTCAAGGGTCAGGTTCAGGTTGTCAATGGCACGCTTTTCGTTTACCGTGCCCGCGTTGAAGGTCTTGTAAATCCCTTTGAGCTGCAGCATTTTACTTGGCCTCCTTTGCGTCAGTCTTTGCGGCGCTCTTGGCTGCACCGCGGAAATACTTGCCCTTCCAGTACGGAACAGCAAGGAAGATTGCAACGACGAAAGCCGAGATCAGCTTCAGGTCGTTGGTGTTCAGGCCGAGGTTGAGGACCACCTGAATAACCAGATAGTACACAACCGCACCAAGCGATACGCCGAGCAGACGCATCGCAAAGTTGCGGAAAATACGGCTGAACAGCACCTCGCCGATGATGACAGCGGCAAGGCCGATAACGATAGCGCCGCGGCCGGCGTTGACATCCGCAAAGCCCTGATACTGGCAGTACAGCGCACTTGCCAGCGCAACCAGGCCGTTGGACAGCATCAGACCGAGCACCTTGACAAAATCAACATTGATGCCCTGCGCGCGGCTCATATTCGGGTTTGCGCCGGTCGCGCGGATGGAGCAGCCGAGCGCGGTACCGAAGAACCAGTACAGCAGTGCGATAACCACAATCGTAAAGACAGCCGCAACGAAAATCGGGTTCTCGATAGTCACCTTCTTAACGTTGCGCAGCGAAACAAGCAGCTTGTAGTTGTCCGGATTGATCGCTACATTTGCTTTTTTGTCCATAATGCGCAGGTTAATGGAGAACAGCGCCAGCTGTGTCAAAATACCGGCCAGAATCGCCGGAATACCCATACAGGTATGCAGAATACCGGTGATAAGTCCGGCCAGCATGCCGGCAAGGAAAGCGCACAGCATTGCCACCCATACATTCGCGCCGTGCGTCATCATAACGATGCACACCGCACCGCCGGTCGCCATCGTACCATCGACGGTCAGGTCGGCCAGATCGAGCACCTTAAAGGTGATGAATACGCCGATCGCCATCAGTCCCCAGATCAAACCCTGCGCCACTGCACCGGGAAGTGCGGAAAGCAGGCCCGAGAAAAAGCTCACTTAAATTCCCCCAAACAATAATGTTATCTGATAAAGCGTAAAAACGCTATCTCCATTATAGCAAATTTCCGGGGTATTGCAATGATAACTTGCCGTTTCCGCGGATTATTTTGTTCCCTACCGTTTTTCTATGCTATTTTTAGCAGAAAAAGGAGATGCGAAAGCACCTCCTTTTTCTGCTTATTATTTTCTTATCACATCTGATGATCGAGCGTTACAACCGGATTATAGCGCGAGTCAATCGCTTTCAGGCTGTCATAGATCTTCATCAGCAGGTCGCGTTTGGCATCCTCATCATAGGAAAACGGCACAACAACGTCGAAAATCAGGTTGATCTGGCGTTTGCCGTCCACTACGCGGAAGTCGTGCATGGTAAGCTGTCCGTCGATCTGACGGAGCACGCCGTCGGTCTGCTCACGCAGCGCGTTGACATACGCATTATTGATATCGATCGGATCCATGTGAATGACCAGATACACACCGGTCTGCTGCCAGACACGTTTTTCAGCCTCGTCGATTTCCTCGTGCACAGCCACAAAGTCCGAGTCGCTCGGCACTTCGGCATGCAGCGACGCAATCGAGCGTCCTGCGCCGTAGTTGTGGATGATCATATCGTGTACGCCGACAATATAGTCAGATTCCATTACAATCCGCCGGATATTGCGGGCAACCACCGGATCGGCGGCTTCGCCGAGCAGCGGCGCAACCGTATCCTTCGCAATGCCGATGCCCGACCAGAGGATGAACGCGGCAACGGCAACACCCACATATCCGTCCACCGGCAGCGTAGTAAACCGACTGGCTACCATGCCGAGTACAACAACAGCCGTAGTAACAACATCATTGCGGCTGTCCTGACCGGCCGCCATCAGCACCGGAGAATCGATTCTGCGGCCGATATTGATGTTGAATGCGCCCATCCACAGCTTAACCAGCATGGATACGGCAAGAATTCCCATCAGCACCGCCGAGAACGCTACGGCAGCCGGATGCAGAATGCGATCGAGCGAGGTTTTAAAGAACTCGAAGCCGACCAGAATGATGATGAACGAGACGATCAGTCCCGCGATGTACTCGGTACGTCCGTAGCCGAACGGGTGCTTCGCATCCGGCTCCTTGCCGGAAACCTTGAAGCCGACAATGGAAATCAGGCAGGACAGACCGTCCGACAGGTTGTTGAATGCGTCCGCCGCGATGGAAATCGACCCTGTAAGCAGACCAATGATCAGCTTGAGTGCAAACAGGAACAGGTTGCATGCCAGTCCGACCGCGCCGGACAGCACGCCGAATTTTTCACGCACCTGCGAATCGCCGGTGTTTTCCGCATCGCGGATGAAAATATGGATAAGTGCGTTTGTCATAGCAGTCCCTTCGTATACAAAATGTTATAAATACCAACAATAATTGCTCCCTGTAGAACCATAATTGCCGGTATGCCGAGCATGAAAATATGGTGCAGGGTCTTGTGACGGATGATGAGCATGGTGGCGTACACGCCCGGCCCGCCGCCGATCAGCGCCCAGAAAAACAGCGTGCGCTCGGGCACACGCCTCCAGCCGCGAGCCGCGGCGAGCTTATCGTAAATACAGACAATCGCGCCGATGACGCTGACTGCAATAAAATAGTACAGCACATACTGCACGGTCGCTGCACCTCCTTTCGGATTTCCTACAATTTTACCACAGGCATTGCCGTATTGCAAAGAAATCAGGCCAAAAATAGCCGTGACTAACAGAAAAGTAGCGGTGTCTAACACAAAAGACGCCTTTTCAGGCGCCTTTTGTCTTTTACCGTCTTTTCTGTTGCAATCGCAATGACAAATGAAAATGCACTCACATTTCATTTTCCATTATCAAATTTTTTCGGGTTGCCGCTATCGAACGGCTCATCAAAGTGATAGTGCATCAGCCAGCCTGCGTCAAACTGCGCGGCATACTGTCCGGCGAGCGAGGCGGCACGAATACGCGCCAGACCGAACAGCTCCGGGAACGGAATCCGTGCGGGTTTCGTCCGGTTTCCACAGGTTATGCCACGGCTGATGAGCCAGATTGAGCGCATCCCACACCGGACGCTCGAGCTTCATGTGACCGGTGAGCAGGGCGCCTCGACCGAGCAAGGCTTCCGCCTTTTTCGCTCCGCGATAGACGGCGCGGCTCTCCGAATAGAGAAAACTCTCCCACGAGGTCATTTCCACGAATGAACGACGCAGATCATGCGTGGAAACGTCCGCTCCGTACACGGTTTTGAGCACCGCGTGCAGCACAACCGACAGCACCGCCTGCTCGATCGGTGACAGCTGATAGCGTTCCTCCGGATCGAACTCGGTGATGGGGCGATGGCATGCGCGTTCGTAGATCAGATAGTCAATGTCACTTTCAATGCGGCTGTGCACCGCCGATGCGGACAGCTTTGAATTTTCAGCACAGAACCGCACCTGTTGGCAGTAAACATAGGGATGAATCTCGCTGTCGAGCGCATAATGGCACACGAAGCCGTAGAAATACGCCGCTGCGATCTCCTGCGCGTCACCGCTCAGGTCGCGCACCGCACGCGAGAGCGCCGCAAACAGCTCGTCCGTTTTCTCCGAGTGCATGCGGTTGCCCAGCTTGTGCAGCGGACTGCCGAACAGGATTTTCCGGTAAAACAGCGGGTCCGGTCCCTGACAGCCCCAGAAAAAGCACGCCGGACGGCATGCCGCTGCCCGCTGCGCCGGTGCGGGAAACACCGTCAGTGCCTGCCTGCCGAATAGATGATGCGATACAAAATCCGCCATACTGTTTTCCTCCTCGCTGTGCTTTTCTTTAGATGATTACAGGCAATACCGCATAATTGAACAAGAGTGATTTGCGAGTAAATTTTGCGTACTGACGAGGCACAGTTTTGCGGTAATACTTGATGTATTACCGTGAAACTTCGGCAGCGCGGACGGAACTCGCGCAAGGAACCGAAGCCAAAGTCAGGACACAAAATTTCCGCAAAGCACCGCGGCAGCGCGACCGGAGTCTGCGCAAGGAGCCGCCGCTTTAATTGTGCGGTGTTGCCTACAGTATACCACGAAATCCGACTTTCTGCAAAGCATGGAAAACGCGCCTGCCGATAACCGACAGGCGCGTTTCTCAACGGATTTGCTTACTTTTCTGCTATATGGCGGCCGAACGAGGTCGAATTCATCGCCTTCTGCAGCGCCGGCAGAAGCGCCATTGCAACAACTACCGCGATAATGATATTCGGAGGCGAGGTCATCAGCTTCGGAATATTGGCCACAAAAGCCGGAACCAGAGCACTGCCGCCAATCATCAGCTCAATAATGCCCTTGAGCATGTACAGCAGCGACGAGAACACCGCACCTGCAAGGCACGCCACGAGGTTGCGCGCAAATTTCTTTGCGGCCGCAGCACCGGCGTAAGCGATCACGCCGCACAGCCATGCCATCAGGAAGAAACGCACGAAGGTGATCCACGCCTCCGGTGCGTACTCCGGCGTCATCAGGTCGAAGATCATCGAGCCGATACCGGCTGCAAGACCGCCGCGAACCGGTCCGAGCAGCAGGCCGCACAGCAGCACGAACGCGTTTGCGAGCTTGATCATGGTGGTGCCTGTCGGCGTCGGAATGCGAATGGACAGGAACATGGTAACAACGAATACCACTGCCGCCATCAGACCGATCATCACGATGTCGTACAGCGAAAACGCTTTTTTCTTGGATTCCATCATAAATCCCCCTGATCTGATATGTTTTATTTATCATACCGCGAATATGGTCTGTCGAAAATGGTCAGTTCGCATTTATTTTACAGGGTCAGATGGATAATCCCGGAACGGCTGGGCAAACTACGCGTACAGAAAGGGGAACCTTGCATGAAACTGGATAAACAAACCTATCAACAGCTGCTCGAACGCAAAAGTCCGAATTCGCCGCTGTGGCGCGACTGCCTGCTGGCGTTTCTCATCGGCGGTGCGATCTGCACAGCCGGCGAGGGTGTGCGGCAGCTGTGGCTCTCCCGCGGACTGGATACCGAAGACACAGCCGCCGCAACCGCCATCACGATGGTGTTTCTCGGTGCCCTGCTCACCTGCCTGCACTTGTACGAAAAGCTTGCAAAATATGCGGGAGCAGGCACGATTGTACCGATCACCGGCTTTGCAAACGCCATTGTTTCTCCGGCGATGGAGTTCAAAAGCGAGGGACTTATCCTCGGTCTGGGTGCAAAGCTGTTCGTTATCGCGGGACCGGTGCTGGTGTACGGCATTTCGGCAAGCGTCATCTACGGTCTCATTCTGTTTTTGACTGGAGGCGGTTCGGTATGATAAAGCGCATCGGCAAGCGCACGCTTGCGCTCGAAAACCGGCCGTATCTGCTCGGACACGCGGCGGCAGTCGGCAAAAAATGAGGGCGAAGGCCCGCTCGGTGAGCGGTTTTGACTATGTGGCGAAGAATGACCGGATGGGACAGCGCTCGTGGGAGCTGGCGGAGAGCGAACTGCAAAAGACCGCCATCCGGCTTGCGCTGCGCAAGGCCACCCTGCCCGAGCGTTCGCTCGACCTGATCCTTGCAGGCGACCTGCTCAACCAGTGCATCGGCTCGTTTTTAGCGTCCATGCACGCGAATGTGCCCTATCTCGGACAGTACGGTGCATGCTCGACGATGGCACAGGGTCTTGCGCTCGGCGGCTGTCTGGTCGAGAGCGGCGCGGCAGACCGCCTGCTTGCGGCAGCATCCTCGCATTTCTGCTCGGCGGAGCGGCAGTACCGTTTTCCGCTGGCCTACGGCGGGCAGCGCACATCCAACCGCACAATGGACGACTACTGCGGCAGGCGCGGCTATTCTCGGCAGTGCGCCGGTGCCGAACGGCGCGGAGCCGTGCGATGTGCGCGTGACGCATGTTCTGTTCGGCAAAATGGTCGAAATGGGCGTCAAGGACGCGGCCAACATGGGTGCGGCGATGGCGCCCGAAGATGTAAATTTAGACCCATACATTTTTCGGTGCGCTGAGCGCTGTGTTTTGCAGAAAATCCGCTATTATCATAACCATTCACTGGTATTCCCGTCCGAACGAACAGAAACAGAAAACAGACAATCCCACTTGATACCGTACCTGGCATCAAGTGGGATTTTATCTGCGTAAATGTTTTTCTTATCCAAATCACCGGCGATGAGACCTGCCGGTTTCCGTGTTCCCTGCTTTTTAGACTGTCTTACTGTTTAATCGGCCCAGACTTCTTCTGCAATCTCCTTGACGAGCGCCAGCTTGCTCCACTGATCCGCATCGGTCACAAGATTGCCTTCCTCGGTGGAAGCGAAGCCGCACTGCGGGCTGAGCGCCAGCTGCTCGAGCGGCACATATTGGGAAGCCTCGCGGATACGCGCGATAACGTCTTCCTTGTTTTCCAACTTGGCATCCTTGGAGGTTACCAGACCCAGAACGACCTTCTGCTTGCCGATGTAGCGCAGCGGCTCGAAACCGCCGGCACGGTCGCTGTCGTACTCGAGGAAGAAGCCGTCCACGTTGCAGTGGCCGAACAGAATCTCCGCTACCGGCTCATAGCCGCCGGTGGACGACCAGGTCGAGCGGAAGTTGCCGCGGCAGATGTGCATGGTGATAACCATGTCCTCCGGCTTTGCTTCGAGGATCTTGTTGAGCACATAAACGTACTTGCGGCCGACCTCATCTACGTCGATGCCGCGCTCTGCATATGCCTTGCGCTTCTCAGCCGAACAGAATTCGCCCCAGGAGGTATCATCAAGCTGCAGATACCGGCAGCCGGCAGCGTAGAACGCCTTTACAGCCTTCTGGTAAGCAGCTGCCAGATCGTCCAGCAGAACCTGCTCGT
>ENA-OQIL01000314-OQIL01000314.1-human-gut-metagenome-genome-assembly--contig:-NODE-314-length-19443-cov-4.819217_pt1 | contig 19443 bp, 20 predicted proteins | sample MGYA00242583_ERZ504748 | MGnify/ENA primary metagenome ERZ504748 (study PRJEB26092, sample SAMD00036191) | human gut metagenome | host: Homo sapiens | study: EMG produced TPA metagenomics assembly of...
TGCCTCCCTCCACAACGCGCCAGTACGCAATCGTTTCGCACGCCCCAGTTGCAGTTGCTGTCATAGCGTAATTCGTGCTGTCCGGAAGAGACACCAGGCCGTGCTCGCCCGAGGCCTCCCAGTGCTTTCCCTCGATGCCGTAGCAGAACAGGTTGTTGATCTCCGCGTCGTTGCGCAGGTAATCCAGCGGCCATCAGCGCACGCTCGGGGTTGCGGGATTTGGAGAAGATGCTCATGCCGTTGGCCAGATAAGAGTTCATGGACCGGGGGGAACATCCTCCTGCGCGTCGAACACACGCACGTCCCATTCCGGGTGCTCGGCCGTCATCTGCGCATAGATACTTTTGGCCGTATTTACGTTGCACAGCGCCAGCGCCGATTTTCCCGCCTGGAAGCTCTCGGTGTTGTTCTGCGTGTTCACCACCGCGTTCTTGCTCCAGAAACCGCGGTCCTTCCAATCCTTAACGGCGCTCGATGACGCCCCTGGAATTCCGGCTGGTCAAAGTTGCCCTTTACCGCCGCGCCGTCGTCCAGCTCGCCGACGCTGGCCATGCGGCCGTCGATGGACACGCGCGAACGCCCGTCCGAGGTTACGCGGCGCATGGCGACCAGCTCGACGGGAACGCCGTCGTCCGCCTCCCCGCTTTCAACCGCGTCAGCGGAAGACCGGCCCGCAAGATCGTCGGAAGACGCAAAGCCGGAAAAGACGGCGCCGTAGAACCTCCCCGACACGGAGAGGGCTTCCTCGCCGTCGCGGACGGCGTCTTTGTCGGCGCGCGCACCCATGAGCAGCTTCAACGCCGAGAGCAGCGCCGTCTTGCCCGCGCCCGTCTCGCCCGTGAGCACGGTCAGCCCGCGCGCCGGCACCAGCGTCGCCTCGCGGATCAGCGCCAGGTTCTCAACTTGGATCTCGTCGATCATCGCGCACCTCTTACAGCCTCGTTCGTTCCAGAGCCATCAAGTATAGCAGCGCGAGGGCGCGCCGCCGAAGCGGATTCGCCCAGTCGCTCAAACCGCTTAAACCTAGCGCAGGGTCCACGCCTTTCCGACGCGCGTTACGCGCCGTGGCTCACAGCGCGAACCGCTCCTTCGCGCTCGTCGGCTTGGCCTGGGCGCGATGATGCTCCATGAGGTACGCCACGCAGTCGGTGCGGTTGCAAGCGCGCAAAAGCTCGATCTGCCGATCGAACGAGGCATCGTCGATAAAACCGGCCTTGACCAGAGCTTCCACCATGTTCCGATCTCCCTCGCGCGCGATGCGCTCCTGGGCCTCGCGCCCGTAGCCCCGCAGGTGCGACACCAGAACCGAGCGCATGTCGTCGGCGAGCCGGTAGGGTACGGCCAGCCGGTGCAGCAGCGCGCCCAAACGATCGGGCAGGTTTTTCCCCGACCGCAGAAGCTCGTCGTAGCGCCCGAAGTCGAACGGAACGCCGTCGGAGGCGTCCGTCAGAAAGCAGGTGAGCAGCTGATCGGCCGACACGTGCACGATCGCCCCCACGTGCGACAGGCGGCACACCGCGTACTCGAAGCTGCCCTCCCCGACCGAGCGCACGCTCGCCGGGATAAGCACGGGCCCCTCCAGCTTACGCGACCAGAAGCAGTGCGCGCCGATGGAAACCAGCCCTTCGGGAAGGATCAGGCGCTTCGTGCCGCGGCATGCGTTGTCGCGTTCGATGATGCGCACGGTTTCGGGTACCACCACCGAGGCCGGCGCGAACGGCAGGGCTCTTACGCCGATGCGCACGAGCGGCCGCCCTTCCACCTGTCGCGGAAGCGCCAGCACGTCGCTCGCGCTGGCCGACACGTAACCCACGGTGGAGCCCGCTTCCCCCGAGGCCGCGAACTCCGTGGCCGCCTCGGCAGCCGCCGCAGCGGGCGAAAGCGCGCAGACGTCGGCATCGTCTGCAACCTCGTCTTTGCCGCGCACGGCCACGGCGCGCACCGCAGCCTGCTCGGCGAAGCGCCGCGACACCGATATCGGCTTCGGCGGCCCCGCTACCAGCACCGCGCCCTCCGCGTCGAAGTCGTACCAGCATCCTTCCAACTCGACGGCTGCCGGCCCCGCCAGACGGACGCCGCGCTTGCGAAGCGCGCGGTACGCGGGAGCCTCGACCGGGCAGCGCCAGACCGCGTCGTCCCAGCTGCGAGAGTCAACGCGCGCAAGCGCCGCCGAGCAGTCCACCACCGCAGGGGGCTCGCAACCGTCCGCAAACGCCGACGAAGCCACGCGCTCCACCCCATCGGGCAGGCTCACGCGCTCGCCGTACGGAGAGGCCAAGAACACGAGCTCCCGTCCGCCGTCCGAAAACAGGTTGCCCTCGCGCGCCAGATAGCGCGCGTTTCCGGCATCCACCGAATACTCCCGGCGCGCCAACCGCGGCGAGACTCCCGCCAAATCGCAGCGCTGCTCTCCTAGCTGGCTTACGCCGCGCCCGATATGGATCCGCTGCGCCGACATCGCTGCGAACGCGTTCGCAGCGATATGCTCCACCGTGTCGGGCACCACCAGAAGCAGCACCCCCACGCCCTGCACGAAGCGGCGCGCGAACGCTTCCACGGCCACGCGCACCACGGGGATCCCGTCCACGTACGCGGGCAGCAGAACCGCCAAATCGTCGCTCTGCCCCACCGCCGCAGCGAATCTCCGCAGATCGAACGCGGTCAGGGCATATCCGCCGGGCACCTGCCGCACCCCCACGGCTCCGCGGAGCCCTTCCTCCATACGAGCGCGCGGCGTCTCCTGCGCGTCGGCGGCATCGCGTTCGGCCGCCTGGGCAAGCAGCTCGTCGAACTCGCCCATCCACAGCGCGCCTGCGGAATACAGATCCCCCTCGCGACCCGCACCGCCCGCGACGTCGCCGGCTTCCCCTTCGGCAGCCCAGGCCCGATAAGCCGGAAGCTGCGGAGACCACACTTCGCCCTCCACCGCCCGCGCAGCCTCGACAACCTCCACATCGCGCGCGTCGAGGCGCACCGGATTCTTGATCGCATGATCAAGCAATTCTTCGATCGGCGCATGAGCACCATGATAGACCAGCGTGTTCTCCATCATAGTATTGTGCTACCTCCCAAAAACCTCTCGGCAACGAGCCTGTTTACCCTTGGCTTCCCCCATGCTACACTGCGGGAAGCGACGAAGGCAAGAGCCGCCGCGAAGCAAGCACGCGCTTCGCGCACGCACATTCGTTCAAAGGAGCATCATGGCCGTCGAAGCCGTCGAGCCGCTTGCCCGCCAAGCGCTCGACCTTGCGAAAAACGCGCTGCTCGTGAACCTGCGCTTCATGAACGCTGCGTTCGCGCGCCTGCGCCCTTTCCCCGTGCGCGATGCCACGCTGGCCACTGACGGCCTTCACATCCGCTTCGACCCCGCAACGCTCGCGCGCCTCTACGCCGCGGAACCGGCCGAACTCACTCGCGCCTATCTGCACATCGTGCTGCACAACGTGTTCCTGCACCTCTACCCCGGCCCGCACGTGGACGTTGCGCGCTGGGACGCCGCATGCGACATCGTCGTGGAACGCACCATCTCCGAACTCGACCTGCCCGCCACCCGCACCGCTCGCGCCGAGCGCCAGCGCGCGACCCTCGCGCGCATCGACGCGGCGCTGCCGCTGGCAACCGCAGAAACCGTGTACCGGTACCTGCAGGATGAGGGGCTCGACGATGCCGAGCTGGCCGATCTGCGCGCACCGTTCTACATGGACGACCATGAGCCCTGGTACCGCCTCGCAGCCGCAGAGGAGGCCCGCAAAACGAATTCGGAAGAGGGCGAACGCGATGAGGGGGCGGACGCGCAGGACGGAGCCGCGTCGGCCCAATCCGCCACGAGCGGAACCGACATGGAGATGCCGTCCGATGCCGACCAGGCGAAGCCGAACCACAAGTCGCACCAGGCGGTCAGCCAGGACGACATCGTGCAGAAAGAGGCTCCCGAACAGGTAGGACGCTCCATCGACGACCGCTTCGCCGACACGGTGAACCTAGATCGGTCCAAGGAGCAGTGGAAGAGCGCGGCCTACGAGATGGGCGTGCAGCTTGACGCCTACGCGAAGCTGTGGGGCGTCGAGGGCGCGAACCTTGCCATGAACCTGCGCGCCGTGACGCGCGAGAAGCAGGACTATCGCGAGTTCCTGCGCAAGTTCGCCCGGATGGGCGAGCAGATCCGCGTGAACGACGACGAGTTCGACTACGTTTATTACTGCTACGGGCTCAAGCGCTACGGCAACCTCCCGCTCATCGAGCCGTTGGAATACGTGGAAGAGCGGCGCATCCGCGACTTCGTCATCGCCATCGACACCTCGGCCTCCACCAAGGACGGCCTCGTGCGCCGTTTCATCGAGAAGACGTACGCCATCCTCAGCCAAGAGACCAGCTTCTTCGCCGACATGAACGTGCTCATCGTGCAATGCGACGCCGCCATCACGGACGTCGCGCGCATCTCGAACCTGCGCGATCTGGACGACTACCTGGACGGCCTCGAGATCAAAGGATTGGGCGGCACGGACTTCCGCCCCGTGTTCGCCTACGTGGACGACGCCGTGGAGCGCGGCGACCTCGTGAACCTGGGCGGCCTCATCTACTTCACCGACGGGCAGGGAACCTATCCCGCCCGCAAGCCCGATTACGACACCGCGTTCGTCTTCGTCGACGACGCCTCGGCCGCCGCGAGTCCGAACGTCCCTGCGTGGGCCATGAAAGTGGAGCTCGACGAAACCGTCGTATTGGAAGAAATGTCCTAAAAGGTGCCTGTCCCCTTTTAGGACATCAACTCGCAAGGAGAGCAATCATGGACATCCGTCAGGCAAAGCAGCAGATCAAAAACGCCATGCTGGCGTACTTTTCGAAGGACGAGTTCGGCAACTACCGTCTGCCCACCGAACGGCAGCGCCCCGTGTTCCTGCTGGGCGCGCCCGGCATCGGGAAGACGGCCATCATGGAGCAGATCGCCCAGGACCTCGACGTGGGGTTCGTGTCGTATTCGATGACGCACCACACGCGCCAAAGCGCGCTCGGCTTGCCGTTCATCGCGAAGAAGACGTACGACGGCGTGGAATACGACGTGTCCGAATACACGATGAGCGAGATCATCGCCGCCGTGTACGACGCGATGGAGGCCACCGGCAAGCGCGAGGGCATCCTGTTCCTCGACGAGATCAACTGCGTGTCGGAAACGCTGACGCCCGCGATGCTGCAGTTTTTGCAGTACAAGATCTTCGGACGCCACCGCGTGCCCGACGGGTGGATCGTGGTTACGGCCGGCAACCCGCCCGAGTACAACCGCACGGCGCACGATTTCGACATCGCCACCTGGGACCGCCTCAAGCGCATCGACGTGGAGCCCGATTTCGCCGCCTGGCGCGACTTCGCCGTGGAGACGGGCGTGCACCCCGCCGTGCTCACGTACCTCGATATCGAGCGCGACCACTTCTACCGCGTGGAGACCACCGTGGACGGCAAGTCGTTCGTCACGGCGCGCGGCTGGGACGACCTCTCCGCCATGATGAAGCTGTACGAGGAGCAAGGCGTCCCCGTGGACGAGCTGCTGATCGGGCAGTACGTGCAGAACGCCGAGATCGCGAAGCGCTTCTCGGTATACTACGACCTGTTCACGAAGTACCGCGCCGACTATCAGATCGAGCGCATACTGGAAGGCTCCGCCGAGCAGAGCGTGGTCGAGCGCGCCCGCGAGGCCGCGTTCGACGAACGGGTGTCGCTCATGGGGCTGATCACGGACGCCTTGGGCGGACGGCTGCGCGACGCCGTGATGGAAGAGCGCGCGGTGGAGTTCGCGCACGGACGGCTGGCGGCGATGCGGGATGCCATCCTGAGCGAAGCGAACGGAGCGAGCGCAGTCGAAGGATCCCCTGCGGCGATAGCGATCGACGACGCGAACGCGCTGCCCCTCCTGCGCGAAGAAGCTGCCTCGCTCCAAGCGCGCTTGGACACCGAGCGCAAAGCGAGCCTGCTGTCGGACGAGAAGTACGTGGCCTACCAGCGCGCGCTTGCGCTGATCGACCGCGCGCTGCGCTGCGACGCTGCGGGCGGCGGGGTGCCGTTCTCGCAGGTGAAAGCTTTGTTCGGGGAAATGGTCGATGCGCTGGACGCGCGCATCGCGGCCGTGTCGAGCGCTTTGGACAACGCCTTCCGCTTCGTGGAGGACGCGTTCCGCAATGGCCAGGAGATGCTGCTGCTGGTCACCGACCTGTCCGTGAACCGCTACGGCATGGCCTTCATCAACGACCACGGCTGCGAGCGCTACTTCGCTCACAACGAAGACCTCCTGTTCTACGAACGCGGCGCCGACCTGGCCGACCGCATCAACCGATTGGATCTGACGGAAGACGAGGCTTGATAAACGAACTGATGTTCTGTATAATGAAGCGCATCGTATTCACTGGTTGGGTGCTACCCTAACTTTCCCGCAAAGGACAGCCGCCTTCTCGAAAGGAGGCTGTCCATGGCGCAGATCTACGATCCTTCCCCGGACGAAGCCGTCTATCAATCGGTTCGCACCGCACTCGAAACCGCGCGCACGAAAGCGGCGGCGGCAGTCAACGACGCGATGGTTTCCGCATATTGGGAGATCGGCCGGCAAATCGTCGAAGCGCAGGGCGACCGCGCCGAATACGGCCAGCATCTGATGGAATACCTGTCCGAACGGCTGACAGCCGAATTCGGAAAGGGGTTCACGGAACGAAACCTTCGCGCCATGCGCCAGCTGTATCTTGCATATCCAATTCGGCACACATTGTGTGCCGAATTGAGCTGGTCGCATTATCGCCTGATCATACGCATAGATGATCCCGTCCGTCGCGACTTCTACGTGCGCTCCGCCGTCGAAGAGCGCTGGACGGTGCGGCAGCTCGACCGGCAGATCCACTCGTTCTACTACGAACGACTTTTGGCCACTCGCGCAGAAGGAAAAGACGAGGTTCGACAAGAGATCCAGAACCTCGAGCCGCCAACTAAAGCCGACGGCATCCTCAAAGACCCTTACGTACTCGACTTCCTCGATCTGGGTGGCAACTCGAACTACCTGGAAACGGATTTAGAGCAAGCGCTCATGGACAAACTCCAGCAATTTCTATTGGAGTTGGGAAAAGGGTTCTCGTTCGTCGCGCGCCAGCAGCGAGTCAGCGCCGATGGCGACCACTACTACATCGACCTCGTGTTCTACCACTACATCCTCAAATGCTTCGTCCTGATCGACCTGAAAACCGGGAAGCTCACGCCCCAGGATGTCGGGCAGATGGACTTCTACGTTCGCCTATTCGACGACCAGTGCACCCAGCCTGACGACAATCCCACCATAGGCATCGTCCTCTGCGCGAATCGCAACGAAGCGGTGGCCAAGTATTCCGTCCTCGCCGATAAGAAGGGAATCTTCGCATCGCAGTACGTGCTCTGCCTGCCAACCGAGGAGGAGCTGTCGCAAGCCTTAGAAGCAACCTGCCTGCTCGCAAGCGAAGAAGAATAATCACGCTCCGGCAAAACTAAGCATCTTCGCTCGTAAAACACGCGTTGGGAGCCGAGGCGTGTTTTGCGAGCGAAGATGGCGCCCCGCCGCCGCGAAAGGCGGCGGGGCGCACATTCCTATGCGCAGTACGCCTTGATGGCATCGCGGAGGAATTCCGCAGCGCCGGGGGCGACAGCTTCGTAGTAGGCCTTGAAGCGATCGTCGGCCACGTACATCTCGGCCAGGCCGAGGTGCGCGGCCTTTGAGTACGTTCCGTCCTTCCAGAATTCGCACAGCCATTGGCGGTGCAGGTCGGCCGCGCGGTGCGCGTCCTCGCCCGTCGGGTCGCCCGCAGCCATCGCCGCCAGCAGCGCATCTTTGACGCCCTGCTCCAGCTTCTGCGTTCGGTGGTACTGCTCGACGCTCATGCCCATGAGCTTCGCGTTGCTCGCATCGGCCGCATCGTCGCCCCAACGCTCGCGCACCTCCTTGCCGTAGCGCTGCTCGTTCTCGTCCACGAGGCCTTGCTTGAACGCCTCGAACTTCTCTTCGTCTTCCATGGTTGCAGAACCTTCCATACAGGCGAGCGTCTTCTCCACGCTCGCGATCAATCCGTCCAATCGCCGCTTGCGCGCATGCAGCTCGCGCAGGTGGCCGGCCAGCGCGTCGCGCGCATCGAACGCGGGGTCGTCCAGCAAACGCCCGATGGCAGCAAGCGGCATGCCGCATTCCCGGTACAGCAGCACCTGATGCAGCCGGTCGACTTCGGCCGCGCCGTAGCGCCGGTACCCGTTGTTGGCGCGCTGCGCGGGCACCAGCCCCAGATCGTCGTAATGATGCAGCGTGCGCACCGTGCATCCCGACAGCTCGGCCAACTCGTGCACCGTGTACCCGACGCCCGTCCGTTCCCGTTCCATGCGCGCCTCCTTTCCTGCGTGCAACCAGCGTACACCCTCACGTTACGTGAGGGTCAACAGACGCGTGCAATTTTTTTCGACCGGATTGAGGTTGCGCGGCGCTCCCCTCGCCAGACGTTATTCGAAAGAAGGGCATGCGCTGATCGAAGTGGACAAACAGTACTAATGTTTCACGTGATACATTCCGATTCGGGCTCGCTTACCGCATGCGGCCCATGCGCAGACGCAGCACGCCCTTGGGACATACGTCGGCACAGGCGGCGCACTGGATGCATTCGGCGTCGGCGACGGCACCGCCGGCCAGGAGGTCTTGCACCGGCAGGCTCATCGGACACGCGCGGTCGCACTTCCCGCAGCCGATGCAGCCATTCGGATCGGCCTCGATGCGCAGTTGCGGAACCCGCAGCGCCGAACCCAGTTTCTCGCCCAATACCATGAACGGCGCCATCCAGCAGATGCAGTGGCACATGGCGCGACGCCCCAAGAGCAGATTGGGAACGAAGAACAGCGCCACGATGCCGAAATAGATAGGCAATCCCAAAGGGCTGTTCATAGACACGCCGCCCGGTATGCCGTACAACGGGTCGACCGTCGTGAAACCACCGGCGATCCATGCGCACGCTACGATGGAGCACACCCACGGCACCCAGATCACATACTTGACGCGCGCCCTCCACCCCAGTTTCGCGGGCTTGCCTACGGCGGTCGCCTCAAGCTCCTGCAGGCCGCCCGCCGGGCACAACCACCCGCACCACGCGCGACGCAGCACGATAGCCGACAAGAACTGCAGGCAGAACACGAGCATGCTGGCAGCCACCGCCCCTTCCAAGGCGCCCTCGATGATCAGCGCCGGCGAGAAGTAGAAGATGATGACCGGGAACAGCAGAAACGACACGAGCAGGGCCAGCCTCCGCGCGTTCTGCCGCTTCCTTCCCCGTTCGCGCCGCGCACGTACCTCGTCGGCCGAGCGCGCTGCCGACCCGCGCACCTCGTCGGCCGACCGCGCGGCTACACGTCCTCGCCCGCCTCGCATCGGACCATTCGGCTCCCCCGCTCGCGTCTCGGCCGAGGCGGCATCATGCAACATACGTTCTGAAACACCCGATGCTTCACGTGAAGCATCGCTCGCACAACTTCTCTCCGACTCCTCCATGGTTTCCCTCATCTCACCAACGTCAGCAGACCCGTGAAGGCCTCGTTCAAGCGTTCGCCCAGTTCCTCGTCGGAAAATTGCGCGCCCGCAACCAGCATGGCCGCCATACCGTGGGTGTACACGATCATGTGCAGGTACAGCGCGCGCGCCGCCGCGGGCGACAGATGCCCCAGCTCCTCGATGCATTGCTGCACGCCGTTGATGGCCACGCTCTCGTACACTTCCGCGAAGCTCGTCGCCTCCATGTGCGGAGATAGGTACAGGAATTGGAACAAATGACGCTCCGTGCGCGCAAGGCGCAGATGCGACAACCCATTCGCCTCGAACGCATTACGGCCGTCGTCCACATGCTCGCGGTTGTACGCCGCGACCCACGCGCGCGCATGGTCGTACAGTGCGTGCACGAGTCCTCGCATGTCGCCGAACAAGCTGTAGATCGGCTGCACCGAGCAGCCCGCCCGCTCGGCCACCGTCCGTGCGCTCAGCGCCGTTTCTCCCCTCTCTCGCAGCAAGCCCAGTGCAGCATCGAGCACCGTCTCGCGCCCCACTTTCTGCTCCGGCATCCTCACCCTCCCGTATATTACAACCGTTATATAACGTTTGTAATATACGGTATGTCAACAGCACCGTCAAGAGATGCGACGAATCCCGGCAACACCTTCCTTTCATCTTCGTGACGGCGCATCGTCGGGCAAAGCACGGCTCGCCATCGAAACCCCCCTGCGAAATTCCACACGCACGAGGGGTCCTACAATCGGCGCTGAAATCGTTCGCATACGAAAGGAGTTCCATCCATGAAGAACGTTGAGGAGCGACGCAACCGCACTATCGCTCGCGAGGCAAACCACCATGCAACCATGCGCGCGCCGCATATCGACAAGACGGCCATCAGTCCGTACGACGACTACTGCGACGGATACGGCATGCCCGGCGCCTACGGCAACGGCTACGTGTCCGTGCTGAAGGTTTCGGCAGGCACGGTGGAGAAGACCAACGACGAGCTGGTCGACCGCATCGTCACGTACGACAAGGCCGAGGCCGCCGATGCGTACGTCGGCCAGATCAACATGCTGACCGCCTCGTCGTTCTGCGGCATGGCCGGACAGGTGTGGGGCTACGACCTCGCCCGCCACGACTCGGTCGACAACGGCAAGAGCAAGCCGCTGTTCACCGAGAAGCAGTGGAACGGCCGCGAGCTGGAAGTGTACGACGCCGCCCCGCTGCTGAGCGCAGGCGTGGAGCTGTTCGGCACCGAGCAGAACCGCCGCTACCATCCCATTCCGGGCGCGCACACCATCTGCGCGAACAAGGGCGTCGTCGCCTACCGCCCGAAGACCGACCGCCCGCTCAAGGAGGGCGAAGGCTACGGCGTGTGGTCCTTCATCGCCATCTCCCTTTCCGCCGATCGCGACTTCGCGGCCGACCTGTTCATCGAGGATGCCGGCGTGTGGACCGAGAACGACAACGAAGAGGACATGATCGCGTTCCTCGAGCAGCATCGCAAAGCTATCGTCTGGTCCGTCGTCGAGTGCGGCCGCGACCAGAACGTGCTGTTCGACCGCACCTACGTGGGCTTCGCTCACCGCATGATGAAGCCGGGCGAGATCGGCAACGCCATCACGGTGGGTCCCTACGTCACGCTGGCCCGCAACGCCGTGCCCGCTACCGGATTCGCCTCGCTCAACAACCTGCACCTGTCCGACTGGCTCAAGCAAATGGACTTCGAGCCGCTCACGGACATCGCGTAACCGACGGTATCCCCCTGATCGAGCCGTCCAGGCAACCCCCGGGCGGCTCGATCACGTTTAGACAAGGACTGGAAACATGGCAGACAAAACCGCTTCCGGTTCCGGCGGATCATCGGCCCAGGACAGCTCGAAAAAAGTTGGCCTGATCGGCCTGGTAGGCATCGTCATCAGCGCCATGATCGGCGGAGGCATCTACAACCTCCCCCAGAACATGGCCGCAGACGCCTCCGCAGGAGCCATCATCATCGCCTGGGTCGTCACCGGCATCGGCATCTGGTTCATCGCGAACACGTTCCGCATCCTGTCGGCCGCGCGACCCGAGCTCACGAACGGCCTGTACACGTACGCCGAGAAAGGCTTCGGCAAGCTGATCGGCTTCTTCGTGGCGTACGGCTACTGGATTTGCAACTGCTTCGCGCTTGTTGCCTACTCAGTGCTCGTCATGGCCACGCTGAACTACTTCGTGCCCGACTTCACGGGCGGCAATAACATTCCGTCCATCATCGGCGGCTCCATCATCACGTGGATCATGTACCTGCTGGCCCTGCGCGGCGCGAAGTCCACCAGCTTCCTGAACATCATCGGCACCATCGGCAAGCTGCTGCCCGTGTTCATCTTCATCCTGGCCGTGGCCACCGTGTTCAAGTTCTCGGTGTTCATGGAAGGCTTCTGGGGCATGAAAGACGGCGTGGCATTGACCTTGGACTTCAGCAACGTCATGCCTCAGGTTTCGTCCACGATGCTGGTCACGCTGTGGCTGTTCCTGGGCATCGAGGGCGCCGTGGTCGTGTCGGGCAAGGCGAAATCGCAGGCCGCAGTGCGCAAAGCAACCACCATCGGCTTCCTCGTCACGCTGGCGCTCTACATCGTCGTGTCGCTTCTGCCCCTCGGCGTGTACTCGCAAGCGGAAGTCGGCAGCATGGCCGACCCGTCGATGGCGGCCATCATGCTGAAGTCGTTCGGAAAATGGGGCGAGATCATGGTGAACGCCGGCGTGATCGTCTCGGTGCTGAGCTCCTGGCTCGTCTGGATGCTCATGCTGGGCGAGATGCCGCTGGCCGCCTCCAAAAGCGGCATCTTCCCCAAAATGTTCGTGAAGGAGAACAAGAACGGCTCGCCGTCCACATCCCTTCTGTGGACCACTATCGTCGTGCAGGTGGTGCTCATCATCTCGTTCTTCATAGGCAACAACGCCTGGACCACGATGATCAGCATCACCAGCGTCATGGCGCTTCCGTGCTACTTCTTCTGCACGCTGTTCCTGTTCAAGATCGCCGTCAAGAAGGAGTACCCGTCCGGCATCTTCGCCAGCCGCGGCATGGCCGTGTTCACGGGCGCGGCCGGTTCGCTGTACGGACTGTGGCTGATCTACGCGGCCGGCCTGAACTACCTCATGGTGGCCTGCATCGTGTACGCCATCGGCCTGCCGCTGTACATCGTGGGCGTGCGCCAGCACGACCGACAGGCGAAGCTGTTCGAGAAGCGGTCGGACAAGGTCATCCTGGCCGTGGTGCTGGCGCTCGGCATCGCCGGCCTTATCTACTCGGTCATCACGTTCGGGAACATCCATATCTAGAGCGCGCACGATTGCGATCACCGCGAAGCCCGAGGCCGCTTACGGCCCCGGGCTTTTTTTGGTCGTCTTGCACATCAGACCCGATTCGTCGAAAACGCTGCGGCTTTACCTTCCCTTTACACGGGCTTTACCGAATCTTAAGCGGTCTGAATATCCTCCATCGATCGGTGTACGACTCGAGGATTCCCCTGCGAATACGCCATGCTGTTCACATTGGAAACCGAAAGGGAGTCATCCGTGAAGGGCTTTACCGAACTCATCGTCAACTCCGTCCGCGGGTTCTGCATGGCCCTGGCCGACAGCGTGCCCGGGGTGTCGGGCGGCACCGTCGCCTTCCTGCTGGGCTTTTACGACCGGTTCATCGGCTCGCTGGACGACCTGTTCCACGGCGCGAGGGCTGCGCGCTTCGCAGCCGTGCGCTTCCTGCTGAAGCTGGGCGCAGGTTGGGCGATCGGGTTCGGGCTGTCGGCGCTCGTGCTGACCAGTTTCTTCGATACGCACATCTACGAGGTCAGCTCGCTGTTCATGGGATTCATCGTGTTCGCCATCCCCATCGTCGTGCGCGAGGAGCTGGACGCATTGCGTAAACGGCTGCCGTACCTCGCGTTCGCCGTCGTGGGCGTCGCATTCGTCGTGGCAGTGACGCTGCTGAGCCCCGTGAGCGGAGAGGGCATCGACGTTGCGGCGAAGAGCCTCGACCTCGGCCTGGTGGCGTACGTGTTCCTGGCGGCGATGGCGGCCATCTCCGCAATGGTGCTGCCGGGCATATCGGGCTCCACGCTGCTGCTGATCTTCGGGCTGTACGTGCCCATCATGGGTGCGGTGCGCGCGACGATGGGGCTCGATCTGTCCTACCTGCCTATTCTGATGGTGTTCGCGGCGGGCATCGCATGCGGCATGCTTCTGTTCGTCCGACTCATCAGAATGTGCCTCGAGCGCTTCCGCTCGCAGACCATCTACGCCATCATCGGCATGATGCTGGGGTCGCTGTTCTCCATCACGCAAGGGCCGCTCACGCTGAGCGAGCCGCAGCCGGCCATGAGCCTCGACACGTTCAGCATCGTGTTCTTCCTCATCGGCGGCGCCGTGGTCGGCGGGCTCCAGCTGCTCAGGTCGCGCTTGGAGGAACCCGCCGAGGGCTAACGCGCTACGACGCCCGCATCGGACAGCCGCAACGCGGCATGGAAGCCGATGCCGGGAAGGCTCGCCGGCTTCGCCATGCTAGCTCGCCGCTTGGACAGCTTCGCGCAAACGCGCGAGATCATCGTCATCGGGATGGCTCGCCGCTTCGTCGAAGTTCTCGATGAGCTGATGCATGCGCGCAGCCTGCTCGGGCTTAGCCTCGGCGGTTTGCGCGTAGCGGGCGCGAACGCTGGCGGGCATGCGGCCCTGGCACATGAACGTGCCCACGATCCGCGCCGATTCGGGCAGATGCACCGCCACGCGCGCCATGACGCCCGCGAAGTACGTCTCGTCGGCTCCGAACCCGGCCGTCCCGAACAGGAACACGTCCTTGTCCGCGAGCGAGGCCAGAACCTCGGCCAACTCGTCGCCGCAATCGCCACGGTTCGTCCAGAACCCTGCGTACACGCGGTCGGCCTGCGCGACGGCGGCGCGATCCACCTCGTCCACCCGACCGAACGCAAGGCGCCCTTCGCTCGGCAGCGCGGCGGCCACCGCCCGCGCCAATGCCTCAGTGTTCCCGGTGCGGCTGTCGTACACGATCGCGTAGCTCATAAGCGTTCCTTCCCTACATGCCTCGGCGCGGGCGCCGCATTCGAATCAGCTTGTTATACGCCCGTCCGACCCCGCTGTAAACCCCGTTATACTGAAACGAGAGAATCCAACGGGCGCAAGCGCCCTGCAAGCGAGGAGGCTTCTATGCGAGCGGTGGTTCAGCGCGTGTCGAACGCGCGGGAAGATATCGACGGCGCGACGGCGGGCAGCATCGGGCGCGGGCTGCTCATCCTGCTAGGCGTGGGTCACGACGACAGCGAGGAGCAGGCCGAACGCCTCTGGAGCAAGATCGCGCGCCTGCGCATCTTCGAGGACGCCGAGGGCAAGACGAACCTGTCGCTAGCCGACGTGGGCGGCGAAGTGCTGGTCGTGTCGCAGTTCACCCTGTTCGCGAACTGCAGACGAGGCAACCGCCCCTCGTTCACCGAGGCGGGCGCGCCCGACGAGGCGAACCGGCTGTACGAATGGTTCGTCGAACGCGCGCGCCGCGACGTGCCTCGCGTGGAAACGGGGCGCTTCGGCGCTTACATGGACGTGAGCCTGACCAACGACGGTCCGTTCACGCTGTGGCTCGACACCGACGCGCTCTAGCGCGACGATGCGACGATGCTCCGGCGCGCTGTCGCGCTAGAGCAGCGCCCGCTCCCACTCGACCTCTTTGAAGCCGACCAGCACGAAGTCGTCGCCCACCACCAGCGGGCGCTTCACCATCATGCCGTTCTCGGCCAACAGCGCGTAGGCGTCCGCGTCGCTCATGCCGGCATCCAGCAGGGCCTTTACGTTGCGCTCGCGGTACAGCATGCCGCTGGTGTTGAAGAAACGGCGCAGCGGCAGTCCGCTTTTCGCATGCCAAGCGGCCAGCTCGTCGGACGTCGGGTTGTCCTCCACGATGTGGCGGTCGGCGTACGCCACATCGTGCGCGTCGAGCCACGCCTTAGCCTTCTTGCAAGTGGAGCACTTCGGATATTCGATGAACAGCACGTCCGCCATGGGTTTCTCCTTCGCGTTGCAGCCTTCGTATCCCGCTCATCATACCAGAGCGGCCTCAAGCAGCCGCAAAGCGAAGCGAACGGGCGCCGCATGCCTCGGCGGCGGAATGTCTCAAGTGAAACATTCGCTCGCTTCGATCCTGCCGGAAACGGCGAAGGACGTCCGAGGCGAAGCAGACGCGCACGTCGATCAAACGTACAAATGTTTCACGTGAAACATCGTAACCGCCTTCGGTTGCAAAAGGGTCATCGTTCGCGCAGGCTCGGCTTGGTATACTGAAGGCATACAGACGGAAAGGCGGCTCATGATCTTCTACTTCACCGGCACCGGCAATTCGCTCGCGGCGGCGCAGACCATCGCGCGCGCAACGGACGACCTGCTCGTCGACATCGGCGCGGCCTACAAGTACAAGGACTTCGACTTCACGCTCGCGCAAGGCGAGCAGCTGGGCTTCGTCTTCCCCGTCTACAACTACACCACGCCGCCCATCATCGATGCGTTCCTCAAGCGAGCCCGCTTCCGCACGGGCAACAAGGAAACCTTCACGCCCGACTATTGCTTCGCCGTGATCAGCTGCGGCGCGTTCGTGGGCAGCACGGCGCGCGTCTTCGGCAAGCGCCTGTTGGACGCGCAGGGCATCAACCTCGACGCCTCGTTCAGCGTGAAATCGGTGGGCAACTGCACATACCTGTACGCGCCCGCCCAAGGCGAGAAGCGCAAGCGCCTGCTTGCCGGCGCGGAACTTGCCGCGCGCGAGACGGCAAATCGCATCGCAGCCCGCGAGCACGTGCGCGCCGAGCACCGCAATCCCCCTAGGCATCGTGCTGTCCAAGTTCACCGAAAAGGACGAGAAGCCGCGATCCACCTCGGAGTTCTTCGCGCTGCCCACCTGCATCAGCTGCGGCCAGTGCGCCGACCTCTGCCCCACCAACACCATCACGATCATCGAAGGCGCGCCCCGCTGGGCCGAGCTGGGCTGCACGCAGTGCCTCGCCTGCCTGCACCGCTGCCCCGTGAACGCCATCCAGTACGGTGCGAAGACCGAGCGTCGCGGCCGCTACGTCAACCCCGTCCTCGCGAAAGCTCCCAAGCGCGCATAACGCTCCTCCCTAGCCTCGTTCAAGCAATTCCTTGAACGACCGCTCTCCCCAGCCGTCGGGCGCCTCAAGCGTCGTCGAACGGATAAGCTCCCGCAGTTCCGCCTTTCGCTCAGGCGTCAATGCACGATGCCCGCTCCTTAGGTCTTCAAGCGAGGGGAAAGCTTTCGGAAGCTCTTCGTTGTCGATGACGGCAACCATGACACGCTCCTTTCGCTTCATCGAGCATAGATGCGCAATACCGTATTGCGTCAATGACGGCAGTTGATCGCATGCGCTGTCTTGACGCTTCCGTATCTATTGTTTATAGTGTGCATATCGGGTATATACACTCTACACGTTACGGAGTGGACGATGCCCGGCCGGAGGGGACGAGGAACGTGCTTGGCCTCTCCCGGCGCGAAGCGGGACGCCGCGACGCGCCACCCGAGCGCAGGGGGACGCCCCGGTGCTCGCGCACGAAACCACGAAAGGGAGCCTGAGTTGGACATCATCATCTCGAATGCGAGCGACAAGCCCATCTACGACCAGATCGTCTCGCAGATGAAGGCCCTCATCCTGACGGGTGAGCTGGGCGAAGGGCAGCAGCTGCCCTCCATCCGAGCACTGGCCGGCGACCTGCGCATCAGCGTCATCACGACCAAGCGCGCGTACGCCGAGCTGGAGCTCCAAGGCTTCATCGAGACGGTGCCCGGCAAGGGCAGCTTCGTGGCCGGCGGCAACCTCGAGCTTCTTCGCGAGGAGCGCCTCCGGCACATCGAGGAGCTGCTCGTCCAGGCCGTCGACGAAGCGCGCGGTGCGAACGTCGGCATCCCGGAGCTCCATGACATGCTCGACCTCATCGCAGAAAGTGACGACTGATGAACGACCTCCTCCGCATACGCAGCTTGTCGAAGCACTATGACGGCTTCGACCTCCGAAACGTCGACCTCACCGTGCCCGCCGGAAGCGTCGTCGGCTTCATCGGCTCGAACGGCGCCGGCAAGACGACCACCATCAAGGCCATCCTCGGCCTCATATACCCCGATGCCGGCTCCATCGAGCTGCTCGGCCAAAACGTCGGCGAACATGCCGGCAGCAAGGCGATCAAGGACGCCAAGCAACGCACGGGCGTGGTGTTCGACACCTGCTCGTTCCCCGAGGAGATGACCGTCGCCTCGGTGGGCAAGCTCATGTCGTACAGCTACGACTCCTGGAGCCCTGCCGACTTCGAGCAGCGCCTGGCACAGTTCCAGCTGCCTAAGAGCAAGACGGTGAAGGACCTCTCCCGCGGCATGAGCATGAAGCTGTCGCTGGCTTGCGCGCTGGCACACGACCCCGACCTGCTGATCCTCGACGAGGCCACCGCCGGGCTCGACCCGCTCGCCCGCGAGGAAGCGCTCGACATCCTGCGCGGCTACATGCGCGATGAGCGCCACGGCATCCTCATGTCCAGCCACATCACGAGCGACCTCGAGAAGATCGCCGATTACATTGTGTGCATCGACGCCGGTCGCATCGTGTTCGCCGTCGAGAAGGACACGATCACCGATCTGGCCGGCATCGCGCACTGCCGCGCGACCGACTACGAGCGCATCGCCGAGAGCGGCTTCTTCGCCCCCGGCGAGCTGCGCAGCATGCGCCACCCCTACGGCATCGACGTACTGGCTCCCGACCGTTTCGCGTTCGCCGAGAACTTCAAGAACATCGCCGTCGACAAGGCCGATATCGATGTCTACATGGGCATGATGCTGAAAGGAGAGGTCCGATGAAAGCCATGATCATGTCCGATCTCCTGATCGCGAAGAAATACCTGCTGCAACAGCTGGGCGTCTCCATCGCCGTGGGCATCTTCATCACCGTCGTGATAGGAAACCTCTACGTTGCCGCTCCCATGGTGGGCGTGATGATCCCCTTCTCGCTGACCATCACCATCCTCGCGCTTGACGAACGCGCCAACTGGCAGCAGTTCCGTCTGGCTTTGCCCATGTCGCGATCGAACGTGATCGCAGGCCGCTACGTCAGCTTCGCGCTGTTGGCGCTGCTGGGCATCGCGGCAGGCCTGCTGGTGACGCTCGTGATGGTCGCCGTTGCGCAGATCGCCCCCGGCGTTCCCCAGCTAGCCGACCTCATGGGGAACTTCTCGTGGCAGGCCATGCTCTTCGCGTCCGTCGCCGGATTGGCCATCATCTTGGTCATGCTGTCCGTCACGATGCCCTTGTTCTCGCGGTTCGGCATGACGAAGGGCGTCCGCTACCTGCCGCTGCTCATCATAATCGGCGTGTTCTTCGCGTTCCAGCTCGACGGCAACGGGCCGCCGCCCGAGTTCGTCGCGAACGTGCTGAACCTGTTGGAGTCGCCCGCGGGCACCATCGCCATCGCTGCCGGAGTTCTTGCGATCACGGCCGCCGTCTACGCGATCTCAGCCGTAATCTCCACCAAGCTGTACCAGAAGCGCGAGCTCTAGCGAACGGAAAAGGAGCGCCCCATGAAGACCATGATGCTTGCCGATTTCCTCGCTTTGGCGAAATCGCTGCCGAAGAACGTGGCGCTGTGGGCGCTCCTTGCAACGGGCATATGCCTGGCAGCGGGGAACGCGACTCCCATCATCCTGCTCACCGGCTTCCCCATGTCCCACATGGTGCTCATGCCCATGCTGCTGCGCGACCAGCGGCGCGATTGGGTCGCCTTTCGCCAGGCTTTGCCGCTTTCGCGAGCAAACGTAGTGGCGGGACGCTACGCAAGCATCGCCGTCGTCGTCGCCGGATGCGTCGCTCTCGGCGTCGCAGC
>ENA-OQIL01000319-OQIL01000319.1-human-gut-metagenome-genome-assembly--contig:-NODE-319-length-19185-cov-4.654004_pt1 | contig 19185 bp, 16 predicted proteins | sample MGYA00242583_ERZ504748 | MGnify/ENA primary metagenome ERZ504748 (study PRJEB26092, sample SAMD00036191) | human gut metagenome | host: Homo sapiens | study: EMG produced TPA metagenomics assembly of...
CTATTCCATTGAGAACGATGCCCTCTGCGGCCAGACAGGCCTGCAGGCGGGGGACGAGATCGTTGCCGTGAACGGCAGGCGCTGCTTTGTGGCCAACGACATCCTTTATGAGCTGGTGCGCACCGAAGCCTATCGCGCCCGGTTCACCGTGAAGCGGGACGGCCAGAAGGTGGAACTGCCGGACGTGCAGTTCGACACCTGGCAGGACGAGAACGGCCAGACCCATATGACCCTTGGCTTTACGGTGTACGGCATCAAAAAAACACCGCTCAATGTGTTAAAAGAAGCATGGAACAGCACCCTGTACTACGGACGCATCGCGTTTATCTCGCTGGCAGACCTTGTGCGCGGACGTGAGAGCATCAACAATCTGTCCGGCCCGGTGGGTATCGTGACAGCGATCGGTCAGGCGGCAAGCTACGGCTGGCAGGATCTGCTGGAGCTGCTGGCCCTCATCACCATCAATCTGGGCGTGTTCAATCTGCTGCCCTTCCCGGCACTGGATGGCGGCAAGGTGGTATTTTTGATCATTGAGGGCGTTACCGGCCATGCAGTGCCGGAAAAGCTGCAGGGCACACTGACCATTGCGGCCTTTGCACTGCTGTTTGGCCTGATGCTCTTTGCAACCTATAATGATATCATCCGGCTTGTGACCGGTGCAATGTGAGCAAAAACAGAAAGGGGAACTTTATGCGGCAGTTAAAACGGGAAGTGAAAATCGGCAATGTGACCATCGGCGGCAAGAATCCTGTTGCGGTGCAGACGATGCTCAACGTGCCGGTGGAGGATATTGAGGGCAATGTGGCGCAGGCAAAGCGGTGCGAAGCTGCTGGCTGTCAGATCCTGCGCGTGACCTGCCCCAGCCCGGCGGATGCAAAGTGCATCGAAGCCGTCAAGAATGCGGTGAACATCCCCATTGTGGCAGACATCCATTTTGACTACAAGGCGGCTCTGGCCTGCGCAGATGTAGGCGTGGATAAGATCCGCATCAACCCCGGCAACATCGGCGACGATGACCGGGTGAAGGCTGTGGTGGATGCCTGTCAGCGCAAGAACATTCCCATCCGCATCGGCGTGAATGGCGGCAGTCTGGAAAAGCACATCCTTGCAAAATACGGCGCACCCACGCCGGAGGCCATGGTGGAGAGTGCACTGTACCATGTGCGCCTGCTGGAAAAATTCGATTTCAACAACATCGTCATTTCCATCAAGAACTCCAATGTGCCCCGCATGATGGAGGCCTACCGCCAGCTCAGCGCTGTCACGGATTACCCGCTCCATGTGGGTGTCACCGAGGCGGGTACCTACCAGATGGGTCTGCTGAAAAGCGGCATGGGCATCGGCGGAATGCTGCTGGAAGGCATTGGCGATACCATCCGCGTCTCGCTGGCCGCAGAGCCGGAAAAGGAAGTGGAAGCGGGCTACAACATCCTGCGCGCCGTGGGCTTCCCGGTAGCAGGCCCGGAGGTCATCACCTGCCCCACCTGCGGCCGCACCCAGTACCCCTGCACCGAGATCGCCAACGAGGTGGAAAAGCGGCTGCAGGGCTGCAAAAAATCCATCAAGGTGGCCGTGATGGGCTGCGTGGTCAACGGCCCCGGTGAAGCCCGTGAAGCAGACATCGGCATTGCCGGCGGCAAGGGCGAGGCGGTGCTGTTCATCCACGGCAAGCCCATCAAAAAGCTGACCGGAGACAACATCCTGGATCAGTTCATGGATGAGATCTATAAACTATAATTTGGCTTTTTTCACAGCTGCCACACCTGCAAAAAACGGGTGCGGCAGTTTGTGCTGTATAAAAAGGAGTACCATTTGTGACACCACTCGTATCCAACCTGTGGCCGCAGTTCATGGTGGACCCGGCATTTGCGGCCTGCTTCGGGCAGGTCATTGTGGAGCATGCGCAGATGCTGCGGCAGGAGCGGCAGGTCATCTTTACCCTGCGCAGCGGTGCGCCGCTGGACAAAAATCTCTGTGCCCGGCTGCTGGCATCCCTGCAGCCGGATTATGAGGGCTTTGAGCTGCGCATCCAGAACCTGTTTGGCTATGCCATGCTGGACGAAGCGGCCCTGCGCGATCTGATGGAAGAGATGAAGCGGGACGGCGTGCCCATCAACGGCTTTCTGGACCGGTGCAAGATCAACATCATCGGACAGAAGATCACCATCGGCGTATGCCATGGCACCAAGTTTTTGCAGGAGATGCACTTTGAAAAGCTGCTGGCAGAGCGCATTGCGGCCCACACCGGGGTAACGCCGCAGGTAACGCTGCAAAGCGCTGTAAGCGAAGCCGAGCAGCACCAGATGGAAGAAAAGCTGGAGCGCAAGATTGCGCCACCGGTGGTCAAGTTTGAGAAAAAGAACACAGCACCGTCCATCAAGGTGGATGGTCTGGACCTGACCGATAAGCCCGTCACCATTTTCCACGGCAAGATGTTCACCCCCAAGAACCTCACCCCGCTGAAAGACCTTGGCGGCGAGGGCGGCAAGTGCACGATCTGGGGCGATGTGTTCTTCTCGGAGGTCAAGGGCAACTTCCGCAAAATTTATACCGTATCCATCACCGATTATCAGGGCTCCATCAACCTGAAGATCCGCGCGCAGGAAGGTGAGGACTGCTCCAAGTGGGAGAGCCTTGGCAAAGGCACCACCCTCATCGTGCGCGGCGACTGCTCCTACGACAAGTACGAACACGATTATATCGTCTACCCCTACGATGTGCTCATCGTGGAGCGCAAAAAGCGGGAGGATACCGCACCGGTCAAGCGTGTGGAGCTGCATCTGCACACCAAGCTTTCCAGCATGGACGGCTTCTGTGACCCCGGCGGCATCGTCAAGCTGGCCCACCGCATGGGACATCCGGCCGTTGCCATCACTGACCACGGTGTGTGTCAGGGTTACCCGGAAGCCATGCTGGTAGCGGACGATATCCATAAATCAGACCCGGACTTCAAGCTGATCTACGGCTGTGAAGCCTACTTTGTGGACGACATGATCCCCTGTGTATACGGTGTGAAGGATCAGCCGCTGGACGGGGAGTTCTGCGTGTTTGATACCGAGACCACCGGCCTGGACCCCGGCGTGGAGTATATGACCGAGATCGGTGCCGTCATCGTGAAAAACGGCGAGGTGGTGGAGGAATTTGATACCTTTGTCAAGCCCGGCAAGCCCATCACCCCCAAGATCACCGAGCTGACCGGCATCACCAACGAAATGGTGGCGGATGCTCCCGGCGAAAAGGAAGCACTGGAAGCCTTCCTCAAATTTGCGGGAGACCGCATCCTTGTGGGCCACAACGTCCACGCCTTTGATATGCGTTTCCTGCGCGCCGCCGCCAAGCGCAGCGGCATCAAGCTGGAGCCGACCTATATCGACACCCTGACCATGGCGCAGGCCATGTACCCCGGCCTGCACAACTACAAGCAGGGCACCATCAACAAGCATCTGGAGCTGCCTGCCTACGAGGCCCACCGTGCCTGTGAGGATTCTGCCGCGCTGGGCCGCATCTTCGGGGTCATGCTGAACGACCTGAAAGAAAAGCAGGTAGCAAAGGTCAGTGAGATCAACACCGGCCTTGGCGGCAACCGCGAGGTGCTGAAAAAGAAGTATTACCACCTCATCATTCTGGTCAAGAACCAGATGGGCCTGAAAAATCTGTACAAGATCGTCAGCGAAGCCCATGTGAACTACTTTTTCAAAAAGCCCCGGGTGCCCCGGAGCCTTTTGAACAAATACCGGGACGGCCTGCTGCTCACTTCCGCCTGCGAAGCCGGCGAGCTGTACCGGGCCATCGTGGATGGCACCAGCTATGAAGAACTGAAAAAGATCGCGTCCTACTACGATATTCTTGAGATCCAGCCGCTGGGCAACAACGCCTATATGGTGCGGGACGGCAAGGTGGACAGCGAAGAGGACATCAAAAACTTCAACCGCACGGTCATCAAGCTGGGCGAAGATCTGCACAAGCCGGTCATTGCCACCGGCGACGTGCACTTTACCGAGCCGGAGGATGCGGCTTACCGCGCTGTGCTGCAGGCGGGCAACGGCTTTAAAGATGCCGACAACCAGCCGCCGCTGTTCTTCCGCACCACGCAGGATATGCTGGCGCAGTTCTACTATCTGCCCAAGGAAAAAGCCTACGAGGTAGTGGTGAAGAACCCCCGCAAGATCGCGGCGATGATCGACAACAATGTTCGTGCCATCCCGCGCGGCACCTACCCGCCCAGCATCGAGGGTGCAGAGCAGCAATTGCGCGATGCTACGTGGGAACACGCCAAGCGTGATTACGGTGACCCGCTGCCCGAAATTGTGGAAAAGCGGCTGCAGAAGGAGCTGGACTCCATCTGCGGCCATGGCTACGCCGTGCTGTACGTCATTGCGGTCAAGCTGGTGGCCTACTCCAACGCGGGCGGCTATCAGGTTGGCAGCCGTGGTTCGGTCGGCTCATCGGCCGTGGCCCACTTCTCCGGCATCTCGGAGGTGAACAGCCTGCCGCCCCACTACCGCTGCCCCAAGTGTAAGCACAGCGAGTTCATCACCGACGGCAGCGTGGACGACGGCTTTGACCTGCCGGATAAAAACTGCCCCAACTGCGGCACCCGGATGCTGGTGGACGGCCACGATATTCCCTTCGAGACCTTCCTCGGCTTCTACGGCGATAAAGAGCCGGATATCGACCTGAACTTTTCCGGCGAATATCAGTCCAATGTGCACCGCTATACCGAGGAGCTGTTCGGCAAAGCCAACGTGTTCAAGGCGGGCACCGTGTCCGGTATTCAGGACAAGACCGCCTACGGCTATGTCAAAAAATATCTGGATGAGCGCGGCCGCACGGTGAACCATGCGGAGGAGAACCGCCTGACTCTGGGCTGCACCGGCGTCAAGCGCACCACGGGTCAGCACCCCGGCGGCATGGTCGTTGTGCCGGACACCTACGAGATCTACGATTTCTGCCCCATCCAGCATCCGGCGGATGATGTGGCAGGCGGCCTGCTGACCACCCACTTCGAGTTCAAGTACCTGCACGATACCCTGCTCAAGCTGGACGAACTGGGCCACGATATGCCCACCTTCTACAAGTATTTTGAGGAGTACACCGGTATCCCCATCGACAGCATCCCCATGAACGACCCCAAGGTGTACAGCCTGCTGACCAGCCCGGAAGCGCTGGGCGTGACCCCGGAACAGATCGACAGCCAGACCGGCACCTTCGGCATCCCGGAAATGGGTACCAACTTCGTGCGCGGTATGCTGGTGGAGGCACGGCCCAAGAACTTTTCCGAACTGATCCAGATCTCGGGCCTGTCCCACGGAACGGACGTGTGGACCGGCAACGCGGACGAGCTGATCCGCAGCGGCACCTGCACCATTGCGGAGGTCATTGGCTGCCGTGACAGCATCATGCTGTACCTGCTGCGCAAGGGGCTGGAACCCAAGATGGCCTTTGATATCATGGAGGCCGTGCGTAAGGGCAAGGTGGCCAAGGGCGGTTTCAAGGATGGCTGGGAGGAAGCCATGCGGGAGCACGAGGTGCCGGACTGGTACATCGAGAGCTGCCGCAAGATCAAGTATATGTTCCCCAAGGCCCATGCTGTAGCCTACCTGATGTCGGCCATTCGTCTGATGTGGTTCAAGATCTACCGTCCGCCGGAGTTCTATGCGGTATACTTTACCGTACGCGGCGACGACATCGACTATGAGGCCGCTGTGGGCGGTGCGGCAGTGGCCCGCGCCCACATGGAAGAAGTCAAGCGCCGCCTGAAGGAAGAGAAGAACGCCAAGGACGAAGATGTGCTGGTCAGCCTGCAGCTCGTCAACGAGATGCTGGTGCGCGGCTACAAGTTTTTACCCATTGAGCTGGGCAAGAGCCGCGGCTCCAAGTATGTGGTGGAGGACGGCAAGGTACGTCTGCCTTTCTCTTCGCTGAAGGGTCTTGGCGGTGCTGCCGCCGATGCACTGGAAAAGGTGACCATCCACGGCGAAGAATATATCTCGGTGGAAGAGTTGCAGCAGGCTTCCGGTGTCGGCAGCAGCATTCTGGACCGTCTGCGTCAGGTGGGCGCTCTGGGCGACCTGCCGGAGAGCAGTCAGGTGAGCTTCTTCTGAGGATTCTGAAAGCAAAAGTGCCTGCACGGCTTTAGCTGTGCAGGCACTTTTGCTTTAAAAAAGCACCCGCGGCAAAAATCGCAGGTGCTTAAAAAATCAGCAGAACGGGGGAGTGTTTACTCCACGCTGATCATATAATAGTAAACGGGCTGGCCGCCGCGGATGTGGCTGACCTCAACGTGGTTCGGGCACTTTGCCTTTACGATCTCGGTCACTTTCTCGGCATCCTCATCGCTCACGTCGCAGCCGGAGATGATGGTGACGAAGCTGGAATCCTTCTTGCACATGCCGCGTGCCAGACGGTAGGTAGCTTTGGTGATATCGTTGGAGGTGGAAACGATCTTGCCGTTCTCCAGAGCCATGATCTCGCCCTTCTTGATGCGCTTGCCGTCGTACTCACTGTCGCGGGCAGCATAGGTGATCAGACCGGTGGACACCTTGTCGGCAGCAGCCATCATGTTGATAGTGTTGGTCTCGGCGTTCACAGAGGGATCAAAGTTCAGCATGGCGGTAATGCCCATGGGCACGGTGCGGGTGGGCAGAACGACCACCTGACGGTCGGCCAGCTTCTGGGCCTGCTCAGCAGCCATGATGATGTTCTTGTTGTTGGGCAGCACGAACACGGTCTTTGCAGGCACGCTCTGGATGGCGGCGAGGATATCCTCGGTGGCTGGGTTCATGGTCTGACCACCGGAGACCACTGCGTCTGCAGCCAGATCGGTGAACACGGCCTTCAGGCCTTCACCGGCGGCAACGGCAACAAAGCCATAGTCACGGCTGGGGTCCACAGCAGCGTAGACGAACTCGCTGGACTGAGAAGGGGCCTTCTCAGCAGAAGCCTGCTTTTCCAGGCTCTTGCCCTGCTTCTGACGGGCCAGGAACTGCTCGTGCATGTTCTCGATCTTGAAGTTGGTCAGGTAGCCATACTTGATGGCTTCGCTCAGGATCTTGCCGGGATCAGCGGTGTGCACATGCAGGTTGATCACATCGTCATCCTCGATGCACACCACGCTGTCGCCGTTGGACTCTGCAAAGGCGCGCATCTTGGCGGCGCTGGCACCCTCGTACTTGTTGATGAGGAACTGGGTGCAGTAGCCGTTCTTGATGTCCTCCACCTTCATCAGGTCATCGGTGAACACGCCCTTGCCGGCGTTCTCGGTGGAGAGCTTTGCCTTATTGGGAGCAGCCTCGCCGCCTGCCACGATGCTTTCGCCATGGAACACCTTGCCCATGCCCTCAAAGATAATCATGATGCCCTGACCGCCGGCATCCACAACGCCGGCCTTCTTCAGAACAGGCAGCAGGTTGGGGGTGTCCTCCAGAGCCTTCTGGCCGGCGGTCATCACCACATCCCACAGAGCGGGCACATCCTCGGCACCGCAGGCAGCAGCTTCCTCAGAGGCAATGCGTGCAACCGTGAGGATGGTGCCCTCGGTGGGCTTCATAACGGCCTTATAAGCGCCCTCGACACCCTTCTTCAGGGCCTCGACAATGTCGGCAGCGGTGGCTTCCTTCTTGCCTTCCAGCGCCTTGGAGAAGCCGCGGAACAGCAGGCTGGTGATAACACCGGAGTTGCCGCGTGCGCCGCGCAGCATGGCGGAAGCAGCGGTCTTGGAAGCCTCACCCACGGTGCAGCTGTCGTCCAATGCTTCCAGCTCGCGCACAGAAGCACCCACGGTCATGCCCATGTTGGTGCCAGTGTCGCCATCAGGAACAGGGAAAACGTTCAGCTCGTCCACGCGGGAGCGCTGATTGTTGATGTTGTTGGCGCCAGAGATAATGGCGTCACGCAAAATCTTACCAGAAATCATTCTTTTTTACTCCTTGTACTTGCCGGAAAAGCCCGGCGCATTCGGATGAACCAACAAAAATCAGGCGATCACATCGTCTACCGAAACCACAACGCGGGCAACCTTCAGGCCGGTAGCCTGCTCCACCTCGTCCTTGACGCGGTGAGAGATGCTGCGTGCGGCGGTAGAAATGTTCAGGCCATAGCTCACTGCAATGTGCAGTTCGATCACCAGACGACCATCCTCCTGCGTGACACGGACACCCTTTTCCGGGTAATCAGAACCGTGCACCATGCTTCTGACGGCATCGGTCATATCACGGGGTGCCATTGCGGCAACACCGTAACACTGTTTAGCTGCTTCACCTACCAGAGTAGCAAAATACCCGGACGTAAAGCTGACATCCCCCAGAGGGAAACGGGAAGTGATCATAGTCGCTCTGCTCCTTTATGTTATTTTCATAAAACACATTCAAGGTCTGGGGCGCAGCGGCGGACAGATACACATACTGCGCCGAGAAACACCCACATTATTATACAACTTTGGGGCGCGCTTGTACAGCGCAAAATGCTGGTATATCAACTTTTTGCGCAGGTTTCTGCATTGACGGCATGGTTCGGGCGGCTTCGCACCGGGAAGGTGATAGCATAACGGACGCTGGTTGCTTTTTATCAAAATCGAAAGTATGACGAAAGAAAGCAAACAATCTGTTAAAAAAATTATAAAAGGTGGGTGATAACTCTTTATCCGACTATTAAAAAGTGCTAAAATAGAAACAAGGATAGGGACTGCGGCGCAGGGTCCCGCTTGTGCGGATGAACTGCGTTATTTTTTGCGCACGGCGCGTGGAACAATGTTTAGGAGCTGTTGTCATGAATATTCTGTTTTTCCTTTCACCCAAGCAGGATCTGATGTATGTTTACGACGATTTCACCCTTCGGCAGACGCTGGAAAAGTGGGAGAATAACCGCTACGCGTCCATTCCGGTGCTCAACCGGCAGGGAAAATATGTGGGCACCCTGACCGAGGGCGACATTCTCTGGGGGCTGAAAAAGTTCCATGGTCTGGATCTGGAAGCGGCTGAGGATGTCCCCATTTCGGCCTTCCCGCACAAGCGCGACTACAAGGCTGTCACCGTGACCACCAGCATGGATCAGCTGATCGAAGCGGCCATGAACCAGAACTTTGTGCCGGTTGTGGATGACCGCGGCATCTTCATTGGCATCGTGCGCAGGCAGGCGATCATCCGTTACTGCTATGAGAAGGCCCGCACAGAGCAGCAGGCCCATGAGCAGCGCATCCCGGAATATGCCGCTGTGCATTGAACAATATAAATAGGTGGTCAGCCGCCCGGTTCCGCATCTGAAGCCGGGCGGCTTTTTGTCTGCAAAATACGTTGAAAATCCGATTTATGGTACCTGCTGTGTGCGATAATACAGCCATGGAACAAAAACGTTCTGAAAAGCTGCAAAAAACGAGATACAGGAGGGAACACGGATGAAAGATTTTGAACTGCGTTATGTCGGAAGCCATGTGGAAGTATACACCGGCAGCGGAGTGTTCCTGTTTTCGGCCGATACGGTGCGGGAAGCAATGGAAGAACTGGCAGAGTAAGCGCCCGCAAACAGGCAGGGACTTCAGCGCAAATGTAAAATTGATGTAAAATAATTGAAAAGGAAAGAGCACGAATTCATTAAGAGACGGAAAAATGTGTAGAAAAAGTGATTTTCTTGTAAAATAAACCTTGTTGTGACAGGATAAAAAATGATATAATAGATCCAAGCGCGGTCATTGTGCGCCGTTCTGCGCAGCAGAGCGGCAGGCCGCAGCATCTGCCGGACCAAGCAGGCCCGGTGTGCGGGCAGGGCAGATGTACAAGGATCAAAAGGAAGATCATTTTTAGGAGTATCGTTATGGATATCACACACATTACCTCTCTGTTGGGTGGAATTGCGCTGTTTCTGTACGGCATGTCCATTATGGGCGCTGGTCTGGAAAAACTGGCCGGCGGCAAAATGCAGGGCGTGCTGCAAAAGCTGACCTCCTCAACGCTCAAGGGCGTTATTTTTGGCACCCTCATCACGGGTGTCATCCAGTCCTCGGCCGGCACGGTCGTTATTTGTGTCGGTCTGGTAAACTCCGGCATCATGACCCTTACGCAGTCGGTAGGCGTCATTATGGGTGCAAACATTGGTACCACTGTTACCGGCCAGCTGATCCGCATGGCGGATATCTCCGGTGACAGTCTCTGGCTGACACTGATCCAGCCCAAGACCTTTGCGCCCGTGGTGGCGTTTATCGGCTGCATTTTTTATGTGTTCCTGCGCAGCGCTAAAAGGAAGAACATCGGCCAGATCATGCTGGGCTTCGGCATCCTGTTTACCGGCATGAGCCTGATGGACACCGGTGTGGCTCCTCTGCGCGAGAGCGCCGTGTTCCAGAATCTGTTCGTTACCATGACGAATCCCGTTCTGGGCATTCTGGTGGGCGTGGTGGTCACGGTGATCATCCAGTCCTCCTCGGCATCGGTGGGTATCCTGCAGGCACTGTCCAGCACGGGTCTGGTCACCTTCAGCTCTGCCATCCCCATTATTCTGGGCGCACACATCGGCACGGCCTTTACGCCGCTGCTCACCATTGGCGGCTCCTCCAAGGACGGCAAGCGCGCTGCACTGATCCATCTGTACTTCAACATCATTGGCAGCGTGATCCTGCTGGCGCTGGTGTATGCGGTGCAGTTTACCGTTGGCATCCCCATGTGGAACGATGTGATGAACAAGAGCACCATCGCAAACATCCACACCCTTTCCAGCGTGTGCGCCATGCTGCTGTTCCTGCCGTGCAGCGGTGTGCTGTCCAAGCTGGCACTGCTCACTGTGCCGGACAGCGCCGAGGAAGCACAGGAGCTGAGCATGCCGGTGCTGGACGAGCGCCTGTTCAAAAGCCCGGCTGTGGCCCTGCAGCAGGCTAAGAGCGCTGTGATCAAGATGTCCCGCCGTGCTGCCCGCAATGTGAATCTGGCTGCACCGCTGCTGCTGAAGATGGACGAGGATACCGTCAGCGCCATCCGGGTGCGTGAAAACCTGATCGACCGCATGGAGGTGGCAATCTCCAACTATCTGATCAAGATGACCGATCAGGAGCTGGGCGACGATGAGAGCCACACTGTGACCGAACTGCTGAATTTTGTTACCGAGTTCGAGCGCATCGGCGACTATGCGGTGAACATTATGGAAAAGGCAGAAGAACTGCAGGAAAAGGAAGCGTCCTTCAGTGAAAACGCCACCAAGGAGCTGCAGCTGCTGGAGAATGCGCTGAACCGCATCCTGAACCTGACCAACGATGCCTTTGAAAACAGCGATATGCGTCTGGCGGCTCAGGTGGAACCGCTGGAAGAGGTGATCGATGTGATGGCGGAGCGCCTGCGCGACCAGCACATCCTGCGCCTGAAGGATGGCGTGTGCTCCATTGATACGGGTGTCGTGTTCCTGGATGTGCTGAACAATGCAGAGCGCATCTCGGATCACTGCTCCAACGTTGCTGCCCGCCTGATCGGCATGGATGCCGGCGAGGACTACGACTCCCACACCCTCAAGAGCATCATGCACCACAACCCCACCAAGGACTACATGCTGGAATACGAGGAGTGCCGCAAGGCCTACCTTGTTCCGCTGGAAGAAATGGAAGCCTGAAACTAAGAAAGACCTCCGGGACGCTTTTCCCGGAGGTCTTTTTTGCGTTAAAAATCAAGCACTTTTGGGCAAAGAGACAATGACCCAGCGGTGCGGCCCGTGAAAGCCGTCTACCTTGGCGGCTTTGCTGCAGGTGCCGGGGCTGGGCGGGCCGAGGTGGATACCGCGGTCCAGCTGCTTGCCGCAAAGACGGCACTGGTAATGGAGGGTGATCTGTTCTGACATGAGGAAGCACTTCCTTTTATGATCGCTGCAGGTGGTTAAGAAACTTTACTACTATTATCATTATATAATTTTTACATCGGGATGTCAATAAAAATAATCAGTAAAAGTAGATAAAAATTGAGCATTCTGCACTCAACCGCCCAGATCTTCCAGCAGCAGGTCCAGTTCCCGTTCGCTGTACACGGTCACACCGCGCTTGATGCGCACGGCATCGTTCTCCGGCAGAAGATTGGTGTAGATGCCGGTGACGGTGACAAGCACATCCGGCTGGCCATTGGTGCCGCAGCGGTAAACGGCCACGCGCCCGCCTTTGTCGCACAGGCGGTAGCTCTGGGCAGCAAGCTCCGGCATGGCCTGTGCGGCAAGGTCTGCTGCGGAGGAAGGCGGTGCTTCGCTGCCGGGGTCGGGCACCGGAAGGCTGAGCTTGGGCAGGGCCATCCAGAACAGGCTGAACACGATGGTGAATACGCACAGCCCGTAGAACAGGCAGGTGCACAGTTTGCGCATGGAGAAACACGCTCCTTTCCGGCTGAAGTATGCCCCAAAATAGGGGAGAACAGTCAATTTTCACACGGGAATGCTGTACTTTGTCCGGCAGATTGTGTTATACTACAGATGATTAGACCTATCAGGGCCGAAGATTGGTTCTTGCCCGCGTTCTGTGCACGTGCTATAATATGGTATTGCGTGCAGTTCTGTGCGCTTTGATGGAAAAGTACCAGCGCATGGCGCTGAAAAAGCAGCCTGAATGTTAGGAGGCGATTTCTATCTCCGATATGAGAAAGATCAACCGTGCCGGTGAGGGGCATTCCCCGGCACCGGCGGGGCGGAAGGTAAATGTGAGCAACAGCCGCCGGGAGTCCCAGCCGGAACCCAAACACGGCCGGGAACCCAAAGAACCAAAGGAACCCTGTGAAAAGGGCAGACATCCCATTCTGCGCTTCATTGGCCGAACCATTGCTACACTGATTTGTCTGGGCATCATGGCAGGCAGTCTGGTGGCAGTGGGTGCTGTGTATTACGTGGTGCAGGCTACCGCCAACGACGGCGACCTGCTGGATCTGGACAACATTGAGCTGAGCCAGTCCAGTGTGGTGATGGCTACCGACCCGGACACCGGTGCACAGGTGGAGTATGCCACGCTGCGCTCTTCCAACAGCCACCGCGTGTGGGCGGATCTGGAGCAGATCCCCACGAACCTGCAGTATGCGTTCATCTGCACCGAGGATAAGGACTTTTACAACGAGCCCGGCGTCAACTTCAAGCGCACCATCGGCGCAATGGTCAACGAATACCTGCTGCCCATCTACAGCTCCAAGCAGGGTGCTTCCACGCTGGAGCAGCAGCTGATCAAGAACCTGACCGACGACAAGAGCGCCAGCGGCATTGAAGGCGCACTGCGCAAGCTGCGCGAGATCTACCGCGCCCTCTGCCTGAGCCGCAGCTATTCCAAGGAAACTATTCTGGAAGCGTACCTGAACACCATCAGCTTTACCGGCAACCATTCAGGGCGTGCAGACTGCGGCCAACGAATACTTTAATAAGGATGTCAGCCAGCTGACCCTGTGGGAGTGTGCGACCATTGCGTCCATCACCAAAAACCCCACCAACTATAACCCCTACACCAACCCCGAAAACCTGATCAACCGCCGTAACTTCCTCATGTACAACATGTGGCAGCAGGGCGTGATCAGCGAAGAGGACTACCGCAACGCAGCGGCCCAGCCGCTGGTACTGGCCGAGGAAGAGGATACCAAGAAGAATTCTTCCGTTACCTCTTACTTTACCGATGCACTGTTCACCGAGCTGGTGCAGGACATCATGGACAAGGAAAACATTTCGGAATCCGAGGCACAGAAGCTGCTGTACACCGGCGGCTTTACCGTTGAGTCGACTGTGAACACCAAGGTGCAGTCCGCCATGGAAAACCTGATGCTCAACACGGACGATGCCTACTTCCCGGCCGGCTGGCATGAGGAAGAGGTGACCTCTATCTCGGACGACGATGTACAGGTGATGAACGAGGACGGTACGCCCAAGACCCGCACCGGCGACGACGGTACCGTTTACTATTACCGCAATGTGCGTACTCAGGCAGCCATGGTCACGCTGGACTATGACGGCAATGTGATCGCCATTGTGGGTGGTCTGGGCGAAAAGAACAAGAGCCTCTCGCTGAACCGTGCCTACAGTGTCACTCGTCAGACGGGTTCTACCATCAAGCCTATCGGTGCATATGCACTGGGTGTAGAGTATGGTCTGGTGAACTGGTCCACCATGCTCAACAACTCGCCCTTGTATCAGAAGCAGGATATGGTGATCCGCGATGAAGATTACTGCCGCAAGAACGGCCTGATGGGCCTTTCCGACAAGCAACTGCGCGCTTATCCCAACGCATGGCGCAGCTGGCCCCGCAACTATGGCGGCGACTACGGCGACAACAGTGATGTGCCACTGTGGAACGGTCTGGCCCGCTCGCTGAACACCATTGCGGTGCGTGTGGGTGATCTGGTGGGCGCAAGCAACATCTTCAATTTTGTGTACAACACCCTGCAGCTGAACACGCTGGACCCGGTAAACGATGTGGGTCTGGCGCAGATGGTCATGGGCAGTCAGACCCATGGCGTTACGCCCACGGCGCTGGCAGCTGCGTTCCAGATTTTCTACGATGGCCAGTACACCACCCCGCACCTGTATACCCGCGTGCTGGACCGTGACGGCAATATCTATCTGGAGAACAACTCCACCAGCTATCAGGCCCTGACCCCGGATACCGCTTATGTGATGAACCGCCTGCTGAAGAACGTGCTGTACTCCAGCGTGGGCACCGCCAGCGGCCGCTACCCCAACTCCAACGGCATGGAGGCCTTTGGTAAGACCGGTACTGCCAGCGACGAAAAGGATCTGTGGTTCGTGGGCGGCACGCCGTACTACGTTACCGCCGTGTGGTGGGGCTACGATGCACCCTATGATATGACCAAGACGCTGGGTAAGCAGCAGGCCAAGACCCGTACCTGTGTTATGGCGTGGAAGGCGCTGATGGAACAGGTGCAGGCAGACCTGCCGTATAAGGCATTCCCGACCTCTGCCGGTGTGGTGGAGCGCCGCTACTGCACCCAGAGCGGCCTGCTGGCAGGCGGCTCCTGCCCCAGCACCGCCGTGGGCTACTACCGCGCCGATGATCTGCCTGGTACCTGCAACTACTCCCATGCAGCAGCTCCTGCAGCGGCTGCACCTGCGGAGACTGCGGCACCGGAGCAGGCTGTCATTCCTGCGGATACAGGTAATCAGGATACAGACTGATCTGTAGCCATATGAAGGACAAAGGCGTACTATCGGCACCGGCGCGGAGTGAATCCGGCAAGGAAATACCGCGCTTGCCGCAGCAAAACTGGATAATCTGACAAAAACGCATCCGACCTCTTGCATTGCAGGGGGCCGGATGCTATTATATTCACTGCAAGAACACTTGTGTTTGTGAGGTGAACAAGTTGGAACGCCGCTTTTATCTGGTAGATGCGCAGGTGCTGCCTGAGGTTTTTCTCAAGGTGGTGCGTGCCAAGGAACTTCTGGCCAGCGGGGAGGCACGCAGCATTTCCGCAGCCACCCGCGCAGTCGATCTTTCGCGCAGCGCTTTTATAAGTATAAGGATTGCATTTTTGACTCCGAGAATGGCCGTGAGGTGATCACCGTCATGGCTACTCTGCGGGACGAGACCGGTGCACTGCAGAGCCTGCTGGCCGGCATCAGCGCCGCAGGTGCAAGCATTGTGACCATCAACCAGTCCACACCGGAAAACGGTGCCGCACTGGTGGCAGTCACCATCCGCACCGATACCATGCAGATGACCCCCGAAGAGCTGACCGAAAAACTTTCGCGTCAGCGTATGGTGGTAGGCGTGCACTGCGGGTACAATCTGTAAGCAGTAAGCAGTCTTCAGAAAACGAGGGAGAACAACAATGGCTAAAATTGCAATTCTGGGCTTTGGCACGGTGGGCAGCGGCGTGTACGAGGTACTGTGCCGCAACGCTGCGGGTGTCTCCCGCCGTGCAGGTGAGCCGGTGGAGGTCAAGTACATCCTTGACCCGAAGGATTTTTCAAACCATCCGGATGCACACCTGTTTATAAAGAACTTCGATACCATTCTGGAAGACCCGGAGATCAAGGTGGTGGTGGAGACCATCGGCGGCACCCGCTTTGCGTATCCGTATGTAAAGGCCTGCCTTGAGAGCGGCCGCAGCGTATGCACTTCCAACAAGGAGATGGTGGCCACCTACGGCGCAGAGCTGCTGGGCCTTGCCAAAGAGCACGGCTGTGCCTTCCTGTTCGAGGCTTCTGTGGGCGGCGGTACGCCCATCATTACCCCGATGCACCAGTGTCTGGCGGCAAACGTCATCACCGAGGTGGAGGGCATCGTGAATGGCACCACCAACTTCATGCTCACCAAGATGGTGCGCGAAAATCTGGGCTTTGACGATGCGCTGAAGATCGCGCAAGAGCTGGGCTACGCCGAGACGAAGGACCCCAGCGACGATGTGGACGGCCGTGATGCCTGCCGCAAGATCGCCATTCTGTCCTCGCTGGTGTGCGGCCATCAGATCTACCCCCAGAACATTCCCACCCGCGGCATCCGTGCCATTACCACGGCAGATGTGGAAGCGGCGGAAAAGCTGGGCTGTGTGATCAAGCTGATCGCATGGATGAAGCGCGGCAAGGACGGCAGCGTGGCTGCCGGTGTGGAGCCGTGTCTGGTGCCCAAGGCAAACCAGCTGGCCAGCGTGGACGATGTGTTCAATGCAGTGCTGGTCAAGGGCGATATGCTGGGCGACGTGGTGTTCTACGGCAAGGGCGCAGGCAAGCTGCCCACCGCCAGCGCCGTGGTGGCCGACGTTGTGGATGCCCTGAAGCATGGCTCCAAAGTGCACGACAGCCTGTTCTGGCAGCCTGCTGAGCCGGTGGAGGGAATGCTCACCGACCCGGCTCCTGCTGCATATTATGTGCGTGTAGCAGGCATTGCTCCGGCGGTGGTGGAAGCCATCTACGGCTATGGCAGGGTGGTGGACGAACGCTACGAAGGCTGCGCTTACTTTGTGGAGCGCGCCGACGAAAAGGCACTGGCCGAAGCAGCCCGCAAGGTGGAAGCCGTGGGCGGCAGCGTGAAGCTGGTGCTCAAGCGTCTGCCGGAAGAAAACTGATAACGGAATAAGGAAAGGTGCGGCGGCTATGAAGATCAAGGTTTCTGTCCCGGCCACCAGTGCAAACATCGGCTCCGGCTTTGATGCGCTGGGTCTGGCGGTGACGCTGTATAATACGGTCACCTTTGAAGAGAGCGAAGTGCTGGATATCTCGTCTGCGGACGGTACCCGCATCCCGCGCGGTGAATCGAACCTCGTGTACCGTTCGGCAAAGGGGCTGTTTGAGAAGGTGGGCAAGCAGATCCCGCCCCTCAAGATCACCCAGACGAATCCCATCCCCATGGCGCGCGGCCTTGGTTCTTCCTCGGCCTGCATCATTGCGGGACTGCTGGGTGCAAACCGGATGCTGGGCGATGTGCTCAACACGCAGGAGCTGCTCACGCTGGCTACCTCCATCGAGGGCCACCCGGATAACGTGGCCCCGGCTCTTCTGGGCGGCCTGACCAGCAGCGTGTTCGAGGATGGCAAGGTGTACTCGGTCAAGCGCAATGTGGATGAAACGCTGTGCTTCGCCGCCATCGTGCCGGACTACAAGCTGCTGACGGAAGCCGCTCGTGCGGCCCTGCCCAAAGAAGTCTCCCACAAGGACGCGGTATATAACCTTTCGCGCGCTGCGCTGGTGCCCGCCGCCTTCTGCGAGGGCAGACATGACCTGCTGGCCATTGCCACCGAGGATAAGCTGCACCAGCCCTACCGTATGCCGCTGATGCCCGGCTCTAAGGAAGTGTTCGATATGGCACGCCTGTGCGGTGCAAAGGCTGTTTACGTTTCCGGTGCGGGCAGCACCGTGATGGCCGTAGCGGAAAAGGCGGAGGCCGAAAAGTTCTATTCCAAGCTGGAAAAGGGTCTGGAGCTGCTGGAAGGTCTGGACGGATGTGAAGCATTTACATTGCTGCGTTTGGATGCCGATAACACCGGCGCAACGGTGGAATGATAAATGGGTAAGGGAAGTGCAAGGCGCTGCTGACCGCTTCCGCCCGGTGTACCCCCTTTTGACAAAGGGACAAAAAGAGGAGAGTGACAAGATATGGCGTTGATCGTACAGAAGTTCGGCGGTTCTTCGGTGAAGGACCGTGACCGTATCTTCAACGTGGCACGCATTGTGGCAAACACCCACAACGCGGGCAATGACGTAGTTGTGGTGGTGTCCGCTCAGGGCGATACCACCGATGACCTGATCGCCAAGGCAGGGGAGATCACCCACAACCCTTCGGCCCGTGAAATGGATATGCTGCTGGCTAGCGGCGAGCAGATCAGCATTTCGCTGCTGGCCATGGCACTGAATGAGCTGGGCTGCCATGCCATCAGCCTGACCGGCTGGCAGGCGGGCTTCCGCACCGACCGTGCCTACACCAAGGCGCGCATCACCCGCTTGGAGACAGAGCGCATCTCTTCTGAGCTGGAGCGCAACCGTGTGGTTGTTGTGGCGGGCTTCCAGGGCCTGAACAAGCTGGATGACATCACCACTCTGGGACGCGGCGGCTCCGACACCAGCGCTGTTGCCATTGCAGCAGCCCTGCACGCAGACCGCTGCCAGATCTTTACCGATGTGGAAGGCGTTTACACGGCCGACCCGCGCAAGGTGCGCAACACCCGCAAGCTGGACGAGATCACCTTTGACGAGATGCTGGAGCTGGCATCTCTGGGTGCACAGGTGCTGAACAACCGCAGCGTGGAGCTGGCCAAAAAGTATAATGTGGAGCTGGAGGTGCTCTCCAGCCTGAATCCCGTGCCCAGGTACGGTGGTCAAGGAGGTTACAAAAGACATGGAAGGTATGCTGATCAAGGGTGTCGCAAAAGACACTGATGTTGCTGTTATCACGATTCTGAACGTTCCCGATGAGCCGGGCATGAGCTTCAAGATCTTCGGTCTGCTGGCCCAGAAGAACATCAACGTGGACATCATCCTGCAGTCCACCGGCCGTGACGGCAAGAAGGATATCAGCTTTACCTGCTCTGAGGGCGAAGCCGATCTGGCCATGCGCGTGCTGAAGGAGAGCGCACACTTCAACGATGTGAGCGTGGACACCACCTGCGCCAAGGTCTCCAATTGTGGGTGCCGGTATGCAGAGCCACAGCGGCGTTGCTTCCAAGATGTTTGAGGCACTGTCCAACAACAACATCAACATCAAGATGATCTCCACCAGCGAGATCAAGATCTCCTGCATCATCAACCGCG
>ENA-OQIL01000320-OQIL01000320.1-human-gut-metagenome-genome-assembly--contig:-NODE-320-length-19080-cov-4.868095_pt1 | contig 19080 bp, 14 predicted proteins | sample MGYA00242583_ERZ504748 | MGnify/ENA primary metagenome ERZ504748 (study PRJEB26092, sample SAMD00036191) | human gut metagenome | host: Homo sapiens | study: EMG produced TPA metagenomics assembly of...
TCGGGTGATGTTGCGGGGGCGGCATGTTCTTTCTGGATAATCACTCGCTGAAAGTGGTGGTTATCACGGTGAGAACCACCACTTTTGTCAGCAGGATTTGGAATAAAAGGGTATCATGGAAGTGCAGGTGCGTCAATATGGTTTTGCAAAATTTATCGTGGTAAAGTGGCAGAAGTAAGACTTTCTACGAATTCAGAAAATCAAATGAGCTTCTCCCACAGCGCATCTCCTGTGGTGAGGGATTCTTCCTCCACGCCTTCACTCAGACGCCTTGCCACATACCATTCTGCGCCGCTTTTGCTTTGCACTCCGGCAAGGGCGGTGTCGTCCAGCAGCACGGCAAAATCGGAAACGCTCAGGCTGTCGCCCTCCTGCGGGTCAGTACCGTCCAGCAGACGGAAACAGCCGTACCGCTGCTCCATTGCCGCCGGGTCGTCCACGATGAAGATCATGCTCTCGCAGAGATAAAAATCAGAATTGAGCTTGTCCTCACTGGATTCCATCAGCTTGCGCAGGGAGGAATCCTGTCCATCGTAATCCAGCGCAAGCCAGATGCTCTTCACGTTGACTTTTACTTTCCCGTCCCCGTTCACATCATCGGCCGCAGCTTCCAATTTGGTTTCCACCTCGGACAGGAACGCCGCGTCCGGGTCAATACGCCCCACGACCGCTACCGTATAGTCCGGCTTCACCTCGGTGACACGGCTCCACACAAAATACCCGACCGCCAGCACCGCCGCGGCAATGAGCACCACATAATACCAGTGATAATGCCACCAGTTGGCGCGGGCTTCGGCAGGCGTCAGCTCCCGGGTTTTTTCCGGCACAAGATCCTCGGGGGAAATGTTGCGTTCGTAGCGGTAGGATGCCATGGCAGTGTCCTCTTTTCGTTTCAGTCTTGATAGCTATATCATAGCATAAACTCCCGGACTGTGTATACGATCCGGGAGTTTTGTTTACACGCGGGTGCACAGGCACTTGAGATCCGTGCCGCTCACCGTATATTCCCCGGTGCCTGCCGGGATAAAGAAGCTCTCGCCCTTTTGGATGGGCAGGCTCTCGCCGGTGGCGGTCTCGGTCAGGGTCCCCTCTCCTTCCAGGATCAGCAGAGAAGTAAAGGAAACATCATCGCAGATATCCTTGAAGCTGCCCTCCACGGCATCCACCGTAAAGTAATCGCACTGTGCCAGATGGCCGTGGAAGTCGTGAGCAACAGGCGGCTTGCGTTCGGTCACATCCAGAGCCTGCGGGATGTGGAGCTGGCGGGGCTTGCCGTCTGCACCCTTGCGGCCATAATCGTAAATGCGGTAGGTGACGTTGGAATTCTGCTGAATCTCAGCCACCACGATGCCCTTGCGGATGGCGTGGAGCGTGCCGGAGGGGATGAATAAGCAGTCGCCTTTTTTCACCGGGACGGCGTTCAGCACCTCGGTCAGGGTGTTGTCCTTGATGCGGTGCTCAAACTCCTCTTTGCTGATCTCATGGGTGAAGCCATAGTAGAGGGTCGCACCCGGTTCTGCCTCCAGCACATACCACATTTCGGTCTTGCCGTACTGGTGTTCGTGCTCCAGGGCGTAGGCGTTAGAGGGGTGCACCTGAATGGACAGGTCCTTCTTGGCGTCGATGAGCTTTGCCAGAATGGGGAACTCCTCGAACTTTACGCAGTCGGTGCCAAGGCAGCCGGGGTGCGCGTCAATGTACTGCTGCAAAGTCGTGCCGTCCGGCAGGTAGCTGGGGCCGTCCGGGTGGCAGGAGAGCATCCACGCCTCACTCAAGGGGTGCATCTCGCTCTGGATGCCGTACTCGGTACGCAGTTTTTCGCCGCCCCAGAGGTAGTCCTTGCAGCTTGGTTTCAGTTGAATCGTTTTCATCTTGCATACCTCCAATATGCCTAAAATTGCACATAAAATGACACTTTTTCCGAAAAAAGGGTGCAAAAAAGCTGCCCCGTCCATTTTTATGGCAGGAACGAGGCAGCCGTTTGTAGAAATATTTGAGAATTTATGCCTTCAGCAGCTCGGCAGCGGCGTCACCCAGCTTCGCATTGATGGCATCTGCTTCGGCTTCCGTAGGAGCAACGGCGGACAGATACACCTTGATCTTCGGCTCAGTGCCGGAAGGACGAACCATCAGCTTTGCCTTTCCACCCAGACGGAACTCCAAGACATTTGCCTTCGGCAGGCCGGTGCCCTCGGCGTTGTAGTCCAGCACGCTTTCCACGGCGATTCCGGCAATGCTCTGCGGCGGGGTCTCGCGCAGCTGTTTCATGATGGCGTCCATGGTGTGCATTCCGCTTTCGCCCTCAAAGGCGAAGCTGTGCAGGGCATTGCGGTAGCAGCCAAACTCGGCGTACAGCTGGTTGATGGCATCCAGCAGGGTCATGCCCTGCTTTGCGTACCATGCGGCGGCTTCGCACACCAGCAGCGTGGCGTTGACGGCATCTTTGTCCCGGACGTGTGCGCCGGACAGGTAGCCGTAGCTCTCCTCAAAGCCGAAGATGTAGCGGTCGGCTTCTCCGGCGGCTTCCAGCAGGCCGATCTGCTCACCGATGAACTTGAAGCCGGTCAGGGTACGGCGCAGCTCCACGCCGTACTTCTCGGCCACCGGAGTTGCCATATCGGTGGACACGATGGTGGTCACAGCCACGGGGTGCTCCGGCAGGGTGCCCAGCGCCTTGCGGGTGCGGCAGATGTAGTCCAGCAGGATGATGCCCATCTCGTTGCCGGTAATGAGCCGGTAGCCGCCCTTTCCGTCCGGCACTGCCGTGCCGCAGCGGTCGCAGTCCGGGTCGGTGCCCAGCAAAAGGTCCGGGTGGACTTGATCGCACAGCTCCAGACCCTTCTGCATGGCCTCCCGAATTTCCGGGTTCGGGTAGGGGCAGGTGGGGAAGTTGCCGTCCGGCTTTTCCTGCTCCGGCACCACCGTCACATGGGTGACGCCCAGCTTTGCCAGCAGCTTTTTCACGCATTCCAGACCGGAGCCGTTCAGCGGAGTGTACACCAGCTTCAGGTCGGCGGTGCCTGCCCCATCGCCCACACGCTGGGCATAGACGGCATCCACAAAGTCGTCCAGACATTTCTCGCTGCTGTACTCGATCTTGCCCTCGGCAAGGGCGACATCAAAGTCCGCAGGCTGTACGGCAAAGCAGTCCACCGCTTCAATGGCGGCAAGAATTTTTGCTGCCACCTCAAGGGTGATCTGGCAGCCGTCTGCACCGTAGACCTTGTAGCCGTTGTACTTGGCAGGGTTGTGGCTGGCGGTGACGCAGACGCCCGCGCCGCAGCCGTAGTACCGCACCGCCCAGCTCAGCGCCGGAGTAGGTTCCAGACGGGGATAAATATAGGCCTTGATGCCGTTTGCCGCAAGGACAGCTGCGGTTTCGCGGGCAAACACATCGCTCTTGATACGGCTGTCGTAGCCGATGGCAACTTTCTTCGGCAAGTCGGAGGCATTCAGGTAGTTGGCAAGGCCTTGCGTAGCTTTGCGGATGTTGTAGACATTCATCCGGTTGGTGCCAGCACCGATGACGCCCCGCAGACCGCCGGTGCCGAATTCCAGCTCCCGGTAGAACCGGTCGGTGATGGCATCCTCGTCGCCTGCGATTGCTTTCAGCTCTTCGGCAAGGTCGGCGGGCATTTCCGGCTGTGCCAGCCATTTTTCATAAGCCGATTTAATTTCTTCTGTCATGAAGGTTTTCTCCTCTCGTCAGCATCCTCGCCCATCTCCTGCTCCCTGCTATGCCAGAGAGGGCGAAGCAGTTAAACTTTCTTCAGATACCAGATTTTTTGCGGGCGTCTGGCCCCAGCCGCCGGGCAGTTCCAGACCGGTGGTCAGCAGCTGGACGCCGCTGTAGGTGTTTGCGTCTTCGTCGGTGTACTGTGCTGCCGGGTCCAGCCCTTCCAGCATAAGGCGGGGGCGGCTGTTGGCGCTTGCCACGCCGTGGCTGCCGGTCAGGGCATCGCCCACGGCGAAGACGGCGGCTTCGCTGCCGTCCTTTGCGGTTATCATCCACGCAGCACCCAGGCCGTTGGGTTCCGGGTCCACCAGACGGTGCAGGTCGCCGCCGCGCAGCAATGCACCGTGCTGGCGATACCACGCCACATAGGGGCGGAGCTCGGCCAGTTCTTCCTCGCTGTATTTCGTCAGATCCAGCTCAAAGCCGAAGGTGCCAGTAAGTGCTGCCGCCATCCGTGCTTCCACCGTGGAGATGTGGCCGGTGCAGTGGTTGGGCACGGTGGAAAAGTGCGCCCCCATCACGCAGCCGGGGTAGAACAGGCTGGTGCCGTACTGGACGACCAGACGGGAACGGGCATCGGTGTTGTCGCTGCACCAGATCTGCGGGCTGTAATAGAGCATTCCGCAGTCGAAGCGGGCACCGCCGCCTGCACAGTTTTCCAGCAGCAGGCCGGGGTACTTTTCGGTCAGGCGGCGCTGCAATTCGTACACACCCATCACATAGCGGTGGTACACTTCACCCTGCTGTTTTGCAGGCAGTTTGGCGTTGTAGACGTGTGCCAGCGAGCGGTTCATATCCCACTTGAGGTATTTCAGCGGGCAGCTCCTTAAAATTTCATCCAGTTGCTGCCAGATACCGTCCACCACTTCGGGGCGGCTGAAATCCAGCGTATACTGCTGGCGGATCTCCAGCGGCTCGCGTCCGGGGATGGTAAATGCCCAGTCGGGGTGTGTGCGATAGAGGTCTGAGTCCGGACTGATGGCTTCTGGCTCGACCCACAGTCCCATCTCCAGTCCCAGTAGATTGATTTTCTTGCACAGGCCGGGCAGATCGTCCGGCAGCTTGGCTTTGTCCGCTGCCCAGTCGCCCAAGCTGGACGAGGTATCGTTGCGTCCTTTGAACCAGCCATCGTCCAGCACGAACAGGTCGATGTCCGCCTTTTTGGAGGCAGCAGCCAGTTCCAGCAGCTTTTTCTCGTCGAAGTCAAAGTAGCAGGCTTCCCAGCTATTGATGAGCACCGGGCGGGGCGCGGTCATATCCTGCCAGCGGGGCGGCAGCAGCCGGGTGCGGATGGCGCCATGGAAACGGCGGCTCATCTCGCCTAGCCCCTTATCCGAATAGACCATCGCGGCTTCCGGTGCGGTAAAGCTCTCGCCGGGAGCCAGCGTCCAGTGGAAGTGGTAGGGATGGATGCCCATCACCAGCCGTTCCCCTGCGTCGGCACGCTCGGCTTCGATGAGGTAGTTGCCGCTGTACACAAAGGCAAATCCCCATGCGTCGCCGGTCGTTTCGGTGGTATCGGCATGGCAGAGGGCGACTGCCGGGTTGTGGGCGTGGCCGGGGATGCCCCGCATACTGCCAACGCTCTGGATGCCGCAGCGCAGCGCCGCACGTTCCGGGGTGCGCTCCGCTGCCCATGTACCGTTCAAGGTGATCAGTTCGAGAGCATCCGGCGCAAAGTCGAGAGTCAGAGAAGCCGCCTTGTTCAGGGTCAGCTCCTCGGACGAGGTGTTGGTATAAACTGCCGTGCGGGTGATGAAGTCCTCGGCTTCGTAGACGCTGTACCGCAGTTCCACGGCCAGACCGCACGCATCTTTCAGGAAAACGGAAAGCGTCTCCACACCCTTTCCATCCCGGAACATCGGCAGGTCGGGCAATTGGGGTTTGCCGATATGCACTTCAGCACGGTCGAACACGAACGCCGCCGCTTCCGTGCCGTCGGCGTATTCCGGGATGACGGCGGGAGTGCGGTTATCAGCGGTGCCGCAGCCGGAAAGCTCCTGCGGCAAAAGATCCGGCCAGCAGCCGGGGTCGCTGTGGGGCATCCGGGCATCCGCAAGGCTGGGCACATCCTCCGGCAGACGGGTGCCGTAATAAGTGTGCAGCACCATGCCATTAGGGGCAACTGCCAGCTGGTAGCTGGTGTGGGTGGTATGCAGGGTAAAGACGTTTTCGGTGCAGACGATCATTGGGTACTGTCCTCCGTGTCGGTTTCTTCTTCCGGTTCCTCTTCTTTGCGCCCGGCCTTTTCCAGTTGGGTCAAAGGCGGGGCGCATCAGGCTTGCCATGCCAAGGGCAGAACCTGCGCCGCCGATGAGCAGCCACAGGGGCAGCAGATAGACGAACCACGCCGGGGCGGCCTTTGCCAGCAGGGGAAACCACGCCAGAAAGGCAAGATTTCCCACGGTGGGCAGCAGATTGGCAAGGGTCATGCGGCCGCTGTCTGCCAGTACCGGCAGAACGCCGGGATAGGTGAACCGTGCCAGCAGGGCAAAGCCCCAGCTGCCACAGCAGCCTGCCAGCACCAGCAGCAGAAAGGACGCTGCCGCCAGAATGCCATTGCCGGCGGTGTCCTGTGCGGTGGCGGTGCGCAGCCCGGTGAGGGCGGCAAAGCCTGCCAGCAAAAGCACCAGCCACAGGGCGGTGGATTGCTTAAAATCCCGCTTGAACGCCTTGAAAAAGTCCGTCCGCACGGTATAGTCCTCTTTGGCTGCCATCTTGTTCACCACCGTGAACAGCCCCAGCGTAGAGGCCCCGGCGGTGAGGATGGGCAGACAGCACACGAGCCACAGGACGTTGGCAAGCACGAGATCTCCGATCCTTCCCATGGTGCGGTAGAATGGACTGTCGATGTTGGCCTTTTTCATAACGTTTCCTTTCGGGGGAGCGGGGCGGGAATTACTCCCCGATGCTCCGGAGATATTCGAGATTTTTGTCGATCAGGTCGCAGCGCTGCTTCACGCAATCCACACTGCGCAGGGGGTCGGCAGGCGTGTTGAACGCAAAGTCCAGCAGCTTGTCGATGGTGGTAGAAGCCACATGCAGGCGGGTGTCACTGGCTGCATAATAAATATATACGCTACCGTCATCGTCCGCAATAGCACCGTTGGTGAACACGACGTTGGAAACGTCGCCCACCCGCTCCCAGTCACGGGGTGCGATGAGGAAGCCGGACGGCTCTGCGATCACCTTGCTGGGGTCATCCAGTGCGGTAACGAACACATAGATGACGTACCGCAGCCCGGCGGCGGTATTCCGCACGCCGTGGGCGATGTGCAGCCAGCCCTTTTCGGTCTTGATGGGGGTGGCACCCTCGCCGTTCTTTGCCTCGGTGATGGTATGGTAGCGGCGGGGGCTGGTGATGATTTCCTCGTCAATGACGGCGTGGGTGATGTCCTCGCACAGACCAAAGCCTACGCCGCCGCCGGAACCGGTGTCGATGAAGTCATCCATGGGGCGGGTGTAGAAGGCGTACTTGCCGTTGACGAACTCCGGCAGCAGATCCACATTGCGCTGCTGGGGGCTGCGCTTGGTGACAAGGTTCGGCAGACGCTCCCAAGTCTTGAGGTCTTTGGTGCGGACGATGCCTGCCGCAGCCACGGCAGCGGACAGGTCGTTGACGGAAGTATCCTTGCTCTCAGAGCAGAACACACCGTAGATCCAGCCATCCTCGTGCTGGGTCAGGCGCATATCGTAGACGTTGGTCTCCTCCGGGCAGGTATCCGGCAGCAGAATGGGCTTTTCCCAGAAGTGGAAGCCCTCCACCGGGCTGTCGCTCTCCGCTACGCCGAAAAAGCTCTTGCGGTCGTTGCCCTCGATGCGTGCCACAAGGTAATACTTGCCGTTCAGCTTGATGGCACCGGAGTTGAACACGGCGTTCACGCCCAGACGCTCCATAAAGTGGGGGTTCGTCTCCGGGTTCAGGTCGAACCGCCAGCTCAGCGGGATGGATTCGCGGGTCAGCACCGGGTTTTCCCACCGGTCGTAGATGCCGTTGTAGAAATCGGTCTTTTTGTTTTTGCGGGCCAGGTAGGCATCCTGCAAAGCCTTCTGGCGCAGGTATTCGGGGTGGAGTTTAGACTGTGACATCGGGGTTCCTCCTTATCAGTTCCATGCACATTCTGCCGTTGTGGTAGGGGCACTTCCACGGCTCAAGGATGGGTTTGCGGCTGGACGGTTTTCCGTCTGCGTCCACCTCCCAGAACCATTCACTGCCGGGGCGTTTGTCCACCATCACGTTGCAGATGTAGTGGTAAATATCGGCGGCGGCATCGCGGTATTTTGCATCGCCGCTCTTGTTGTATTCGTTCACGAAGCCCAGCACGGACTCGGCCTGCACCCACCACACACGGGTGGTGTTCACCTTGCCCCGGTCGCACTCGTTGACCACCGAGTGGTCAATGTAAGCTTCCTTGTAGATGTGGGCGGCAAGGTCAGAGTTGATGGCGTGGATGCGCTTGGAAAGCGCTGCATCTCCCAGTAAATCGCAGCCCCAGTCGATGAGCCAGCTGGATTCGATATCGTGGCCGTAGCTGTACAAATCAATGATGGAGTTGTAGTGCTGGTCAAAGAACACCAGCTGCCGGTGCAGCTCCGGGCTGTAAATCTTGTGCTCGTAGATATCAAGGATGCGGCGCAGGGCTTTTCCCACCTCCGGGTCATGGCTTGCCTGATAAAGCCCGGCGTAACCCTCGAACACATGGAGCAGGGTGTTCATGGTCTTTGCCGCCATGACACCGTTTTCGGAGAGCTTTTCGTTGCTCTCCGGCTTCCAGTCGATGGTAAAGGCCTCCAGATAGCCCTCGCTGTCGGTGCAGTGCTGCTCGATGAGATGAAAGATCTTTTTTGCGTAGGTCAGCGCAACGGGGTCTTTGGTCAGCCGGTAGTAAGCGGAAAGGGCATAGATGGCAAAGCCCTGATTGTAGGTGTGCTTGGTGGTGTCCTGCGGCTTGCCGGTGTAATCGCAGCTCCAGTACACGCCGCCGTTTGCCTCGTCGTAGCAGTTTTTCAGGAAGAACTGGTAGGCGTGGCGGGCATCTTCGGCAAGGTCTGCCCGGCCGGTCAGCATGGCCGCCTCGGAGAAGAACCACAGAATGCGGCTGTTCAGGATGCAGCCCTTTTCGGCTTTTTTATCCAGCTTCAGGTCAAAATCCATGTAGCCGTAAAAGCCGCCGTTTTCCTCGTCCCGCAGCCTTTTCCAGAAGGGAATGATGGTTTGCAGCAGCATTTCTTCTGCTGCCTGTTTGATGGAAGACATAATACAGAACTTCCTTTCTGTACAAAGTAAAACCCTCTCGGTCACGGCTTGCGCCGTGCCAGCGCCCGGTAGGGGACGTAAAACCTCTTTTTGCAGAGATGGCGATGCGAAGCATTGACAGAGAGGGTTGCGCTTGACGCTTAGCGGATGCCCACCTCGTGATCGGTGGGGCCTGCGTTATCGTGGGTCTTGATGTAATCCACCACCTCGTCTACGGTGGTGAAGGCCAGACCGACATAGCTGTCGGCGCAGCCATAGTACAGAGCGATGCGACCGGTGTCGGCATCCTGCAGGGTAGCGCAGGGGAAGCAGACGTTGGGCACGAAGCCGCGCTCCTCATACCACTTTTCCGGGGTCAGCAGGAAGTTGCCGCAGCGGTACAGTACCTTGCTGGGCTCGTCCTTATCCAGAATGGCACCGCCGATGGAGTAGACGAAGCCATTGCAGGTGCCGGTAACGCCGTGGTAGAACAGCAGCCAGCCCTCGCTGGTCTCAATGGGGGCAGCACCGCCGCCGATCTTCACGCTCTCCCACCAGTTGGAGCCCTTGCTCATCACATGGCGGTGACGACCCCAGAACTCCATATCCGGGCTCTGGCTCAGGAAGATGTCACCAAAGGGGGTGTGGCCGCTGTCAGACGGGCGGCTCAGCAGGGTGTACAGGCCGTTGATCTTGCGGGGGAACAGCACGGCGTTGCGGTTGAAGGGGATAAAGGGGTTCTCGATGCGGACAAAGGTCTTGAAGTCGGTGGTCTTGGCAATGCCGATGGACGCACCGTAGAAGTCCTGACACCAGATGATGTAGTAGGTGTCCTCCACCTTCACAAGACGGGGATCGTAGGCGTACACCGGCATAAACGGCTCGCCCTTTTCGTTGACGAAGGGGATCTTGTCCTTGTCAAAGTTCCAGTGGATGCCGTCCTCGCTGCGTCCCAGATAGATGTAGGGGATGCCGTTGACCTGCTCCCCGCGGAACACACCGATGAACTTGCCCTCGTAGGGGACGACCGCACTGTTGAAGATGCGGGCTACCCCTTCCACAGGATTGCGGTCGATGACGGGGTTCTCGCTGTACCGCCACACCGGGGCGGTAACATCGGCAGGCTTTTCCTGCCAGGGGATGTTGGCAGTGCGTCGCAGAACATTTTTACGTTGCTCATAAGATAAACTCCTGTAATAGAAGATTGTTTGTTTTCCTTCTGCTGTATTCTCCCGGCTCCTGCACAGAAACCGGGAGAAGCAGCAGATGATGAAGGAAAAATGTGGATGTCGCAATTTTAGCCCTTCACAGCACCGGCAGCCATGCCGCTGTAGATCTGATCCTGACACAGCAGGAACACGATAAGGGCGGGGATGATGGTGATGATGACACCGGCGCAGATATAGTTGTACTGGTTGCCCATGGGGCCGGAGAACACATACAGCGAGGTAGCAACCACCTGATACTTGGTCTTATCCTGCAGATACAGGTTTGCCATGTAGTATTCGTTGTAGGTGGACACACCCTTCAGGATGGCGCTGGTGACGATGGCGGGCTTCAGCAGGGGCAGCAGGATCTTGAAGAACACACCAAAGTAGGTGCAGCCATCCAGAATGGCGCTTTCGTCCAGCGTGGAGGAAAGGTTCTCGAAGAACTGCAGGAAGATATAGATGGTGATAACGTCCGTGCCCATCATCAGGATGATGTAGCCGGGCATGGAGTTCACCAGATGCAGAGCAGTCATGATCTGGTACACCGTGACCTGAGAGCGATGCCGGGGATCAGGGTGGCAATGGTGAACAGGTTGCGGATCAGCTTGTTGCCGGGGAACTTGAACCGGTTCAGCACATAAGCCAGCATGGCACTGATGAGGATGCTGCCTACCAGCACGCAGATCAGGATAATAAAGCTGTTGAGGAACGCCTTGCCCATGTTGGCCTTGTTCCATGCGGTGATGAAGTTATCGAAGTTGAGCCAGCTCTTGGGCGGGGTGATAACGTTGGTGTTGGCGTACTCTTCCTCACTTTTGAAGGCGGTGAAGATGCAGGATACGATGGGCACCAGTGCCACAAAGGCAGCGAAGATGAGCAGCGCATATTTGCAAATGTTGATCAGAACACGTTTGGTCTTGATCGCAGTGGTTTCGTTCATACGTTCTGCCTCACTTTCACTTGGTTACGCCGCTGCTGCGGTTTTCCAGCCATTTTTCCACAGCCTTCTGGGCGTAGGTGACGATCACGATGAGCAGCAGCAGAACCACAGCCATGGCGGATGCAAGACCCACCTTCTGGTCGGTATGGGCGATCTTATCCATGACCACGAAGTAGGTGGAGGTGTTGAAGCCGCCGCCGGTGACAACATAGGGCATCTCGAAGGCGGACAGTGCGCCGGACACCGAGATGATGAGGTTCAGCACCACGATGGTGCTGATGGAGGGCAGGATGATGTCCTTGAAGCGGTGCCATGCGTTGGCACCGTCGATCTCAGCAGCCTCGTACAGAACGGGGTCCACAGAAGCGATAGCACCGATGAACATGACGATGTTCTGACCGATGTATTTCCAGATGGAGCAGGCCACCAGCACGACGTTGTTGATGGACTCATCCCGGAGCCAGAAGGGCAGCTTATCTACGTTGAAGCCCACCCAGCTCAGCAGGGTATCCAGCACAAAGCCGTGGGTGAAGAAGAACTTGAAGATGAAGCCCACCGAGATGCCGCAGATGAGGCAGGGAAAGTACAGTGCACCCCGGAAGAACTTGCTGCCCTTGCACTTGAAGCTCAGGATGGTGGCAAACAGCAGCGCCAGCGCCATCTGCACCACGGAGCCTACCATGTAGTAAAGGCTCAGGCTCAGAGCATGGAAGCAGTCTTTGCGGGTAAAGACCGAGATGTAGTTCTGCAGACCCACAAAGGTACGTCTGCCGATGTACTTCATTTTGAAGAAGCTGAACTCCACCATTTTGAAGAAGGGCAGATAGGTGAACATGAACAGCAGCACCAGCGGAACAAACAGGAACACCAGCGTGACGATGAGCTGCTGGCCGCGCATACTGTGAAAGTATTCGCTGAAGCTCTTGCGCTTTTTAGGCGCGGATACGGTTGCGGAAGATGCCATGTAAAAGACCTCCTTTCACCAAAAGCAGGGCGGACACGGGCCCGCCCTGCTGATTTATAACGATAGATCGCTTACTGCGGTGCGCAGGCATCCACAGCTGCGTCCCATGCAGCGTTCCAGTCGGCTACGATGTCGTCCAGAGTCTCGTCGCCGTTGATGCCAGCCTCCACCACACGCATGACGTGGGTCTGGTCGGCATTCAGCATCAGCTCAGCCTCCTGCTGCACCTCGGTGGCAAGGTCTGCCAGCTCTGCGGGGGCGGGAGCATCCTCGACCAGGTCGATGCCGTCAAATGCCTTCAGGGTATCGGGGTATTCCTGGCTCTTCAGCACCGGCACACCGCCCTGATCATAAGCAAAGTTGGAGCTTTCGGTCAGCCACTTGATGTAGAGCATGGCAGCCAGCTTTTTGTCATCGGTGGTGTTCTTGTTCACACCGTAGCAGTAGTCTGCACCTGCGCTGGCGTACTGGGTACCCTTGACGGTGATGGGGAACGGCATATAGCCAATGTCGTCGGCGTGGTCACCGGCGGCCTGCATCTGCACGATGGCCCAGCTGCCCAGAACCATGGCACCGATCTGGCCGTTGTTGATGCGGGGCTTGGAGCCCTCCCAGTCGGTGGTGGTGGGGTCGGCCTCGGTCAGACCGCGCTTCACTGCTTCGTACAGGATGTAGTACACAGCGTAGGGACCCATATCGTCCGCACCCAGAATGCCCTTCTGGAACGGATCCTTGGTCTGGGGCATGGTAATGTTCATCCAGTTCGGGTCGCCGGTTGCGCCGCCGCTGGTGTAAGCATCCCATGCGGTCATGGTCCAGCCGGCGGCGTAGTTGGTGTACAGGGGATCAATGGAAGGATCGTAGTCCTTGATCTTCTGCAGGTCATCCAGGAACTCGTCCGGGGTCTTGGGCAGGGTGGTGATGCCGGCAGCCTCAAAAACCTTCTTGTTGTAGATGATGCCCTGTGCATTGCCGGTGGAGGGGATGCCGTACACGCTGCCGTTATAAGCGCGGTTGGAAGCGAAGTTGTAATCGTTCTCAATGTCGCTCAGTGCGCACAGAGGCTCAAAGTAGTCGCCCAACTCGGTCAGGGGGATGTTGGTGGGGATCATGCACAGATCACCCCAGTCGTTGGAAGTCAGACGGGTGGTCATGTCGTTGGCATAGTCGGTGATGCCCTCGTACTTGATGGTGATGTTGGGATACAGCTTCTGGAATGCGGCAACGTAGCCGTCAAAGGTGCCGTCATCGATGAGGTCGGTACGGTGGCTGATGATCTTCAGGTCAGCCTTCAGGTCGGTGTTGTCGGTGCCCACGGTCAGCTCATTGTAAGCCTTTGCACCGTCTGCGCTGGCAGCGGAACCAGCGGTGCTGCCGGTGGAGCCGGCGGTAGAAGTGCTGCTGCCGCCGCAGGCGGCAAGAGCAGAGGCTGCGGCCAACACACCAGTGACCTTCAGGAAATTGCGGCGATTGATCTTACGCATAGGGATATCCTCCTTCTTTTTGTGGAACCCTTTTCCGTTTTGCGAAAGCTAAATTTAGCTTTGATTAGCTAACTGTTATCCTTCGCTTTCTGTGGTTTAAGTATATTCCTTTTGAGATTCACTGTCAATATTACCAAAAAGATTCGGTGTTTTGGTGGCAATTCGGCAATTTTCTTGTGAAAACTGACCTGTAAATCCGGGATACATCACGGATTTTGAACTTAAAATAATAATTTAATTAACTTTTTACAATAAAATTAACTTAAAGATCGCTTAGCCTAAGGCTGATTTTGCACTTTTTAACTGGCTTTTCATTGACGAAACGACTAAAAACTGCTATGCTAACCATAAAGTTAACCGGAACGTTATTTACCTCATTCTAAAATGAAAGAAGAAAGCTGGTCAGGAACATGGCAAAAGCAGTACGCATGGCCGATATCGCGCAGCGGCTGGGCATCAGCACCGTGTCCGTCTCCAAGGGTCTGGCAGGCAAAGAAGGCGTCAGCGCCGAGATGCGGGCAAAGATCCTTGCCGTTGCCGAGGAGATGGGCTATCAGCCCCCTGCCCGGGCGCATACACAGCCCGGCGGCGAGAGCATCGGTATTCTGGTGGCAGATCGTTTTTTCAACGAGAACGCCTTTTATTCCAATCTGTACCGGGCGGTGCTTAAATGCGCCGCCGAGCAGGACATCTCGGTGCTGATGGAGATCGTTCTGCCGCAGGCAGAAAAAAGCTGCAATATGCCCTCCTTCCTTGTAAACCGCAAGGTGGACGGCCTCATCTTTATGGGCGAGATCAGCCGCCGCTACCTTGCCACAGCGGTGCAGACGGGCGTGCCCTTTATGCTGCTGGATTTTTACGATGATGCCATTGCCGCCGACTGCGTGCTCAGCGATAACACCAGCGGCAGCTATATGATGACCGAGCATCTCATCTCCACCGGGCGGCGGAACATCGGTTTTGTGGGCAGTGTGCTGTCCACCAGCTCCATCATGGACCGCTATCTGGGTTATGTCAAAGCCCTGCTCCGCGCCGGGCTGCCCATCCGGGACGACTGGCGGCTGGAGGATCGGGACGACCGAGGGCTCTTTATTCCGTTCACCCTGCCTCACGAGATGCCGGAAGCCTTTGTCTGCAACTGCGACGAGGTGGCCTACAATCTGGTGGAGACCCTCAAGCGCAACGGCTACCGTGTGCCGCAGGATGTGGCAGTGACCGGCTACGATGACTACCGCTATTCCACCATCTGCAGCCCCCAGCTGACCAGCTACCGGGTGGACTTGGACGGCATGGCAAAAACGGTGGTGGCGCAGCTGCGCCGCAAAATGGCGCATAAGCCTGCCGTTGCCCCCACCGTCATCGTGCCCGGCGGCTTTGTAAGAAGAGAATCTACCTGATAAAAAAGGGGTTGCTGCACAAACCTTCGTGCAGCAACCCTTTTACTATGGTACTATTTTGAATGGCCGCCGCTTTGCTCTGGCCATCTTCAGTGGAAAATATAGTTTGTATTTTGGGATACCGGAGCGTCTGCGGACGCTCCGGTATCCCGTTTTCACTTTTAGAGGATCGTTTTCAAAAAGGCAGTCAGAACCTTTGCCGCCTGCCGGTGGCTTTCTGCGCCGGGGTGCTGCCGGGCACCTACCGTTTCCGGTGTGGTGTTGGGCAGCTCCAGCAGATAAACAGAGTTGTCTCCGGTAATGGCTTTGTACTGCTCCGCGCCCTGTCGCAGCACCGGCAGCAGCTCACTGCCCAGCATCCCGATGCACCACACCAGCTTTGCCCCGGGGTTCTTTGCCCGGAGCAGGGTCAGAAAATGCTGCACACCGTTTGCCACCTTTTGGGCGTCCGCAGGATGGAAGTCTCCGTTGGAGAGCCGCCGCAGCTGGTGGGGCTTGCCGGTGGCAGGGTCTGTCCATGGCGGGTTATCGAATGCGCCGGTGTCGTTGGTGCCTAGATTGACGATGACGGCATCCGGCTGCCATGCGGCAAAATCGTTTTCCTGCTGTGCACCAAGGGCGGCGTTACGCTGTCCCATGGCTACGCCGCACACCCGGGTGTAGTAGGGCGGCAGGATGTGGCGCACGTCGTTGTCCCATCCAGACACGATGCCCCAGCCGCTTTGCGAGATGCAGCGGTATTCGGCACCCAGCGCATCGGCAGTCAGGCGACCGTAGTGGTTTTCTGCCGAGAAAAAGGCTCCCACCCAGTCCTCCTCCGGTTTGGCTCCGATGGCACCCTCTCCGCTGGTGATGCTGTCCCCCACAAATTCCAGCCGATAAACCGGCTCCGGCAGGGGCAGAAATTCGCCGTCTGCATATTCCAGCCCGGTGATCTGCAGCAGGTGCGCCGGGTCATCGTGCATGGCCTGCACATCCTTCAGCAGCCGGACGTGCTTCGCCTTGCCCGGCGTCATGCCCCGGAACAGGCACACCCGGCTTTTGCCGGGGTTCACGGCAAACCGTGCCACCCATGCGCCATTCAGTTCCACGCTGACCCACGGCTCTACCACTTCATAATCGGCGAAAAGATCCACCCACAGCTCACTGCCGGTAAATTCCAGTTCTATGCCGCTGGCTGTCCAGAACAGGGTCAGCGGGTCACGCCCGGTGTGCCGCCCCAGTGCCCGCACCTGCGGCAGTTGGGTCAGCGCTGCGGTTGTAAGTTGCTCCATTTTCCGTTCCCTCCCGTTGGTTTTGCCCGAAGCATAGCAGATTCCACCCAAAATCGCAAGCTAAATCTGTAAGCTAAATAAAACCTAAAATTTAGTTTAGCCTTTGCACCTCCCGGTGTAGGGGCTTTTTTCGGGTCAGGTTGACCAGTGCTTTGCCCCTCTCCTTGTGCCATACGCTGAAAATGAAGCAGCATATTGACCGAATTGCCAAAACTGCACTATACTTATTGTGCAATCTGACGTTGATTTTTGAAAAAAGACGAGGAAAATGTCATGGAGCACGAACACAACTTTTACGGGGTGAACTTTGCACCCTTTCCCCCACAGAGGCGTGTTGAGCAGCGAGAACGCCCACCGCAGTATGGCAACTATGGTGGAAGCTACCGCCGCCAACTGGGTCATTCTGTCGCCCTCTGGAATACAATCTGACCCTTATAGTGAGGAAATCAACTGGAACACTAATGCCACCCCCACAGACGAGGAGCTATGCGGTGCCATCCGCTTTGCCAAGCAGTTGGGCTTGCAGGTGGCGTTGAAGCCTACCGTCAACTGCGCCAACGGCGTGTGGCGGGCGCGCATCAGCTTTTTTGACCACGATGTGCCCTGCGAGACCCAGTGGGCAGATGGTTTGCCAGCTACACCGCCTTCCAGACCCACTACGCTGCTCTTGCCGAAGCCGAAGGCTGCGGGCTGTTCCTGACCGGGTGCGAAATGACCATGACCGAGCACCGGGAAGCAGAGTGGCGTGCTCTCATTGCCGCTGTGCGGCAGCAATATCACGGACCGGTGAGCTATAACTGCGATAAATACGGCGAGGACCATGTGAACTGGTGGGATGCGGTAGACTGCATCGCTTCCAGCGGCTACTACCCCCTGAAGGACTGGGAAAACCAGCTGGACCGCATCGAGGCAGTGAGCAAAAAATACAAAAAGCCCGTCCTCTTCAGCGAGGCAGGCTGCATGAACATCACCGGTTCTTCTGCCGTGCCCAACAACTGGGAGCTGAAGGGAACACGGAACGATCTGGAACAGGCCGATTGGTATAGTGCCATGTTTTCCGCCTGCGCCAAGCGTCCGTGGGTCATGGGCTTTGGCGTGTGGGACTGGCCTGCTGACTCCGGAACCGCCAGCGCCTATGCCGTGTCCGGACGTCCAGCAGCAAAAATTATCCATAGTGCATATCAGGGAGAAGTTTTAGAATGAACACGTCCAATTTTGCTCGCTTGAAAGAACTGCTTCGCCGTGCAGCAGCAGGGCAGGAACTGACCCTCGGTTTTCTGGGCGGTTCCATCACGCAGGGCAGCCTTTCCACCCAGCCCGGCAACGCCTATGCGTTCCGGGTGTACCAGTGGTTCGTGGATACCTTTCCGCAGTCGAAGTTCCACTACGTCAACGGCGGCATCGGCGGCACAGATTCTCTGTACGGCGTTGCCCGTGCCGTGACCGATGTGCTGATGTACCAGCCAGATTTCGTAGTGGTGGATTTCAGCGTCAACGATCTGGAAGTTCCCTTCCGGCAGGAGACTTACGAGGGTGTTGTCCGCAAGTTGCTTGCATGGCCCTCCCACCCGGCGGTGGTACTGTTGAATAACGTATACTACGATACCGGAGCCACCGCACAGGACGAGCACAACGCCGTGGGCGACCACTACGGCGTGCCACATGTCAGCATCCGGGACAGCATTTACAAGGATCTGCGTGCCGGTAAGTATGCCAGCCGCACCCTGCTCAGCCCTGATGGACTGCACCCAAACGATTACGGTCACGGTCTGGTGGCGGGGGAGATCATCAAGCTGCTGGAGGCGGTCAACGCCCACCGGGAAGAACCGGAGCAGGAGCCTGCCTTCCCGGCACCGCTCACCGCCAACGCCTACGAAAACGCCCGGCGGCTGACCATCCGGGAACTCTCCCCCAAGTTGGAGGGCTTCCGGGCAGACCCGGAGGAAAAGCTGGGGCATCTGGACCACTGGAAAAACGGCTGGGTGGGCCAGAAGCCCGGCGACAAAATCACCTTTGAAGTGGATGCCTCCTGCATTGCAGTGCAGTACCGCAAGACCATCCGCCGCCCGGCGCTGCGGGCGCAGCTGGTTCTGGACGGCGACGCCGCCTACCCTGTTCTGCTGGACGGTAACTTTGACGAGGACTGGGGCGACTGCCTGTATTTGCAGCCTATCCTGCACCACGGGGAACATAGAACACACACCGTGGAGTTGACGATTCTGCTGACCGACACGCCCGATGCGACTGAGTTTTATCTGATGGCACTGATCGTTACGGGGTGATGGTGGTGGTTATCACCGTGATAACCACCACTATTCATATGTATCGACCTAAAAGCCTCTCTGGATATAGTGTCTCACTTTTTCATCTAAAATGTATTGCAAATTCTTATAGAATATGGTATATACATTATACGAAACAATGTTTTGAATGAACGCACTGCCGTTCTATGATGTGTAAAGTGAGGTGCCTGCCATGACCGCCGTGATTTACGCCCGCTATTCCAGCGATAACCAGCGCGAAGAATCCATCGAAGGCCAGATTCGTGAATGTACGGCCTACGCCGAAAAGAACGGCATTACCGTGGTCAAACACTACATTGACCGTGCCCTTTCCGCCAAAACCGATAACCGCCCGGACTTCCAGCAGATGATCAAGGACAGTGAGAAACGGCTGTTTGACATTGTGCTGGTCTGGAAACTCGACCGTTTTGCCCGAAACCGCTATGATTCGGCCCACTATGAGTACCAGTTGGAACGAAACCATGTCAAGCTGGTATCTGCAACGGAGCCTATCTCTGACAGCCCTGCGGGTATCATGGTCAAGAGTATGCTCACC
>ENA-OQIL01000321-OQIL01000321.1-human-gut-metagenome-genome-assembly--contig:-NODE-321-length-19066-cov-5.722794_pt1 | contig 19066 bp, 22 predicted proteins | sample MGYA00242583_ERZ504748 | MGnify/ENA primary metagenome ERZ504748 (study PRJEB26092, sample SAMD00036191) | human gut metagenome | host: Homo sapiens | study: EMG produced TPA metagenomics assembly of...
TCAAGACCGCCATCGGCGTGACCGAGGATAGCTCCTCCACCTGCTATCTGCGTCCCGAGACCGCACAGGGCATCTTTGTCAACTTTGCCAACATCCAGCGCACCACCCGCCGCAAGCTGCCCTTCGGCGTGTGCCAGGTGGGCAAGGCTTTCCGCAACGAGATCACCCCGGGCAACTTCACCTTCCGCACCCGCGAGTTCGAGCAGATGGAGTGCGAGTTCTTCTGCAAGCCCGGCACCGATCTGGACTGGTTCGCTTACTGGAAGGACTACTGCGAGAACTGGCTGCTGAGCCTTGGCATCAAGAAGGAGCACCTGCGTCTGCGTGACCACGAGCCTGCAGAGCTGGCCTTCTACAGCCGCGCTACCACCGATATCGAGTACGCCTTCCCGTTCACTGACTGGGGTGAGCTGTGGGGCATCGCGGATCGTACCAACTACGACCTGACCCGCCATCAGGAAGCTTCCGGCAAGAGCCTGGAGTACTTCGACAGCGAGACCAACGAGCACTACATCCCCTACGTCATTGAGCCGTCTCTGGGCTGTGACCGTGTGGCTCTGGCTTTCCTGTGCGAAGCATACGACGAGGAGCACCTGACCGACAGCAAGGGCAAGGAGGATATCCGCACCGTGCTGCATCTGCATCCGGCTCTGGCTCCCTACAAGTGCGCCGTGCTGCCCTTGAGCAAGAAGCTGGGCGAGAAGGCTATGGAGATCCGCAACGAGCTGAGCAAGTACTTCATGGTGGATTACGACGATACCGGTTCCATCGGCAAGCGTTACCGCCGCGAGGACGAGATCGGCACCCCGTACTGCATCACTGTGGACTTTGATACCGTGGGTGACGAGGCCAAGGGCATTGCCGCCGACAACTGCGTCACCGTCCGCGACCGCGATACTATGGAGCAGGTGCGTATGCCCATCTCCGAGCTGAAAGCTTATATCGAGAGCAAGATTGAGTTCTGAGAAAATTTCGCTTTCAGGCGATAAAACAGCCCCGCCGTTGCAATTTCGGCGGGGCTGTGCTATAATACAAATAAAGAAAGTGCTGTCTGGCAAACGGTCAGTACCTTTCCGGCGCGATAATCAAAAGATGACCGCTCAGGTTTGGACGCTGAGGGCGGTCATTTTTTGTTGTTGAAGATCTTCCACGCGATATCGAAAATGCCAAAGCTCACGGTTGCAAGCAATGTGAGCAGAGCCAGAGTTTCTAAAAGCGTCATGCAAGCATCACCCCCCCCTTCGCTGCAAAGCGTCGGGGGTACGACAAAAATGTTCGCCTTCCCGACGCAGGGCCGAAAAGGCATAGACCGCCTGCCGTATGTAGACAGCACTCTCAAAAGACAGTATAACAGACGTTTCCTGCTTTTTCAACAGCGGGAGGCGTCTGTTTTCTTTTTACTGGACAGAACGCCTTGTACCGGGTATACTGAAAAACAGAAAACGTGATTTTTACACCGCAGGAGGTTCTACCGTGGAAAACTTTGACGAACTGCTGAAAAAATATGCCGATTTCATCGTCCGGGTGGGGGTGAACCCGCAGCCGGGCCAGACCCTCATCATCAACTGCCCGCTGGAGGGCGCGCCGCTGGCGCGGCTGTGCGTGCGCAGTGCCTACGAAGCCGGTGCCCGGGATGTGCAGGTGAACTGGAGCGATGACGCTGTGGCCCGCGCTCGCATGGAGCTGGGCAGCGAGGAGGCTCTGACCGACCTCAAGCCATGGCAGCTGCGCCGCTATCTTGACTATGCCGAAAGCGAGGGCGGCGTGTGTGTGCTGCATCTCATTGCGGACGACCCGGAGCTGTATGCGGGCATTGACGGCAATAAGATCAGCCGGGTGAATGCCGCCCGCCGCGCCTTTATGGAGGAGTGGCAGGAGTACACCATGAACGACCGGGTGCAGTGGTCCATTGCGGCCCTGCCCAGTGTGCCGTGGGCAAAGAAGGTCTTCCCGGAGCTGGACGCGGATGCCGCCATGGAAGCGCTGTGGAAGCTGATCTTTGACGTGTGCCGGGTCACCGGTGGCGACCCGGTGAACGAGTGGCAGGCCCATATGGAGCGGCTCAGCACTCTGCGGGATAAAATGAACGCGCTGGACTTGGAAAGCGTGCATTTTGAGAGCAGCAATGGCACGGACCTGACCGTGGGTCTTGCGGATCAGGCTGTGTGGGAAAGCGCCGCCAGCAAGAGCGAAAAGGGCGTGGTGTTCCTGCCCAACATCCCCACGGAGGAAGTGTTCACTGCGCCCCACAAGGACAGGGGAGAGGGCGTTGTCTACGGCACAAAGCCCTATGTGTTCAACGGCCAGCTCATCAAGGACTTCCGTGTCACCTTTGAGAAGGGCCGGGTTGTGGACTACCACGCCGAGCAGGGACAGGTGCTGCTGGGCCGTCTGCTGGACGGCGACGAAGGCTCCCGCAGCATTGGCGAAGTGGCACTGGTGCCGGCAAGCAGCCCCATCAATCGCAGCGGCAAGCTGTTCTACAGCACGTTGTTTGACGAAAATGCCGCCTGCCACATCGCTTTTGGTGCCAGCTACCCCGGCACCACGAAGGGCGGCACGGCGCTGACGAAGGAAGAGCTGCTGGCCCGCGGCATGAACCAGTCCCGCCTGCATGAGGATGTGATGATCGGTGCAGAGGACAGCCATATCACCGGCAAATGCCGCGATGGCCGCACCGTGGAGCTGTTCCGGGACGGCGTGTGGGTGCTGTAAAAGACCCTGCGGCGAAAAAAATCTGCGAAAATGCTTGCATAATCGCGGGATGTATGGTATATTCTAGTAGTACGATATAGTTTAACCTGAAACGTGGGCCGCAAGGTCCGCGTTTCTTGTTTGTTTGGAGGTTTTTTATGGCGAAGCAGTCTGGCGGCAACACCGCCCAGAGAGTCGAAGCGCTTGTCCGCCCCACCGTGGAGGGCATGGGCCTGCGCCTGTGGGATGTGGTTTTTGAAAAGGAAGGTCCAGACTGGTATCTTCGCGTGCTCATCGACAAAGACGGCACCATGGATACCGACACCTGCGCGGATGTTTCCCATGCGCTGGACCCCATCCTTGACGAGGCAGACCCCATCGACCAGAGCTATTATCTGGAAGTGGGCAGCCCCGGCCTTGGCCGCAAGCTGACCCGCCCGGAGCACTATGAAGCCCTCAAGGGCCAGAAGATCCGGGTAAAGCTCATCCGCCCGAATGCAGACGGCGTGCGTGAGTTTTCCGGTATCCTGACAGGCCGCGAGGGCAGCACCGTTACGGTGAACACCGATGCGGGCGCTGTCACCTTTGAGGTGAACGCCGCATCCGGCGTGAACCTGTGCGACGATGAAGACCTGTTTGACTAACATAGATAGAGAGTAAATTACAGGAGGAACCCGAAAAATGGCAGCAGCGAACAATGAATTTTTTGAAGCTCTCTCCATGCTGGAGCACGAGCGCGGCATCACCGCAGAGTACCTGATCGAAAAGATCAAGGCTGCGATCATCATTGCCGTCAAGAAGAACTATGAGGTGGAAGAGGACCACGTGAAGGTGGATATCGACCCCGCCGCAGGCCGCTTTGATGTGGCCCTGATCCAGGACGTTGTGGCCGACGAGGACTGGTACGACGAGCACTCTGAGATCGGCATTACCGAGGCACAGAAGATCCGCAAGAGCTATGAAGTGGGCGACCGCATCGTGACCCCCCTCAAGACCAAGGACTTCGGCCGCATTGCAGCCCAGACCGCAAAGCACGTCATCCGTCAGGGCATCCGCGAGGCTGAGCGCAGCCAGCAGCTGAGCGAAATCCAGTCCCGTGCACACGACATCGTGCAGGCCACCGTTACCCGCGTGGACCCGGAGAAGGGCATCGTTGCTTTGGATCTGGGCAAGGGCGGCGAGGCTATCCTGCCCCACAACGAGCAGGTGCCCGGCGAGGTGTACACCGAGGGCCAGACCCTGCAGGTCTACGTTGTGGACGTGGTCAGCACTGAGCGCGGCCCCCGCGTTATGATCAGCCGCACCCACCCCGGCCTTGTCAAGCGCCTGTTTGAGCTGGAAGTGCCCGAAATTTTTGACGGCACTGTGGAGGTCAAGGCCATCAGCCGCGAGGCCGGTGCCCGCACCAAGATGGCTGTTTGGAGCAAGGACCCCAACGTGAACCCTGTTTCCGCCTGCATCGGCGAGCACGGTGCCCGTGTAGCTGCTGTTGTGGAAAAGCTGGGCGGCGAAAAGATCGACATTGTGAAGTGGAGCGAGGATATCTCGGAGTTCATCTCCGCAGCACTCAGCCCGGCCAAGGTGGTCAAGGTGGAACTGTTGCCCGGCGAGACCCGTTCCTGCCGTGTGACCGTGCCCGACCAGCAGCTGAGCCTTGCCATTGGCAACAAGGGCCAGAACGCCCGCCTGTGCGCACGCCTGACCGGCTACAACATTGATATCCGCCCCGAGAGCGGCTATTATGGCGAGGAAGAGCCGAAGAAGGAAGCCGAGACCGACACCGAGTAATTCCGGCGCAGATGGCCAAAGGAGGGAAACCGGATGGCACAGAAAAAGATCCCTGCCCGCCAGTGCATCGGCTGCATGACCAGCCGCCCCAAAAAGGAGCTGGTGCGTGTGGTGCGTGCACCCAGCGGAGAGATCAGCATTGATCTGGTAGGCAAAAAGCCGGGACGCGGCGCATATCTCTGCCCGGACCCGGACTGTCTGACCAAGGCAAAAAAGAAAAAGGCGCTGGAACGCTGCTTTGAGCAGCCGGTTCCCGCCGAAGTTTACGAGGCTCTGGCCGCACAGCTGGCCGAAGCCGCAAAGGAGGCAGCAGCAAATGGCAAAGAAGAATAACACCCCCGCAAAGCCCAAGCTGCCGCCGGAGGAAGCGCTGTATCAGGCGCTGAGCCTGTGCCGCAAGGCGGGCGCACTGACCATGGGCTTTGATGCCGTGGAAGATGCCTGCGTCAAGAGCAAGGCATGGCTGGTGATGGTGGCAAGCGATGCCAGCGCCAAGACCGTGCAGCGCCTCGACTATTCTGTGGGCGATCTGGTGGATGTGATCACCATGCCGCTTACGCAGGATAAACTGGCCGATATCAGCCGCAAGCCTGTGGCTGTTTACGCGGTGACCGACCGCAACCTCGCAAAGCTCTGCTTCGACCGCCTGTCGGACTGCGGAGCAATCAAAAATGAGGAGGATATGAGCGAATGATCGTAAAATATAAAGTGAGTGATTTTGCAAAGGACCTGAACCTTTCCGCCAAGAAGGTCCTGGATGAGCTGAACGCCATGGGCAGCACCGGCAAGAAGAACAGCTCCAATCTGGAAGAGAACGAGCTGAACTACCTGCTGGAAAAGTTCAGCAAGGACAACAGCGTGGCAAATCTGGACGAATTCCTGAACAGCGCCAAGGCCGCAAAGGAAGAGCCGAAGCCCACTGAGAAGAAGGCCGAGAAGAAGGCCGAGAAAAAGCCCGAAGCTCCCAAGGCGGAAAAGAAGCCGGAGCAGCCTGCCGCCAAAAAGGCAGAGCCTGCCCAGCAGGATAAGAACGGCAATAAGCATAACGAAAAGAAGAACGAGCAGCACAAGAAGCGCGAGGAAAAGACCGTTTCTCTCAGTGAGCTGGCTCGTGAGACCGGTGCCAAGGCATCCGCTGCTCCGGCACAGGCTGTGTCCGTGCGCCGCGAGGACAATCAGGTCACCGTGGATACCCGCACTGTGGATATGAACGTGGACCGCTTCGATGCCCGTTACGATGATCTGGCTTCCACCAAGAACACCGAGAACCGCCGCAAGCCCACCCCGCAGGGCAACAAGCAGAAGTTCACCCAGCGCGGTCAGCGCCAGCGCCAGCAGTTCCAGAAGGGCAAGCGCGAGACTGAGTTCGAGCGTCTGCAGCGCATCCAGCTGGAAAAGGCCCGCAGCGCACAGCTGAAGGTGATGATCCCCGACGAGATCACCGTGGGCGAGCTGGCTGCCCGCCTGAAGCAGCAGGCCGGCAAGGTCATTGCCAAGTTCATGCAGATGGGCGAGATGCACGCCATCAACGACGTGATCGATTTTGATACCGCTTCTCTGCTGGCAGAGGAGTTCCACGCAAAGGTCGAGCACGAGGTGCATGTGACCATCGAGGAGCGCCTGTTCACGCAGGAAGAGGATTCGCAGGAGGACCTGGTGGAGCGTCCCCCGGTGGTCTGCGTTATGGGCCACGTTGACCACGGCAAGACCAGTATTCTGGACGCCATCCGCAAGACCAACGTTACCGCAGGCGAGGCCGGCGGCATCACGCAGGCCATCGGTGCATATCAGGTCAAGGTCAACGACAGCCTCATCACCTTCTTGGATACCCCGGGCCACGAGGCATTCACCTCCATGCGTGCCCGCGGTGCCAACATGACCGATATCGCCGTTCTGGTGGTTGCTGCCGATGACGGCATCATGCCCCAGACCATCGAGTCCATCAACCACGCCAAGGCTGCAAATGTCAAGCTCATCGTGGCAATGAACAAGATGGATAAGCCCACCGCAAACCCCGAGCGCGTGATGGAAGGCCTGACCAAGTACGGCATCATCACCGAGGACTGGGGCGGCGATGTGGCCTGCATCCCGGTGTCTGCCCTGACCGGCATGGGCATCAACGACCTGCTGGAGCGCATCGTTCTGGAAGCTGAGGTCATGGAGCTGAAGGCAAACCCCAACCGCCGCGCCAAGGGTGCGGTCGTTGAGGCCCGTCTGGATAAGGGCCAAGGCCCCATTGCCACCATTCTGGTGCAGAACGGCACCCTGCACTCCGGCGACGTCATCATTGCCGGTACCGCTGTGGGCCGCGTGCGCACCATGCGCAGCGACAAGGGCCAGCTGCTGACCGATGCCGGCCCCTCTACTCCTGTGGAGATCACCGGCCTGACCGCAGTGCCGGAAGCAGGCGACCTGTTCGAGGCTGTTGAGGACGAGCGTCTGGCCCGTGAGCTGGCCGAGCAGCGCATCGCTGCCGCCAAGGAGAAGCAGTTCTCCTCCTTCCAGAAGGTCACGCTGGATAACCTGTTCAGCCAGATGGCACAGAACGACATGAAGGAACTGGCCATCGTGGTCAAGGCCGACGTGCAGGGCTCTGCCGAGGCTGTGAAGCAGAGTCTGGAGAAGATCTCCAACGACGAAGTGCGGGTGCGGGTCATCCATGCCGGTGTCGGTGCCATCAGCAAGTCCGACGTGGATCTGGCCGATGCCTCCAACGCCATCATCATCGGCTTCAACGTCCGCCCGGACAACGTGGCCAAGGAAGAAGCTGCTGCCACCAAGGTGGAAATGCGTATGTACCGCGTCATCTATGATGCCATCAACGATGTCACCGACGCTATGAAGGGCATGCTGGCTCCCAAGTTCCGCGAGGTGTCTCTGGGCGAGCTGCAGGTCCGTCAGGTGTACAAGATCTCCAACGTGGGCACCGTTGCAGGCTGCCGCGTGACCAGCGGCAAGATCACCCGCGACAGCAAGGTGCGTGTGGTGCGTGACGGCATCGTGATCACCGAGGACGAGATCGCATCCCTGAAGCGCTTCAAGGATGACGCCAAGGAAGTGGCCGAGGGCTACGAGTGCGGCGTTACTCTGGCAAAGTTTGCCGACGTTAAGGAAGGCGACGTGTACGAAGCCTTCAAGATGGAAGAGTACCGCGATTAAGATCTGAAATATCCCTCTCCGTCATTGCTGGCGCAATGCCACCTCCCCCGAGGTGGGAGGTTTGCAGAGAAACGGAACGTTTGCCGTATCCACGCAAAAAGCTCGTCCCTCGGGAGAGCTGCCGAGCGAAGCGAGGCTGAGAGGGTTTTCTTTTATAGGGAGAAATACTATGTCTCAGAAGAATATGGGCCGTCTGGCGCAGGATATGAAGCGCGAGATCATTGCCATCATCGGCAGGCTGAAGGACCCGCGTCTGGAGGGCGGCCTGCTCACCGTCACCCGTCTGGATGTGACCCCTGATCTGGATGTGGCCAAGGTGTATGTGAGCGTGATGGGCCGCGAGGACGGCCCAAAGCCCGCCATCGAGGCACTGAACCGCGCGGCAGGCCATGTGCGCACTGAAGTGAGCAAGAAAATGCACATCCGCAAGGCTCCCCGCTTCATCTTCGTAGAGGATGACGGTGCCGCCTATGCAGCCCACATCAACGAGCTGCTCCGCACGCTGAACGTGAACGGCGACGCTGACACCGAAGCCAGCGCACCGGAGGAGACCGAAGAATAATTCCGCCTGCGGAAAGGATGGATCATGGAATGACAGAACAGTTGAATGTGCAGCAGATGGCCCAGCGCCTGATGACGGCGGACAACATTTTGATTCTGTGTCACAAAAACCCGGATGGCGATACCATTGGCTGCGGCAGCGCGCTGTATTGTGCACTGAAAGCACTGGATAAAAATGTGGCAGTGCTTTGCTCCGATGCCATTCCCAACCGGTATGCGTTTACCAACGCACATATGTTCAAAGGTGAGTTTGAGCCGCAGACGGTGGTAGCGGTGGATGTCGCCAGCGTGCAGCTGTTTGGAGAAAACAACGGTATGACGCAGTTCTCGCGCCATGTGGACCTGTGCATCGACCATCACGCAGGCAACAGCGGCTATGCCGACTTCACCCTGCTCAATGGCAGCGCCGCAGCGGCGGCAGAGCTGCTGTACGAGGTAATCAACGCCATGGGCGTTGCCATTACGCCGCACATTGCAGACTGCCTTTACACCGGCCTTGCAACCGACACCGGCTGCTTCCGGTTCTCTTCCACCACGGCAAACACCCACATCGTGGCGGCAAAGCTCATTGAGGCGGGCTGTCATGTGGAAGAGCTGAACACCCTGCTGTTCGATACCAAGCCCCGTGAGCGCATGGAGGCCGAGCGCATTGCCCGCAACCATCTGGAATACTATCTGGATGGCCGGTGCGCGCTCATCTACCTCACCCGGGACGAGATCGAGCAGAGCAGGGTGGATCCGGCCGATCTGGAAGAACTGACCAGCCTGCCTGTGAGCATTGAGGGCGTAAAGGTGGGCCTGACTCTGCGGCAACAGCCCGGCGGCAGCTACCGCATCAGCGTGCGCACCGCAAAGGGCGTGGACGCCTGCGCCATCGCCCGGCGTCTGGGCGGAGGCGGTCACAGCCGCGCTGCAGGCTGTGAGCTGCTGGGCAATCTGGAAAACACAAAAAATGCAATTCTGGCAGAGGTGGAAGCCGAGCTGGACGCACCGCAGGAGGAAGCATAAATGCAGGGCATCCTGATCGTGGACAAGCCCATGGACTGGACCAGTTTTGATGTGGTGGCAAAGCTGCGCGGCGTGCTGGGCACCCGCAAGCTGGGCCACAGCGGCACGCTGGACCCCATGGCCACCGGCGTGCTGCCGGTGTTCTGCGGCGGTGCCAGCAAGGCAGTGGACCTGCAGCTGAACCACAATAAAAGCTACCGTGCGGTTTTAAAACTGGGCGTGCGCACCGACACCGGCGATGTGACCGGCACTGTGCTGGAAACGGCTCCGGTCACGGCGGGCGAAGGGGAACTGCTGGCCGTGCTGCCGCAGTTCATCGGCCCGCAGATGCAGGTGCCGCCCATGTACTCGGCCATCAAGCTGAACGGTCAGCCGCTGTATAAGCTGGCGCGTGAGGGCGTGACCGTGGAACGCAAGGCGCGCCCCATTGAAATTTACAGCATCACCTACGGCGGAAGCCCGGCAGAGAATGAGTATGTGCTGGATGTAACGTGCTCCAAGGGCACCTATATCCGCACATTGCTGGAAGACATTGCCGCCGCCATAGGCCAGAAGGGCACCATGAGCGCACTGCGCCGCACCTCGGCGGGCGTGTACACCGAAGCCGATGCCCACACGCTGGAGGAAATTCTTGCCGCAAAAGAGCAGGGCATGGACGCACTGGAAGCGCTGATGCTGCCGGTGGAAAGCGTGTTTGAAAGCCTGCCGCTGCTGGTGGTGGAGCCTTGGGTGGAACATCATTTGTACAACGGCTGCCCCACCAGCCGGTATCCGGCAGCAGATGGCCGCTACCGGGTGCGCAATGCCGCCGGACAGTTTTTGGGCCTTGCCAATATCGTACAGGGTGTGCTGCGGGTGGAAAAACTGTTCGTAGAACGTAATTGAAAAAGGAAACAAAACCCATGCAGATCATTTCACAATTTGCACCGCTGCCGCTGGCGCAGCCGGAAAAAGGCACCGCAGTGGCAATGGGCTTTTTTGACGGCATCCACATCGGCCACCGTGCGGTGATCGAAAGCGCCGTGCAGTGGGCCAAAGAACACGATGCCGCCCCGGCGGTGTTTACCTTCAAGCTGCCGATGGTGAATAAGATGAAGGGCAAGCGCCTGCTTTCCACAGCGGATAAGCATGCTCTGATCGCAAGCCTTGGCGTGGAGTATTACCTCACGCCGGACTTTGAGGAGATCAAGGGCCTGACCCCGGAGCAGTTCGTGCTGGGCATCGTGCGGGACTGCAATGCCCGTGCGCTGGTCTGCGGCGAAAACTTTACCTTTGGTGCCAAAGCGGCCGGCAACCCGGAGCTGCTGCGCACCCTCTGCGCTCCGTTGGGCGTGGAGGTGATCGTGGTGCCCATGGCGCAGTTTGAGGAAAAGCCGGTGTCTTCCACCCGCATCCGCACCGCGCTGGAAGGCGGCGACATCCCGGCAGCAAACGCCATGCTGGGGATGCCCTACGCCATCCGGTTCGAGGTGCAGCACGGTGCAGGTCTGGGCCACACGCTGGGGTGCCCACCATCAACCAGCTGTATCCCGAGGGCTTTCAGCTGCCCCGCAGCGGCATTTATATCACCCGCACCCACATTGGCGGGGTGTGGTATCCTTCGGCCACCGGCCTTGGCAGCCGCCCTACCGTCAATGATGATGCCACCAAAGTGACCTGCGAGACCTTTATCCCGGGCTTTTCCGGCGACCTCTACGGCACCGACCCGGTGGTGGAGTTCCACGCCTACCTCAGAGCCCCAGCAAGAAGTTCGATACGCTGGACGAGCTGCGGGCCTGCATCAACAACGCTGCAAAGCGTGCACAGGAATATTTTGCATAAGAAAAAGACCTGTCCTTCCGGAGATCCCGGAAAGGCAGGTCATTTTTTTACTGCTTATTCGTAGTCGATGGGTAAAGTGGGCAGACCGTTCAGTTCAAGGCCCGCTGTGTGGCCTGCAATGTACTGGTAATACCCCTGCGCCGCGATCATAGCGCCGTTGTCACCGCAGAATTTCAGCTCCGGCAGATAAACTTTTGCACCCAGCTTCTGGGCACCGTCGTTCACCAGCTGGCGCAGCCGTCCGTTGGCGGCAACGCCGCCTGCCAGACACACCTGCTTTGCGCCGGTGTCCGCTGCGGCCAGCAGCAGCTTTTCGGCCAAAATGCCCGCAATGCGTTCCTGAAAGCTGGCGGCAAGGTCGGGCACATTCACTTCTTCGCCCTTCATCTGGGCCTTGTTCACCTCGTTGAGCACGGCGGTTTTCAGGCCGGAGAAGCTCACGTTGTACTTGCCCTCCACATGGGGCACCGGCAGGCGGTAGGCCTTGGGGTCGCCGGTCTTGGCGGCATTGGCCACGCTGGGGCCGCCGGGATAGGGCAGACCCAGCGTGCGGGCCACCTTGTCAAAGGCTTCACCGGCGGCATCGTCCACCGTGTGACCAAGGATGTGGTAATGGGTGTAGTCCTGCACCTCCACGATGTGACTGTGCCCGCCGGAGGCCACCAGACAGAGGAAGGGCGGCTTCAGCTCCGGGTGGGTGAGATACAGTGCGGCAATGTGTCCGCGCAGGTGGTGCACCGGCACCAAAGGCTTATTGGCCGAGTAGGCCAGACCCTTGGCAAAATTCACGCCCACCAGCACTGCACCGATGAGGCCCGGCGCAAAGGTGACGGCCACGGCATCCACATCGTCGATGGTCTTGCCTGCATCCAGCAGGGCTTTTTTGACCGTAGCACTGATAAACTCGCAGTGGCGTCGGCTGGCGATCTCCGGCACAACGCCGCCGTAAAGAGCCTGTTCTTTTACGCTGGTGGAAACGACGTTGCTCAGCAGGTGCCGGCCATCCTCCACCAGAGCTGCGGCGGTCTCGTCGCAGGTGGATTCAATTCCCAAAATAATCATGTTTTAGTGGGCCTCCAGCCAGTTTTTGCCTGCGTGCACATCGGTGCTCAGGGGCACGGCATACTGCACGCAGCCTTCCATTTCCTCCCGCAGGATCTGCGCAGCCTTTTCGGCTTCAGCCTGCGGGGCCTCCACGATCAGTTTCATCGTGGACGGTCAGGATCAGGCGGCTGGCCATTTTTTCGTCCCGCAGGCGCTTCCACACCCGCACCATGGCCAGCTTGATCACATCGGCCGCCGTGCCCTGAATGGGGGTGTTGCGGGCCATGCGCTCACCGCTGGAACGCACGTTGAAGTTGCTGCTTGCCAGCTCCGGCAAAGCACGGCGGCGGCCGAACAGGGTGGAAACATAGCCGCAGGCCTTGGCGTCCGCGATGGTCTTATCCATGTAGCCGCTCACCTTGGGGAACGCGGCCAGATAGTTCTTGAGGAAGGCATCTGCCTCCTTCACACTCACGCCGATGTCCTTGGCAAGGCTGTAAGCGCCCTTGCCGTACATGATGCCAAAGTTGATGGCCTTGGCAGAAGAGCGCAGCCGGGAGGTGACTTCTTCCTGCGGGATGCCGTAAATTTTTGCGGCGGTGCTGCGGTGGATGTCCTCGCCGTTCAAAAATGCCTGCTGCATGTGCTCATCGCCGGTAATGTGGGCAAGGATGCGCAGCTCGATCTGGCTGTAGTCGGCATCCACCAGCACACAGCCCGGCTTTGCAATAAAGTAGGCGCGCAGCTGGCTGCCCAGCTCGGTGCGGATGGGGATGTTCTGCAGGTTGGGGTTATCGGACGAGAGCCGTCCGGTGCGGGCCTCGGTCTGGTTGAAGGTGGAGTGGATGCGGCCATCCTCGCCAATCACCTTGAGCAGGCCCTCCACGTAGGTGGAGTTCAGCTTCTGGTAGGCGCGGTACTGCAGAATGTCCTCCACCAGCGGGTAATCCCGCAGGCTTTCCAGTGTTTCGGCATCCGTGGACCAGCCGCGCTGGGTCTTTTTGCCGTGGGGCAGGCCCATGGTGTCAAACAGCATTTCGCCCAACTGCTTGGGGCTGTTGGGGTTGAAGCTGGCGCTGCCGGTCTCCATGTGGATGCGGGTGAGCACCTGCTCCAGCTCGGTGCGCAGCTTCACACCGAACTGCTCGATGCCGTCTTTGTCCACCAGCACACCGGTGCGGGTCATATCGGCCAGCACCTGTGCCAGCGGGAACTCGATCTCATTGTAAAGGCTGTCCTCTCCGCAGGCAGTGATCTCGGCCTTCATCTTGCAGAACAGGTCTGCAAGGCGGCCTGCATCCGGGTAATCGGCACAGGTAAAGGCAGCAGCGGCGCGGTAGCTGGCGGTCAGCTCGCTGATCTGATACTTGGAAGCAGAAGCGTCCAGCAGGTAGGCGGCAAGCTTGCCATCCCACACGATGCTGCTGCCCCAGCCGCCTGCGGCCATGGCCTTTGGCATAGAGGGGTGCTGCATTGAACACTTCCAGCGTTACGTCTGCGTTGTCCAGCAGGCGCACAAGGTCTGCATCCTCCAGCGGGTAAACGGTGCAGTCCTGCACGGCGTACCAGCTCTCCGGCTGCAGCATCACGTTGCGGGTGCCCTGCTTGCCCATCACGGCCGGGCGCGATGCCACCAGATAGGTGCCGGAAGGGGTCAGCGGCAGAGCATCCAGCTCTGCTTCAGCCAGCTCGATGCCGTCCTCTTCTTCCGGGGCGGCAGGTGCAATGCCGTCCAGCCCAAAGCGAGGGATCAGAGAGTGGATCTCCAATTCCTGCAAAAGGCGCACGGCCTCGGCTTTGTTGCCCTCGCCCACGGCATAGGTACCCTCGGCCGTGTCGATGGGCGCATCGGTGCGGATGGTGCCAAGGGTGTGGCTCAGCTGGGCCATCTCGCGGCATTCCAGCAAATGTTCCCGCTGTTTGGGCTTGATGAGCTTATCGTCGATGTGCTCGTACACGCCTTCCAGCGTGCCAAAGTTCTGCACAAGGGTCAGGGCGGTCTTTTCACCAATGCCCTTCACGCCCGGAATATTATCCGAAGCATCGCCCATCAGGCTCTTCACCTCAATGAGCTGTCTGGGCTGGATGCCGTATTTTTCCTGAATGGTGTCCACGTCCATCGTCACCGTCTTGCTGCGTCCCATAACAGTGGCGGCAAGCAGCACAGTGGTGGTGTCACTGACCAGCTGCAGGCTGTCCCGGTCTCCCGTAGCAAGGAAGCAGTCGTCCTTCCGGGCGGCGCAGGCAGCGGCCAGCGTGCCAAGGATATCATCCGCTTCCCAGCCTTCGGCGGTGACGGTGCGGTAGCCGAGGTCTGCCAGAAGTTCCTTGAGAACCGGCATCTGCTGGGCCAGCTCTTCGGGCATGCCATGGCGGGTGGCCTTGTAGCCATCGTACATTTTGTGGCGGAAGGTGGGAGCCTTCAGGTCAAAGGCAACAGCCACCTCGTCGGGTTCGCACTCCTTAAGCAGGGAGAGCAGGATATTCAGAAAGCCATAGATGGCGTTGGTGTATCGTCCGTCCTTGGTGGTCAGCAGCTTGATGCCAAAAAAAAGGCGCGGTTGGCAATGCTGTTGCCGTCAATGACCAGTAAACGCATAGTCGTGTTCCTCCATTGCATTATTACACATTCTGCATTATACCACAAAACCGTGCCCAGCGGGGGATTTTTGCGTAAAAAAGAGAGAAAGCCGCCAACATGGTTGACGGCCTTCCCTCTTACTCCTCGATGCGGATCGCGCTTACCGGGCAGGCGTTGGCTGCGTCCACAGCCTGCGGCACCTCCTCCGGTGGGATCGGCCCGGGCTGGGCCACGGCCAGCGTGCCTTCCATCTGGAATACGGCGGGGCAAAGCCCGGCACACTGGGTGCAGCCAATGCACAGATCAGGGTCAACATATGCGTTCATAGAAAAACCTCCTTCTGATAATGCCCTGCGGGCAGTATGGCCCATCCGGCTGCGAATTATGCCTATGCAGAGGGCACAGGATGTGGTACAATAAAAATTCAGGAGGGTACAGACCATGAATATTCAGATCTTTGGCACAAGCAAGTGCTTTGATACCAAAAAGGCCCAGCGCTATTTCAAGGAGCGCGGCATCAAGTTCCAGATGATCGACCTCAAGGAAAAAGAGATGAGCCGCGGCGAGTTCGAGAACGTGGCCCGCGCTCTTGGCGGCTGGGAAAAGCTGGTGGACCCCAATGCGAAGGACAAGCAGACCCTTGCACTTCTGGACGCACTGGTGGACTGGCAGAAGGAGGACAAGCTGTTTGAGAACCAGCAGCTGTTTTTAACGCCCATTGTACGCAATGGCCGCAAGGCCACCGTGGGCTACCAGCCCGATGTGTGGAAGACATGGGAATAAGGAATGCGCTTTTCACAAAAAAACCACGGGCATAGTTTTGCACAATGGGCCGGTATGTGGTATACTGGACACTGTAGCATTTGAGAACCCTGGGAGATAAAACAACTATGAAACATTATATTACCCCTGAAGAACATGCCCGGATGCAGCGCCGCCGCGGGCGGCAGGCACTGGGCCTTCTGGTTGCCATTCTGGTGATCGTGGGCTTTGTTACCGTGCTGCGGGCCGGTGTGGGCGCGGTGGCGAACCTGTTCGATGATACCGCCCAAAAGCAGGAATATGAAGATAAGCTGGAAGGGCTTGTGCTGTTTGACCCCATGCCATTTGACGGCATTGAGAACATCGACGACCTGACTCTGCGCGAAGCTGCGGTGTGGGGCTGCATCTATAATATTCAGGAAACGCAGGGCGGCTTTGACAACTACAATACCGACCCCGACACCGAACAGCTGCTGCTGCCCTCGCTGGATGTGGATGCCTACCTTGCAAAGCTGCTTGGCCCCGGCTTCAAGCTGACCCACCGCAGCTTTGAGATGGAGGATATGACCATCGAGTTTGACGATGCCACCCAGTGCTATAAGATTCCGGTCACCGGCACGGTGGGCTACTACCGCGCAGTCGTCACCAAGCTGTTCAAGCGCAGCGGCAAGCTGCATGTGACCGTGGGCTATATTCCCACCACCAGCACGGACGACAGCATCATCAATGTTTCTTCGGATACGCCCACCAAGTACATGGATTATCTGTTCGAGCGCCAGAGCGGCAGCTGGTATCTCACCGGCCTGACCGAGAGTGAGACCAAGGCCGAGAGCACGGAAAGCACACCGGCCGCGAATGTGCCGGAACCCATGGCAGAAAGCGATGTGCAGGATGCCATTCTTGCAGCAGCCGGTTCGGATTCTGCTTCGGCTGAGGCAGACAGCACCGCTGCAGACGAGGGCGTGGATACACAGGCGGAGGAACAGTCCGCCGACAGCACTGAGGCACAGGCGGACGAAAGCACAGCCAGCCCGGCGGCATAATACAAAACAAAAATACCGGATACAAGGCAGATGCTTCGTATCCGGTATTTTTTATTTGAGGTCAAATTTTACGATCACCAGCCGGTACCACAGGTACGGCACCATGTTCCAGATCATCCACAGCTCCATCAGGATGTAGTTGGGCAGATCCTTCAGGCGGAAAGGCCGCTTGCCCAGCCTGCCGCTTTTCAGCAGGGCAAAGGCTTCGTGCATCCCCTTGTCCCATGCCTCGCCAAAGCCCTGTTTGTGGAACTTGTAGCACTTGAGCAGGTAGCCCACGGCCAGCGGGATGAAGTTTAAAATCAACATCAGCAGCGGTTCGTTCTTGAGGGGCAGCAGGATGCTGTTGCGGCCGCTCTGCTGGCTTTTGAAGGCGTTGTACTTCACCGCGCCGGTGCTGGCACCGCAGATGTGGTAGCACTTGGCGGTGGGGCAGAGCAGGTTTTTATAGCCTGCATTGTTGGCGCGCCAGCTCAGGTCCACATCCTCAAAGTAGGCAAAGAAGTTCTCGTCAAAATTGCCGATCTCGTCCAGAATGCTCTTGCGGTAGAGCGCCGCACCGCCGCAGGCCGAGAAGATGCGCTTTTGCCGAGTGTAGCGGCTTGCGCGGCGGCCATCGCCGGTCTTGCAGGCAAAGCCCATCCATGTGACGTAATCGCCGGCATCGTCGGCCAGCTCCCGGTCGAAGTGGCGGATCATCAGGCTCTGCACTGCAAAGATTTTCGGGTCGGTCTCAGCGGTGCGGATCAGCTCTTCCAGCCACTGGGGTTCGGCAAAGGCATCGTTGTTGAACAGCACCACATATTCACTGTCCGCCAGCGCAATGCCCTGATTCACTGCATGGGAAAAGCCGGTATTGGTGCCGTTTTCGATGAGGGTGAAATTTTCGCGGCTGCAATAGCTGCGGGCCTGCTCAAGGCTTTCGTCGGTGGAACCGTTGTCCACCACAATGAGCCGGAAGTTCTGTTCGGTCTGGGCATAGACCGACTCGATAGAATCCTTCAGCCAGCCCTTGCCGTTGATATTCGGGATCACGATAGTCGCTTTATACATAAATACTCCTGTATTTCAGTGCAAGTTCACGGGAACAGTATAGCATATCTGCACACAAAAAGAAACCGCATCCCGGCAGGATGCGGCTTCGGCAGGGCAAAAATTATGCGGCAAGGGCTTTTTCGATGTTGGAAAGAATGGTGTCGTGATCCTCGGCGCACACCAGAACCACCTCACCGGTGGGAGCTACGGTGACGGTGGCCGCCTTGGCGACCAGATACTGATCCTCAAGGTAGTGCTCCATGGACTGCTGCTCACTCTGCACATAGGCTTCCAGTGCGGCTTTCACGGCATCGGTCTTGCCCTCGGCTGGCTTTACGATGGCAACGGCGTAGCTGCGCACCATCATGGAGGAAACAGAGGCGGCAAAGCTCTCGTAGCTGCCGTCCTCAAGGCCCAGCAGGGGGAACACGATGTCTTTCAGCTCGTCATTCAGCTGGTCGGCCTCATACTCGCGCTGTAGCCGTCGATGGCGGTGAATTTGCCGTCCTCACCTTTGGTAAAGATCATATCATACTCGTTGTCCTCGTCGCTGCGGGCGTCGTGGATGATCTGGGAGTAGTCCTTCGGGGCGGAAGAGTCGGCCTTGCTGCCGGCAGAGCAGCCCACCAGAGCAAGCAGGCACAGACCGGCAAGCAGGGAAGCAATGATACGTTTCATAAATGAAGTCCTTTCGTGTGTGAAAATCTTCGTGTGAAAGCGGGCGCAGCGGTTTTGAAGCTATTGTGTGCTGTTTTGCGCCTGCTATCCATAATACGAAAGAACACCCCGGCAGAATTGCACCGCAAACGTAACCATTTTATGAACAGCGTTACAGCATAAGGGCATCCAGCTCGCCATGGTTCACCGGCGTGGAAAGGATGATCTGGGTGCTGGTGGTGCCCAGCTTCTGGAACTGCAGGATCAGGTGTTCCAGCTGGGGCATGCTGCCGCAGCTCACCTTGACAAGGAAGGTGTATGCACCCGTGACGTGGTAGCACTGCAGCACTTCCTTGCTGCTTTGCAGCAGCTCCAGAAAGGCATCCTGCTTGGAAGGTGCTACCGAAAGGCTGATGAGGGCATCCACATACATCCGGTCAGCGGGGCGGTTCAGGGTGACGGTGTAGCCGCTGATGATGCCATCCGTTTCCAGCTTGTGAATGCGGCTGGAAACAGCAGGACTGGTCAGTGATACCTGCTCGGCGATCTCCTTGACCGGCATCCGTGCGTTCTTTGCCAGCAGGGAGAGAATCTTACGATCCAGATCATCCATGGGGAATACTCCTTTTTGAAAATATGTTGGATTGTATAAAATTTTTTTCGAAAGGTAAAGTTTTTATTTGTTTGGTGCAAACATACAAAAGTCAAAAAAATTTTGCTTTTGCTTTGCTTTGCGTTAATTATATAAAGTTTTATCGAAAAATGTAAAGACTTAATTTAAAGCAAAATCCGGAAAATTTTGTTTGACAAGAAAACAAAAAGGGGTATAATACATCATGCAAGGCAGCGCAGAACAGAAAGCGCCTGCCGCTTTGAATTTGAGATTCACCACTTTATATACTTTCCCACCCCT
>ENA-OQIL01000322-OQIL01000322.1-human-gut-metagenome-genome-assembly--contig:-NODE-322-length-19058-cov-2.847129_pt1 | contig 19058 bp, 19 predicted proteins | sample MGYA00242583_ERZ504748 | MGnify/ENA primary metagenome ERZ504748 (study PRJEB26092, sample SAMD00036191) | human gut metagenome | host: Homo sapiens | study: EMG produced TPA metagenomics assembly of...
GCCACAGGTATGTTGCAGGGGGCGCGGGTTGTAACCTGTTTGTAAGATGGTGGAGTTTTGGAAGAATGCCTTCTCCTTGGGGGAAGCCAGAGATCTTTATTTCGACAGCTTCTTCAGCAGCGCGCTGCGGGTATCCCACAGCTTCTGGCTCAGGTCAACGTAGTAGCGGTGAGGGTTCTCGAAGCGCTTGACCTCGTCCCAGAGGGTGTTGACCTGCGCCTTGCAGAACTTCTTGATGTCGTCCAGGCTCGGGGAGCTGTAAACGCGCTTGCCGTTCTCGTAAATCGGGGTGGACAGGCAGCGGGCCGTGCAGTTGACGTAGGTGCATTCCTTCCAGGTCTCTATCGGGTCAAACAGCGTGATGCCGTGCTGGGTCTCGACGACCTCGTCGGCCATCGTGATAAGGTCGGCCATCGCCTTGCCGTCCTGGTCGTAGATACGCCAGACCTTTTTCAGGCAGGGGATCGTCATCTTCTCGGCGGATTCGGACAGCTTCATCTTCGGGGTGTAGCTGCCGTCGTCCTCCCTGACGGCGGCCAGCTTGTAGACGCCGCCGAACACAGGGTCGCTCTTGGCCGTGATCATGTTCTCGCCGATGCCGAAGCTGTCCACGCGGGCACCCTGCAGGATCAGGTCGCGGACGATGTACTCATCCAGAGAGTTGGACGCGCAGATCGTGCAGTCGGGGTAGCCGGCCTCGTCCAGCATCTTGCGGGCTTTCTTGGACAGGTAGGCAATATCGCCGGAGTCGATGCGGATGCCCTTCGGGCGCTTGCCCATCGGCTTCAGGACCTCGTCAAACACCTTGATGGCATCGGGTACGCCGTGGCGCAGCACGTTGTAGGTGTCCACCAGCAGCACGCAGGCGTCGGGGTACATCTCGGCGTATTTCTTGAAGGCGTCGTACTCCGTCGGGAACATCTGCACCCAGCTGTGGGCCATCGTGCCGGAGGCCGGGATGCCGAAGTCACGCGCGGCCATGACGCAGGAGGTGGAGCCGCAGCCGCCGATGTAGGACGCGCGTGCGCCGAAGTAGGCGGCGTCGTAGCCTTGTGCGCGGCGGGCACCGAACTCCATGACCGGGCGGCCCGCGGCGGAGCGCACGATGCGGTTCGCCTTGGTGGCGATCAGGCACTGGTGGTTGAAGGTGACGAGCAGCAGCGTCTCGAGCAGCTGGCACTCAATGGCCGGGCCCTCGACGGTGACGATGGGCTCCTGCGGGAAGATGGGCATGCCCTCCTCAATGGCCCAGATATTGCAGTGCAGCTTGAAGTTGGCAAGATAGGTGAGGAACTTCTCGTCGAACGCCTTGGTGGAGCGCAGATAGTCGATGTCCTCGCCGGTAAATTTCAGGTGATCCACGGCGTCGATGAACTGCTGCAGACCGGCCATAATGGCGTAGCCGCCGCCGTCCGGCACGCGGCGGAAGAACATATCAAAGACGGCGATCTTATCCACATATCCCATCGTCCAGATAGCCCGCCGACATCGTCAGCTCATAGAAATCGGTCATGGTTGTCAGATTGCGTTTTACATCCAGCATGGGTAAACCCTCCTGTATATGCGGCTCAAGCGTGTCTTGCGTGAGGCGAGCAGGAACGTGGCCGGCAATATATAATTCCATAGCAGCCAACGACGAGATCGCAGCGCAATGACGACTTTGAATATGTGCTTGAAAAAAAAGGCTCACGCGCGAAGCGTGTACAAAACCTGATTGCGCGAGACATCGCTGCCCGCAATTAAATCGGCGGTGCCGATGACCTCGCCCTGAATCGTCAGCGTGACGGTGCCGACGACGTCGCCCTGCCGGATGGGCGCGGCCAGCTCGTCCGGCACATTGAACACCGGCTCGGTCAGCGCAGCGCCGCCCGCGGCGGGCAGCAGCGTCATCATATTGTCAGCCGGATAAAGCATGACGGTGTCCGTCTGGGTCGAGTAGGCGACCCGGACCTCGGTGATGGGCTGGGTCGTGTCCAGCGCCGGGGCGATGGTGTAGGTGCCGAACACCCAGTCCATGATCGTGCCGGTCTCCGCCAGCGCGGGGCGCATGCCCTCGGGGTCGGCGTCGTAGGGCACGTTCAGCAGTACGCTGATGTAGCTCTCGCCGTTCTGGCTGTGCCAGCCCGCAAAGTTCTGCCACTCGCCCAGGCTGCCGGTCTTGCCGCCCCTGGTGTAGTCGCGGTGGTAGCTGCTGTTGGTCACGAGCTTGTCGGTATTCTGGATGATATAGGTGCCGGGCGTCGTGTAGCGGTCATTTGTGCCCATGTCGTAGCTGGGGGTGGCGATGACCGTGGCGAACACATCGTAGGCCGTCAGGGCGCGCAGGATGAGGTAGGCGTCCCGCGCCGTCGTGATGTTGTTGGGGTTCAGCCCGCAGGGATCGACAAACGTTGTGCCCGTGCAGCCCACGGCCTTCGCCTCGTCGTTCATCATGGCGACGAAGTTGTCAATGCTGCCGCCGCCCATGTAGTCGGCCACGATGTAGGCGGCCTCGTTGCCGCTGGGCAGCAGCATGGCGTAGAGCAGGTTGCGCAGGCTCTGGGTCTCGCCCCGGCGGATGTCGGCGGTGGAGGCGTTCGTGCTTTGCTCCCAAATTAAATCGTAGATGTAGCTTGGCGCGGTCAGGCTGATGGAGTCGAGCTGATCCTGGTAATTTTCCAGCAGGAGCAGTGTCGTCATCATCTTGGTCAGGCTGGCGGCGGAGAGCTGGGTCTCGCTGTTTTTCTCGTACACGACGATGTTGGTGTCGAGGTTGACGACATACCCGGCGGGTGCTGTCAGCGCGGGCGCGGTGTCAAAGAGGGAGTCACTCTCCCCTGCCGCGTCCTCTGCCGCGACGGGCAGCGCCAGCATCAGAACGAGCACGAAGGAAAATAAAATCGCGCAGAATTTTTTCATAGGCAAGATTTCCTTTATAAAGTTACCTATCAGTATAGCAAATTTGAAGGGAAATAAAAGGGATAGAAAGGAATTTATCGCGGGAGAGTAACGGGATACAATAGCACAGCTGCGGCGGGGTGAGGGCAGGCCGCCCCGCAGGGCAGAGTGCCTTCCCCCTTGGGGGGAAGGTGGGCGCGGCCCCGCCCGCGCTCGGATGAGGGGGAACTTGCCGGGAAATCCCGCTTGCGGATTGCCTGTGGGAAACTCTGCCCTCATCAGCCGCCTGCGGGCGGCAGCTTCCCCCGAGGGGGAAGCCAAAGAAGGCTGCTAATTCATCGCCCCTGCCGTCTCAAACAGCCGCTCCACCTCATCGGACAGCGCACGGTGCGCGGGGTCGATCAGATTCGGGTCCTTGGCCAGCAGGGCCTTGGCTTCGTCCTGCGCGACGCGCAGCGTGCGGGTGTCCTGCACTAAATCCGCCACCCGCAGCGTCGGCAGACCGTGCTGCGCCGAGCCAAAGAAATCACCCGGGCCGCGGGTCTCCAGATCATACTTCGCCACGGCGAAGCCGTCCGACGTGCGGCACAGAAATTGCAGCCGCTCGCGCACCGCGTCATTGCCGTTGTCGGAAATCAGAATGCAGCAGGAATCCGCCGCGCCGCGCCCCACGCGCCCGCGCAGCTGGTGCAGTGCCGACAGGCCGAACCGCTCGGCGTTCTCAATGACCATGACCGTCGCGTTCGGCACGTCAACGCCGACCTCGATGACTGTCGTCGAGACAAGCACGTCCAGCTCACCGGCCTTGAATCTCTGCATGACATCGTCCTTTTCCTTTGGCTTCAGCTTGCCGTGCAGCAGGCCGATGCGCCGGTTGGGCAGCAGTGCGCAGGCGGTCTCGGTGTAGTAGGTCGTGACGGCCTGCAGATCGCCCATGGCTTCGTTTTCCTCGATGGCCGGGCAGACGATGTAGACCTGATGCCCCGCCGCGATCTGCTTGTCCAGAAAGCCGTACATGTCGCGGCGCTTTTTGCCGGTGATGAACCACGTTTTTGATGGGCTTCGGCCCTGGCGGCAGCTCGTCCAGCACCGAAATATCTAGGTCGCCGTACATGAGCAGCCCCAGCGTGCGCGGGATGGGCGTAGCGCTCATGACCAGCAGGTGCGGGCTTTGTGCCTTGCCCGCCAACAGGCCGCGCTGCCGCACGCCGAAGCGGTGCTGCTCGTCCACGATGGCGAGGCCGAGATTTTTAAATTCCACGGTATCGGTCAGTACGGCATGCGTACCTACGACTAAATTTGCCCGCCCATCGGCAATAGCCTCCAGCGCGATGCGCTTCTCCTTCGCTTTCATGCCGCCGACCAGCAACGTGACGTTGACGCCGAACGGCTCGAGCCGGTCCGCCAGCGTGGCGGCGTGCTGGCGGGCTAAAATTTCCGTGGGGGCCAGCATGGCGCTCTGCCAGCCGTTCTGCGCGGCAAACCAGATGGCCGCGGCGGCCACCAGCGTTTTGCCGCTGCCGACGTCGCCCTGCAAAAGCCGGTTCATCGGCACGTCGCCGCAGAGGTCGGCCAGAATTTCCTCGGTGGAGCGCTTTTGCGCACCGGTGGGCGGGTACGGCAGGCTGCGCCAGAACGGGCCGAGGTCCAGCGGGTGCATGGGGGCGCTGGTCTTGCGCCGCCCGTGGCTGCGCAGCAGGAAGATGCCGATTTGGAGCAGGTACAGCTCCTCGAAAATCAGCCGCCGCCGCGCCGCGGCCAGGTCGTCCGCGTTTTTGGGCGCGTGGATGCCCCGCACGGCCTGCGCCTTGGCGGGCATCCGGTAGCGGGTCAGCAGCTCGGGCGGCAGCGGGTCCACAAGCTGGTCTGCGAACGCCAGCGCTGCATGGGCGCAGCTGGCGTGGCGGCTGGCGGGCAGACCGTCGGTGCCGGGATAGACCGCCACAAACGGGCAGTCAGCGACCTGAGCCTCGGTGCGCACCAGCGGGTGCAGCAGCTCGCGGCGGGTCAACGCCCCGCCGATGCGCCCCTCAAAGTAGTAGGTCTCCCCCACTTCCAGCTTGTCCGCCGCGTAGGGCGCATTGAACCACGACAGTGCCAGAATGCCGGAATCGTCCGCCGCCAGCACCCGGTTCATGACCCGCCCGCCCTTGACGCGCCGGGCGGGCTCCTTTTGCAGCACGGTTGCGCGGACGCAGCATTCCACGTCATACGGCGCGGACACGACGGTGTAGGGCTGCGTGTAGTCGATGTATTTGCGCGGATAGCACAAAAGCAGATCGCGGATGGTGAGGATGCCGAGTTTCTCAAATTTTTTGGCGAAGGCCGGGCCAACGCCCTTGAGGAATTGGACGGAATCGTTGATGGTGGGCATGGGGGCCTCCTTTCTTTGGGATGGCGGGCAGCAATGGGATGTGGTGCGGGAGGGATGAATCTCTCCCCTACGACTGGCGAAAGGCTTGCAGCTTGCGTTTGTAGGGGCGGCGTCCTCGACGCTCCGCGGAGGGGTCAAGACCCCTCCCTACGATGCAAAAGATAAAGGGACGGCAATGGCAAGGCCGCGGGCCGGGCATGCCCGGCCCCTACAGGGTAGTGATGTAAAGTGGAGGTCATCGCGGAAACAGCAGTCGTTCACCTTTGCGGGGGTTCGGGGGCGCTTGGCGGCGCACAACGAGCGCCGCCAGTTTGCTTCGCAAACACGCTCGTGCGGTTGTTTGCCCCGCAGGGGCAAACATTGCTCGCTCCCCAGTTTCGCTGCGCTCAACTGTGGCCCCGCGCTCGCAACCCCGCAACACCCGAATTTAAGGTGGAGGAAGGCTCGGCGGCGTTAAGAACGGACAGTAATACTGCGTCCGTTTTAGCCCGCCGAGACTTCCGACTTCCACTTTGGGGTTCTTAGGGGCGTGCAGCCCCTAAGGCGGGGTCCGCTGCATTCGCAACAGCGGGACTTTTCTTTGCTACTTTCTTTTGGTCACAAAAGAAAGTAGGAGTTCCCGGGAGGCAGCCGTCCCCGGGCAATATACCAAAAAAGGCGAACTCGGAACATCCCCAAATTCGCCTTTTTTAATGTTATAACGTCCGAATTACTCCACAGAGATCATGTAGTAGTACACGGGCTGGCCGCCGCTGATGTGGCTGACCTCGACACTGCCGCCGCACTTGGCGCGCACCAGATCGGTCGTCTTTTCGGCGTCCTCGTCGCTGACGTCGCAGCCGGAAATGACCGTGATGAACTGGGTGTCCTTCTTCTTCATGGAGCGGGCCAGACGATAGGTCATCTTGACCAGGTCGGTGCCGGTGGCAACGATTTTGCCGTTCTCCAGCGCCATGATCTCGCCCTTCTTGATGGGCTTGCCGTCAAACTCGCTGTCGCGGGCGGCATAGGTGATCAGACCCGTGCTGACGCGGTCCGCCGCCTGCATCATGGCAACGGCGTTCTCCTCCGGCTTCAGGTCGGGGTCAAAGTTCAGCATGGCGGTCATGCCCTGGGGCACGGTGCGGGTGGGCAGCACGATGACCTTGCGGTCCGCGAGCTTCTGCGCCTGCTCGGACGCCATGATGATGTTCTTGTTGTTGGGCAGAACGAGCACGGTCTTGGCGGGCACGCTCTGGATGGCGGCGAGGATGTCCTCGGTGGAGGGGTTCATCGTCTGGCCGCCGCTGACGACAGCGTCCACGCCCAGGTCACCGAACACAGCCTTCAGGCCCTCGTCCGCGGCCACGGCCACAAAGCCGTACTCGCGCTCGGGATCAACGGCGGCGTAGGTGAACTCGCTCGTCTTGTTCTCCTCGGCCTCGGCCTGCTTCTCCAGACCCTTCGCCTGCTTCTGGCGGGCGAGGAACTGCTCGTGCATGTTCTCGATTTTAAAATTGGTCAGGTAGCCGTACTTGATGGCCTCGCTCAGCATCATGCCGGGGTCGGAGGTGTGGACATGGCAGTTGGCAACGTCGTCGTCCTCGATGACCACGACGGAGTCGCCGTTGGACTCAAGGAAGGCGCGCAGACGGGTAACGCTGGCATCGGCATCCTTGTGCAGCAGGAACTGGGTGCAGTAGCCGTTCTTGATGTCCTCGACCTTCATCAGGTCGTCGGCAAAAACGCCCTTGCCCGCGGCCTCGCTGGATACCTTGGGCTTGGCGGCGACCTCGGCACCGGCGATGATCTCGCCGCCGTCGAACACCTGCTTCATGCCCTCAAAGATCAGCATGATGCCCTGGCCGCCGGCGTCCACGACGCCGGCCTTTTTCAGCACGGGCAGCAGGTTCGGGTGTCGTCCAGCGCGGCCTGACCGGCCTGCAGCGTGGCGTCCCACATGGCAGGAACGTCCAGCTCGGTGCACTCGGCGGCCTTCTCGGCAGCCAGACGGGAGACGGTCAGGATCGTGCCCTCGGTGGGCTTCATGACGGCCTTGTAGGCGGCCTCGACGCCCTGCTGCAAGGCGGCAGCCAGGTCAGCGGAGGATGCCTCGGTCTTGTCCTTCAGCGCCTTGGAGAAGCCGCGGAACAAAAGGCTCGTGATAACGCCGGAGTTGCCGCGGGCACCGCGCAGCATGGCGGAGGCAGCGGTCTTGCTGGCCTCGGCCACAGTGCAGCTGTCGGGCATGGCCTCAAGCTCGGCGCGAGCGGCGCCGATGGTCATGCTCATGTTCGTGCCGGTATCACCGTCCGGAACGGGGGAAAAACGTTCAGCTCATCCACGCGGGTGCGCTGGTTGGCAATGTTGTTGGCGCCGGAAAGAATGGCGTCGCGCAGGGTCTGGCCAGTAATCATGGTTTCCGGTTACACCTCATATTTTTTTGGGGTAAAAACAGTCTTTAGTCGGCAATGACGTCGTCCACGTAGACATCGATGCGGGCGACCTTTAAGCCGGTGGCAAGTTCAACTTCGTCCTTGACGCGGTGGGTGATGCTTTGGGTGATGGTCGAGATGTTCAGACCGAACCCGACCTTGATATGCAGGGCGATGACCAGCTTGCCGGCCTCCTGCGTGACGGTGACGCCCTTCGGCGGCAGGCTGCCGGTGCGCAGGGCGCTGCGCACAACGCTTTCAGCCGGGGCCTGACCCATGGCGGCAATGCCGTAGCACTGCTTGGCGGCCTGCTCCACCAGGCCGGAGAAGTAGTCATTCGTCAGCGAAATATGTCCATAGGGATTGACCTTGGTGATCATCTGCGATCCTCCTTTTCAGGGTTAGCTGCGGCTAAACCCGCAGCTGTACTATATGAATCTTTAGCTATTATACACCATTTTTCCCTGCTTGAACAGGGCATTTCGGAGAAATTTATTTTGGCGCGTGGATTTAACATTCCATTCACAAAGTTTACAGCGCAAGAGTATATACTGTTTACAGAAGTATGACAACCTTACCAAAGGAGCTCGGTTTAAACCATGAACCTTTTATTCTTTTTGACACCCAAGCAGGACGTCCTGTACATTTACGAGGATTTCACCCTGCGCCAGACGCTGGAAAAATGGTCCAACCAGCGCTACGCCACCATCCCTGTTCTGAAGCGCAACGGCGAGTATGTCGGCAGCATCACCGAGGGCGACATCCTCTGGGGCATGAAAAATCTGCACGGGCTGGACCTTGAAGCCAGCGAGGACGTGCCGATTTCCAGCTTCCCCCGCCGCCGCGATTACAAGGCCGTTACCGTGACCACCGACATGCCGACGCTTTTAAAGGCAGCCATCGAACAGAACTTTGTGCCGGTGGTGGATGACCGCAATGTGTTCATCGGCATGGTGCGCCGTACCGTGTTGCTGCGGGAGCTGTACGACAAATATACGACCCTGCCGACGGATAAGCGCTTCAAGGGCAGCCACCCGCCGATGTAAGGGCTTGCAATCCGCCGCGCGTTGCGGTATAATCAGCACAACGGACAGAGAGGTCGCACAGGACTTCTCTGTTTTATTTTTTACAGTGAGGTGTGGGAAGAAGAATGAAACAGCCTTTGATTGGGATCGTGCCGCTGGTGGATGAGGCGCGCGAGAGCTACTGGATGCTGCCCGGCTATATGCAGGGGGTGGAGCAGGCGGGCGGCGTGCCCGTTATGCTGCCGCTGACGGATGATGCCGCCGCACTGCGGCAGCTGGCCGATACCTGCGACGGCTTTTTGCTGACGGGCGGGCAGGATGTTTTCCCTGCCCTGTACGGTGCCGCGCCGACGCCGCAGTGCGGCCAGACCTGCCCTGCGCGCGATGCGATGGAGGCACGGCTGCTTGACCTTGCGCTGGCGGCGGACAAGCCCGTGCTGGGCATCTGCCGCGGCATTCAGTTTTTGAATGTCCATCTTGGCGGCACACTGTATCAGGACCTGCCCGCTGAGCACCCTACGGCGGCAAACCACCACCAGACGCCGCCCTATGATGTGCCGGTACACAGTGTAACGCTGACGGCCGGCAGCCCGCTTTGGACCCTTTTGGGCAAGGATGCGCTGGCTGTGAACAGCCTGCACCATCAGGCCATAAAAACGCTTGCGCCGGGGCTGGCGGCTATGGCCGTCTCGGAGGATGGACTGACGGAGGCCGTATGCCTGCCGGATAAAAGGTTCGTCTGGGCTGTGCAGTGGCACCCCGAATTTTCGTTCCGTGTGAATGAGGACAGCCGAAAGATTTTTAAGGCGTTTATAGAAAGCTGCTGAAACAAAAAGCCGCTGCAGCACAGGCTTCTGTGCTGCAGCGGTTTTTTTTGTGCGAGGCATCTGCCGTATGCGCGGGTCGATGACGAGCATCGGCCCCGGCAGGGCCTTACGCGGTTTTCTTTGCCGCGGCCTTCTTCTTTTCTTCTTGCGGGCGATGAACAAAATCACGAGCAGCAGTGCGGCTGCGGCGCCGCAAGCCGCCGCGAGCAGGGGTCACCTTGCTGCGGGCATCTGCACAGCGGCAAAGGCCGTCGTACTGGCGGGGGCGGTGCAGGTCAGATAGCTGCCGTCCACGCTTGTGTCGGCCTGCTGCCAGCCTGCGTCGGTCCTGACCCACAGCACGGTGTTGTCCGTCGTCTCCGGCGGCATATAGCGCAGCGTGTGGCCGGTGTCGGCGGGCAGCTCCAGGCCCCACGCCTCCACCAGCGTGCCGGGGGTCTCGGGCGCGTCGTCCACCTCATGGAGCATCAGCTCGTCGGTGGTGTCGAAGCTGCCCTCCACCAGCACAAGGGAGCGTTCACCGCGCTTTTCCTGGCTCTGGCGGACCGTGTTTATGTCGCTGTACTCGGCGTGGATCGTCGCGTCAAACGTCATGCCGGTCAGATCCACATCCTCCCAGCTGCCGTACTGGCCCTGGTGGTTGGGAACCGGCGGCAGCTGATCCGTCGGGAAGTCGCTGCCGTACGGGATGTGGTATTCCTGAACCAGCGAATCCTCGTCGGTCACAAAGCGGACACAGATGCTGCCGAAATCGTCGGGCAGATTTTCCTGCGCGACGAAATCCTCGTAGGCCAGCGGTTCGGCAATGCCCTGGTAGCTGACGCTGTCGATGCCCGCGACACCCCCGTCCACGAAGGTGTTGCCGGTCACGCTGCCGTCCAGCGGGTCGTCCACGATACCGGCAATCGCTCCGATCCGTTCGGCAGCGTTGTCGATCATGACCATGGCGCGGCAGTTTTCGATGGTGGCACCGCTGCCGACAATGCCGCCGACCTGCTTTGCACCGGACAAGCGGCCCTTGGCGCAGCTCTCGCGGATCGTGGACTTGCTGATACCGGCCACGCCGCCGACGCCGGTGGCGTCCTCGGCATCGAGGGTGCCAAAGCCCCTGCAGTCGATGACAGAGCCCATCTCGGCGTCGCCGACGATGCCGCCCGCGTTCTGCTTTTTGGCGCTGACCGTGCCGTAGTTTGTGCAGTCACGGGTGACGACGCGGGTCTTGAAGGTAAAGTTCAGCGACTCGCTGCCCGCGGTGGTGTAGTCGTCCTCGGGGTCCAGATCGTTCTCGCGGGCCATTGCGCCGGTAATGCCGCCGGCGTTGAGGTCGGCATTGACCGTGCCGCTGTTGATGCAGTTCGTGACCTTGGCCTCGACGTCGTCATCGGTGTCGTCATCGGAAACATCGTCCACGATGTCGTCTGCATCCCGGTTGACATTCTCGCTGGCACCGGACAGCGTCTGGCCGATCTTGTTGATCTGCTTCGAGATCGCCTTCACGTCGTTGATCAGCGCCTGGCTGTTGCTGCTGGCGTTGTTGTTCAGGCTGCTGACGATGTCGCCCATGCTGGTCAGGCTGCTGCTCAGATCATTGCGGCTGGCCGTGATGGCGTCGCGGTTCGTCAGCTCGACCTTTGGAATTTCGCACGTCCACGGAGTCGGCAATGCATCCGAAATGTCATTGAGCACATCCTTTGCGTCGGGCAGGTCGTCAAGACCCTCGGTGATGTGCGTATAGTCCGGGTCGATTGGATAGCGCTCGTCCGGCCTTTGTGGCAGCGCCGTCGTCCTCGCTGACAACGGTGCTGTCAGCGGAATCGTCAACGGCTTCGGGGCCGGGCTGCCCCGTGGGGAGGTGCGGTGCCGCCTCGCCGCCCTCTGCAGGCGGCTCCTGTGCTGGGGGCAGTGTCCTGCGCTGCCGTACTGCTTTCGTCAGGCGTGGAGAGGTCAGCACTCTGCGCGGGCTCCTCCGAGGGGGACAGCGTGTAATTCGGATCGACAGGGTCGGTGTCAGACGGAGGCGTCGCTTCGCTGTAGTCGATGACTGTGTCCGAGTCCGCGGCATTGTCTCCGTCGTCCGCGCCGGGCAGGTTGGTATTCTTGAGGTCCTGCTTGAACTGACTCAAGTCGGTCTTGACGGTCTGGGAACCGATGGACACGCCGTTTTCGGCCTGCTTCAGCAGATTCTCAATGGCATTGCGGGAGCTGGTCACGTTGTTCTTCAGCGCTTCGAGCTGGTTGGAAAGGTCACTGCTGGCGGCGCTGGCGTCATCGCAGGCGCGGTTGACCAGCGTCTGCAGCGTGCTCATCTCGTCGGAAAGCTCCTGCAGCGTGTCCTTTGTGTATTCCAGCGTGCTGCTCGGCTCCATCTGGCCGACGATGCCGCCGCCCTCCTTGCGGGCGTAGACAGTGCCGTAGTTGACGCAGCCCTCAATGTAGCCGGTCTGGCTGCCCGCGATGCCGCCGACGTTGTAGCCCATGTGCTGGTAGCCCACGGTGCCGCGGTTCATGCAGGCGCGGATGACACCGCCGGACTGGCCCGCAATGCCGCCGATGTCGGTGATGTCGGCGGCATTCTCGGTGCCGATCAGGTCCTTCAGCGTCAACGAGGAAAGGTCGATGTCGTTCTGCTCCACCGTCGTGTTGACGCTGGAGGTGTTCGTGCAGTTGGCAATGATGCCGTGATTTTCACCGGCGATGCCGCCGATGAAGTGTGCACCGTAGACACTGCCCGTGGTCGTGCAGCTTTCGATGACGCCGGCGGCCAGATTTGTGCCCGCGATGCCGCCGACAACGGACGCGCCGGAGGACACGCCCTCAAAGCGGCAGTTGTGCAGCGTACCGGCGTTGCTGCCCGCAATGCCGCCCACGGTGGAGCGGCTGCCGGTGGGCATCGAGCGGCCCCGGATGACGAGGTCGCGGACGTTGGCCCCCTGCTGCACATAGCGGAAGAAGCCGATGACCGAGCCGTCATCTACAAGGCTCAGGCCGGAGATCGTGTGGCCCTGCCCCTCAAATACGCCGCTGAAGGACGGGATGCCCGCAAAGCCGCTGCCGGTCAGTTCCAGATCGGCGTCCAGATAGACGGTGCGGTTTTTGCTCCAGCTGTCCAGGCGGCAGGAATCGGCCAGCTGCAAAAGGTCATCGACGGTGCCGATGTGGAAGGTCTCCTTTTCGGCGGTGTCGGCGGTCTCGCTCTCCCCTTCCGCAAAAACGGGCAGGGTCAGCGCCAGCACAAGGCAGAGCGCCAGCAGCGCAGCCCAGAGGCGGCGCGTCAGGTCAGAAATGCGGTTCATTCAGCGTCGCCTCCCTTCGTGTCAGTGTCGGGCGCATCGGGTGTGCCTGGTTCGGGGACACCGTCCTCGGATTCGTGGATGTTCTTCTCCGACAGGTACATGTCGGGCTTGTCAACGGTAAATTCGGCGCCGGTGGCAAGTGTTTCGCACTGAACTGGCCGTGCAGCACGCCCTTGATGTCAGCATCTACGACGCCGTTGATGTAGCCGCGCACGCGGCCATTGATGTGCATTGTGCCGCTGGCCGTGTGGGCCATACCGGCAACGCCCTTCATCTCAAAGCTCGTGCGCTCGATGATGGTGTCGCCCAGGATCAGGATCTGCGGCAGGACGAACAGCACCAGAACGATGGAAACGATCGTGCCGCGGCCCAGGCAGGTACCGATGGCGGAGATAACGGGGTTCGTGGTCAGCACGCTGATCAGAATACCCGCGGATGCCAGAATCGAGCCGGAGGTGAAGATGGTCGGGAACGACTCGTTCAGGGCTGTGACGATGGCCTCCCGCGGGCGCATGACCTTCTTCAGGTCGGTGTAGTGGCTGGAGATAACGATGGCGTAGTCGATGTTTGCACCCATCTGAATGGAGTTGACGATCAGGTAGCCGAGGAAGTACAGCGGGGTGTGCTGCAGGTACGGCACCGAGAAGTTGATCCAGATACTGCCCTGAATGACGATGATCAGCAGCACGGGCAGACCCGCTGACTTGAATGTGAACAGCAGGACCAGGATAACGAACAGCGCGGACAGCACACTGATCAGCAGGTTATCCTCGCCGAAGGAGCTGGACAGGTCCATGGCGCTCGTCGTATTGCCGACAACGTAGAACGAATCGGTGTCGTAGTATTTGCCGATGATGTCGTGCATCTTGTTGACGAAGGCGAACGTCTCGTCGGTCTCCTCGGGCAGGTTCAGATAGACGACCATACGGCTGTAATCATCGCTCTGCAGCTGCTTCTGGGCTTCATCGAGCTGGTCGAACAGGTCGTCCAGCGTGTCCTGCACATCACCCGAGAGCGTGATGTTGCCGTCGTGCATCTCCTGTTCCAGGAACCTGAACATGTCGTAGATCGGCACTTTATAATCGTCCAGGCCGTTGATGATCTCGCCGTACTCGTCATGGTCGACGGCGTAGGCACCGTACAGTGCCTTGGCAACCTCGTAGTCGAGGTTGGCCATCTCGGCCAGCTGGCGCGGTGTCACAGCGTCGGTCAGCATATAGCCGTCCATCGCTTCAATGTTGGCCAGACCCATCGTGGATTTGACCTCGGCGCAGGCGTCCAGCTCGTCGAGAATCCTGCCCTCGGACTCATAGTCGCCCGACGGCACAATGACGGCCACCATGTTGCTGGAACCGAAGGTGTTTTTGATTTTCTGGTAGGCGATCTGGCGCTCGCTCTGCTTGGCGGTGACCAGGTCGGTGTAGGTGTAGCAGTAGGGGCACAGGTTGGCAAAGACCGCCGCCGCCACGATGATGACGCCGAAGATCGGCGGGATGATAAAGCGGGTCTTGATGTCGAACTTGCCGACGGCGGTGATCTTGGGAATCAGGTTTTTGTGGCGGGTCTTGTCGATCAGCTTGCTGAACAGCACCAGCAGGCCGGGCATCAGCGTAAAGACACAGAGCATACTGAACAGGATAGCCTTGATCAGGACCGTAGCCAGGTCGCGGCCAATGCCGAAGTGCATGAACGCCAGCGCGGCCAGGCCGCTGATCGTCGTGAGCGAGGAGGAAGAAATCTCCGGGATAGCCTTGGAAAGCGCGGCAATGCAGGCCTCGCGGGTGGGCAGCGTCTCATGCTCATCACTGAAACGGTGGCACAGAATGATGGCGTAGTCGATGGCCAGCGCCAGCTGCAGTATGACGGTGACTGAGTTGGAGATGAAGCTGATCGTGCCGCACAGGAAGTTTGTGCCCATGTTCAGCAGCGCCGCCGCGCCGAAGGTCATGATGAGGACCGGGACCTCGGCATAGGAGCGGGAGGTCAGCGTCAGCACGACGACGATGATGATGGCCGCAATGATGACGATGACGACCATTTCCGATTGCAGGTCCGCGGAGGAATCGTAGCCGACCTCGGAATAGATCGAGGTGTCGTAGCTGCCCTCAAGCTCGTCGCGGATCTCCTGCAGGGCGTTCTCGGCGCGCTCGTCCCCTACTTCTGCGTCAAAGCTGACGGAGAACAGCGCCGACGCATTCGTGTAATGCTCGTCGGTGTTGTCAAATTCGACGGTGGTGACACCCTCGATGTCCTCAAGCCGGGACTGGATGTCCAGCGCAGTATCGTAGGTGATGTTGGACACCATGACGTTGGCCGTGCCGTAGGTGACGAAGTTGTCATTCATCACGGTCAGGCCCTGGCGGGTCTCGGTGGTGTCGGGCAGGTAGGTCGTGATGTCGTCCTCGACCTTGACCCAGCCCGTGGCGATGGCACTGAAAATCAGCGCAAATATGTATAACAGGAAGAACAGGTTGCGTTTATCAACGATAAACGAAGCCAGCTTTTCCATCCCGCCGCCTTTTGGCTTTTCGTTCTCCAAGAGTATACAGCCTCACTTTCCCATTTTATTCGATACAAAAAGGATACATCAATATTATACGAAATGCAAGGCCCATGCAACACGGTCAAATTCAGAGGAATGTACAAAGAAGCAAGGAAGTTTTTGTTAAGGTACACAAAAAAACACCGTGCGGTGTTAAACCACACGGTGTTGAAAGCTATTTGGTAAGCTAAATTACTTCAGCTCGACCTTAGCGCCGACCTCGGCCAGCTTCTTCTGGATGTCCTCGGCGTCAGCCTTGGAAGCCTGCTCCTTCAGCTTGGCGTTCGGGGTCTCAACCAGCTTCTTGGCCTCCATCAGGGAAGCGCCGGTCAGCTCCTTAACGGTCTTGATGACCTGCATCTTGTTGGCGCCAACGTCAGCCAGGATGACGTCAAACTCGGTCTTCTCCTCCTCAGCGGGAGCAGCAGCGCCGGCGGCAGCGGGAGCGGCAGCAGCAACAGCAGAAACGCCGAACTCCTCGCAGATGGTGTCAACGAGCTCTTTCAGCTCCAGAACAGTCATAGTCTTGACAGACTCGACAATGGCAGTGATCTTCTCAGAAGCCATGGTAGTTACCTCCATAAATTTTATAGTTTTAAGCGGCGCGGTTTGTATTCAAGGAGCGCTGCGCCGGTGCGCTCAACCTGCTAAACCTAAACTCAGGCAGCAGTCTCGTCCTGCTTGTCGACGATACCCTGCAGGGCAACAGCCAGACCGCCAACGATACCGTTGAGGGAGCCAGCCAGCATGGAGAGCAGGCCTTCGCGGTTGGGCATGGTAGACAGGCTCTTGATACCTGCAGCGTCCATGACCTGACCATCGCAGAAGCCGCCCTTGACGACGAAGCGCTTGGACTTGTCGGCGTCAGCAAACTTGCACAGGATGCGAGCAGCAGCAGCCGGATCCTCCGGAGACAGAGCGATAGCCGTGTCACCCTTGAAGTACTCGGTCAGACCCTCGTACTGAGTGCCCTTGACGGCCAGGCGCAGCATGGTGTTCTTGACGACCATGTAGTGCACGCCAGCCTCACGCAGCTCCTTACGCAGCTTGGTGTCATCAGCAACGCTGATGCCGTTGTAAGCAACGACAACACCGGCCAGAGAGCCTGCGATCTTCTCGTTCAGATCAGCAACAAGAGCCTTCTTAGCTTCCAGAATCTTTGCACTGGGCATTTGAAATTCACCTCATTCCACTTACAGATTGGTTTCGGTAAGCGGCTTTTTATGTGATATACAGAAAAAAGCCCCTTCCCGTCGCCGGGAAAGGGCTTGAAAGCATTGCAATCAAACGCACGTTTCTCGGCAGGTGGGTAAAACCCGTTATGCCTTGCGGCACCTGCTGTCTCAAAAACAGCTTAATTAGTATAGCACGCGAACGTGCGTTTGTCAAGCGTTTTTCAGCTCAAAGCTGAAAAACTTATACGCCGTACTTATTGGTAGCAACGCGGACGCCGGGGCCCATGGTGGTGGCGATGGTAGCGCTCTTGAAGTACTGGCCCTTGGCAGCGGCGGGCTTAGCCTTGGCGATGGCATCCAGGACGGTGTCCAGGTTGGTCATCAGCTTCTCGGCGCCGAAAGAGGCCTTGCCGATGGGCACATGGATGATGTTCTGCTTGTCCAGACGGTACTCGATCTTACCGGCCTTAGCGTCGGTAACAGCCTTGCCGACGTCGGGGGTAACGGTGCCGGCCTTCGGGTTGGGCATCAGACCACGGGGGGCCCAGGACCTTACCGAGACGGCCAACGCGGCCCATCATGTCGGGGGTGGTGACCAGAACGTCGAAGTCCAGGTAGCCGCCGGCGATCTTGGCGATCAGATCGTCATCACCGACCTCCTGCGCACCGGCAGCCTCAGCGGCCTTGGCGGCGTCGCCCTTGGCGATGGCGATAACGCGGACGTTCTTACCGGTGCCGTTGGGCAGGACAACAGCGCCGCGGACCTGCTGGTCGGCGTGACGGCTGTCAACGCCCAGGCGGACGTGCAGCTCAACGGTCTCGTCGAACTTAGCGGTAGCGGTCTTGCAGCACAGCTCCAGGGCCTCGGTGGGATCGTAAGTCTTGTTATTCTCGATCAGCTTAGCAGCGTCGATATACTTCTTGCCGTGTTTCATTGCGTATTACCCTCCTATTCAGCCCTCAACGGTAACGCCCATGCTGCGGGCGGTGCCCTTGATCATGCTGACAGCGGCCTCCAGGGAAGCAGCGTTCAGGTCGGGCATCTTGGTCTTGGCGATCTCCTCGGCCTGAGCCAGCGTGATGGAGCCAACCTTGTTCTTGTTGGGCACGCCGGAAGCAGTGTCGATGCCGGCAGCCTTCTTGATCAGAACTGAGGCTGGTGTCGTTTTCAGAACGAAATCAAAGCTCTTGTCTTCATACGCAGTGATGATGACAGGGACGATATCGCCTGCACGATCCTTGGTCGCATCGTTAAATGCGTTGCAGAACTGCGGCATGTTGATGCCTGCAGAGGCCAGCGCCGGTCCCGGACGGGCTCCGCCGGCCTGGAACTGGAGCTTACAAATCTTTGCAACTTTCTTGCTCACAAGACATTCCTCCTTAAAATTGATTGTCTGTGCTGTGGTTAGTGGACAGGTGCAACACCGTCCTCCCACGCATAATAAAACTTGCTGCCTTCGACAGCATTACTATTCTTAACGCGGTTTTAACCCTTTAGTCAAGGGATATTTTCGATTTTGACCGGATTTATCAACGCGTCACACGAATGACAGGATCGCCGGTCTTAACCACTCCGGGCTTGGCAATTTCCAGCTGATACCCGCTGCCGTTGGTTACGACCAGTCATCGTCCGTCAGATCAATATTGATTTTTTCCACTAACCCCCCCGATATTCAATTTCGGATGCAGCGGCTCTCCCGCTCGAACTTTTGCGCCAGGCTGAACGTAAACCTCCAAGCCTCGGCCCTGAAGCTCCACCGTGTTCCATGCCGACATGCAGCAGCACCTCAACGCCATTGGCGCCTTTTAATCCGACCGCATGACGCGTTGCCGCTACAAGCAGCACTGTGCCGGTCAGCGGCGACAGAATCTTTTCGCCTTCAAAACGAAATGCAATTCCCTCACCCATCATCTTCTGCGCAAATACCGGATCCGGCACTTCTTCCAAGGGCAAACTGACACCGTCAACCGGCGACAGGATGTCGCAATACACAGGTTTCTTAAATAAATTAAACATGGCAGCCTCCTTGCGCAAGCTCATCCAAAATTCTGCTTAATTTGATAAGCGAGAAAGATTCGGATGATTTGCGATGTTTCATTGTTCTCATTTTAAAGAATACCGTCCTAATTCGCAACGGTTAATCCTGTGGTTTAAGGATTCCTTCATTTTTCTCTGTTCTTTCTGCTGATTTTCTCTTGACTCAGAAACCTTTCCTGATCTCAAATTCTTAAGCGATGCCTTTTAGATAATCAGCCGCTTTGTATTGGCAGTGTTGCCGATGTCTTCGGCCTAAATTACAAAAAGCCGGAATCTATGCCTTTCTTGGGACGTATTCCGGCCTGACATACATAAGCAACGCTCAGCTTAAGCAACAAAAGTAATCCAGCTGCCTCGTCTATTCCGCCGATCAATTTCATCAACAATTTTCATAAATAGAAATCAGAAAAGGAGACTCAATTCTAGTTTCTTATTCTCGTTGCAATCTGATCTGCAGTCCATTCAGGATATTCTTCATGACAGGAAAATATCT
>ENA-OQIL01000325-OQIL01000325.1-human-gut-metagenome-genome-assembly--contig:-NODE-325-length-19006-cov-2.030934_pt1 | contig 19006 bp, 21 predicted proteins | sample MGYA00242583_ERZ504748 | MGnify/ENA primary metagenome ERZ504748 (study PRJEB26092, sample SAMD00036191) | human gut metagenome | host: Homo sapiens | study: EMG produced TPA metagenomics assembly of...
AGATTATCCAAATCCTGCGGTTATAGCTGATTTGCACTCGCAAACGGTTTGCGCGACACTGTTATCCCCCAGGGGACCCTCTCTTGCCCTATGGGCAATTCACCTTGTGTCGCGCCTGCGCAGACTTTCCGGTCTGTGTAGCAGAACGGTATCTGACACTGCGAACAGGTTGCGAAAGACACGGAAGAAAAAATCCTCTGCCGTTCCCCTATTTCGCAGCGGTCACATGTCGGCAATCTGCGCCAGACTAACAAACAAGGGAAAGGTAGGAGTTCAAAGAGGAAGGAAAACCGCAGGTTGTCCTTCCTTTTTGCCCCCGCCGCGGGGCGCGGCACGTTCCCGCCGTCCGCAGACGGCGAATCCCCCCGCTGAGGTTCAGCGAAAAACTCTCCGCCCGTTAGGGGCGAACCCGCTGACGCAGTTCGCGCGCCCCGCTCAGCCGGTGCTGAAAAAGAGTGCCGCCCCGTCAGGGCGAACACGCTAACACAGTTCGCGCACCCCGCTCAGCCGGTGCTGAGAAACAGGCTGCCGCCCCGTTCGTGCGAACCGCCTGCGCGGTTCGTGTGTCCCGCTTGACTTTACGCTCATATCTTACTATACTGAGACGAGCAAAAGTATGTTGTCCCAACAACAAAACAGGAGGAAATATGAACCTGTCCATCCTTGCGCGCTGCGGTCTGTTCCGCGGCATTGAAACCGTAGAATTATCCCCGCTTTTACGCCGTCTGCACGCCTGCACGCGTGAATTTGACAAATTTCAGCCGATTTACCGCGTCGGCGATACCGCGCATGCGCTGTGTATTCTGCTCTCGGGCGGCGTGAATATCGAGCGCTGCGACGCATGGGGCCACAAGACGCTGCTCGACCACATTACGCCCGGTTCGGTATTCGCTGAAACGTACGCCTGCGTGCCCGGCACGCCCATGATGGTCTCCGCGGTGGCGGACGAGCCGTCCGAGGTGCTGTTCCTGCCGAGCGAAACACTGCTCTCCTCTGCCGCGCAGGACAGCGCGCACAGTGTGCTTTTACGCAATCTTTTGGACGTCACCGCGCAGAAAAACCTGCTTTTGACGCGAAAAATCTTCCACACAAGTCCGAAATCCATGCGCGGCAAGCTGCTGTCGTACCTGTCCGCGCAGGCGGTGCAGCACGGCTCGGACACGTTCGACATTCCGTTCGACCGTCAGCAGCTGGCCGACTACCTCGGCGTGGACCGCAGTGCGCTGTCCGCCGAGCTGAGCCGCATGCAGCGCGACGGACTTATCGCATACAAAAAGAGCCATTTTGTGCTCAACCATTCCCAATCCGATGAATAATCCACCCTGTTAAGGAGGTTTTTGTTATGAACTGCAAACCCTATATCCGTGCGCACGCGGACGAACTGCTGGAAAGTCTTGCCGCACTCGTGCGCATACCGAGCGTGGAAGGCGTGCCGGAAGAGCATGCGCCGTTCGGCCGTGAGCCTGCCCGTGCGCTGCACGAAACGCTTGCGCTCTGCGAAAAGCTGGGCTTCCGGACCGGCAATATGGATGACCGTGTCGGCTGGTGCGAGTACGGCGAAGGCAAGGAAATGGTGGCTGTACTCGGTCATCTGGATGTTGTGCCCGCCGGCGACGGCTGGACCGAGACCGAGCCGTTCTCCGGCGAGATCAAAAACGGCCGTATTTACGGACGCGGCACGATGGACGACAAGGGCCCGATGGTGGCGGCCATCTACGCGCTGGCGGCGCTCAAGGATGCCGGATTTGCCCCCTCCAAGCGCATCCGTCTGCTGTTCGGCACCAACGAGGAAACCGGCTGCGGCGATATGTCGTGGTACGTTTCGCATGGCGGCGAGCTGCCGGTGTACGGCTTCACGCCGGACGGCGAATACCCGATCATCAACGGTGAAAAGGGCATTCTCAACGGCACTTACAGCCGAAAGCTGCACCAGACCGGCGATTACCGCCTGACAAAGTTCGAGGGCGGCGCCGCCTCCAACATCTCGCCCGCGTATGCGGCGGCGGAGCTGCAGTGTCCGGCGGACGCGGCTGCCAAAATCTCCGCAGACAAGGTAACCGTCACGCCGATCGAGGGCGGCATCCGCGTGGAAGCCGAGGGCATTGCCGTTCACGGCTCGACCCCGGAGCAGGGAGAAAATGCCATTGGACGGCTGGCGCAGGCACTCAATCAGCTGCCGCTGACCGGTGAACTTGGCGACTGCATGGCATTTGTGGCAGAGCGCATCGGCATGGAGGTACACGGTGAGTCCCTCGGTCTCGCCATGCGCGATGAGCTGTCCGGCCCGCTGACGCTCAACCTCGGCGTGGCAAAATTCGAGCAGGAAACGCTGTCGCTCGTTTTCTCGGTGCGCTATCCGGTCACCCTGAAATACGAGCGCGTGTACCCGCGTCTGTCGCGCGGTTTCACGCTCGGCGGCTTTACCGAAACCGAGATGACCCACGCGGCGGCCATTTACATGCCGCCCGAAAGCGAACTCATCCGCAGACTGTCCAAGGTATATGAGGAGCAGACCGGCGAGAAGGCGGAGCTCAAGAGCATCGGCGGCGGCACCTATGCCAAGTCCATGCCGAACCTTGTCGCATTTGGTCCGATCTTCCCCGGCGATGAGGTGCGCGAGCACAAGCCGGACGAGTACATGGAGATCGAGCGCGTGCTGCAGAACGCGGAAATCATCGCGGCGGCAATGTACGAACTGGCAAAGTAAGGAGATTGTATGAGCAGAGAGACAAATATGACCGTCGGCCGTCCGACAAAACTCATTCTCGGACTGGCCGTACCGCTGATTTTGACAAATGTCGGTCAGCAGCTGTACACAGTCGCAGACGCGTCCATCGTCGGGCGCGGTGTCGGTGTGGAGGCGCTGGCCGCACTCGGCGCGACCGACTGGCTGTACTGGCTGGTGCTGTGGACCGTGCAGGCCATGACGCAGGGCTTTTCCGTGCTCGTGTCGCAGACCTTCGGCTCGAACGATAAGAAGGGACTGCGCAAGGCCATCACCATGTCCGTGCTGCTGTGCGCGGCAGTCGGCATCCTGCTGACCGTGGTGTTTGTGTCCTCGGCAGGCTGGCTGCTGCACCTGCTGGACACGCCCGAGAACATCTATGACGGCGCGCACATTTATTTAACCATGATGTATGCGGGCACGCTCATCACGATGGCGTACAACATGGCAGCAGCGATTCTCCGCGCACTCGGAGACGGAAAAAGTCCGCTTATTGCCATGTTTACTGCCGGATGTCTGAACATTGTGCTCGATCTGCTGTTCGTTATCCGCTTCGGCTGGGGCATTCCGGGCGCTGCCGCCGCGACACTGCTCGCGCAGCTGTTTGCCTTCGCGTACTGCGTCATTGCGCTGCGGAAAATCCCGGCTGCGTCCGTCGAAAAGCCGGACTGGCAGCCGAACGGCAGTGTAATCCGGCGGCTGTGCCATCTTGGTCTGCCGCTCGCGCTGCAGCATTTCGTCATCGTCATCAGCGGCATCATCATGCAGGCGGTTATCAACACCTGCGGCTTTGTGTTCCTCGCGGGCTTCACCGCGACCAACAAGCTGCACGGCCTGATGGACTGCTCCGCGTCCGCGTTCGGCTACGCCGCCTCGACCTACACCGGCCAGAACTGGGGCGCAAACCGGCTTGACCGCGTGCGGATGGGTGTCCGCTCGACGCTTGTGCTGGCGCTCAGCTTTTCCGCGCTGCTGGCGGCGGGCATGATCCTGTTCGGCCGTCACGTTGTCGCCCTGTTCATCTCCGCGGATGCTGCCAACGCCGCCGAGGCGCTGTCGGTCGCGTACGATTATCTGGTCGTCATGAGCACGTTTTTGCTGTCCGCCTATGTGCTGCACACCTACCGCTCGGCTCTGCAGGGCATGGGCTTTACGACCGCGCCCATGCTCTCCGGTCTGACCGAGTTTACAGGCCGTGTGGGTGCATCGCTGCTGCTGACCAAGGTCATCGGCGAGCGCGGTCTGTTCTACACGGACGCGGCCGCGTGGACATTCGCAGCGGTATTCCTTGCGGCATCGTACTATATCCAGCTGCTTATCATCCGAAAAAAAGGTCTGACCTATCAAAACACCAAGTAACAAAAAGAGGCTGTAAGAGATGCTTACAGCCTCTTTTTCGCTTATTCGCCGTAGATTCCGGCGCGGTCGTTGATAACCAGTGTGCGGAGCAGCTCTTCGGTCAGGTCGAGCTTTCCGTGCTCATCGCCAAGCAGCCAGCCCTTGCGCGTCAGCTTCTCGACAGTCGGCTTCGCCCACGCGGGAACGGCGGAAACGCTGTTGTACGTCCTGCGGGTGTTCTCGATGATCTTCTTTACCTCGGCTTCGGTCATGTCAGGTTCCTCCTTTTTCTGTAACCCCTGCTTGAATGCTGTCCACGCGGATGCGCTCTCGACGAACGGCGCAGGACAGTTTTTGTGCGTAACATCGTAGTGGCGCACAACATTTTCGAGCGGAATACCGTATTTCGCCATCAGTTCGCGCGTCAGCGCCTGCGCCCGGCGCACGGTCTCGGGCATAAAGTAGAATTTCTCGCCGTTTTTGCGGCTGCACAGCTCAATGCCGATGCTGTTCGCGTTGCGGCAGTACGGGTGGAAATAGACGCCGCGCGTGCCGCAGTGCCATGCGATATCCGCGTCGCGGACCGACTGCCAGACCTCGTTTTCGTCCACAAAGTAGTGCGCTGAGGTCGAAATCTCCGCCCGAGCGAAGTAATCCGCATTATTTTTCGCGGTATCGCCGTCGTTCGCCGTAAAGTGAATCACCAGATAGCGGATATCCTCCTTCCCGCGTGCGGCTCGGCGGTAGTTGCCGCTGTGCGCCTGTTTGAATGCAATGTTCATCATTGCGTCACCTCCTTCAACCCTATGCCGGATGGAGGTGAAAATTGACCGAGAATGGTCAACTTTTTGAAAATTTTCGAGAAATTTTTCTGCACCGATTGTGCAGGGCACTCGAACTGCCGCAGGCGGGTTCGCCCCCAACGGATCGGTGCCAAAAACAGAGGACGCCCAAACCGGGGCAAAAAGCCGCCGTTTGTTAACGGTATATCCCTTGTATTTTCCCGTCCGGCTTGGTACAATAGGCTTGTAATAGAAAGGAGGCGTTTACAATGAAACGCTCAAAAGTTATTATAGCCGTAATTGCGATCATTGCAGTAGTCGCCGCAGCCTGTGTATATGGATACGTCCGCAGCAAGCCCGCCGATGAGCCGGAAAAGCCTGCTGTTACCGAGCCGGAGAACCCGACCACGCCGGAATCGCCGGACGACAGCAATTCCGGCAAACCGTCCGATTCCAAGACAAATGAACCTGCCGTACAGCCGGAAAACCCCAATCCGAGCGGCACGGAGTCGGTCACGATCTACGTTCCGGATGAACAGGGCGAAACGCTCACGCCGACCGGCGCAGACGCGAAGGACGACTCCGACCAGTCGCTCGTGGACGCACTCATCGCCGCAGGCTCTCTGCCCGAGGGCGTCAAGGTGCAGTCCTCGTCACTCGAGAACGGCACGCTCACGCTCGACATGAATGCCGCCTTCGGCGAGGCGATCCGCGCCTCCGGCACCGCCGGTGAAACGCTCAAGATCTACGCACTGGTCAACACGTTCGCGCAGGCGCGCGGCGCAACCGCAGTGCTCATCACCGTGGACGGCAAGGTGCTCGAAAGCGGACACGAGGTCTACGATTACGCGATCGAACCGAACAACTGACCTGCAAAAGAAAAGCTCCGAAACGCCTGTTTCGGAGCTTTTTCTTACTTATTCATCATTTTCAGGAACTTTTCCTTGATATGCGCGGCAGCCGCGCACGGATCGTCCGCCTTCATAACGGCAGAGACCACGGCGATGCCCTTGATGGGACTGTCAGCCAGCACGTCCATGTTATCCGCGTTCAGGCCGCCGATGGCAACCACCGGAATCGGGACCGCGCGACACACATCGTTCAGCACGGAGACCGGCGTAACCTTGGTGGTAACGTGGGTAGTCGTCGGGTAAATGGCGCCGGTGCCGAGGTAATCCGCACCGTCGTTGTACGCGGCAACGGCTGCTTCGACCGTCTTGGCGGTCGCGCCGACGATCTTATCCGGGCCGAGCAGCCTGCGGCAGACCGCCACCGGCAGGTCGCTCGCGCCGACATGTACGCCAGCCGCATCGCAGGCAATGGCAACATCCACGCGGTCGTCGATGATGAGCGGCACGCTGTAGCGGTCGGTGACGGACTTGACCTGCTGCGCCAGCTCAAGGTAGCTGCGTCCGCCGGTGTCCTTCTCACGGAGCTGAATGAGCGTTGCACCGCCCCTGCACGCCTCGTCCACCGCGTGGAGCAGGGTCTCGGTCGTGTGGTAGGTGCTGTCCGTAATGACATACAATGTAGGATCAAACTGCATGATGATACTCCTTTTTTGAACTTATTGTGCCGTTTCGCATTCTTTTACCGTCTTGCGAATGAAAAACAGGCTGATCACATCAACAACGTAAATAAACTGGGAAATGACCTGCCGGACTGCGGTTCCGGTGCTGATTTTGCCCTGCCTGCGCGCGTGCAGGATGAGCGCAATGCAGTAGCCGGACGAGGCCATCATGGCGAACCAGGCAACCAGCATTTGTAAGAGCACGACCGGCAGCGTCATCGGGAAAATCAGCGTAAAACATGCCGTAAATCATGCCGAAAAAGAAATTCAGCAGGAACATTGGAATCGCGATGCACTTCATTGCAATGATGCAGCGCCACAGCGTCTGCCGCACCGCCGGGTCGGACAGCCGCCTGTACATCACAGCAGCGCAAATCAGATTGCAGATTGCCAACGGCCCAATAAGCAGCCAGAACAGGAATAATCCCATCTGAAATATGTCCTTATCCGTTCCTTGCGCCACAAAAGCGCACAGAAATTCGCCTGCATACGACAGCGCCAGACCGAACAAAGCAAACGATTTTCACAGATGCCAAAAAACTTTGCAGCCTTCATTTCGCTCTCCCCTTTTAGCGCATGTTAATTTTCATCAATTTATTTTCACGATAAGCAAATCCTGTTCTTCCCCGAGTTCACCGAGCGCGGTGCCGTCCGGCTGAAACGCCATGCTGTGCCCGACAAATTTTTCCGGGGTGCATACTGATCTGCACCGAGCACGGTCAGACCGTTCTCGATGGCTCGCGCGCACAGCAGGGTGCGCCAGTGCAGCAGCTTGTTCTCGCCCTGCACCCAGCCCGCCGGAACGAACAGCGTCTCGGCGCCGCGCGCCTTCTGCTCGGCGGCCAGCGCCGGAAACCGAAGCTCGAAGCAGGTAATGATACCCAGTTTTCCGGCGGGTGTCTCGATGGGCAAAAACGGCCTGTCCCCTGCCCGGCACTCGTCGGATTCCCGATAGCCGAAGGCATCATACAAACGGTTCTTGCGGTGCGTTCCGCGCAGGCTGCCGCGGTCATCAAGAACCGCAATCGTATTGTATGGCAGACCGTCCGTGCGCTCGTACATGCCTGCGGCAATCCACAGGCCGTATCTCCTGCAAAGCTCACCGAGCGCAATAATGAACGCGCCGTCACACCGCTCTGCGGCCTCGATATTTTTCGACCGTGCGTTCATTTTTGCGTAATACATGCTGTATTCCGGCAAAAACAGTATTTTGCTTCATTTTCCGCTGCCGTTTGTGCAAGGTGTTCTATTTCCCTGAGATTGGCAGTTTTGTCCTCTCCGGCGCTGAACTGCCCGATAGCAACCGTGCTCACGCCTCTCTCCAGCCCTTACATATGTCCACCCATGCCTTGAAACCGGAGAATTTCTCCAGTTCCGGGATGGTGACCTCGATGGCTGAGTTAGACGAGCCGCACGCCGGGAATACCGTCTCGAACCGTCGGAGCGATTCATCGAGATAGACCGTCACGCCGCCATTCACGCCGAACGGGCACACGCCGCCGACCGCATGACCGATCTCCGGCTCGACCTCCTCAAACGCGAGCATCCGCGCCTTGCAGCCGAACCGCGCCTTGTACTTCGGGTTATCGATCTTGGTGTCGCCTGCCGCAACGATGAGGATCACGCCGTCATTCGTGCGGAACGACAGCGTTTTTGCGATGCGTGCCGGTTCGCAGTGAGCAGCTTCGGCGGCCAGCTCCACGGTCGCGCTGGACACCGGGAATTCGATCACGCGATCCTCTGCGCCGAACTGACGCAGATACGCTTTTGCTTTTTCGATGGACATGGGTCTCAATCTCCTTCTGTCTGCTGCGGGATATCGTCGATCATGCTTTCGCACAGCCGACGTAAATAATTTGCAATTTCGCTGAGCGCAAGGCATGTGCACAGCCGCTCCTCCGGGTCGTCCGGCGTCTCGGGCAGCTGGGCGGTCAGCAGCGGCGGAATCGCCTCACGCATGCGCTTCTTGTCCGCGAGCAGATGCTCGTAGCACGCCGCAAAGTCCACATCGTCCCGACCGGTCAGCGCCTTCACATCGTTTAAGCGCAGCGTCTGCTTCAAATGGTACACGCAGAGCAGCTGCATGATCTGCTGGCGCGTGTATTTTTTGCCCTTCACCGGCGTCATAAGCCCTTCCTTGACGTAGTTGTTGACCATCGTTTTTGTCAGCAGCTTATCCTCCGGCGTGCGCTTGCTGCCCGATAAGCACTGATCGAACAGCGTCAGCACCTGATCCATATACAGGTCAAGCTGCGGCACCTCGTCGGGCATGATATCGCGGTCGGCAAAGACCGCTTCTATGGTTTTCTCCAGCCGCGGCATGGCGTTCACCTCATCTTTTACAAAATATTAACAATTGCGGTGCCGAACGGAAACACGCAATTTTTCGTCTGCCCGTGCGGCCTGCAATGCTATTATTATAAGCCTTTTGCGCGCTTCACGCAAGAGTTATACCGCTCGACAAATCCACTGTAATATGATATACTGAACGAACAATAAGCGGTAGGAGGCTTACATATGAAAAAATTCTGGCAACGCCTGGTCCTTTTCGGACTGATCAGGTGCATTTTTTGTATCCTGCATCAGCTGCAGCGCGGCAAATACTGCCTCGAAAGTTCCGATTCTGATGTACCACAACCTGACGAACGACCCGTCCGCCGTGACGAGCATGACCATCACCGGCGAGCGGTTTCAGGAGGACATGGAATATCTGGAATACAACGGCTACACGCCGCTGCTCTCGGCGGATTTGATCGACATCCGAGCCGGAAAGGAAGCCATGCCCGAGCGGCCGGTCATGATCACCTTTGATGACGGTTATCGCTCCAATTACGATATTGCGTACCCGATTCTGCAGAAAACCGGCATGAAGGCCGTCATTGCGCTGATCGGCAAAAGCATCCGCGCAAACGACAACACGGAAGCGAATCGTTTTTTCCTCAAGTGGGATGAGGCAGCCGAAATGGCTGACAGCGGTCTGGTGGAGCTGGCCTCTCACACCTACAACCTGCACAACCCGCAGTACGGCGGACTGACCGCACCGGACGGCATCAACGGCATCCAGCGGCTGAATGGCGAGTCGCAGGCGGCGTATAACAAGCGCGTCGGTGAGGACCTCAAGCAGAGCATCGACCTCATCACACAAAATACCAGCCAGAAAAACGTGCTGTTTTTCGCATATCCGTTCGGCGCGCGCGACGGGTGGATGCAGCCGCTGCTGCAGAAAAACGGTATCCAGGTCAGCGTACTGACCAACACCGGAACGGCGTCTATCCGGCGCGGATTGACCGATCTGCCGCGTTACCGCATCACGATGGACACCAAACTGAGCGATATTCTTCCGGCGAACCCGAACGCCTCGCACGATATTACCGTGCGGGCGCACATGCCGACCATGATCAAGAATGAGAAAATCCGGCAGGAAGTCGCCCGGCACCTTCCCGCGCAGGAGAGAACCATAAAAATTCCGAAATCGTATACCTGATTTTTCAAGCACTGTCTTTGATTAACAAAGACGGTGCTTGAGACTGTCGAAAAACTTTGTTTTCCGAACAGCCTCTCGCTCGAAACCACGCTTTCGAGCGAATCTCGAAGAAAAACCGCGTCCTGCGGACACATTTTTTCTTCCCTTGTATAAATTCCGAGATACATGCTCCCGGAATTTATGAATTTGCAAAGCAAATTCGATTGAATGCGTGCTGCCGCACGAAGCATAAAAATCGAATATTGCTTTTTCGACAAGCTGAAAGCACCGCGAAAGCGGTGCTTTTTTCGTATCCGGAGCAGTGATTGAGAATTGAAAATGGAGATTGACCCTGCGGTGAAGCAATGTGCAGATGGGTTGCACGGCGGGGCACCCCAGTGTGGCTTCTCTTGCCCTTAGGCAATTCACCTTGTGCCACGGGTGCGGCGAACCTCACAGCCAAAGGTTGGCTCCAATTCCGTATCCGATAGCACGCATATAAACTCCAATCCCGCATAAGCTGTTGCAAGAAGCAAAAAAGGAGGCACCCGCCATGCAGGAGGAAAAAAGCGCAGTCTATACCGTAATCTTAGGCGTATGCCTGCTCCTGTGCCTGCTGATGTTGGGAAATATGCTGATGGGCAGGGCGGATACCGGAACGGCGCCTGCCGCACCCGAGGAGGGCAATGCAATGGAATTTCACATCACGGAGGACGATATCGCGTCTGTGCTGACCGAAGCGCTGCCGTTTCCGGTCGAGGGCACGGCGGTCAAAATCAGCCGTGACGGCACGATTGCCGTGACGGCAGCCGTAACCCGTCAAGCGCTGACGGAAAGCAATCTTGTACCCGGCAAGCTGCGCACGGCGCTGCTGTTTCTGCCGGAGCGCTGCAAGCTGTACGGCGCGTGGAGCGCAGCTGTTTCAAACGGCAAACTCAGCCTTGCCTGCCGGACCATCAAGCTGGAAGGCTTCACCTTGCCCGAGCAGACCGTTCAGGCACTCTCCGATGCGTTCGCCGCACAGTGGAATACCCGCATGGAACAGCGGGACTTCACGCCGCAGACCATACAGTGGCAGGACGGGGAAGCGGTGCTGCTGGGATAACCGCTCTCAATAGGCAAAAGAAAAATCCCTTCGGAAAACCGAAGGGATTTCTGGTATGTAACCTTACTCAAAAATTACGCGGCCTGCGCCCTGATAGCGGGTCGCATAGCTGCCGGTCAGCGACGAGTACTTAACCACATCGCCCGTGTTGGGTGCGTGAATAAACTGGTTACTGCCGACATAAATGCCTACATGGCTGATGGACGAGGTGCTGCTGCCGAAGAATACCAGATCGCCCGGCAGAAGATCGTCGCGGGAAACACGGGTGGTTGCATCATACTGTGCCTGAGCGACACGCGGGATGGAGCCGACCGTGTTCTTGAATACATAAGAGGTCAAGCCGGAGCAGTCAAAGCCGCTCGGCGTGCTGCCGCCGTATACATACGGAACACCGAGGAACTGTGCAGCATAGTTCAGCACGCTCTGGCGCTTTGCGCTGATCGAGACAGAAGCTGCGGTGTTCGACGGGCTGATCGCCGTACCGGACGAAGCAGTTACGAGGTAGTCCGCACTGATGTAGCCGGCCTTGCCTGCGTAGGATACCTTGCTCCAGCCGTTAGACGTGCTGAGCACGGTAACAGCGGTGCCGTTCTTCAGCTCACCGAGAATGGTGGAAGAGGTGCTTGCCGAAGAGCGGAAGTTTACGGTAGAGGAGCACTTAACTACTGCTGCCGTACCGGTGGACGCGGACGTGTTATTGGATGCCGAACCGGTGGTCGATACATAATCCGGTGTAACCATCGGCCGTGACAGTGCCCCCGGCAGCGCTCCAAGAGACCCCATAGGTCACTTGCTGGAACTCCACAGAGATGGCCGCGCCGGTGTTCGCGCTCTGCGACGTGTAGGTGAAGGTGTTCTTCCCTTGCGTATTTTCGATTCTCTCGCCATTGACGCTCCAAGAATCCACTTCATACCCCGTCTCGGGCTGCGCGGTGATGGTTACAGACGCGCCTTCGTCCAGGGTAAAACCGGTTTCCATGTTGTCAATCTGGTCCACACCGCCTGCGATGGCGCTGGTGATTTCACCATTTTCTCCCGCAGAGATGGTGACCTTGTCGCCGATCTCGCGGAACTGGACAGTAACGGTTGTATCAGCCGTCAATTCAGACGCGCTCAGGGTCAGCGTGTTGCTGGTGTTGCCTGCCTGCACCTCGCCATCGACCTGCCACTCCTGCACGATATAGCCATTCTCCGGGCTGGCGGTAAAGGTGACGGTGGAGCCGTCGTAGACAGTGTTTCCACTGACAAACTCGCTGTTCTCATAGCTATCCATGCCCTTGCGCTCCACAGAGGCGGACAAGGCGCCATGCGTGCCAGAGCCATCCCCAATGGTGTCCACCACATAGTAACCGACGGTGTAGGCGGCAAGCTGTTCCCAAACGGGAACGATCGTCACATCGCTCTGCACATTGTCAAGGGTATAGGTCATGTTGTCGGTGGTGGCGCCGGAACTGTCGGTGTAGCTCAAGTCCACATCGTATGTTGCCTCCATTGCACCTGCATCCACCACATATCCGGTAGCGGGCGCCAGCGTAACGGAAATGCCGGTGCCGGTGTACACATAGCCGTTCTCAGAGGGTTGAACGGTTTCGCCGTCCAAGGTGTACGTCACATCAACAGTGCCGTTTGAAACTTCATTAACGGTGACAGAGGGCTTCTCCCGCACCACCACGTTGACGGTGGTGTCCGCAGAGGGGCTCTCCAGGGTGTAGGTGAGCTGGCCGCGGCCTGTCGGGCCGTCAGTTGTGGTGTCACCTGTAGTGACAGTCCACTTCACCACTTCATAGGCTTCCGCCTCTGTAAAGGTGAATTTCACGTTGGTGTAGGCGGGGTATTCCGTTCCGGTTTCCAACGTGACGCCATTGGAAGTGGCTGTCAAGGTGCCGCCGGTCACAGGGGAACCAGTATCGTCCACCACGCCAAAGGTCAGCGTGTAACGGTTGGAGCCGCCGCCGCTGGCCACAATGCGGACGTTGGTATCCGCCTGCACGTTGTACAGGGTGTAGCGGTTGGCGCTGGCGGAGACCGTCTCCCAATCTCCATCGCCGCGCTGCACCTCCCACCGCTGGATCACCACGCCTACAGAGGGCTGGGCCACAAAGGCCACATTGCCGCCCTTGGTTGCCTTGCCATCCGTCAATCCTTCCGCAGTGACAGCCACACCCGAAACGGGCTGGTTGTTTTCATCCACGACTTCATAGGAGACAGCGTACTGCTCCTCGGCTGCGAACGTCACTTTGACCTCGGTGTCCTCGGTGATCTCCCGCTCCAGGGTGGTTCCCGTGTTATTTGTGCCGTCTGGGTTCTGTTCCACCCGGCCGTTGACAACCCAGCTCTCCACCACATAGCCCTGGTCGGGCCCGGCAGTAAAGGTCACGGAGCTGCCGTGGGCCACGGACACGCCGCTGTTCAGGCTCTGGCCGTTCTGCTGGGCGGTCACAGTGCCGTTGGGCGTCGATTCATCCGCAGAGAAGGTCACGGTGCGGTTCTGGCTGGTAAAGGCGGCCTGCACCTGCAAAACAGGGGCCGCGTCTTCACCGGAGCCCTCGCTCTCCCCTTGGGCCGCTTGGATCAACGCCTCCAGGCTGGAAACGCGCAGGATGGCGGCGCTCTCTGTCTTGGTAAAGGTCACAATGCCTTGGAACGCCTCATCCTCCCATGCAACGGCCGTTCCGTTCAGGGTCACGGTCCACTCCGCAAACTGGAAGCCAACGGCAGGCGTGGCAACAAAGCGGAGCCCATAGCCCACGGGAATGGAGGCCCCGCTGACAAATCCGTACTCGGAATTCTCCACATACTGGGCTTGCAGCGTTCCGTTTTCCCCAGCGGAATAATTGACGACCGCGGAATGGCTTAGGTTGGTAATCTCCCCGCTTGCCAAGGTGACATTGTACTTGCTCTGAAGCTCCGCTGCCGCGGCGATTCCCTCCTCATCGCTCTTATAGCTGAGAGTCACATCGTACACGCCGCCCACATCCCGGATGGCCCCATCGCTTCCATACAAGCCGCATTGGACTGCAATGGCCCGCTCCAAAAGAGCTTGGTCCTCCTCTAAAAATCCGCCGCTTGCGGTCAAATTGGATATCGTCCAGTTCCGCGGGGACGGTTTCGTCCTCCATCCCCTCCCAAGCGGGGGCAATGGTAATCTCAGCCCGGGTCACTTCCAGCTGGGCCGTGGCCACTTGGGCTCCCCCAAGGGAGGCGGTAAAGCGGTAGGTCCCCCGCTGCCTGGGGCTGATAGGCGCTGCCATCCATCGCGGCAGCTTCCCCATCGCTGCCGCTCAAGTTCAGGACGGTGTAAGAGACATTGTCCTCAACATCCTGCCATGAACCACTGGGAGAGGTCACGGTGCCGCCATTGGCGGTTGCTGCTGTACGGCTCTGCAGAGTCAAAGCCACGCTGCTTCCGTCGTACACCATGGAAGAGGCGGGCGCGCTGCCTTTGCTCACCACCAACCGGTATTCAGTTGTAGTCCCTTCGGAGACGCTCCCAGCGTAGTAGTATCTGCGGGAGGTGGGAAGACAGGTCTCGAGGGCATGGTACCATGGAACCTGGCTCGACCTAGGCCGACCCCGGTACTTCTGGTTCTGGCCAGTTCCACCCTTTCCGTGCTAGGGCTGGTCCGGGCCCTGGGGCAGCTTCAGGCCGAGACAAGGGCCCTGCAGGTGCGGCAGCAGCTGGCTGTGGAGAGCTATCAGAACATCTTAGAGCAGAACCAACGGACAGACCTGATGCGCCACGAGTGGAAAAACCAGGTTACAGCGCTGCGCCTGATGCTGGGGGAAAAGAAACTGGACGCCTTGGGCGCCAGGCTCTCTGAGCTGGAGGGAACTTTGGAGCACCTGTCCCCCAAAACCTACGCCCAGCACTTCGCCATCAACGCCATCCTGCAGAACAGCGCCGCCAAAGCCGCGGCCATGGGGGTGGTCTTCCATGCCCAGGCGTCCATTCCGGCAGAGGTGGAAATCCGCGAGGAGGACCTGTGCGCCCTTTTGCTCAACATGCTGGACAACGCCTTGGAGGCCGCCAGCCAGGCGGAGCCCAAAGAAGTCTGGTGCAAGCTCACCCTATCCCAGGGCTTTTTGGCCATCCAGTGTGAGAACACCTTTAGCGGCGAATTGAAGCGGGATGAGAAGGGGCGGCTGCTCTCCACCAAGCGGGAGGAGGGCCATGGCTTTGGGCTATCCCAGATGCGGGCCGTGGCGGAAAAAATACCACAGCGTGCTGGATGTGAGCTGGGAGGAGGGCCGTTTTACGGTACAGACAGCCCTTAAAGCCTGAAAAGCACAGCCCTCCCGGCCGGGGCCGGAAGGGCTGTAAAACAGGAAAGGCCACCCCGAAAGGCGGGAACGCTCATCGGGATGGCTTTATTTCAAGTTTAGAAAGCGGACAAACTGGCGCTGCATCGATTCATAATACCCCCGACTGACTGGGACCTGAGAACCATCCTGCAAAAGAAGCTCTCTCCGGCCGGTCTGCGCCACCCAGGCCATGTTCACCAGATAGCTGTTGTGGCTGCGGCAGAATTGATCCGGGGGCAGCAGCCGCTCCACTTCCGACAGGCTGCTGCGGAAGGTCTGCTGGCCCTCCCTCATGTGGACCACAACCCAGTGGTTCTGGCTCTCCAAATAGAGGATATCCTGAATGGGGAGCACCGTGGTCTTGTTGCCGGTACGCAGCGTCAAGGTGCGGGGCCGGTGGTGCAGGCGCAGGTCCGTTCGCAGGGCATCCTCCAGCTCCTCCCGCTGGACGGGCTTGAACAGGTATTGGATGGGCCGGACAGAATAGCCGTCCTTTAGATATTGACTGCTGCCCGTGATGAAGAGGATGCTGATGCGCTCGTTTTCCTCCCGCAGCTTCTGGGCAAATTCCATGCCGTTTTGGCCCTCCATCAGGATGTCCAGGCAGAGCAGGTCAAACGGGGCGCCGTCTGCCAAAGACTGCGCCAGCTCTCCGGCAGAGGCAAACGCCTCCACCTGATGCTCCGGCGCCAGCTGGGAAAGCAGCTCCCGGCACATCTGTAAAAGCGCCTCCCGAATGGGCGCTTCATCTTCACATATCGCAACGCGGTAAATCGGAGATCGCCTTCCTTTCTCACAGCAACCCTTGCGGCTAATGATGATAAATACTATTGTATCACGTCCCCGCGGCGAGAGCAAGCTGGGTTTGCCGCCTCATCCGGCGGCTCTCCACCGGAAAAGCCCCGCCGGAACAGCCGCGTCCAAGGAAATTGTGGGCATTTCGACATTTTTCGCCCAACAGCGCCTTTCCTTCATGCTACAATACCATCAGATTCGCTGCTTCAGGAACCATTCCATCCACCGCCGCATCAGATCCTCCCTTTCGCCGGAAGAGAGCACGCTCCTTGGTCTAGGAATTTCCCCAACACAGCAAACCAGCGGCAGCCAAGGAGGGAGTTTCATGGAAGACACCGGGCGTTGTCAAAAACATAGACGGGAGGTGTCCCTGCCCCCGGACCAGCAGGAATATCCGCCGGTGCCCCTTGTGAACGTGGACATGTTTGAGGATAAAGATTTTCTGGTCAACCGCCTTTATTACGCTGTGCCAAGTTTTTCCAATGGGCGCCTTCACTGCCTGCTCTACTATGAGGAGAACACGTTCCGGAAAGAGAAAAACGGCAGCTTGACGTTGGTTCATTCGGAAATTGTGGAGGAAGGCTCCGCCCCTGCCCACCTTCTCCATAGCTTTTCCCTGGCTTTGCCAGGGTTTTTTTGTTGTGCGGCTGCCGGCTTGCCCTATCACCCCCTTGCATTTTGTCTGGACGTGGAATACAATCGTACACAGCGGAAACCAGAGAAAAGCCTAGCGCCCGTTCATTCTCCGGCGCGGCAGAACAGGAGGAACCATGACCAAGGAATTTTTTCAGGGCAATCCGGGGCAAGGCTTTACGCCCAAATTGAAGGACGAAGCTCTCTTCTGGTGCTGTTCTCCGGCACAGAAGTGCGCAAGACAAACGATGAGTTCTACCCCTTTTACACCAACCGGAACTTTCTCTACCTTACCGGGGTGGACCAGAAGGAGACCGCCTTCATCGCCCGCAAGGACGGCCAGGGCCAGGTCACAGAGAAGGTTTACATTCTCCCCCCTGACTGGCTGGCAGAGCGCTGGACCGGAGAGCGTTTGAAGCCGGACCAGGTGCAGAAGCTCTCCGGCATCCAGCATATTGGCTATGCGGCGGACTTTGAAAGCGACCTGCACAAGCTGGCCGCCAGCGGCAGCTACCGGCACCTGTACCTGGACCTGTACCGGGTCTCCCCTGCCGACCGGGACGAGCCCGCCCATCTGCTGCTCCGGCGGGTGGCCAGCGACTACCCCTTCCTGCGGGTGGAGAACGCCAACGCCCCCATCCGCCGCATGCGCACCCTCAAGCAGCCCTGCGAGCTGGAGGCCATGCGCAAGGCCGAGGAGATCACCTGCGCGGGCATCACCTCCATGATGAAGGCCTCTAAGCCCGGCATGTACGAGTACCAGTACAAGGCGGTGTTCGACTATGTTCTGGGCCAGTACGGCCCCCAGGGCCCCGGATTTCCCTCCATTATTTCGGCGGGCCAGAACAATTTCTGCATCCATTACTACTCCTACAAAGGCCAGGCCCACGACGGCGACATGGTCCTGAACGACGTGGGGGCCTGGCACGACTCCATTATGACCGACGTTTCCCGGGGCTGGCCCTGCAACGGCAAATTCAACGACCGCCAGCGCCTGCTGTACGAGATCGCCCTGCAGACCTCCGACTACATGTTTTCCATCATCCGGCCCGGCATGGCCATGAAGGACGTGGACGGCGAGTCGCACCGGTACTGCGCGGCGCTGCTGAAGGAGGCCGGCGTGCTGGACGACGTGCAAAACATCGGCCGGTACATGTGGCACGGCGGCGCGCACCACGTCGGCTTCGACGTGCACGACGCGGTGGAGACGCCGGTGCAGATCGCCCCAAACATGGTGTTCTGCGTGGACATCGGCATCTACCACGAGGAATGGGGCATCGGCTTCCGCGTGGAGGACAACTGCCTTGTGACCGAGAACGGCTGCGAAAACCTCTCCGCCGCGACGCCGCGCACCATCGACGCCATCGAGGAGACCATGCGCCGGAATTTCACGGCCTTTTAAGCGCGGGCTGTGAACCAGGTACTGATGATCGTCATGGCCGCCGGGGCCGTGCTGGGAGGCGTGGACCGGCTGCGGGGCAACCGGTGGGGGTTCGGGGACAAGTTCGAGACGGGCTTCATGCTGCTGGGCTCCATGGCCCTCTCCATGGCGGGGATGATCTGCCTGACGCCGGTGCTGGCCCAGTGGCTGGGACAGGCCATCGTCCCCCTGTACCGGCTTATCGGCGTGGACCCCGCCATGTTCGGAAGCCTTTTGGCCATCGACATGGGCGGCTACCAGCTGGCCAAAGAGCTGGCGGAGGACCCCCTGTGGGCAGCTACGCCGGACTGGTGGCAGCCTCCATCTTTGGGTGCACCCTGGTGTTCACCATTCCTGTGGGCATGGGAATGATCCCCAAGGGGGACCGGCCCCTCTTTGCCCGGGGGATCATGCTGGGGCTGTCCGCCATGCCCGTGGGCCTGGTGGTAGGCGGCCTGTTCTGCGGTTTGCCGGTGCTGGTCTGCCTGCACCAGAACCTGCCCATTTTTGCCCTTGCGCTGCTGCTCCTTTTGGGGCTGTGGAAATTTCCCCACCGGATGGTCAAGGGCTTTATCCTGCTCTCGGAGGGCATCCGCTGGCTGGTGACCATTGGCCTGGTGCTGGCGGCGGTGGAATATATGACAGGGTGGTGCCCTTTGCCGGGGATGGCCCCTCTGGAAGACGCCCTGGCCACCGTGTCCTCCATTGGCATTGTGCTGCTGGGCAGCCTGCCCATGGCGGAACTGGTGCGCCGCCTGCTGGTGCGCCCCTTTGCCTGGCTGGGAGAGCGCTTGGGCCTGAACCCCAAAGCCTGACAGGTATGCTGGTGGGGCTGGTCAGCGCCCTGCCCACCCTGTCCCTGTGACCACGGTA
>ENA-OQIL01000326-OQIL01000326.1-human-gut-metagenome-genome-assembly--contig:-NODE-326-length-18961-cov-2.900499_pt1 | contig 18961 bp, 22 predicted proteins | sample MGYA00242583_ERZ504748 | MGnify/ENA primary metagenome ERZ504748 (study PRJEB26092, sample SAMD00036191) | human gut metagenome | host: Homo sapiens | study: EMG produced TPA metagenomics assembly of...
ACGTAGGTCTCGTCCACGATCACGATGTTGTCGGGGTTCGTTTGCAGCACCTCCTCGATGGCATCCACCGGGGCCAGCAGGCTGGTGGGCGCGTTCGGGTTGGCAATGACAATCGTCTCGTGCAGACCGCAGTATTTTTTCAGGTCGATGGTCAGGTCAGCCTCCAGCGGGATGATGTGCTGCGGGATGTGCAGTAAATCACACAGCACCGTATAAAAGCTGTAGGTCACATCGGCGAAGGCCAGCGGCGTGCTTTCGTCGCAGAACGCGCGCAGGGCCAGCAGCAGGTTCTCGTCGCTGCCGTTGCCGCAGAGGATATTCTCCGGGCGCACGCCCCAGTGGCGCGCAATGGCGGCGTTGAGATCGCCGTTGGTCAAATCAGAGTACAGCCGCAGCCCCGGCACCGCCGCGGCCACCGCCGCCGCCACGCCGGGCGCGGGCGGGTACGGGTTTTCGTTGGCGTTGAGTTTGACAATGTCAGCGATTTTAAGCTGTTCGCCGGGGGTGTACGGCTCCAGCGAAGCGAGGGTTTTGGTAAAATAACGGCTCATGGGTGTTCCTCCCCGTCCGAAGTGTAGAATTGATCGTGGGGCCATTTGGCGGGATTTTCGTCGATATATTGCCAGATGGTGTCATAGTCGAGCTGGTCGCGGATGATGTGGTCGTAGTAGCCGCGCTGCCATAATTGCACGCCTGCGGTGCGGTTTGTCATGCGCTTGAGCGTGGAAACGAATGCCGGAATGGTTTGGTTGGCACGCACCTCTACAACGCGGCCAAAAACTTTCTTCTTTTCCCGGGCACAAATCGTGATGAAATACGCACCAACCGTTCCGTAATCAAACCGCGGCAAACGATTGGGCTTCCTTTTTGGCAAGCTCATTCCTCAAACCGGATCGTCACACTCTTGGCATGGGCATGTAACCCCTCGTGCTCGGCAAAATTGGCGATGCGTCCCTGCACCTCGCCGAGGGCTTCGCGGGTGTAATAAATAAAGCTCGACTTCTTCACAAAATCATCGACGCCCAGCGGGCTCGAGAACCGCGCCGTGCCGCTGGTGGGCAGCGTGTGGTTCGGGCCGGCAAAGTAGTCGCCCAGTGCCTCGGGCACGTTTTTGCCCAGGAAGATGCTGCCCGCGTTCTGTACCGAGTTCAGCACCGCGAACGGGTCATCGACGCAGATCTCCAGGTGCTCCGGCGCAATGATGTTCACGGCCTCAATGGCCTTGTTCATATCGTCGGTGACAATAATTTTGCCGTTTGTGTCCACGCTGGCGCGGGCGATGGCGGCGCGGGGCAGCTGCGGGATCTGCACCTCCAGCTCCGCCTGCACGGCCTTGGCTAAATCCCAGCTGTCGGTGACGAGCACCGGGCTGGCCAGCTTGTCGTGCTCGGCCTGGCTGAGCAGGTCTGCGGCGACCCACGCGGGGTTGCAGGTGCCGTCTGCCAGCACGAGAATTTCCGACGGGCCTGCGATCATATCAATGCCGACCTTACCGAACACCTTCCGCTTTGCCGTGGCCACGTAGATATTGCCGGGGCCGACGATCTTATCCACGGCGGGGACGCTTTCGGTGCCGTAGGCAAGGGCTGCCACGGCCTGTGCGCCGCCCGTTTTAAAAATCAAATCAATGCCCGCAATGACGGCGGCGGCCAGAATCGCGGGGTTCACCTTGCCGTCCCGTCCCGCGGGGGTCGTCATGACGATCTGCCCGACGCCCGCGACTTTGGCGGGAATGACGTCCATCAGCACGGTGGACGGGTACGCCGCCGTGCCGCCCGGCACGTAGACGCCCGCGCGCTGGATGGGGGTGTACTTCTGCCCCAGCACGATGCCGGGCTTGTCGTTGACCACAAAGTTTTTGTGCAGCTGCTGTTCATGGAAGCGGCGGATGTTCTCGGCGGCCATCTTCAGCGTCGTGATGAACTCGGGATCGGTCTTTTCCAGCTCGGCAAAGGCTTCCTCAATTTCGGCCTGGCTGACCCGCACGTCGGTCAGCTCGGCGTGGTCGAATTTGGCGGCGTACTCGATCAGGGCGGCGTCGCCGCGGGCGCGGACGTCCGCAATAATCGCATCGACGGTGGCCTCCACGTCGGCCTCGGCGCGGATGTCACGGTTCAGAATTTCCTCGGGGCGTACCTCATCAAAGTCATACAGACGGATCATTTTGCAAGGGCCTCCTTCATCTTATTCAGCAGCTCGGTCAGCTGGGCGTATTTGAACTTGTAGCTTGCCTTGTTGGCAATGAACCGCGCCGAGATCGGCATAAACTCCTCGATCACGGTCAGGTCGTTTTCTTTTAAGGTCGTGCCGGTCTCGACAATATCGACTATGACGTCGGACAGGCCCAAAATCGGGGCCAGCTCAATGGAGCCGTTCAGCTTGACAATGTCGATGTCGCGTCCGCGGCGCTCGTAGTGGTCGCGGGCAATGTTGACAAATTTTGTGGCTACGCGCAAGGCGCGGCTCTCGTCGTCGGTGAAGCCCGCAGGCCCGGCCACGCACATCCGGCACTTGCCCATGCCGGTATCCAGCAGCTCATACACGTCTGCGCCGGACTCGGTCAGAATGTCCTTGCCGACGATGCCGATGTCCGCCGCGCCGTGCTCGACGTAAATCGCAACGTCGCTGGGCTTGACGAGGAAGTACCGCACACAGGCGTCGGGGTTCTCGACCACGAGCTTGCGGGTGTCGTTGTAGTCCTCGGTGGCGCTGTAGCCCGCGCCCGCCAGCAGCTTGTACGCCTTGTCGCCGAGGCGGCCCTTCGGCAGGGCAATGTTCAGCCAGCTTTTCTCGCGGCCCTGCTGCTGCACGGGGGGCAGCGGCGCGGCCAGGCGTTCCAGCTCGTCTAAGTAGATGGCAAAGCCGATGGCGTTGGCCCCCGGCGTGAACCGCTGCATCAGGTAGTCATACCGCCCGCCCTTGAGCACCGCGCACGGGATGCCCGCGACGTAGCCGGTGAACACAAGGCCGTTGTAATACTCCATTTCGTCGGCCATGCTCAGGTCCAGCCGGATGCCGCGGCCCGCCTCGCCCAGCGCATTCTGCAAAGCCTGCAATTCCTCCAGCGCCGCGCGCTGGGTCTCGCACCGGCAGGCGGCGCGGGCGGCGGTCAGCGTTGCACCCAGCGGGCCGTGCAGGTCGAGCAGTCCGGTCAACGCGGCAGCGGCGGATTCGTCCAACCCCGCGGCCAGCGCGGCGGTGCGCAGCTCGTGGGCGTTCTTGGCGCGCAGGAAATCGAGCAGCTTCGCGCGTGCCTCGGCGGGGACATGCAGCGCGTCCAGCAGGCCGGTCAGGTAGCCCATGTGGCTGATTTCCAGCACGGTGGGCACATCCAGCGCGGCCAGGCTTTGCAGGGCCAGCCGCACCACGGCGGCCTGCTCGTCGGCGTCCACCGCGCCCATGCTCTCCAATCCCATCTGGTGGATGGTCTGGAAGGTGTGGCTCTCGCGGCTGGGGCGGCAGACCTCCTCATTATAATAAAAGCGCTTGCACTCCCCTGCCGCGGGCTGGGCCGTCTTGGCGATGGACAGCGTTACGTCGGGCTTGATGGCCCGCAGCTTGCCGTCCAGGTCGGTGAAGGTGATGACCTGTGCGTCCGGCAGAAAGCGCTGATACTCCTGATACAGGGCGTATTCCTCAAAGCGGGACGCGCGGTATTTGCGGTAGCCGGCCTGCTCATACAGGGCACGCAGGCGGAAGGTCGCCTGTTCGGCGGGGGTAAAGCGATTGAGTTCGATCTCCATAACATTCCTACCTCTCTGATCCGATACAAATTCTATTATACTTTAGTGCAGTAAAGTTGTAAAGTGGGCTTGTAGCAATTTCACGGACATTTGTGCGCGGAAATCCATAGGCGCGGTGTAGGGGTCGGGTATGCCCGGCCCGGAGGTTTCCCACAAAAGGCCGTATGCGGGAAGGCCGCGGGCCGCACATGTGCGGCCCCTACAGGGCGGTGAAAACCGTAGGGGCGGATTCCATATCCGCCCGCGGGGCGTCGGGGACGCCGCCCCCTACAGCTGCGGGAGGAGCGTGCCCGCCCGCACGGTAACGCAAAAAATCAAAAAGGCGCACCTTTGCCCTAAAACAAAGATGCGCCTTGCGCGTTTGGTGTATCAGCCCTTGCAGCCCTGCTCCTCCCAATCGCCGGCCACAGCGGGGTCAACGATCTTGGTGGGGTCGATCTTGCCGTCCGGCGTGCGGGATGCCTCAACATGACCCAGCTCCACGGGGTTCACGTTGGGGGCGTCAAAGTCGGGAGTCTTAGCGGCGGGCGTTTTAGCAGCGTCCGCGGGTTTTTCGGGCTTCGGCTCCTCGGCAGGGGCGGCAGGTTCCTCAGGTGCGGCAGCGGGGGCGGGTTCAGCCTCGGCGGACGCATCGTCAGCGGCGGGCTCGGCGGAATCGGTCTCAGGTTCGACCTCGTCCTCCGGGCCCCAAATATGCTCGTACTCGTCGTCGTGATGCTCACGGTTCTGTAAAACATAAGCGACAGCGCCCACAGCAGCGGCACCCACGGCCAGACCGGCCAGCTTTTTCAGTAAAGACATAGTCAAAACCTCTTTTCAAGTGAAAATCATTTATTTTCGGTTAGTATACCACACTCACCCCCAAAATACAAGTGCCGATTCCCACAATGCCGATAGGAAAATGTGGATGGTTTTCATACAATGTACAACTTGCCGAAAGCCGGGCGGCGTGGTATGATGGTACACGAATTTTGTAAAAAAGAGGGTTATTGTGTGAAGTATATTTTCCAGTTTGCCCGCATCACGGCGTTCTGCCTGGCGGGCGAGGTGCTGGCGGCGGTGCTGCCGCTGCCAATCCCGGCCAGCGTATACGGCCTGCTGCTGCTGGCCGCGGCGCTCAAGTTCGGCGTGCTCAAGCTCGATCAGGTGCGGGAGACCGGGCTGTTTCTGACCGGCATCTTCCCGCTGCTGTTCGTGCCCGCGGCGGCGGGCGTCATGGAGCTGGGCAGCCAGCTGATGAATCTTTTACTGCCCGCCGTGCTGGCGATTGTGCCGATCACAGCACTGGTCATGGCGGTCACGGGCATGGTCGCGCAGAAATGCGCGGGCGGAAAGGAGCACAAAAATGGCTGAATTTTTGCAGCAATGCGGCAGCTGGGGCGTGCTGGCCACGCTGGCGGCCTACGCCGCGGGCGTCTGGATCAACCGCAAGACCGGCAAGGCGCTGTTCAATCCCCTTTTGATGGGCAGTATCTTTGTCATCGTGTTTTTGAGCTGCTTCGGCGTGCCCTACGCCGATTACAAGTCCAGCGCCCAGCCCGTGAGCTGGCTTCTGATGCCCGCCACAGTCAGCCTGGCGATCCCGCTGTATGAAAAGTGGGAGCTGCTGGAAAAGAACCTGGCCGCGATTTTTGCGTCGATTGCCGCGGGCGTGCTGACGAGCCTGGGCAGCGTGCTGGCGATGGCCTGGGTGCTCAAGCTGGAGCGCGCCCACGCCGTGAGCTTTTTGCCGAAATCCGTTACGACGGCCATCGGTATGGATGTGGCCGAGACGCTGGGCGGCACGGCGGCGCTGGCCGGTGCGGTCATCATCCTGACCGGTATCGTCGGCAGCCTGCTGGGCGAGACGGTCTGCAAGGTCTGCCGCATCACCGATCCGCTGGCGAAGGGTTTGGCGTTCGGCACATCGGCGCACGCGATCGGCACGAGCAAGGCCTTGCAGATGGGTGAGATCGAGGGCGCCATGAGCGGCCTTGCGATTGCCGTAGCGGGCATCATGACCGCGATTTTGGCGCCTGTGGCGGCGAATTTTTTGCCGTAAAAGGACGGCAGCGGTAAGGCTCGGCGTCCCCGACGCCCCCGCGGAGGGGTCAAGACCCCTCCCTACAAAGCGACCACTAAAGGGGTGCATTGGCAAGGCTGCGGGCCGGGCGTGCCCGGCCCCTACAAAGCAGCTGCTCAAAAGTACCCCGTATTCGTATGCACATCCTGGCTTTCCAGCCCCATCGAGACCCCCAGCGCCTCATCGACGCGGCGCATATCGTCGGGCGGGATGACACCGGCGCGCTCCCGCAGACGGCGCTTATCCAGCGTGCGGATCTGTTCGGTCAAAATGATGCTGTCCTTGGCCAGCCCGCAGCGGTCCGCCCGCACGCTGATGTGCGTCGGCAGACGGTTCTTGTCCTGGCGGCTTGTGATGGCTGCCGCAATGACCGTGGGGCTGTGCCGGTTGCCGATCTCATTCTGAATGATAAGTACCGGACGTATGCCCCCCTGCTCGGACCCCACGACGGGGCTTAGATCGGCGTAAAAGACCTCTCCGCGGTGCACTTCCATAGAAAAGACCTCCCTTTGCTTGTTACTGAAAGTATAAGCAGAGGGAGGTCTTTTTAATCATCCGCTGTGATTTTTGCGGCGAGCGCGTCGCCTTTTTCGCACAGCGCTTTAAACAGGCGGGTATTTTCCAGAGGGCGCATCACAAGCGCCGTGCGCAGGGCATCCACCGCCGCACAGCCGAGGAACACGGCCAAAATCGTAAGCAGCGTATACCCCACCGACCCGTGGTGCGCCTCTGCCTGCAGCAGGCCGTTCCATAAAAAGCCGCGGAACGCGGGCACCTGATGCAGGATGTAGACGCCCAGCGTTGTGCCGGCCAGGGCATTGACCCACCGCACACAGCCGAGGTCTAGCCCCTTGAACAGGTAGAACAGCGCCAGCGCGGCCAGCAGGTTGGGCAGTGCGCCCAGCGCCGTGCGATAGTAGGCCATGTACTGGAACGCCTTGCCGTCGGTCAGGCCGCGTGTCTCGAGCACAGCGCGCAGAATCGTGTTGAGAAGCGGCAGCCCCAGCCCGAGCCCGAGCGCCGCCGCGCGGTGCTGCAAAGGTGCGCCAGCCGGTTGTCCGGCCAGCGGCGCAGGTAGGCGATGAGCAGGTACTCATACAAAAACATCCATGCGGTGTCGCTGACCGCGCCGTTCTCGCCAAACAGCGTCGGGTAGACGATAAGCGGCACAGCCAGCACAGCCAGCAGACCGCGGTGCGCCGGGCGGGACAGCCCGCGCAGCAGGCGGTTGAGCAGCGGCACACAGAGCAAGAGCAGCAGATAGTCCGAGATGAACCACAGCTGCCGCGTGGACGCCGGGAACGCCGCCCAGCGCAGTGCGCCCCACGAGACATCCAGCCCGGCGAGCTTGCACAGCAGCGTCACAGGCACGGTATAGAGCCACAGCGACAGCCACAGTGAGAGCGGGCGGCGGGTCTTATACGGCTGCTCACACAGGAACCAGCCGCCGATCAGCACAAAGACGCTGCACGCAATGCGCGACCCGCAGCCGATCAGACAGAACGCGAAGGAGGACGGCAGCGTGGTATAGTCCGCAATGCCGCCCTGCCCGGTCAGATGGTCGCCGATGATGAGCAGCATGCACAGAATGCGCAGCAGCTCCAGATTGCTGCTGCGTGTCGTTTTGCCGGGCATAGGTCACCTCCGTGACATACTTGCCTCCCTCTGCGAGGGAGGTGGTCCGTAGGGCCGGAGGGAGAGAACCTTGCGGCAGCCCGAAATATTTCGGGTTTCCGCGAAGCTCTCTCCCCCACCGCCTGCGGGCGGAGCCCCCTCGCAGAGGGGGCCAAGAATTACTCTTTCTCCAAAAGCACAAGCGCATTTGCCAGCCCGCGCTCATGGGTCAGGCTGACATGAACGGTCAGGCCCTGCTCCCTGACCCAGGCAGCGGCTGCGCCGGTCAGGGCAAAATAGGGCGCACCGCTCTTTTGGCGCAGTACGGCCAGCTCGGGCATGGCAAAGCCGCCCAGACCGGTGCCGGCGGCCTTCAAGAAGGCTTCCTTGGCCGCAAAATTTGCGGCGGCGGTCTCGGCGCGTCGCTTTTCGCCTAAGGATGCCAGCAGGGCCTGCTCCGACGGCGCAAATACATGGTCGAGAAAGCTCTGCTTCGCCAAACTTTTTTCAAGGCGGCCTGCGTCACACAGGTCGATGCCGACGCCGAAAATCATACGTGCAGGACATAGCCGGCCTTGCGGGGGCCGGGTGTGCGGGTGCCATTGGGCGCGGGATAGCCAAGAATGCAGTAGCCGACGCCGATGTACTTCTCGGGATCAAGGCCCCACTTGGCCAGCAGAGCCTTGCCCTCGGGCGTTTCAAACGTCTCTTTTGCGCGGTTGATCCAGCAGGAGCCCAGACCGATACCGGACGCGGCCAGCAGCAGATTGCCCATCACAAGGCTGGCGTCCTGCACGCCGTTGGGGTTATTCTTCTCGCCCAGGACCAGCACCGCGGTGGGTGCGCCGTAGAACGGGTCGTTTTTGGTGCCCATGACGGCGGCGTTCAGGCGGGACAGCTCGGCCAGCGTTTCCTTGTCCTGCACAGCGACCATGACGGGGCTCTGCCTGCCCATAGCGGTAGCGGCCCAGGTGCCTGCGGTGGTGACGGCCTCCAGCTCCTCCGCCGTGATCTGCTCCGGCTTATAGGCCCGGCAGCTGCGCCGGGATGCGATAGCGTTGAGGATTTCGTTTTGGATGGACATAGTGGGAACCCCCTTTGTAAATTTCCAGGTGATTTTGCAGTATGTAGGGCGGCCAGCCCTCTGGCCGCCGTGGCCGTGTGCGGCGGCGGAAAGCCCCGCGGGCGGATATGGAATCCGCCAATGACCCGTTTGGCCGCACAGTCCGTAGGGGCGCATTCTATATGCGCCCGCGGAGGGGGGCAAGACCCCTCCCCGCAAAGCGGCGGAAAAGGGGCTGCGGATACCCTTCACTTTACCGCTGCGCCAGCAGGCTTCCCGCTCATTGGGCAGTGTGCCCTCCATAACGTCGTTCAGCAGCGTTTGCAGTGTTGCGCCGACGCCGGCCCGGCGGGATGCCGATGTCCATCAGATCCGCGCCGTTGACGGCCAGCTGGCGCATGGTGTAGCAGCCGGTCTTGGCCAGCTCGTTCATGCGGCGCTCAAAGGCTGCTACATCGGCGCGGCGGGCGGCAACCTCGGGTGTATTGGCGTGGGCGTCAAGGTCGGCGTATTTCAGCGCACAGAGACGGCGCAGAAAGATCGCACCGCTGCGGTTCAGCAGCTTTAAAATGCCCACATCGTCGGCGGGCAGCGGGGCGTCGTGCACGGCGATCAGCCCCACCGCGCCGTCCACAAGGTAGGCGGGGGCCTTCAGGCGGCGCAGGATGACCCGCGCCAGCTGCGCACCGCGCTGGTTGTGGCCTTTGAAATGCGCAGCCCCGTCCGGCCCGACGCTGCGGCAGAGCGGCTTGGCAATGTCATGCAAAAATGTGGCCCAGCACAGCACCCGCACGCCGCGGGTGTCCTGCCCGCGCAGGTCCAGTGCGCCCACGGCGGCGGCAGAATGCTGCCAGACGTCGTAGCAATGCCATTTTCCGGGCTGGGTGCAGCCGATGCAGGGCAGGATCTCCGGCACAGCGCCGCTTAAAATCTCGCCGTACTGCGCCAGCGTCTGCCCCCGGGATGCCATCTCCATGAAGCGGGCACCAGGAGGGCTTTGCCTACCCGACCGGTTAATGCCGATGCCTGCATCCACTGCGGCCGCTGTACCAACGTGTGTCCTCCGCTTCACCCCGGCCCCAGGGCCCCTGCCGGCAGTCTACGCCGCCTGGAACCGGGACGATGCCGTCCCGCAAGGCACTCCACCTCCGGCGGCGTCTTTACCGCCTTGGCCGAGTACGTGCTGGAAGACGGCGAGTCGTTTACGGCGCAGCCATGGACGGCCGCCAGCATTTAAGCCACATTGCGGTGTTCCGCAAGGAAGATCTGTGGCGTCTGCGGGGCAGCAAGTATGTGCAAAGCGATCTGGGAGATACCTTCCGGGAAATCCGGGAGGCCTTGAAAATCCGGCCGGTGCTCTTTACGGGCACCCCCTGTCAGGTGGATGGCCTCTATCGCTTTCTTGGACAGCGGCCGGAAAATCTGCTCACCTGCGATCTGGTCTGTCACGGCGTTCCCTCTCCCGGCGTATGGGAGGATATGATCCATTCCATTGAAAGCCGAAAGGGCAAGGGTGTGCAGGCGGTGCGGTTCCGCAATAAGGTCACCGGCTGGAAAGACGGTCACTTCACCACCGTTTACGATGACGGCAGCGTGGATACGGCCCCCCCTGTTCCGCACAGAATATGGCCGGGCCTTTGGGCGGGCGCTGTTTCTGCGTCCCAGCTGCCACCGCTGCTCCTACACCTCCATGACCCGCCCGGGCGATTTCACATTGGGTGACTTCTGGGGCCTGCATCCGGACGAACTGCCGGAACAGCAGCAGTTGGGCGTCAGCCTTCTGATTGTCAACACGCCCACGCCAGCCACATTTTTGACCAGCTCCCCGTGGCACGCAAGGCTTTCCCGCCGGAACGCGCCATTGCAGGCAACCCCCGGCTGGCTTCTCCCATCCCCGCCTCGCCGGAACGCGCCGCCTTCTTTGCAGCGTACGCCTTGGAACCCTTTGATGCCGTCCGCAAGCGGTTTTTCGCATTGCCGGCCCTGCCGGTGCGAATTGCCGCCCGGGTACTCTCTCCGGAAATCAAAGCCCAGCTGCGCAAAAAAATTCGCTGAACAGTTGTAGAAACAACAGACACAGGCTATCCTATCTGATATACTCAGGCATGTGAAAGCCAATACGAGGCTGAAAGGAGGAAACGCAAATGAAGCAGTATGAGTGCAAGCCCTGCGGCTATATCTATGATGAGGCCGCCGGTGATCCCGACAACGGCATTGCTCCCGGCACCAAGTGGGAAGATCTCCCCGCCGATTGGGTCTGCCCCCTGTGCGGTGCAGGCAAGGAAGAGTTTGAGGCTCTGTAATGAAAAAGAGGACGCGCTCATATGAGCGCGTCCTCTTTTTTGCTTTTTATGATTTCACCGCCCGGCGGCACAGGGCCGTGTTCCGGGACACCCAGTGCAGCAGCGGCAGACCCAGCACAAAGCACACGCCTGCCTCTCCCAGGCCCACAGTCACAAAGTTCAGCCCGAATGCAGGCCAGAAGGCCGCGCCGTCCTGAACGGAAAACCAGGCGATCTCCGCCCCCACGATGACGGCGTTGCAGATCACCGGCGGCAGCGGCGCCAGATAGCGGTTTTTCAGGCGGGACGTCCACAGCGCCGCCAGCAGAGTGGCCAAGGTACCGAACACCCAGTCCAGCACAAAGGGGGAGCCCAGCAGATTCGCCAGGAAGCAGCCTACCGCCAAACCGGGAATCGCCTCCGGGAAAAAGAAGGGCAGCACAGTCATGGCCTCCGCCACCCGGAACTGGATTCCGCCATACTGCGGAATGGGCAGCAGCAGGGTCAGCGCGGCATATACAGCGGCAATGATGCCGGCTGTGGCCATCTAGACGGGTTGTAAAACGGGATTGAGACATAAAAAAATACCTCCTGTTTGGAGGCATACCGACAGCAGTAAAATACGCAGGAAAAGGTCCTACGCAGCCTCCATTTTTTTGTTTAGAGAACGGCGGCCGTATACACGGCCCCGAACGAACGCCCCAATTTGGAACGCTTGGACAGGGAGATGGCACCTGTCGGGAGGTAGTATAGCACACCGCTTTCCAAAACGCAAGCAAAAAAACAGGCGCCGAAAACGGCGCCTGTTTCCATCAGAATCCGCAAGTATTTATTCTTCAGCCGTCAGCACCACAATGCAGCACTGCTCCGTTGTGCGGTCCGGATCTGCCTGCGCCTCCGGGGACTTCCCGCCGCCTCCAGAATCTGCTGATAGTCCTCCGGATCCATGGCATAGCCCATTCCCAGCACACCCTCCTCCGGGCGCTGTGCGTCGGAATACGGCTTGCCCGTATATCCGGCCAGAGCCTGGCCTGCTTCTTCCTGCGTCAAAAAGGCTACCTGGGCAAATACAACATTGCCGTGGGCCACCCACGCCTCCGTTCCTTCTTCACCGGTATAAACAGATGCCGAAGGCCCAACCGCCTCCTCTTGCTGGCTGTCATGATTTTCCGGAGTGTCCTGAGATACCGGCTCCTCGGTCGTGGCCGCGGTCACGCCGCCCTGCGCGTCGCTCTCCGGCTCCTGCGCGGTCTCTTCCCCGGTCGCAGCCGTGCTATTATTTTCCGCAGGGTCTGCCATCTGCGTTTCAGCAGATGCCGGATTCTGCTCAGGTGCCGGTTCCGATGCCTGCTCGGCAGCAGGATTCTGCCGGGTGTTGGCAGGCGCTTCTTCCGGAATGGTGTCCGCTGCAATCTCGGGCTCCGTCTCTGTCACTGCAGCCCCGAACTGTTTTGGAGCAATTTCACCGGACGCGGAATCTCCCGAGGCAGGTTCCGTCTGCGGATCCGCCTGCGCGGTTTCTGCCGCCGCTACATCCTGGGCCACCTGCGCCGTCTCCTGCTGGGAATGCTCCCACGGCCGCAGGGGCGCTACCAATACCGCCACCGCGATACATGCCGCCAGAGGCGCCAAAACCTTGATCCAGCGGCGTCCGGTTTTCCGGTGCACAGTTTTTCTCGGTGCGGGAGATGCGGCCCGAATGGCCTCCATCACTCCGTCGGCAAATCCTTCGGGAACCGGGGTCTCCTCCACATCCGGGAAGGCCGCCCGAATTTCCAGGATCTCATCCACATAACGCCGGCAATCCGGGCACTGGTCCAGATGTTCCTGCACAGCGGCCATCTCCTCCGGAGAAAGTTCCCCATCTACATACAGGTCCAGCAGGGCCGCGTATTCTTCACAATATTTCATTTGCAGCCCTCCTTTTCTGTTTCTTTGGACGCAGCTGCGCCGGAAAAGTTCCCGCTTTCCAGAAGAAATTTGCGCAGCTGCCTGCGTCCCCGGCTGATGCGGGACTTCACCGTTCCCACATCCAGAGAAAGCACCTGTGAAATCTCATCGTAACTGAGCTGGTGCATCTCCCGCAGCACCAGAACCTGCCGGTGCTCCGGAGACAAGGCCGCCAGCCCCGCTTCCACCTGTTCCCGCAGCTCCCGGCGCTCCGCCACATCCTGCGGAGACGGCGCCGGATCCACCGCGTCAATCTTTATCTCCTCATCATCCAGAGAGGCCCCTGCCGCAGCCCGGTGGCGGCCCTCCCGGCGCAGCAGATCCACGCAGGCATTGGAGGCCAAGCGATAGAGCCAGGTGGAAAAGCTGGCCTCTCCCCGGAAAAACCGCAGCCCCTGCCAGGCGGAGAGAAACGCCTCCTGTGCCGACCTCCGCAGCATCATTCCGGATTGCGGCACATCCGCGTTGTCAGGGCAAACACCCGCTTTTCGTACAGCCGCACCAACTCGGCAAAGGCATCCTGATCCCCCTGCCGGGCAGCTTCAATCCATTCTTCTTCCCGCATCATACCCAAATCCCTTTTGATCCCCCTCGTTACCCGATAGACATCCTCCAGGGTATTCATCTGTACAATTTGCTCCTTGTAGTATCCCGAATGGGGCACGCCCTTGAGGTACCAGCAGTAATGCCGCCGCGCCTCCAGCACCGCCACCCGTTCACCCTTGGCCTCAGCGGCCAGCTCAAACTGGCGTACCGCCGTATCGCACCGTGCCGCCAAGTCCGGCAGGGGCGGAATGGGCCGCCCCTCCAGGGCCGCCTTTGCCTGCTCAAAAATCCAGGGATTTCCAAAGCATCCCCGGCCGATCATCGCCATGTCCGCTTTTGTGTGCTGCAAGATGCGGACCGCATCCTCCGGTTTCCAGATGTCGCCGTTGGCAATGACCGGAATGGAAACCGCCTCTTTGACCTGACGGATGCAGTTCCAGTTGGCCTCGCCGCTGTACACCTGGGCCCGGGTCCGGCCATGGACCGCCACAGCGCTGACCCCGGCCTGCTCCAGTACCTGAGCAAATTCCACACAGTTGCAGTTTCCCATATCCCAGCCTCTGCGGAATTTGGCTGTCACCGGAACGGAAACCGCCCGCACCACCGCTTCCACGATCCGTCCGGCCTTTTCCGGGTCCTTCATCAGTGCCGCGCCGTCCCCATTGTTGACGATCTTCCCCATGGGGCAGCCCATATTCAGATCCACGATGTCCGCTCCTGTATGCTCAATGGCAATCTGAGCAGCCTCTGCCATGCACACCGGATCACTGCCGAAGATTTGCACCGCGGCAGGATGTTCTCCCGGAAACTGCTGGAGCAGGGAGAAGGTCTTTTTGTCATGATAGCAAAGCGCCTTGGAGGAAATCAGCTCCGTACATGTCAGTCCGGCTCCCAACTCGGAGCAGATCTGCCGGAATGCCACATCCGTCACCCCTGCCATGGGGGCCAGAGCCAGCCGGGAGTCAATTTCAACAGTTCCGATCCGCATATCGTATATCCTTTCATAGGAAAAAAGTTTTGTCTATCATACCATGCCGCCAGAGAAAAGTCCACTCTCGCCGGGAAATGGCACGCCTCCATTTCCCGACGGGCTTTTCCGATGCGTCAGGGTAAAATGGGGGAAACTCTTGGATTTTGGAGGGACAAGCTGTGCGATACGGGCAGATCACGTTGGAAAAGGAGCAGTCGGCACGGCTGCTGGGCTGGGGAATTCGGTTTTTTCTTACGGCGGCGCTGACCGCCAGCCGTACCCCCGGCGGATACGCCCCCTTTGCTCTGGGCTGTATTGCGGCGGCGGGCCCCGGAGCAGACGGCGGCGCTGCGCTGTTGGGCGGACTGGTGGGCGCGGTCCTGTTTGTGGACTTCGCCGATGCGCTTCCCTTTCTGGCCGCCGGAATTTTGATTCTCACCGCCGCAACGGCCTTTCAGGGAACCCGCTTCCTGTCCGGACGGCGGGTTATGGCCCTGACGGCCGCGGTGCTATTCTTGGTTGTAAGCGGAATCTATGTACTTCAATCTCTCTCCCCCTGGGACCGCCTGACCCCCTGCCTGGCGGCTGCCGGTCTGACCGGTGCAGCCGCCTGGTTCTTCATTCCCTTGTTCCAGCCCCGGGAGGCCCACCCCGATGCCGAAGGGATACTGTTTCTGACCGCGGCATTGCTGCTGGCGCTGGAGGACCTGGAAATTTTGGGGCTGTCCATTGGGCGGACTCTGCTGTGTGTCCTGCTGGCCTACACCGCCTACGAGCGGGGTCCGGTGGCCGGAGCCTCTGTCGGGCTGGGACTGGGCCTGACCGCGGACCTGTGTGCCGGTACAGGCAGCGGTATCTTTACCGCGGGATTGGGGCTTGCGGGTCTGCTGACGGGCAGCCGGGCAGGCCGGGGACGCAGCAGCGCGGCGCTGGCCTTTGTGGCCGCTGCCATGGCAGCACTGCTGCCCGCCCGGGATCCCCTGGCACAGCCGCTGCTGTTTGAAAGTCTGGCAGGTGCAGGCGGCTTTTTGCTGCTGCCCGGACGGCTGTTCGGCGGCAAGCGGATTCGCCGCCAGGAATCCGCCGCGCCGGCCGTCATTGCCCCCCACCTCAAAGAGCAGCTCAATCGGGCGGCCACCGCCCTGCGGGAACTCTATGACAGCATGAACCGAACCCCCGGCCGCTCCTCGGAGGAAAATCCCGCTGTCGTCTTTGACCGGGCGGCGGAGCGGGTATGCCGGGAGTGCGCTCTGTGCAATCTCTGCTGGCAGCGGGAGTATACCAGTACATTCAACGCCCTCAACGATGCCACTCCCACACTGCTGGAACGCGGCCGGGCCATGGCCAAAGATTTTCCCCCCTATTTTGCCGACCGGTGCATCCACCTGCCGGACTTTCTCACCGCCATCAACGGGGAGCTGTCCGCCTTTTTGCTCCGGCGGCAGTACCGGCGGCAGCTGGAGGAAGCCCGCCGCAGTGCCCGGGGCCAGTACGCCCAGCTCTCCGAACTGCTCACCGCCACAGCGGCCGGGTTGGGCGAGACTGCCGCCGTCAGCGCTTCGGAGCCCTTTTCCTGCCGGGTGGGCGCGGTTCTGCGTCCCAAACAGGGAGAGCGGGTGTGCGGCGACACCCTCATGTCGTTTCAGACCGAGGACGGAACATGGTGCCTGCTGTTGTGCGACGGCATGGGCAGCGGCGAGGGGGCCAGGAAGGAGTCCTCCCTCACCTGCCGGCTGCTGCGGCAGTTTCTGGAGGCCGGCATTGCGCCGGAAGCGGCACTGAAAACCCTCAACTCCGCCATGTCCCTGCGGGGTGCGGAGACCGGATGTTTCACCACCATTGATCTTTGCACCTGCTCCCCCGCCACCGGCGAACTGGTATTCTATAAGTTCGGTGCTGCTCCCAGCTATCTGAAAAAGGGCGGCACGGTACGCCGGATCACGGGAGGCAGCCTGCCGGCCGGATTGCGGGCCGGAGCCGCTGCGCCGGATGTAACCCGGGCATGTCTGGAACCGGGCGGCTTTGCCGTGATGATCAGTGACGGCGTGGCAGACCGGCCCGCGATGAATGGCTGCAGAATCTGCTGGCCGGCTGGGATGGCACCGATCCCCAGGAACTGGCCGGTCTCATTCTCACGGAAAGCATCCAGCGCGAACAGCTTCAGGATGACTGCGGGATTCAGGTCTTGTGCCGTGCCCCGGAAAAATCCAGCACAGCGGTATAAATCCTCCTTTGCTGCGGCAAACTGGAACTATCAACGAAGGAGGCGCAATTCGGATGGTGAAAGGTATTTCCAGAAGAGTGGTGGTCGTAGATTCCCCGGACCAAAGATTTTTTGAGCAGGCAATCTTCATTGTGCGCAACGACGCGGTCGGCGGCGGAGTCACCGCCGGAGAACTGGTGGAAGAGGCACGGCGGGTCGCCCGCAACTACGCCGCCGGAGACCGCAGCCGGCTCAGCCGGGCAATGCGGGATCTCAATCCCGCACTCTACACCATCATGGGAGCCGCCGGAATCGGCTTGGTGTGGCTGACCGTAACCCTGGTATAAGAAACCCGCCGTGGAGCAGCTGCTCCACGGCGGGTTTTGTTTTGGCTTCCTGCTCTTACAGCAATGCCAGCGACCGCAGGACATAGATGATGCAAAAAAGCGACACCATGGACAGTACACTGGTCCACACCACCAGCTGGTTGGCCAGCTGATCGTCGCAGCCTATCTCCTGGGCCATGACGGCACTGGATACCGCCACCGGCGTTGAGCTGATTGCCACCAGTGTAGGCATCTCCAAAGACGTCAGCCCCAGCGGTCCTCCCAGCGCCACCGCAATGGCAATCACCGCCACCGGGCAGATCACAAGACGCAGGGCCGTGCCCAAAACCAGGCGCGGCAGCAGATCCCGTACCGCGCCGAAATTCAGCCGGGTTCCCAGAACAAACAGCATCACCGGAGAGGCCACCTGCGAAAGGTTGGTTACCGCCTGAAATACGGAGGGCAGCTGGTTTTCAATGGTAAAGATCGGCTCTCCGTCCACCACCGGCAAAAACTGCCGGATGATCACCACCGCCAGGCCGGACAGAGCCCCCAGAATCAACGGATTGGTCAGCACGCGCCACGCCAATGTCCGGACAGTGGGTTTGTGGGCACCGTCTCCTCCGAAAACCGTCAGCACAATCACCGCCAGCACATTGAACAGCGGGACACAGACAGACGTGGCCATAGAGGCAAATCCCATGGCAGCCGCACCGCCCAATGCATTGGCCAGGGGCAGGCCCAAAATGGCCTGGTTAGACCGAAAGGACACCTGTATAATGACGCCCTGCTGGCGCCGGTCCGGTACCAGCAGACGCGCTGCAACCAGTCCCACCAGCAGGCAGAAAAACACGCTGCCGAACAGGTAGCCGATCATCTTCCAGTTCATGGAAGACAGATCCTCGATGGCATACACATTGCAAAACAGCTGAATCGGAAGAAACAACCGGAAGCAAAGACTGTTGAGCTGCCGGTAAAATTCATCAGACCACGTACCCACACGCCGCACACAATATCCCAACAGAATTGTAAGCAGGATGGGCAGGATGCATGAGGGTAGTAGAAAACGATCTCCCGCCACAAAATCAGCCTCCCAAAACTCGCATGCAGCTGTCTCAGCGGCCGCGCGGCTCGCTTCCATCCGAAAGCACTTCTTTTTATTGTAGTACAGCCAGTCCCATTTTTCAACGCCATCCGCCAAAATTGGAAAACGGCACGGTCCGGCAGGGGCTCTTCTATTGAAAAATCTGGATGCGCAGGATATAATGAAACATATCCGACTGCGCCCGGAATGTGAAAGGAGGACTCCACATGGAACACCGAAATCCCCTTCTGCACGGTGAAAGCGACAGCAAATTCATTACCATCGGCGAAATTATGCTGCGCCTGACCCCGCCAAACTACGAGAAAATCCGCATGACCACCAGCTTTGAGGCCAGTTACGGCGGCAGTGAGGCCAATATTGCCCTGGCCCTGGCCAATCTGGGCGTAGACAGTACGTTTTTCAGTGTGGTCCCCAACAACAGTCTGGGAAAAAGCGCTATCCGCATGCTGCGCAGCAATGATGTGCACTGCACTCCGGTGATCCTCAGCACCCCGGAGCAGACCCCCACCCATCGGCTGGGCAGCTACTATCTGGAAACCGGCTACGGTATCCGGGCCAGCAAAGTGATCTACGACCGCCGTCACAGTGCCATTACGGAGTTCGACTTCTCCACAGTGGATATCAACGCCCTGCTGGACGGGTTCACTTGGCTGCATCTGAGCGGCATTACCCCTGCCCTGGGGCCCAATTGCCGCCGCCTGGTCATGGACTGCCTGCGGGTAGCCAGGGAAAAGGGGCTGACCGTCAGCTTTGACGGCAATTTCCGCAGCACTCTGTGGAGCTGGGAGGAAGCGCGGGACTTCTGCACCGAGTGCCTGCCCTATGTGGATGTTCTGCTGGGGATTGAGCCTTACCATCTCTGGAAGGATGAACTGGACCCCACCAAGGGTGACATCAAGGACGACATCCCCTATCGCCCCAGCTACGAACAGCAGGATGACGTCTTCCAAGCCTTTATCCGCCGCTACCCCAACATTAAATGCATTGCCCGGCATGTCCGGTATGCCCACAGCGGCAGTGAGAACAGCCTCAAGGCCTTCATGTGGTATGAGGGGCACACCTTCGAAAGCAAGCTCTTCACATTCAACATTCTGGAC
>ENA-OQIL01000330-OQIL01000330.1-human-gut-metagenome-genome-assembly--contig:-NODE-330-length-18769-cov-3.525695_pt1 | contig 18769 bp, 20 predicted proteins | sample MGYA00242583_ERZ504748 | MGnify/ENA primary metagenome ERZ504748 (study PRJEB26092, sample SAMD00036191) | human gut metagenome | host: Homo sapiens | study: EMG produced TPA metagenomics assembly of...
AATTAAGCGTTTGGTACAATTTATCCTCGTAGGTGCTGTCTATCATAACGTGCTGACGAATTGTGCGGCACGGTTATGCCGCACTCTGCGTTGATTAACCCGCATGTGTAGCAGTACGCTGTCTGTGAACTGCGAAAAGGTGGAGAAAGACACGCTGCGGTAACCCGACTGCCGTACTCCTTTTCGAAGCGGTCACATATAGGAAATCTGCGCCAGATTAGGAAGCAAGGGAAAGGTAGGAGTTCAAAGAGGAAGGAAAACCGCAGGTTGTCCTTCCTTTTTGCCCCCGCCGCGGGGCGCGGCACGTTCCCGCCGTCCGCAGACGGCGAATCCCCCGCTGAGGTTCAGCGGAAAACTCTCCGCCCGGAAAGGGACGAACACGCTTGCGCAGTTCGAGTACCCCGCTCAGCCGGTGCTGAGAAATGCCGCCCGGATAGGGCGAACCGCCTGCGCGGTTCGTGCATCCCAGCGGGTCGGCGCCGGAATAGCCTGCGTTGCGGTTAAACCACCGCAACTTCACATAAACTACGTTTGCGTTACTCCCACATATACGGTATAATATAACCCGTTAGACAAACTTTTCCGGAATCGAGGGAAATTATGCAACAAGTGACCCGAAAAACGCTGGGTGCGGGAATCAATCTCACCTGCGTGACCACACCGAAGTTTAAGCGGGCAGTGCTGCGTGCGATGCTGGTGCTGCCGCTCGGCGGCGAGGATGCCGCGCTGCGCGCGTGTCTGCCGCAGGTTTTGCGCCGCGGCACGGCCAGGCTGAACAATATGCAGGCGTTCGGCACCGCGCTTGACGAGCTGTACGGTGCGCGTATTGAAGCCGCAGTGCGCAAGGAGGGCGAGAACCTGTGCATCGGCTTTCTGTCCGACTGTATTGATGAGGCTTATGCGCCGGGAGCCGACGGCCTGACCGCCGGTGTGATCGGTCTGCTGTGCGATCTGCTGTACGATCCGTATCTGCAGGACGGCCTGTTCTGCGCCGCCTATGTAGAGGGCGAGCGCGGCAACCTGATCGACCGCATTGCTGCACTTAAAAATGATCCGCGTTCGTGGGCGCCGCGCCGACTGAATGAGATCATGTGCGAAAACGAGGACTACGGCAAGTCCGCGCTCGGTACGATCGAGCAGGCGGAGCGCATTACATCGGAAACGCTGTATGCGGCCTATCGCCGCGCGCTGAGTGAGGCGCAGGTGGAGCTGTTCTACTGCGGTACGATGATGCCGGACGAGGTGGAAGCGCGCTTCATGGCAACGCCGCTGGCCCAGTCGCGCGAGGGCACGCTGTATCAGCCGCACACGATTGTGCAGGTGCGACCTGTTGGTGACGTTCGTGAGGTCGTTGAGGATGCCGAGGTAACCCAGGGCAAGCTGTCACTCGGCTTCCGCACCGGCGGTGCATCACTGACCGGCGGAGAACCGGCGGCGTACTGGATGTTCCAGACCATCTACGGCGGCTCGACGAGCGCGAAGCTGTTTCTCAACGTGCGAGAGAAAAAGTCGCTGTGCTACTATGCAAGCGCACAGTTTGTGGCATCTAAGGGACTGATGATCGTGGGCTCCGGCATTGAGAACAGAAATTTCGAGGTCGCACGCGATGAAATCCTGCACCAGCTGGATTTGTGCCGTGCAGGCGAAATTACGGACGCAGAACTCGAAAGCGCACGCAAAACGCTGGTCAACGGCTGGCGCACTATGCTCGACGACCCGCTTACACTCGAGCGCTACTGGATGGGACAGGCGGCCGCAGGCACGCTCGTATCGCCCGAGGCGCGCATCGAGCAGGTGGCCGACATCACGCGCGAGCAGGTCATTGCCGCGGCACAGAACACAGCGCTTGACACGGTATTCTTTATGAAGGGAGCGGCAAAATGACAAAGAATGATTCCGCTCTGCACGAGAGTATGCAGACCTGCACGCTGGCAAACGGTCTGCGCATCTGCTATCTGCCCAAGGAGGGCTTCAGCAAGACCTTCGCCATCCTGGCGACCGATTTCGGTTCGGTGGATGCATCGTTCACCTTTGAGGGCAAGCGGTATGACACACCGGCAGGCGTGGCGCACTTCCTTGAGCACAAAATGTTCGAGGATGAGGACGGCAACGCACTGCAGAAATTCGCCCGCACCGGTGCAAGCCCGAACGCCTTCACGAGCCACACCATGACGGCGTATCACTTTTCCTGCACCGACCGGTTTGAGGAGAATCTGGAGATTCTGCTTAAATTCGTGTTCACGCCGTACTTCACGGATGAAAACGTGGAGAAGGAACGCGGCATTATCAATCAGGAGATCCGCATGGTAGAGGACACACCCAATTGGGAGGTGTTCGTTGGCGCGTATGAGGGTCTGTACCGCAATCATCCGGTGCGCGTGTCCATTCCGGGCAGCGAGGAGAGCATTTCGCATATTACACCGGAGCTGCTGTACACCTGTCACCGTGCGTTTTACAGTCCGAAGAACATGGCACTCGTGGTGTGCGGCACAGCGGACTTTGAGCAGGTATGCCGCATGGCAGAGGAGATTTCACCGAAGGACGCACCTGAGATCGGTCAGCGTCATTACGGCGAGCGCCGCGCGGAAGTCCATCAGCCGGTTGTGACGCGCAAAATGCAGGTGTCGCTGCCGCAGTGTATGGTCGGCTTTAAGGATGAGCCGGTTCCGGCCGGAGAAAGCCGTCTGCGCCGCAGTCTGATCGGTGATCTGGCGGTGCGTATTCTGTGCGGCGATACCTCTCCGCTGTATGCAAAGCTGTACGAAAAGCGGCTGCTCGGACGCGATTTTGATGTGGATTACTCGCTCATTCCGGATGGCGCATGCGCGATCCTCGGCGGCGAGAGCCGAGATCCTGCGGCTGTGCGCGAAGCGCTCGAGCGGGAGACTGCACGGCTGGCGCAGGAGGGCATCGAGCCGAAGCTGTTCCGCCGCATGAAGAACGCGCTGTACGGCATGCGCCTGCGTATGCTGGATGTGCCCGATCTGTATGCACGGCAGGAGATCACTTCTGTTTTTGCGGGCGAGCATTATCTGGATTTTGCCGGGCTGTTTGACACCATTCATGCGGAGGATGTGCAGGAAATGTTCCGCCGCTGGGCACAGCCGAACCGCTCGACCATGTCGGTGGTAGAGCCGAAGTAACGATAGAAAGAAGAAAGATCATGGAACACACAATTTCATTTCCGGCGCTCGGCCTGAACCTTGACATCAACCGTGTCGCTGTCAATCTGTTCGGCAAGGATATTTACTGGTATGGCATTATTATCTGTCTGGGCTTTGTGCTGGCGGCGCTGTATGTCAATCGGCGGACGCAGGAGTTCGGCGTTACGTCGGACAATCTGATGGACTGCCTGATCATCTGTGTGCCGGTCGGCATCATCAGCGCCCGCATTTACTATGTGGCGTTTGAATGGGGCTATTACAGCCAGCATCCGAATGAGATCATCGCCATCTGGAAGGGCGGCATCGCAATTTACGGTGCGGTCATCGGTGTTGTGATTGCACTGGCGGTGTACAGCAGAATGAAGAAACTGTCGTTTGCCAGCCTGTGCGATCTGGCGGCGTTCGGTCTGCTGATTGGTCAGTGCATCGGAAGATGGGGCAACTTTGTCAACGGTGAGGCACATGGCGGTGCAACCTCTCTGCCGTGGGGCATGAGCATTGACGGTGCCTCTCCGGTGCATCCGACCTTCCTGTATGAGTCGCTGTGGAATCTGGTGGGCTTTATTGCACTGCATTTCTACTCGAAGAAGCGCAAGTTTGGGGGCGAAATGGCGCTGCTGTATGTAGCGTGGTACGGTCTGGGCCGTGCGTGGATCGAGGGCCTGCGGACGGACAGCCTGTATCTCGGCCCGGTGCGCGTATCGCAGCTGCTGGCCGGCATAAGCTGCATTGCGGCGATTATTGTGCTGGTACGGCAATATAACCGCATCAAGGTCGAGAAGGCGTTCTATGCGCCGGAGCAGGACAAGGCGGACGAGAAAAAAGGCGAATAACATTTCACGATAAAGGAGAACGACAATATGAGTGCAGTAAGAATGGACGGCAAGGCACTGTCCGCGAAGGTGCGCGGCAGCATTCTGGCAGAGACCGAGGCGCTGAAAAAGCAGGGTGTAACGCCGGGTCTGGCGGTTATTATCGTCGGCAACGATTCGGCGAGCGAGATTTACGTCCGCAATAAGGAGCGCGCGTGTGAGCAGTGCGGCTTTTACAGCGAGAAGTACGCGCTTCCCGAGGAGACCACACAGGAGGAGCTGCTTGGTCTGATCGCGCAGCTCAACGAAAGTCCGGCAATTTCGGGCATCCTGTGCCAGATGCCGGTGCCGAAGCATATTTCCGAGCAGGCGGTCATCGACGCCATCGATCCGAAGAAGGACGTGGACGCGTTCCATCCGGTCAATGTCGGCAAGATCATGGTTGGCAATTTTGATTTCGTGCCGTGCACGCCCGCGGGTGTCATGGAGCTGCTCGACGAGTACAAGATTGACCCGAAGGGCAAGGAGTGCGTTGTAGTTGGCCGCTCGAATATCGTCGGCAAGCCGATGAGCATGCTGCTGCTGCACCGTCACGGCACGGTTACCATTTGCCACAGCCGCACGCAGGATCTTGCAGAGGTGTGCCGCCGTGCGGATATTCTGGTAGCCGCTGTTGGCAAGGCAGGCTTTATTACGCCGGATATGGTCAAGGAGGGCGCAGTGGTGATTGACGTTGGCATCAACCGCAACGCTGAGGGCAAGGTTTGCGGCGATGTGGCACCGGAGGTTATGGAAAAGGCCTCTTACATGACGCCGGTTCCGGGCGGTGCCGGTCCGATGACCATCACCATGCTGATGAAGAATACGCTCAAGGCGGCAAAGCTGCAGAACGGCATTCAGTAAACAAAAACCGCCCGTATCCGGGTTGACAATCCGGGTGCGGGCGGGTATACTAAAGATAACGAAAGGTGCTGCCGGTAGACGGTCAGCCCCTAAAGAAAACGGAAGAAATAACCGCAATCATTGGGAGTGAGAGGCGGTTATTTCTTCTTTGGTCCTAAAATACGCTCAATAAGTACAAGTATCACTACAAGAATTACGAGATATTCCATAAAACCACCCCCCTTACAGGGGCAAGACTTAACCGCCTACCGCAGGCGCGGCAGCACCTTTCTTAACGACAAGTATAACAGAAATCGACTGCTTTTGCAATCCCACCAGATTTCGGCGGGATTGTTTTTATTTTGTAAATTAGAAAAGATTGACCTTTGTCCGGATTCATTCTATAATAAAGCTAATGAGTTAACCGCAACATACGGTTTATCACGTCAGGGGAGGACGAATATAATGGATATGAAGAAGCTTGCCGGCGATAAGGCGGCAGAGTATGTAAAGGACGGCATGGTTGTTGGTCTGGGCACCGGTTCCACTGCGTACCACATGGTAAATGCAGTAGGCGAGATGGTAAAGAACGGCCTGAAGATTCAGGCGATCCCGACCTCCAAGGCTACCGAGGCGCAGGCGCGCGAGCTGGGTATCCCGCTGCTGACCATCGACGAGCTGGATCACGTTGATCTGGCAATCGACGGCGTAGATGAGATCGACCCGCAGTTCAACGCCATCAAGGGCGGCGGCGGTGCGCTGTACCGCGAGAAGGTCGTTGCATCCATGGCGAAGGAAGTTATCTGGATCATGGACGAGTCCAAGCTGGTAGACAAGATCGGCGCTTTCCATCTGCCGGTTGAGATCGCACAGTACGGCTCCAAGCAGGCGATGGCCAGGATGGAGGAATACGGCTGGAAGCCGGTCCTCCGCGTGCGCGACGGAAAAACTTTCGTTACGGACAACGGCAATTACATCGCGGACCTGCATCTCGGCGCGGGTTTTGACATTGAGGACGTCAGGGAAAAGGCTCGGCACGATTGTCGGCGTTCTGGAGCATGGCCTGTTCCTGAATATGTGCAAGCGGATGATCGTCGGCACCTCGTCCGAGGGCGTTCGGGTCATCGAGAACCCGTCCAAGTGACAGGATGCGCGCCGCGCGGAAAGAGTGAGGGATAGGGAATGAACCAGACCAGAAGACCGCACGCCAAACAGCCGAATTACCGGCTGTTGCTCTGCATAGGGCTGCTGGTGTGCCTGGTGCTCGATATATTGTTTTTCGTGCTGTTCCTGAGCCAGTGCAGTCGGGCCGGCGGGCTGGAGGACGAGGTCAAGAAGCTGACCGAGGCCAACCAGGCGCTCACCAGCCAGAACACCATGCTGCAGCAGCAGAGCGACGCGGCGCTGACCACGGCGGTCGCGGCGCTGCCCGACCCGACGACAGCGCAGACGACCAACCTGCCTGATTTGATCCCGCAGCTCACCGATGCCGTTTATGTGGTGCGCACAACGGGAGAAGGCTACCAGTACCTCAAGATCGCGGAAGGCGCGGTGCTGGATAAGCTGAACGCCTACCGCGACGATGCTTCCGGCTATACCGCCGCGGAGGGCGACGCGCCCACCTGCAGCTATTGGGTGCTGTTTTCCGACCGCGTGATCGGCCTGACCGATGGCGGCAACGGCTTTGTCAGCACCGACCGAACCGCAACCGGCAGCGCGACCACGGTCCCGTCCGGCTTCTACGATTTCGTGGTATCGTTGTTCGCATAAAAAACGGACGTAAGGGTGCATTTTACCGAAAAAAGGATAAAACACAAGCGGGGGCGCTTGACAAGCGCCCCCGCTTGTGTTATGCTACTAAAAGCCGCATTGTGCATTGGCTTCTGTTAAGCGCGTCCCAAAACGGGCCGCCGCCGTGCCAAGCGTGACTCTACAACGAAAGAGAGGGAAAACACATGTATGCCATTCTGAAAACTGGCGGCAAGCAGTACAAGGTATCCGAGGGCGACGTAATCTACGTTGAGAAGCTCGGCGTAGAGGACGGTGCTACCGTATCCTTTGACGAGGTTCTGGTAGTAGGCGAGGGTGATTCCATCACCGTAGGCGCTCCGTACGTTTCCGGCGCGGTTGTAACCGGCACGGTTGAGAAGACCGGCAAGGGCAAGAAGATCAACATCTTCAAGATGAAGCCGAAGAAGGGTTATCGCCGTCGTCAGGGTCATCGTCAGCCGTACACCAAGGTGACCATCGCGTCCATCAAGGCGTAAGACCGTGACCAAAGTCACTTTTTTCGCTGCAGGAGGATAAAATCCTCGCGGTAGATATTCTCGGCCACGCAGGCTATGCGGAGGAAGGGGAAGACATCGTTTGCGCAGCGATCTCCAGTGCGGTTATGCTGACGCATGCGCTGCTGTATGATGTACAGCATATTCCGGTCGATACTCTCATCGAGGATGACGGAGCGCATATCCGCTTTACGTTGCCGAAAGGCGATGTGGAACGCGGACAGGATGCACTTTGTGCTCTGAAGCTGCATTTTTCCGAACTGGAACAAAATTATTCTGATTTCTTGAACGTAATGGAGGTGCAAGCAGATGCTGAAGATTAGCTTACAGTTTTTCGCTCATAAAAAGGGCGTTGGTTCGACCAAGAACGGTCGTGATTCCGAGTCCAAGCGACTGGGTGTAAAGCGTGCAGACGGTCAGACCGTACCGGCAGGCAACATCCTGGTTCGCCAGCGCGGCACCAAGATCCACCCGGGTGTGAATGTTGGCCGCGGTAAGGACGACACCCTGTTCGCAAAGGTTGAGGGCGTTGTTCGCTTCGAGCGTCTGGGTAAGGACCGCAAGCAGGTTTCCGTTTACCCGCAGTAATTATAGCGTTGCGTATAGGGGCTTCAAAAGCCCCCTATATTCAAATTCCGGTTCCTTGCGAAACCGAAATTTGATACCCCAACGGCGCCGCACAATGCGGCTGGGTCGGGGTAACAAAACATCCGGCAAAGCTGGACGTTTTGTTGCGGCACGGAGTGCCGCAATTAAATGATTGCGCCGGAGGCGCAATTCGCTGCGGCGAGCCAATGGCTCGATTTTCCGTCCGGAAAATCTGCCATGTGGTTGCAGTTTGCAAGCAAACTGGTATTTTATTGTCCCAGACTTCGTCTGGGATTTTGTTGATTTTAGATAGATATTACACCTTTGAGAAGAAAGGAGGACTACCATGTTTATTGATATTGCAAAAATCAAGATCGTATCCGGCAAGGGCGGTGACGGCAAGGTTGGTTTTCACCGCGAAAAGTATGTGGCGGCCGGCGGTCCGGACGGCGGCGACGGCGGCCGCGGCGGCTCGGTCATCTTCAAGGTGGACGACAATCTGTCCACGCTGCTCGATTTCCGTTACAAGAAAAAGTATGTTGCGGCTCCCGGTGAGCCGGGCGGCGGCAAGCGCTGCAAGGGCAAGGATGGTGCGGATCTGATCATTCGCGTACCGCGCGGCACGATCATCCGTGACCAGAAAACCGGCCAGGTAATGAAGGATATGTCCGACAGCGAGCCGTTTGTAGCGGCCAAGGGCGGCAACGGCGGCTGGGGCAACACGCATTTTGCAACGCCGACGCGTCAGGCGCCGCGTTTTGCCAAGCCGGGTCTGCCGGGTGTCGAGCGCGACATTATCCTTGAGCTGAAGCTGCTGGCCGATGTTGGTTTGGTCGGCTTCCCGAATGTCGGCAAGTCCACGCTGCTGAGCATGGTCTCGGCGGCGCGCCCGAAGATTGCAAACTACCACTTCACGACTCTGGTGCCCAACCTCGGTGTGGTTTCGGTTGGTGAGGAGCAGAACTTCGTCATGGCCGACATTCCGGGCATTATCGAGGGCGCGAGCGAGGGTGCCGGTCTGGGCCACGACTTCCTGCGCCACATTGATCGCTGCCGACTGCTGCTGCATCTGGTTGACGCGGCAGGCAGTGAGGGCCGTGACCCGATCGACGACATTGAGAAGATCAACGCCGAGCTTGCCGGCTACAGCGAGTTTCTGGCAGCGCGTCCGCAGATCATTGTTGCCAACAAGACCGACCTGCTGGGCGATGACCGTGAGCCGGTCGAGAAGATCCGCAAGTACGCAGAGGAGCGCGGCTTCCTGTTTGCGGAGCTGTCCGCGGCGACCAATCAGGGCGTCAAGGAGCTGATGAATCTGACGTGGCACGAGCTGCAGCAACTCCCGCCGGTATTCATCTACGAGCCGGAGTTCGTCGAGGTCGAGGAGAAGGCTGCAACCGAGAACGACTGGACCATCGAGCGCGACGGCGACGCATATGTTGTCACCGGTGCATGGGTGGACAAGATTATGGGCTCGGTCAACATCGACGACTACGAATCCCGCCAGTATATGGATCGTATGCTCCAGTCTGCAGGCATTTACGCTAAGCTGGAGGAAATGGGCATCGAGGAGGGCGCTCCGGTCGTGATCGGAGAGTTCGAGTTCGAGTACGTTTATTAAAGCGCGAGAAAGAGGACCTTGGGGTCCTCTTTTTTCATATCGTGCGGTTGATTCAGAGTGAAGAGAACGTGCGGGAGTAGCATAATGCAATATCACTAAAAAATCATATCGTCCTATGTTCAATCTGCCAAAGTAGTGCTATAATAAAAGCATAATGCACAAAAGGAGAGCTGACAAACTGTGCAACAACAAAAGAACGATAAAACAACCTGCCTGTTGCTTGCGCTGACCACGATTTTCTGGGGCAGCCTGTACACGGCAAGCAAGGTACTGCTCGATGTGATTCAGCCGTTCACGCTTCTGTGCCTGCGCTACATCATCGCAGCCATTGCCATGACCATCCTGCAGCGCCTGCGCAAACCCGACCCGAACGGAAAGCCACGCAGGATCAAGGGCGGTGACTGGAAATATGTTATCATGTTCGGTCTGGGCGGCTATGTGCTGTCGATCGGTCTGCAGCAGTACGGCACCAAGCTGGCGGGCGCATCGCTGGCATCACTCATTAACTGCATGAACCCGATCGCTATCTGCTTCTTTGCGGTGCTGCTGCTGCATGAGCGCATGACGATGAAGAAGGTCGTCTGCATTGTCAGCGCAGTTGCCGGTGCGGTCTGCATCGTCGGGGGAGACGCCGGCGGCGGTCATATCCTCGGCATAGCGCTTTCGCTCGGTTCGGTGCTGACGTGGAGCGCGCTGAGCGTGTTCATGCGCTCGTTCACGCAGAAGTATGACGCGCTGGCCGTCACGACCTGCGGTATTTATGTTGCTGCTATCGGTACGCTGCCGCTGATGCTCCGCGAGATCATCACCCACCCGGAGATGGACTTCCTGCACGCGAAGTACATCCTTGTGCTGTTTTATGTGGCGATTTTCTGCACGACCATTCCGCATTCGCTGTGGAATTACTGTCTCTCCCGTGCAGAGGCGAGCACCTGTTCTCTGTTTTACCCGATTCAGCCGCTCACCTCGATGGTGCTCGGTGTCCTGCTGCTGAACGAGCACATGACGGTCGGCTTTATTGCCGGTGCGGTGCTTATCGTGTTCGGTGTGCTGTATTCAACGCTCGGCAAAGAGAAAACCAGATGAGCCGCCTCGGCTATGCCCAATGCTGCAGGTTAAGCTGAAAACTCCTCCGTCTTCAGAAGGAAGGCAGGAGGATTTTTGCAATCATTTAAAACGGCGAAAGAGAGATGATGATGAAGCCCAAAGGGTAAAAACGCAGGGATGCAGTTCGGACGGTGTCGGATTGCAGCCGGTTTGCTGAATTTACAATCCCAAATCCTTAAACCGCGAATACATGGACTGTACGCTGTACAGTGCCGCCACCGGATTGTGCTGCAGTACCCGGTCCTTGACGATCATAACCGTTGTCGGAACCTTGCTGTGGCGCAGAAACAGGGTATCATGTCCGACGCACAGACCGATCACGATGTTGAAATCGCAGCCGTGCGAGGAAAGCGTCTTGGCCTGCATGATCGGGTTGCACATGGACTCGTGTCCGCAGCCGCCGTTGAGCTTTTTCTTGTTCGGCACGCCGATCTCGGTCTTGTCCTGTGCACCAACCTTGCAGCCGACCGTGAAATATTCGATGCCCTTTGCCTTGAGAATGCGGGCGAAGATGGAAGCCTCTCGCATCAGACCGACGCAGGACGCGATGCCGATCTTTTTATAACCCATGCGCTTGATGAACTCGATGGTTTCCTCGACACGGGTCAGGCGGCCGTAAAACTCGCCTTCAATGCACGCGGAGGTGCGGGCAATCAGACCCTGTTCCGGGTCGTTGCGGTAGATTTCAAGTGTTTCCTCGAGCAGTGCCTTATCTACGTTCGTCGTCAGGCAGAACGGCGGGTACTGCTCCTCGCTGGCCGAACGGCAGCCGAGTCTGCTGCAGTCCGAGCAGCTGTGTGTGCATTTCAGTTCTGACATAATCCTTTCCTCCCTGTAAAAACAATGTTATGCCTTTGCGTTTGTGTCCTGTGCGGGCTTGGTCGCAGCACCGCCGCCGCAGCAGTCCCCCTCCTCGGCTGCTGCTGCCGGCTGGAAGCTGGCAGAGGCGACCTTTGCGGATTCGGTGGCGGTATCGGTGGAAGTGTCGCTCTCCGGTGCATCCGGAACATCATCGAAGAAGATATATGCATTGTCTGCGAACTTGGTCGCATCGGTGCCTTCCTTGAGCACGCCAATCTGGGTCAGCTCCTCGGCGTTCTGCTTGAGTGCGTCATAGCCGCCCTGAACGGAGGGCTTGTAGTTGTAGGTCTTGAGAATCTGTGCGCAGAAGTCCACATCACCGGAGACATACTCCTTTTCGGTGATGATCTTTGCCGTTTCGTCCGGGTTTTCCTGTACCCACTGAGATGCCTTCTGTACGGCACGGGTGAAGGCTGCTGCAGCCTTCGGGTTCTCCTCAGCCAGCTTGCTGGTGACGAATGCTGCGCAGCAGTACTCGTCCTTGTACTTGGGATCGGTTGCGGTGTCGATGAGAGCGGTCAGACCGTACTGCTCCTCTGCAATAGAAGCCGCCGGGTCGCCGAGTGCGATCGCGTCAACGGCACCGTTCTGCAGTGCCTGTGCCAGATCGTTGCGGGAGTAAACCGAGAATTCAACCTCCATGTTCTGGTCGGTCACGCCGATGCCTGCCGCGCTCAGCGAGCGCTTGGAAATGACGGTTGCCGCGTCAGCCAGACCCGGCACGCCGATCTTCTTGCCCTTGAGGTCGGCAATGCTCTTGATGTTGCTGCTACCGGGTACGAGCAGCTTGGTGCAGCCGGTGTGGATGCCGGTGGTGAACTTGATGGGCAGGCCGTTTTCCAGCGGCTGGAGCAGCTTGCCGATCAGGCCCATGCCGACATCAACCTGATCCGCGCCGATGGCCTCGGAAACGTGTGCCGCGTCAACCGTTACCTGCTCAATGTCCAGACCTTCATCCTCAAAGTAGCCGTTCTCGATCGCGATGTACATCGGTGCGGCACAGAGAGAAGGAGAGTAGATCAGACGCAGGTGGGTTGCGCCGGAATCTACTGCCGCGGAAGCGTCCGAATTGCTGCTTGAGCCGCCGCAGGCGGTAAGCGAGAGTGTCAGTGCAGCTGCGAGAAGTCCGCTTGCCGCTCGAAATAAAATACCGTTCTTTTCATGGTTTCTGACCTTTCAAGGAAAATATATAATAAAAGTAATAATAATGAACGTGCGTTCTTTAATGCGATCTTAAATGTAGTAGTTGGGTTCTTGGATTGTGCCGCCGTAATGGAGCTGACGAAGGATCTCTGCACGGTAGTGAAGAAAATCCTCCGAGCTGCGTGCTCTCGGGCGGGCAAGCCGGATATCCAACGTGCCGGTGATGCGTCCCGGTCGGGGTGTCATAACGACCACCTTATCCGAAAGATACACGGCCTCATCCACATCATGCGTTACCATGATGGCGGTCATGCCGGTTTCCTTCCAGATGCGCAGGATCTCGTCCTGCATGTTCATGCGGGTGAAGGCATCGAGTGCACCGAGCGGCTCATCGAGCAGGAGCACCTTGGGCTGGCCAACGAGTGCTCTTGCGAGAGACGCGCGCTGGCACATGCCGCCGGAAAGCTGGTGCGGATACGAATGCTCGAAGCCCTTGAGGCCGACCATCTCGATAAATTCGTCTACGCGGTCCTTTTCCTGCTTGTAGATGCCGCGGGCGCGCAGACCGAACGCGATGTTATCATAAATCGACAGCCACGGGAACAGCGTGTGCTCCTGAAACATGAAGCCGCGGTCTGCACCGGGGGCCTTGATAGGTGTGCTGTCCAGCATCAGACTGCCGTCGTCCATCGGAATCAGACCGGAGATCAAACGCAGCAGCGTGGACTTGCCGCAGCCGGACGGTCCGATCAGCGAAACGAACGAACCGGCGGGAATATCGAGCGAAACATTGTCGAGAGCGGTAATGCGCTCTCCGGTGGGATTGACAAAATGCTTGGATACACCCGAAATCGAAATACTTCCTACCATTTGATAACTCCTTTCTGCCATGCGAGCACGCGGTCGCGGAACTTGAACAGCAGCGTGATGAGAATGAAGAAGGTGACTGCAATGATGATCAGTCCGGCATATACGTTGGCATATGCCATCATTTCCTTCTGCCAGTTGATGTACCAGCCGATGCCGTACTTGGCGCCGAGCATTTCGGCGGTGACCAGCGTGATGAACGACGAGCAGGTGCCGTTGAACAGGCCGAGGAACATATGCGGCATAGCCGCCGGAATGCCGACCTTGGCAATGCGGTAGAAGCTGCCCGCGCCGAGCGTCGAGGAGACCTCAAAGTACGAATTGGGGATGGAAGCGATGCCGCTGCTGGTGAGTACGGTAGTCGGGAACCACACAGCCAGCGCAATCAGGAAGGCACTGGCGGAAACCGCAGTCGGGAAAGCGATGAGCACCAGCGGGATCCACGCGGTGGACGGGATCGGGCCGAGCACGCGGACGAGCGGCTGTACCCAGTAGGCGAAGGTCTTGTTGAAGCCGATGGCGATACCGGTCAGCACGCCAACAACCGCACCGCCGAGCCAACCGAAGAACAGCAGGCGTGCAGAGTATGCAAGGCAGGTCGCGAGGAACGCGCTGTCCTCAACGAGAACGCCGAACACACGGTCGAGCGAGGGGAAGTACAGCACCGGCAGAATCGCAAACTTGGCGGTCAGCAGGTTGAGGATGTTCAGCACCAGAACCGCTCCTGCATAGAACAGTGCGCTGTACGACAGCTTATCGCGTACCTTGGTGTTGCCGAGCGATATCAGCAGGGCAATCACATACACGGCCAGTCCGATGAGCAGCGCCCATGTAAAATAGGGATGTTCTGCGGCAGGGTGCTGCGCGGAATCCGGCAGCAGAGTATCGCAGGCGAGCGCCAGCAGAATGGAGAGAACTGGCAGTGATTTGACAAAATGCTTCACAAGGGAGAACTCCTTTCGACAAAAAAAGGGCAGAAGACGTATGCCTTCCGCCAGGATGGTTTGTGCGCGTTATTCGCACATTCGCCAGGTCACAAGGGAACGCATACACGAGCAGCGGTGCATACACATACAGCAGCGATTCATACAGTACATTCGGCTCATGACAGGTTCTCCTTTCAATTCATATAAATCCTATCGGGTTTCAGTGATTGAAAGTATAGACTTGAATATCCTAATTGTCAATAGGAATACTGTGATTTTGGATAGTATGCCAAAAACGATTTGTCTGAAAGAGAGAATTTGTCGCTTTGCATAAAGAACCGCCGCAGCAGGATTTCTTATGGGATCGGGTGGCTGAATCCGCGCTTTTGTGCTACAATATTTACAGGTGATGGATATGATTTTTAAACCGCGGCCGCTCAGCAGAACCATGCTGGATGACGCTTCACTTGTCCGCGATAAGCAGCACTGCCGCCGGATCGGTCCGTGCGGTGTTGGCCGCCGGGCATTATATTTGAACAGTTATTTTATTGACCGGCATTATTATGTGCCGTTTTCCGCCATTACGCGGGCATTTAAGTTTATAGAAGAAGGCACCGGCGGTGTCCGAGGTGTGCTTGCAGGCAGAGCCTGTCTGCTTGTGGAGTATGACGGCGGCATGCAGCAGGTGTGCTGTTTCAAGTACGAGGATCAGATCGACGAGCTGCTGCGCGTGCTGCACAAGATGCATCCGGAGATTCCGTGCGTCAGCGAGGAAGAGGAGGCTGAACTCGAGGTCGAGTACGAGCGTCGGAGGGCGGAAGAACGCCGACGACCGCCACTCAGCATACGCGCTGAGCGGGAGATTGAGGAGCTGGAGAATGCGATCACATACCTCGAGCGCAAGCCTGAGCTGTACAAGCGGCTCAGTCGTGCAGCCAAACGGCGGCGCAACTACCAGAGCAGGAGCGCGGGATACCGCTGGGCGGCTGCAGCGATCATGGTGCTCGGGGCGGCGGCACTGATTTACGGCGTGGTGTCGCTCGTGTGCCGCGGTTTCTCCGGCGGATATCTGCTGCTGTGCCTGCTGGCGGCAGCTTCCCTGTTTGGCGGATGGCGCCTGCTGCCGACGGCGCGCAACAACAATGCGGCTGTTCTGCGCGGGGATAAGCAGGCGCGGGTACAGATGCAGAACTATATCGACCGTTTTTCCGGCATTTCCGCTGCCCGCACGGTACGCGCACCCGATCGTGCTGCGCCGTATGCAGCAGGCCATTGCGGAAGGCCATGCGCTGAACGTCATGGAGGCGCTTGAGGTCGTCAAGGCCGATCTGCAGACCATGAATGCGGATATGCAGGTCTCGCAGGAGGAATACGCCGAGATTTCTACGATCAAGCCGCTGTTTCTGAATGCGGATTATAAGTAAGAAATCCGGTCTGAAGGCTGCACGTCGTGCACCGCAGTTCTCCAAGCGCTAAAACAGCAAAATACCACCGAAACTACTGTTCGGTGGTATTTTTTTATGCACTTAGATTTTTCTGACGACATTCTGACGACACGGGGAACGTTTACGACATGGTTTCCCTGCGGTCGTTGCCGCGCGTTTTATGGAATACGGCTGCACGGAGTTCCTCCAGTTCGTTGTGGACGTAGATCTCGGCGGTGACCTGAATGTCCTTGTGGCCGAGGATCTTCTGGATCGTGTAGATGTCCACGCCGTTCCGACGCAGGCTGGTGCCGTAGGTATGACGCATCTCGTGCGAGGTGAGCACCGGAATGTCCGGGTGACGCTCGTGCACGCCAGTCATAAACTTCTTGAGCCGCTGAGAAAAGTGGTCGGTATCCTGCAGACCGCCGGTCTGCGAGGGAAAAAGGTACAGACTGTCGTGCGGCAGCGACTGCACCAGGGCGATGCACTCGTCCGAGATCGGAATGGTGCGGAAGCTGTTCTTCTTCGGTGCGGCCAGCTTGAGCACGCCGACCTCGGAAACGACCGTGCGCTGAATGTGCAGTGAGCCGTTGCCCGGCTCAAGCACGAAGTCTGTCCACATGGTGCCCAGCAGCTCGCCGCGGCGCATACCGGTATCGAGCAGGAGTGCAGCAGCGGGAAACGCTTCGAGTGCTTCCTCACGCACAATGGCGATCTGCTTTTCGGTCAGCACACGCTTGACGCGCTTGTGCGCCGAGCTGCTGAACTGCACGCGCTTTGCCGGATTCTTGTAGCACAGGTCGTTCTCGATGGCCGTTTCAAAGATGTCCACCAGGCACAGACGGATCTTCTTCAGATGCGATGCGGACAGACCCTTGTGCATGGCGGCGAACGTCTGTACATCGACCGGCCGCACATCGGTCAGATCGACACTGCCGAAGTACGGCTCCAGATACAGCCGCACGATCTCCTCATAGGTCTGGAGCGTATTGGGGCTGACAAACGGCTGCTTGTAGGTCTTGAGCCACTTGCGCGCCCACTGGGAAAAGTTGTAGCTTTTCCGGACGAATGCTTCGCCGGTCCGTGCGGATACCTCGGAGGCCACACGGAATTCCTCGGCTTTCTTTTTCGCATCGGCAAGGCTGACCGTGCTGTAAAAGGATTTGCGCAGCGGCTTGCCGTGAATGTCGCGGCCGAGCGTGATCTTGTATTCGTAGCGGTTGTCCTTGCGTGTAGGTTTTTTCTCGGCATAAAAATAACCCCTTTCTTACCGTAAAAAAGTATGGTAAAATAGGGGTACTGATGTAACGGCTCAATGTTTTATCAGTACCCCATGTCCCGCTCTGGTGTTGGTAGCACCGGGGCGGGATTTTTATGCGTTTAACCGGGTCGAATTCGACCCCTTTATTTTTTCTCGAGTTTCACAGTCGTGGTGACGCCCATAGCGGACACGCTGTAGCTGATCTGTCCGTCCTCGTAGGTGAACGTCTTTGTTTCGTCCGGAGAGGCGAGGAGCGCGTTTGCGGTCTGCTCGGTGTCGTTGGCAGAATCCCAGCTGTACGGCTCATCTGCTGTGGTCGGAGCCTCGAAGCTGCCCGCCCAGTACAGCGCGGTGGTGTCCGGTGCGTTCCAGTTGACAGTGATCGTGTCCGCCGTGATTGTGGCGGTCTGGTAGCTGTCCTCACTGTCACTGTTCACCTGCACCCATTCGCCGGTTAGATCGGGCGGCTGCGGTGCTTCCTCCTGCTGGGTAGCAGCGTTGGCGTCGGTGCTACTCGATGCGTTTCCACCGCAGGCTGTGAGCGGCAGTGTCAGCATGAAGCAGGCGAATACTAACGCTAACATTTTCTTTTTCATATTCAGTTCTCCTTAAATTTGATCTACGGTGCGAATGACTTTGATTACACGGCCGACAACACGGCATTTCTCCAAATCAGAGCCTTCGACCCGTTTCGGTTTGAACTCCGGATTGATCGGAACCAGCTCGAGCCAGTCTTCGCCGGGCTTGTAGTTGATTCGTTTTACTGTGGCCTCGCCGTCACCCAGCAGCATAATGCCGATCCGGCCGGGAACCTCCATGTCGCTGCATCTCAAACAGAGAATGTCGTCGCCGTCCTGAAACTGCGGGTACATACTGTCGCCGCTGATGGTCGCCAGGAAAAAGTCTTCCGGTCGTCGGCGGCCTATCCATTCAGCAGGAATGGTTCGCAGTTCATAGGCATCATCGGGTGTCGCATCGAAGTGTGCGGCCACCGGGCCTGCGTAGTGAACTGTAACAAGCGGATTGTCCTCAGGTTCACGTGCATTGACCTCACGAAGTGTGCGGGCATTATCCAGATGAAAAAACGGTTCCGATACATTGCCGAGCAGATAGTCACTGCTGACATCAAACAGTCTTGCGAAATTAGAAACCACGGTGATGATCGGCTCCTGCAGACCGTTTTCATATCTGCTGATCGTGCTCTTGTTCAGGCGGCCGCCAAAACGATCATTGTACGTTTTAGCAAGGCTTTCGAGAGAATATCCGCTTTCGGTGCGTAAATCTTTTAATATTTTACCAAAGTCAGCCATAATAGCTTCCTCCTTTTGAATTTATCGTATCACATACAATTAAGAAAATCAATATGGAATTTGCGTTTCGATAACAAAATTAAAAATAGTTATTGACAACGCAACGGCAGGGTGTTATAGTCTTGTTATCGAAAACGCAACGAAGGGAGGAGAAGCCGATGGTCGAGAAGAAGAAACTCAATTCACGAAGCCGTATAACAAATTCAAGGGTATTTTGCGGGAAAACGGTATCATTTATCGCATATTGCCGAACTACTCGGTGTCACACCGACGACTGTTTCACAGAAGGTAAACGGTCAGTCGGATTTCACTGTCAGTGAGGCAGAGTTGATTATGCGGGAATACCATACGGACATCAAAATTTTTTTGCCCTGAATGTTGCGTATACGATAACAAATGGGAGGTGAACATCTATGGCAGTACCCACCACCATCATCACAAAGCTGGACGAGCTGGAGCAGCTTTGCGAGAAGTACCCCAAGCAAAAATCCCGATTGAGGAGTGCGCAGCGTTCC
>ENA-OQIL01000334-OQIL01000334.1-human-gut-metagenome-genome-assembly--contig:-NODE-334-length-18564-cov-7.605738_pt1 | contig 18564 bp, 17 predicted proteins | sample MGYA00242583_ERZ504748 | MGnify/ENA primary metagenome ERZ504748 (study PRJEB26092, sample SAMD00036191) | human gut metagenome | host: Homo sapiens | study: EMG produced TPA metagenomics assembly of...
TTGCAATCCTGCGGCAGTTCGTGTTATTGTAAGGGTACTGAAAAAAGCCGTGCAAACCATCCGGAACGATGAAAATACGGTGCGGCACAGGCAACATGATTTGCAAAAGCGTCGGAAAGCAAAACAACACGACGCAAAATCGAACAGAAAAACAGTCTGACACTTTTAGACACTTTTTCAGGGTTGAATGGTTCCTTCCTGCTCCATACAACAAAAAAGGAAAAACAAGGAAATGCACTAAAAACGTCGCAATGCCTTGTAGCAAGGAGGAATTTCTATGGAACGTACGTTTTCACCCATGGTCCGGCAGTTTTCTGCCATCGCCGGGTTGCAGCAGGCATATACGCTGGTTTACTCCCTTGACCCGGACGGCGAAACCGGCTGTCGCCTGACGCTTTGCCGTACCGGCAGCAGCCAGCGCATGGACAGCAAGTATATGGCCGTTGCACCGGAGTTTGGCTACCGTGTTTTGCAATATCTGTGTGAGAATGGCGTTCAGCCGGAGATCTGGCAGGACGTGGTGGCAGAGCTGGATGCGGCACAGCAGACCGAACAGGAAGGCGGCGCGTGGCGTGGACAATGAGCGGACGGCAGATGTGCTGCAGGTCGCCCTTGCAAGCTATGACCGCAAGGAGCTTCGGGTACAGAAAAACTATCTGGAAGAACAGAACCCAGTGCTGGCCTGTACCTGCTTTCTGAACGGACACAAACTGCTGCAGGAGCTGCAGCAGGGCCACAATTTTGACATCGTGGTGCTGTGCAGCCAGATGGAGGATATGAGCAGCATCGAGTTCATGATGGAACTGCGCAAGCTGGAGCACAAGCCGCTGCTGATGCTGTTCGACGAGGGCCGGCGCAAGAACAGCTCGGCACTGCGCATGGAGGACTCCGGCAGCTGTTGCTGCGTGGAGCGCATGGAGCTCAAGAACCTGCTGCGGGAGCTGTACCGGATGCCGGGCCAGCAGTGGCAGCGCACCGAGCAGCAGTGCCAGCAGCTGTACCACAGCTGGGGCATCCGCATCCCGGACATCAATTGCAGCTATCTGACCAGTGCGGTGGGCGTGGTCTACGGCACCTCGCAGAAGCTGGCCATCCGCAAGGAGATCCTGCAGGCGGTCAGTGAGCAGTACGGTGTTTCGGTCTCGGCCGTGGACAGCGGCATCCGGCGCATGATCGACCAGCTGGAAGCAAAACCGGCCGAGGGCTGGACGCAGTTCAAGGCTGAAAGCGGCTTTGAAGCGGAAAAGCCCACTACGGGCAAGCTGATCTATGCAATCAAACGGTATCTCATCCAGCAGAAGAGCAGGGAATAACGCACACAGTCTTGGAGGCGGTAGCAATGGAGCAGGCACAGCAGAATACAGCGCAGGAGCTGACGGCGCAGGCCATCCCGCAGCAGGCGGTGGAGGATGCCTGTTTCCATTCGCTGGGGCTGATCGGGCGCAACTGCGAGTATCTGGAGCAGCATCTGGCCCGCGTGGGGGCAGACGCCCAGTCCCTGCAGGCAGTCAGCGACATCAGCGCGGCCACGGCCAAGCTGGAACGGACCATCAACGAACTGCTGTCTGCGCTGGAATTTCTGCGTGCCGGGCAGCCGCCTAAGCTTTACCCGCTGGATCTGTGCGAGCTGCTGCAGCAGGTGGCGGCCCAGGCCGACATGGTGCGTGCGCAGCTGGGAGTCACCCTGGAGCTGGACTACGGCGGCTGGACGACCTGCCGTGTGCTGGCTGACCGGGATGATGTGGAGCTGCTGTGTCTGCATCTGCTGTCCAACGCGCTGCGTGCCTGCCGCGAGGGCGGCACGGTGAGGATCCTGCTGCGCCGCAGCGAGACCATGTGGCAGCTGACTGTGCGGGACAATGGCTGCGGTCTGCCGGAGGGCAGCCAGGAAGCCTGGCTGGAAAACCGGCGCAGCTTTCTGGGCGGGGCTCAGCTGGGGCTGCTGCTTTGCCGCGAGTGCTGCCGCCGCATGGGCTGGGGGCTGAGCGTGGAGTGTGCCCCGGAAAAGGGCACCCAGGCCGTGGTCACGGTGCCGCTGTACACGGACGATGGGCGGGCACCGGAGGTGGAACTGCATGCCGGAGCCGACCTTGCGTCCGAGCAGCATCAGTACCAGCTGCGCGCCATGCTGGTGCGGGAGCTGCGCACCATGCCCGAGCGCGGCGACCCGGACGAATAAACCGAACAAAACCAAAAACCCGGAACTTCCTGTTCGATAGGAAGTTCCGGGCTTTGTTGTTTGTCTAGAGTTCCGGCACAGAGGCTCAGTAGTGCAGACGGTCAGCGGTCAGGGCTTCCAGAACCGGCAGCATGGCAGCAGCCTCGGCCTTGGCGGCAGGCAGATCCATGTCGCGGTAGTTGCCGCACTCCACTTCGCTGGCACCGGGCACGGCACCCTCAAAGGCGGCCATAAAGCGGAAGGACTCCACGGTCAGCTCCAAAGCCTGCGCAGGGGTCAGGCCGCGGGTCAGCAGGTAAAAGCCGGTGCGGCAGCCCATGGGGCCCACATAGATCACACCATCCTGGAAGGCACTATTGCGTGCGTAGGTGGCAAACAGGTGCTCCAGCGTGTGGGCAGCGGCCGTGGACAAGTAATCGCCCTGGTTGGGCTTCTTCATGCGGATGTCCCAAGTGAGCACGTCGCCGTCCTGACGGCTCAGGTACATGCCCCGGTCCAGCTTGGTGTGGTCAACACAGAAGCTCGCAATGCGTTCCATTGTGTCGCCCTCTTTCTCAGGCCTGCAGGCTCTGCACGCTGCCGTGTGCGCAGTCCACAGCGATCATCAGGCCGTCACGGATGTGAGAGGTGGCACCCACGGCACCCACGACGGTGGGCTTGAGCAGAGCCTTGCCGGCAATGGCGGCATGGCTGTTCAGGCCGGGCTCCTCCACCACCAGAGCGGCGGCGTCGCGCACATAGTTCAGCATCTCGTTGCTGGTGGAAGGCACCACCAGCACCATGCCGGGCTTGAACTTGGCACGCACCTCGTCCAGGGTGCGGCACACGCAGGCCTTGCCGGTGGCGTTGGACACCTCGGCGTTCTCCGGGCCGACGCCCACACCGGTGGCCAGGCAGTTGCCCACCATGTGGATCTTGATCATGTTGGTGGTGCCGGAAATGCCCACGGGCACGCCGGCGGTCACCACGGCCAGCTCACCGTTGTGCAGGAAGCCGTTTTCCTTGGCCAGGGCGGTGGACATTTCGATCAGCTCGTCGGTGCTGTGCGCCAGAGGCATCATCAGGGAGGTGATGCCCCAGCTCAAGGACAGCTGACGCTGCACCTGCTCCTTCATGACGCAGGCGATGATGGGCTGCTGCGGGCGGTACTTGCTCAGCAGGCGGGCAGTGGTGCCGGACTCGGACACGGTGACGATGGCAGCGGCGTTCACGTCCTTGGCGGTCAGGCAGGCGGCGTGAGCGGTAGCGTCGGAAACGCTGATCTTGCCGGTGTTGGGCTCCATCAGACGGCCGCGCAGGTAGTGACCCTCCTGCTCGGTGCGCTCGGCGATGGCGGACATGGTCTTCAGTGCCTCCACGGGGTAAGCACCGGCAGCGGTCTCACCGGACAGCATAATAGCAGAGGTGCCGTCGTAGATGGCGTTTGCCACGTCCGAGATCTCAGCACGGGTGGGGCGGGGGTTCACGATCATGCTGTCCAGCATCTGGGTAGCGGTGACGATGGGCTTGCCGAAGGAGAAGGAGCGGTCGATGATGGTCTTCTGGATGCCGGGCAGCTCGGTAAAGTCGATCTCGACGCCCAGGTCGCCGCGGGCCACCATGACGGCGTCGGCGGCAGCCAGGATGCTGTCGATGTTGTTCACACCCTCACGGTTCTCGATCTTAGCGATGATGCGGATGTTGGAGTCGTACTCGTTCAGCAGGTTGCGGATCTCGTACACATCCTGTGCGGTGCGCACAAAGGAAGCAGCGATGAAATCAAAGCCCTGCTCGATGCCGAAGATGATATCGTCCTTATCGCGCTGGCTCATATACGGCATGGACAGATGCACACCGGGCACGTTGACGCCCTTCTTGTTCTTGATCTTGCCGTTGTTCAGAACAGTGCAGACGATGTCGGTATCGTTCACGGTCTGGATCTGCAGTTTGATCAGGCCGTCATCCAGCATGATGGTGCCGCCGGGGGCCACGTCCTGAGGCAGATCCTTGTAGGTGATGGAGCAGATCTCCTTGGTGCCCTCCACATCGCGGGTGGTCAGGGTGAAGGTCTGGCCGGCTTCCAGCATCTCGGTGCCGTTCTTGAAGTCCTTCAGGCGGATCTCAGGGCCTTTGGTGTCCAGCAGAGCAGCCACGGGCTTGCCCAGCTCCTCGCGCAGGGACTTGAGCAGGTCCAGACGGCCCTTGTGCTCCTCGTGGGAGCCATGGGAGAAGTTGAAGCGGGCAACATTCATGCCGTTGGCGATCAGTTCACGCAGGACGCCGTCCTTGTCGGTGGAAGGGCCCAGGGTGCAGATAATTTTCGTTTTTCTCATTCAAAATACCTCCGTCTACGTTCTCACTCTCTCATTTATTTTGCAGCAGGCTGTCTGCTGTCATGCAGAACGGCCCGCGCACACGACCAACAGGGAAAACTCCCCGTGCTGTGGGTTGGAATGTACGGTAAAGTGAAAATCCAAAACTTTACCAACTACTATTATAATCGCTTTCTGACAAGAGAGCAAGTGAAATTTCAGGATGAATACAACTTTTTTGCATACCGGGAGGTTTGAACAGATGTTTGACGCAGGGACGCGGTAATTTTGCGGATTTTGCACAGAGAAATCGTTAAAGAAATGGCTAAGATCCTGCCCGTCAGGACAGCTGTGCAGCATGGAAAGACAGCCCTTGCAAACGGGCCTGTTTTTGCTTATAATGGTGGCAGGTAAAAGTGTCACTTATCCGGGCTGAACCGGAAGAAATGGAGAAAACCAAGATGGAAAAACGTGTTTTTCTGATCGTGCTCGACAGCTTTGGCATCGGCGCCGAGCCGGATGCCGCCGCTTTTGGCGACGAGGGCACCAACACGCTGGGAGCCATTGCAAAGCATCCCAACTTCAACTGCCCCAACCTGCAAAAGCTGGGCCTGTTCAACATCGACGGCGTGACCGCCGGGGAAAAGACCGCCGCTCCCACCGGTTCCTTTGCCCGCCTGCAGGAGCAGAGCATGGGCAAGGATACCACCATCGGCCACTGGGAGATCGCCGGTGTGGTGAGCCCGAAGCCGCTGCCCACCTTCCCGGAGGGTTTCCCCGCAGAGCTCATCCACGAGTTTGAGGAAAAAACCGGCCACAAGGTACTCTGCAATAAGCCTTATTCCGGCACCCAGGTGCTGAAGGACTACGGCGAGCAGGCCATGAAGGAAAACGCCCTCATCGTCTACACCAGTGCCGACAGCGTATTCCAGGTGGCCGCCAACGAAGAGCTGGTGCCGGTGCACGAGCTGTACCGTTACTGCGAGATCGCCCGCGAGATGCTCAAGGGCGAGTATGGCGTGGGCCGCGTCATTGCCCGCCCCTTCCTGGGCCGCACCGCCGATACCTTCTACCGCACCACCAACCGCCACGACCTGAGCCTGAAGCCGCCCCGCGCCACCATGCTGGACCTGCTGAAGAACGCCGGCAAGGACGTCATCGCCGTGGGCAAGATCTTTGATATCTTTGATGGCGAGGGCGTGACCGAGAAGATCAAGACCACCGGCAACACCAACGGCATTGCCTTCACCAAGGCCCTGCAGACCCGCGACTTTGAGGGCCTGGCCTTTGTGAACCTGGTGGACTTTGACATGCTGTACGGCCACCGCCGCGATGTGGCGGGCTACGCGGCTGCCGCCACCGAGTTCGACCGCTTCCTGGCCGACTTCATCCCCGGCATGCGGGAGGGCGACCTGCTGATGGTCACCGCAGACCACGGCTGCGACCCCTCCTACACCAAGACCACCGACCATACCCGCGAGTATGTGCCGTACCTGGTCTGCGGCAAGGGCGTGAAGCCCGGTGTGGACCTGGGCACGAAGCTCTGCTTCGGCACCATTGCCCAGACCATCTGCGAGTATCTGGGCGTGGATGCCTCCAGCCTGGACGGCCACAGCGTGTGGAACGAGATCAAGGCATAAGATCCTGACAACGAAAAAACGAGGCCCCGGAGGTTCTGCCCTCCGGGGCCTCGTTGCGGTTGTGGGAAATCAGGCGGCGTCGTTCTGGGACGCTGCATTGTAGATGGCATCCAGAATGGTGGACGCTGCGTTGTACAGCGAGGATGCAGCCTGTTCCACCTCTTCCTGTGTGGGCAGGGAGATGGACGGAGCTTCAGTGCTGCCATCACTGGTGCCGCTGTCGGCCGGAGTCTCCGGCTCCTGGGGCTGGGTGTCGGCAGGCTGTTCTGCAGGCTGCTCAGCAGGCGTTTCGGCTGGGGTCTCTTCCGGCACGCTCTCGGCGGGCTCCTCCACGATGACGCTTTCCGCCGGTTCTTCCGGAATGGAAGCAGCGGCGTTCGGGTCGGTGGTGGGGGTAAAGATGTCGGTCTTTTCCGGGGTCTGGGTGGTGTCGCTCACAGTGCCCTCACCGCCCAGCACGACCGCGATCATCTCTTTGGCCTTGCTGACGGAGGCTTCATCCGGCTTCATAACGTAGAGCTTCTGGCCCTTGGCGGAATAGCACTGGGTGCTGGTGCCGGACGAGCCGGTAACGGTGTAGCTCTGGATGTCCCAGTTGGCAAAATCGCTCAGCTGCATGCGCACCAGCGCACTGATCTGATCCTGCGAAAAATCGGTGACAAAGCAGTCCGAAGCGGCGTCCATGATCTTGGAAAAGCCCATGAGCAGGGCAGGGGACTTGATTTTGTTCAGCATGGCGTCGATGACCTTCATCTGGTTGATGCCGCGCTGGATATCGCCGGAGGCAAAGGCGTGACGCTCCCGGGCAAAGGCCAGGGCGGACTTACCGTCCAGATGGTTCCAGCCTTCGGCAAAGGTGGTGGGGTCGTAGTAGCCGGGGCTGCCCACTGAGGTGAAGGCCTGGTCAGAATACACGTCCACGCCGCCCAGGGCGTCCACGATATTGATGAAGCCCGCAAAGTTGATGCGGATGTAGTGATCCACATTGATGCCGTAGAGGTTGCCCAATGTGGCCATGCTGGTCTCCACGCCGTACAGACCGGCGTGGGTTAGCTTGTCCTTGCTGTTGGTGCCGGCCAGATCCACATAGTAGTCGCGGGGCGTGTTGATCAGCGCCACCTGCTTGGTCTGGGGGTTCACCACAGCCAGAATGTTCACGTCGCTGCGAGCTTTTTCGGTCAGTTCACCACGGGTGTCCACGCCGCTGAGGTAGATGACGAAAGGCTCCTTGGTGATCTTGTTGGCCTCGGCACCGGTGAGCAGGCCGTTGGTCATGTTGTCCAGCGCGGTCAGACCCTGCTGGGCCCAGACACAGCCCAGCGCCATGCAGGCGCACAGGAACACCGAGAACACCCGGGACACCTTTCCGGGCACATTGTACTCCTGACAGCGCTTGACCAGCAGCCAGAGCAGGAACAGCAGGGCGGCCAGAATGACCAGATACAGCACGGGCAGCATCTGGGTGCGCCACAGCTGTACCAGCGAGGCTGCACTGAGAATGCCCTGCACCGGCAGCAGGATCCTGCCGAAAGCGGAGGGCCGGGCGGCAGCCTGTGCCGGGGCACCGCTGCGGCGCGGGGCAGAAGAACCGGGCTTTTTCCGGGGCGGCGGCGTGGGGGACGGGTCCTCCGCAAAAAAAGCGGAGCTGTCCACTTCCACGGTGCGGTCTGCCGCACTGCGGCTCTTGCGGTTCACACGCCGCAGGGAACGGTTGGAATCATCCTTCATAGGAAATCTCCTTTTGAGCGTTCAGGCTCAGTCAGCCGGCACGATGGTCAGCACCGCGCGGGCGGGCAGGCAGGTGGCGGTCTGGTCTTCGTTGGACAGCCAGCCGAAGCTCTCACAGATGTGGTCCGGGCAGGGGGAGTCCACAAAGCGGGCAGCACCGTCCTTGATCTCGATGTGCACCGTGTAGTACCCGGTGTCCACGTCGTAGGTGTCGTTCTTGTCCAGCGGAAGGTTCATGGTGGTGTTGTTGTCGCCGTAGATCAGTTCGGCCCGCAGCTTGGAACCGCTGCTGTGTGCATTGCGCACCAGCAGCAGAACGGCGGCAATGGCCAGAACGACGGCGGCAAACAGAAGATTGGTCAGCAGTTTTTTGTGTGTCATGTGTCAGTCCTTGATCGAAAGCTGTTCCAGTTCGGCGAGCCAGAGGGCGGCACTGGCATCGCTGGGCATGCGCCAGTCGCCGCGGGGCGAAAGGGTCACGCTGCCCACCTTGGGGCCGTCCGGCAGGCAGCTGCGCTTGAACTGCTGGGCGAAGAACCGCCAGTAGAAGTTGCGCAGCCACTTGTACAGCACGTTGTCGGGGTATTCGGGGCGGCCTGCAAAGGCGGCCTTTGCCAGCCGGAAGATCTTGGCCGGGCCAAAGCCGAAGCGCAGCACCTGATAGAGGTAAAAGTCGTGCAGCTCATAGGGGCCCACCAGATCCTCGGTCTTTTGCGCGATCTCGCCGTCCTTGGCGGGCAGCAGCTCCGGGGAGACCGGAGTGTCCAGAATGTCCAGCAGCACGGTGCGCAGGGCGTCGGTGGCGGCAATGTCGGCCTCGTAATGCACCAGATGGCGCACCAGCGTTTTGGGCACCCCGGCGTTCACACCGTACATGCTCATGTGGTCGCCGTTGTAGGTGGCCCAGCCCAGTGCCAGCTCCGACAGGTCGCCGGTGCCCACCACAAGGCCGCCGGTGCGGTTGGCGGTGTCCATCAGCTCCAGCGTGCGCACACGGGCCTGCCCATTTTCAAAGGTCACGTCCAGCACGCTTTCGTCCTGACCAATGTCCCGGAAGTGGCTGTGCACCGTCTCGGCGATGTCGATCTCTTTGAAGGAGACCTGCAGCTCATCGCACAGGATCTCGGCATTGCTGCGGGTGCGGTGGGTGGTGCCGAAGCAGGGCATGGTCACGGCCAGCACATCGCTGGCGGGGCGGCCCAGCTGCTTCATGGCGCGCACCGCCACCAGCAGGGCCAGACAGCTGTCCAACCCGCCGGAAATGCCGATGACCGCCGTTTTGGCGTGGGCGTGCTCCAGCCGCTTGGCCAGACCGTCGGCCTGCATCTTCAGGATCAGTTCGCAGCGCTCGGCGCGGCGCTTGGGATCGCCGGGCACGAAGGGTGCCGGGTCGATCCAGCGGGTGAGGGGGGTCTCGGTGAGTTCCAGATCAAACTCCACCGTGGTGTAACCATCGCGGCTCAGCTCAAAGCTGGTGTTGCGGGCACGCTCGGCCTCCATGCGCTGGCAGTCGATCTCGGTCTCGGCAATGCCGCCCGCAAAGGGAGCTGTCTCGGCCAGCAGGGTGCCGTTTTCGGCGATCAGGTCGTGCCCGGCAAACACCATGTCCTGGGTGCTCTCGCCGTGCCCGGCCGAGGCGTACAGGTAGCCGCACAGCAGGCGGGCCGACTGGTTGGACACCAGTGCCCGGCGGTACTCGGCCTTGCCGACGGTCTCGTCGCTGGCCGAAAGGTTGGCGATGACCGTGGCCCCGGCCAGCGCGTGGAAGGTGGAGGGCGGCAGTGCGCTCCACAGGTCCTCGCACAGCTCTACGCCCAGCACAAAACTGGGCATGGACCGGCAGCGGAACAGCAGCGAAGTGCCAAAGGGCACCTGCTGGCCGCACACGGTGATCGTTTCCACCTCGGTGCTGCCGGGGGTGAACTGGCGCTTCTCGTAGAATTCGCCGTAGTTGGGCAGGTAGGTCTTGGGCACAAGGCCCAGCAGCTGCCCGTGGCACAGCACGGCGGCGCAGTTGTACAGCTTGCCGTGTACCAGCAGCGGCAGGCCCACCAGCACGACGGTGTCCAGCGTCCGGGTGCCGTCCAGCACGGTCTGCAGGGCATCCAGCGCACCGGTCTGCAGCGTGTGCTGCAGGAACAGATCGCCGCAGGTGTAGCCGGTGAGGCAGAATTCCGGGAACACGGCCAGCTTGACCCCGCGCGCGGCGGCTGCCTGCACGTCGGCAAGGATCTGCTGGGCGTTATAGGTGCAGTCCGCCACCCGCAGGGCGGGGGAGAAGGCGGCTGCCTTTAAAAAACCATCTTTCATCGGAGGATTTCACATCCTGTCTTTCGTTTTAGCCTGCAGAGGGCCTGCAGTGCCCATAGTATACCACAAACTGCAACAAACGAAAAGTAACAGCTTGGTAAAAGAAGTGTGACAAAACAAAAGCTGCCCGCAGGGATGCGGGCAGCCGGAAAGCATAAAAGCGGAAAACGAGATGGACCGTAAGCCGGGTTCTGTATTAAACGACGATCTGTCTAGACCTGCCATTGCTGACAGGTTCATGCCGCCTTCGGGACACGCGAGCAGCGCTGTACGTCCCATATAGGCGTTGCTTCCGGTAGGGTTTACAAAGCCGCATGGTCACCCATGCGCTGGTGAGCTCTTGCCTCGCCGTTTCATCCTTACCGCATTGCTGCGGCGGTTTGTTTTCTGTTGCACTTTCCCTGAGGTCACCCTCGGCTGCCGTTAGCAGTTACCGTGCTCTGTGAGGCCCGGACTTTCCTCAGAGCGGTCAAAGCCGCCCCGCCGCCGTATGTTCCACTCGTTTTCCGTTCCTCATAATACCATAAAAAAACAAGATTTGCAAGCGAAAGCGTTTTTTGCTATACTATTTATATCTGTTTTTCGTGCAAAGGAGGGGCGCGCGTGCGTCTGTATTTCACGGTGCCGGACACCCTGCAGACCCAAAATGGAACGCTTGTGCGGAACTTTCTGCGCCAGTGTGCCGTTTCTACGGAGCTTGCCCGGGCAGTCAAATTTCAGGGCGGCGGCTTTTTTGCCGACGGTGCGTCCGTGCTGGCCAACCGCCGGGTGTACCCGGGGCAGGTGCTGAGCTTCGACCTCCCGCCGGAAGCGGGCGGCGTGGCCCCGCAGCCGGACATTGCCGTGCAGGTGGTCTACGAGGATGCCTTTGCCGTGGTGCTGGAAAAGCCGCCCCATCTGGCGGTGCACCCCACTCTGAACTACCCCGGCGGCACGCTGGCCAACGGCTATGCAGCCTGGGCACTGCAGCAGGGCCGCAGCCCGGTGTTCCGCCCGGTGAACCGCATCGACAAGGACACCAGCGGCCTTGTGCTGGCGGCCCGCAACACCTATGCTGCGCCGCTCCTGGCAGAAAACGTGCAGAAGCTCTATTACGCCATCGTGGAGGGCGAGCTGCCCTTGGGGCCGGGCGTGATCGACGCGCCCATCGGCCGCCGGGGCGACAGCATCATCGGGCGGTGTGTGACCCCGGAGGGCAAGCCCAGCCGCACCGAGTACACCATATTAAAGGTACAGAACGGCCTGAGCCTGGCCGCCTGCGTGCCGGTGACCGGCCGCACCCACCAGATCCGGGTGCACTTTGCGTCCATCGGCCACCCGCTGGCCGGGGATGACCTCTACGGCGGCCGCCGGGACCGCATCGGGCGGCAGGCACTGCACTGCGCAAAGCAGACCTTCCGGGTGCCGGAGTACACCGAGGTGCCGGACGGCATCTGCATCCGCACCCCAGTGAGCGCCGGAACAGGCCGCACGGTGACCGTGGAAAGCCCGCTGCCGCAGGATATGGCCGACCTGCTTTCGTGAAAAGTGCGTGAAAGAACTGCCCAAATTTTATGCAGGTGCTTGTTTCATTCCGTGCAGGGTGTATAATAAAATGAGCATAGATCGTCTGTGCGCTGACATTCAGCCGCACAGGATGTGGAAACCACCGCCGCGCTGGATGCAGAGCAGCTTTGCCGCGCGGCAAGGAAGGAGAAACCCGTTTGATCGAAGATAAGACAAAGGAACCGCAGACCGCAGAGCCTGCGCAGCAGCCGCCGAAAAAACGCGGCCAGAAGCTGCGCTCCTTGTGGGCACAGTTCCAATGCATGCAACTCCTGCGTCGGCACCGCTTCCGCCGCAGGACCCAGCATCACGTCAATCATTTTTCTCAGAAGCTGCTGCAGAACCGCCTCGTTCTCATCGTAGGTGAGGCCCTGTACGCTCTGGGATTTTCGGCCGAATATGCATTTGTCCGTGTCGGACGCACGGTGTGCCGGGGCGTGTCCGGTGCACGGCTCTGGGTGCGCAGCCTGCTGCACACCATCGTGTCCATGGCGTTCCCCGGTGCAGCCCAGATGGTGCGCGACCTGTTCGGGCCCATCGTGCTGTTCTTCCGGGGCATGGGTTCGCTGCTGGTACATGCGCGCCGCGTCCGGAAGGAGAAGGGCTTTGGCGCAGCCGTAAAGGACAGCGTGCATTATCTGGCCGGCGGCGTGCGGCGCAATGTGCGCACCCTGCCGCGCATGGCCATGTACATCCTGCCGGTGCTGGCACTGGCCGGGATGGTCACAGTGGTGCAGAACACCATCCGTCAGCCCTATGCGCTGGAAGTGCAGGTGAACGGCCAGACCGTGGGCTATGTGGCCAACGAGGATGTGTTCAACTCTGCCAAGGAAGCCGTGCAGGAGCGTATCAACTATGCAGGCACGGACGAGAACACCAAGTGGACGGTGGAGCCCACCTATACCATTTCGGTGGCACACAGCGTGCTGGACGAAAACGAGATGGCCAACGCCATCCTGAAGTCCTCCAGCGACCAGATCAGTGAGGGCACCGCCCTGTATCTGGACGGAGAACTGACTGCCGTGTGCTCGGACGGCACTGCCCTGCAGAGCTACCTGAGCAGCCTGCTGGAACCCTACGAGAACCCGGAAGATCCCAATGTGACCGTGGGCTTCAACAAAGAGGTCACCCTGGAGAATGGCATCTATTTTAATGAAAGCTTCCAGCAGGAAAACGATGTGGAGTCGATGCTTTCCGGCGTGCAGCAGCAGGAAAAAATCTATACCGTGCAGAACGGCGACACCCTGTGGAGCATTGCCCAGAAGAACGACCTGACCTTCCGGGAACTGTGCGAGCTGAATACGAACTTCAAGGGCGCGGCCCTGACCGAGACCTCCAACATCCAGGCCGGTGATGAGCTGATCGTGACCAAACAGGAAGCCACGCTGGAAGTGCGCATCACCAAGATCGAGACCTGGCAGGAGGAGATCCCCTATACCAGCGAGACGACCAAATCCAAAGAGTACAACGTGGGCACCAAAAAGACCACGCAGGCCGGTGAAAACGGCATCCGCAGTGTGACGGCCCAGCGTGTGTACGACACCAACGGCACCCAGCTCAGCCAGCAGATCCTCAGCACCGAAGTGATCAAGGAGCCTGTGACCGAAAAGATCGTGGTGGGCACCAAGAAGGTGACCACCAGCACTTCCTACATCACCGGCAGCGGTCAGTTCATCTGGCCGGTGCCCGGCTACCGGAACTGCTCGCGCTGGTACGGCGGCAGCCACAAGGGCGTGGATATCTGCGCCGCCGCCGGTACGCCCATTTACGCTTCGGCAGGCGGCACCGTCACCAAGGCCGGTTACAACAAGGCCGGTGCAGGTACGGGCTATGGCTACTCCATCATCATCAACCATGGCAGCGGCTACACCACCGTGTATGCACACTGCCTGTCGCTGGTGGTCCATGCAGGCCAGACCGTCAAGCAGGGCCAGCTGATCGGCTATGTGGGCAGCACCGGCCGCTCCAGCGGCAACCACTGCCACTTCGAGATCCGCCGCAACGGCTCTTACATTGCCCCGCAGAACGTGTTCAACCGCAGAAAATACAGGTAAGCATGCAGAGCGGGCCTTTCCACCGGGAAGGGCCTGCCTGCCGATCATAAAGAAAAAGGAGAGATGTTCTATGTCTACCCCTCACAACAGCGCCGAAAAGGGCGATTTCGCCAAGACGGTCCTCATGCCCGGTGACCCTCTGCGCGCCAAGTTCATTGCCGACACCTTCCTGCAGGATGTGCGTCAGGTGACCGGTGTGCGCGGCATGCTGGGCTTTACCGGCACCTATCAGGGCCGCCCCATCAGCGTGATGGGCAGCGGCATGGGCATGCCGTCCATCGGCATCTATTCCTATGAGCTGTTCAAGTTCTACGATGTGGACAACATCATCCGCATCGGCTCTGCCGGCAGCTACACCGAAAAGGCCAAGCTGTTCGACGTGGTGCTGTCCACCGGTGCGGTGAGCGAGTCCAACTACGCCCGGGTACAGAGCGGCTTCGAGGGGGACATCACCCTGCCCAGCCAGAGCCTGAACGACAAGCTGCGCGCTTCTGCCGCCAAGCAGGGCATTCCCCTCATTGAGGGCAACATCCACTCTTCGGATGTGTTCTACCGCCAGCCCTCCGACGAAAAGCCCACCTACTGGGAAAAGCTGCGGGATGAGCGCGGCTGCCTGTGCGTGGAGATGGAGAGCTTTGCCCTGTTTGCCAACGCACAGGTGCTGGGCAAGCATGCGGCCTGTCTGCTGACCATTTCCGACAGCTTTGTGGCACCGGAGATCACCACGGCCGAGCAGCGCCAGACGAGCTTTACCAACATGATGAAGGTGGCTCTGGGCGCAGAGTACTGAGAAACCCAGCCGAAGATCCAGCGCGGTCTGCCTGCAAAAAGGCCGGCCGCGCTGTTTTCGCCCCCAAAAGGAGGAACATTTTATGACGAACCTGACCCTGGAAGAAAAGCAGGAACTGATCCGCATGGCACTGGCTGCCCGCGAAAAGGCTTATGCACCATATTCCAATTTTATGGTGGGTGCTGCCCTGCGCGCAAAGGACGGACGCGTCTACACCGGCTGCAACGTGGAAAATGCGTCCTTTACCCCCACCAGCTGCGCAGAGCGCACGGCCCTGTTCAAGGCCGTGGCCGACGGCGTGACCGAGTTCACGGATATTGCAGTGGTGGGCAGCCGCCGCGGCGAGGTGAACGAACAGATCACCTCGCCCTGCGGTGTGTGCCGTCAGGCACTGTTCGAGTTCGGCGGGCCGGAGCTGAACGTGATCATGGCCAAAACGCCGGAGGATTTCATCGAGCGCAGCATGGACGAACTGCTGCCCTTTGGGTTCGGGCCTTCCAATGTGGCCGGAAATGCCGCTGTGGAAAAATAAATCGCTTCCCGGCACAAAACCGGAACGGCAGGAAGCTGTGCAAAAGTAATGCTTTTTGGACATATTTACAAAGATTTTGTAAATATTTTGTAATCGAAAAGTGCTTGCATCTCACACATCTTCTCGCTATACTTGAACCAGTAAATGTGCAAGTGCCTGCATTTGCAGGCCGGCACGCGATGGATTGAAAATAAAGGAGACTTTCTTATGAAGATTTCTCGTCGTAACTTCCTGGCTGTGGCTGGTGCCGCTGCCGCCGCCGCTGCTCTGACCGCTTGTGGCGGTTCTTCCGCTTCTTCCACCAGCACCGCTTCTTCCGCTGCTGCTTCCTCCGCTGCTGAGGGCGGCGAGAAGATCGTCAAGGTCGCTCTGACCTGCGACACCGGCACGATCGACGATGAGAGCTTCAACCAGGCTTGCTGGACTGCTGTTTCCGGCTACATGGGCGACAACTGCCAGTACTACATCCCCGAGGCTGACGCTTCTGATGAGGATCGTGAGACCATGATCCGTCAGGCTGTCAACGACGGTGCAGACGTGATCGTCTGCGTCGGCTACCTGTACGGTGCTTCTCTGGCTTGGGCTGCTGATCAGTACCCGGATGTCAAGTTCATCGCTGTGGACGTGACCCAGGGCGATATCGGCACGGATACCATCCCCGCAAACTGCTACTGCATCACCTTCAAGGAAGAGCAGGCAGGTTACCTGGCCGGTTACGCGATCGCCAAGGACGGCAAGACCAAGTTGGGCTTCCTGGGCGGCATGGCAGTGCCCGCTGTCATCCGCTACGGCTACGGCTTCGTGCAGGGCGCTGATGCTGCCGCACAGGAGCTGGGCCAGAACGTCGAGATCAACTACTTCTACGGCGGCCAGTTCTACGGCGATGCCAACATCACCTCCCGTATGGAGGGCTGGTACTCCAACGGCACTCAGGTCGTGTTTGCCTGCGGCGGCGGCATCTACACCTCCGCTGTGGAGGCTGCTCTGAAGAACAACGGCTACGTCATCGGCGTGGACGTTGACCAGAACTACATCGGCGCAAACGGCGTGGCTGACGGCACCTATGCCTACAACCCGTTCATCACCTCTGCCATGAAGGGTCTGTCTGAGGCTGTCAACACCGCTCTGTCCGACATCGAGGCCGGTGACTGGAGCGAGATCGCTGCTTCCAACGGCAACTTCGGTCTGGAGGATGGCGATTACATCGGCCTGCCCACCGCAGACGACAGCTGGAACTTCGAGACCTTCACCAAGGACGAGTACGAGACCGTCAAGGACAAGATCAAGAGCGGCGAGATCACTGTGGACAACAACTCCGACGATGCTACCAAGCCCACCGTCAGCGAGTTCACTACTGTCAACTACATCCAGTAAAGAGCTTCCCCAGGCGGGATGTTCCGAAAGGGACACCCCTGTCTTTTGCTGTATCAAAAACCAGAAGTCATACTATTTCAAGGAGAACCCAGGATAAAAATTTCCCACCGCAAATTCCTGACCGTGACCGCTTCCGGCGAGATCACCGTGGACAACAGCTCGGATGATGGGGTCAAGCCCACCGTCAGCGAGTTCACCACCGTCAACGATATCCAGTAACCCGGCGTTTCCCGCAGCCTGCGGGCCGCAAACCGGCAGGCCGCTTTTATGAATTACTCAATGCAAAAACAGGGTGCCCATTGCTAGCAGAGTTCCCATAAAACAGTATTTGCAAAAGTTCCCTAAATGGGGAAGATTTGGCGTGACTTCGGTCACGCCTTTTCTTTTGCTTCCAGTTCATCCAGAGGGATGTACCCCAGCCCATCGTACTTGATATGGATGTGCTGCACCCGCTTTCCGCTGGACTTATCCGGGGCATCCACATAGATAGCCGACACCAGTTCACGGAGAGCATAGGGGGTGAGTTCTTCAATATGGACGTACTTGTGCGCTTTCTGGACGAACTTTTCAATATTCTCAATTTGCTGTTCCTGTACTTCGATTTCCTGCTGGATAGAGAGGACGTCCTCTTCCAGCTGCTTCTGCTCGGCATCGTAACTCTGGCTCATCATGTCGAAGCGGGCATCGCTCAGCTTTCCACTGGCGTTGTCCTCGTAGATTTTCATGAACAGCCGTTTGAGATCTGCGATCCGCTTCTCATTCCGGGCAAGCTGCTTCTTCAGGACGGTCAGCTTTTCGGTGCTTTCCACCCGAAGCTGCTCCTCCATGACCTTGCGGAAGTAGTCTTCATGGCAAAGGATGTAGTCCGTTACCTGCTGGATATGGTTCAGCACACGGCCTTCCAGAACCTTTACCCGGATGAAGTGTCCCTTGCACTTGCTCCCGTTCTTCTTGTGCAGAGAGCAATCAAAGAAGTCTTGACTGAAGTCCCTGTTATTGGACGAACCATATTGCATCTTGGAACCGCAGTCAGCGCAGTAGACCATACCGGAGAAAATGCTGCTCTTGCCTGTCCGGGTCATGCGGTGACGCTGGTTACGAATCTCCTGAACCTTTTCAAACACATCATCGTCAATAATGCGCTCATGTGTATCCGGGAAGATAGCCTGATTTTCCACAGGATTCAGATGTCTCTTTTTATCCCAGATAGAGTTAGTATAGGTCTTGAAGTTGACTGTGCAGCCAGTGTACTCCCGGCGTTCCAGAATCAAACTTACTGCTCTTTTATCCCAGCGGTAAGGGTCTTCCGGGGCAGGTGCGTTTGTACTCCGGCCATGGCTCAGCTTGTAGGCGGTGGGAGTCAGAACTTTGTCCACCCACAGTTGGTTTGCAATTTGGGTCGGGCCACGTCCCTCCATGCACATGGAGAAGATGCGCTTCACAATCGCAGCCGCTTCCGGGTCAACAAGCCAATGCTTCGGGTTCTCCGGGTCTTTTACATAGCCGTACGGAACATTGACCGTCAGCGGCACTCCACGCTCTCCCTTGGCCTTCTGGACAGCCCGAATCTTGCGGCTGGTATCGCGGGCGTAAAACTCGTTGAACCAGTTCTTAATACCCGCAAAATCGTTGTTTACGCTGTTCGGGTCAATGGTGTCGTAATTGTCGTTAATGGCAATGTAGCGAACGCCATACTGGGGAAAGGTGAAGTTTGTGTACAGACCCGTCAAGGCAGAGTTGCGCCCCAGTCGGGACAGGTCTTTCGTGATAACGATTCCTACACGCCCTGCTTCGATCTCGACCAGCATACTCTGAAAGCCGGGGCGGTCATAGTTCGTGCCGGAGTAGCCATCATCCACAAAGAACACCGGGTTCGGGAAGTGGTTCTTTTTGGCGTATTCCAGAAGGATAGCCTTCTGGTTCTCAATGGACAGGCTTTCGCCGAGCCGTGCGTCCTCTTGCGACAGTCGGCAGTAAAGTGCGGTGATTTTATTCGTTGCTCCAGACATTGTTGTGTCCTCCTTACTCTGTGGAGCAACTGTCAGTACAGGATTGGTTACCGGGTCAAGTATAGCAGAATTGGGCGCAGTTGTCATTCGTCTGCACCCTCATCTTCAAATT
>ENA-OQIL01000336-OQIL01000336.1-human-gut-metagenome-genome-assembly--contig:-NODE-336-length-18313-cov-4.142637_pt1 | contig 18313 bp, 20 predicted proteins | sample MGYA00242583_ERZ504748 | MGnify/ENA primary metagenome ERZ504748 (study PRJEB26092, sample SAMD00036191) | human gut metagenome | host: Homo sapiens | study: EMG produced TPA metagenomics assembly of...
GGATTGTCCGGCAGAAATCCGGGAACCTGCTCAAAGCCGAAGCTGTCGCAGTAATGACAGGATACCTTGCCGTCCCGCTTGATGGCAACGATGTCGCTGACGCTCATGGATGGATGGCGATAATCGGCGGGATGTTCATTGTTGAAGCGGTAAAAGAGCTGCTCGGCGGTATCGCCTTTCAGATCGGAGGGCAGCAGCGGAGCGGTGTAGACCAGCTCATAGTTGTCCCGCTGCACCGTCTGCCCGATGGACTGGAGCCATTCCAGGCCCTCGTAGCGGATGTCCCGCAGCTCGTCGGTGTGTTTTACCTGATAAATGGCAAAGCAGTCCCCCTTGTGAGAGAGAAACGCCTGCTCCCGTTCCTCCTGGTGGGCCATGCGGTCCTTGACCAGCTTATCAAACTCCGGGCTTTGCTCCCATTCCTCGCGGGGCAGGGCGAAGATACCGTCATGGGCGTCCAGGTCGGCAGTGTCAAAGGCCATCACCGGATTTTCGCCCTCCTGAATAATGTAAACGGTCAGGTCACGCTCCATCAACTCATAGGCCCGCTCTTTGGAGAGGGGCAAAAAGGTCACTGTCCAGGCAGCCGCATTTCTTGAGATCGTCCTGGGTCAACACCGGGTCGGCATGGGATATTCGTCCAGCGCCTGTTCCTGAGCATCCGGCAGCAGGGCGGTTGCGGCTTCTGCGGTCTGCTGGCTGGCCTGTTCCTGCAAGGTCTCGATCATGGACAGTGGCGCATACTTGATGGATTTGTCACCCAGCCCCAGGTCCTTGCAGATGTGGCTGACCGCTGCGGAACGGCCCATGTCCGGTCCATCCAGCTGGCCGCCGTCCATCTGCTTCATGGTTGCCACATCGTAAAGGGTGTAGTCCCAGCCAGTGTCGCAGGGCTGGACATGAAGATAGGTGGTATCGTCCAGCACCAGCAGGGCCTCCCGGTACTCAGCGCTGGGCTGAGGAACTTCTTCTGCAGGGGTCTTTTCCTCCGCAGCTTGCTGGGGTGCCTGCTCCGGCTCCGGGGCTGCGGTCGAGGTCAATGCCGCGCTCCTTGCAGATTTCTTTGTAGTTGCGCTCGATGTCGGAGATCAGCTCACAGGAAGTCTTGTTGATGATCTCCAGGCTGGCCCGTAGCTCCTTCAGCTCCTTGCCCTGGCTCCAACCGGCAATATAACCGAAGCTGTTCTCACCGGTCTCAAGCCCGAAATACTGACAGACCGCATAGGAGATACTCTCAGCCTCCACTTCCTCGGTGTTGCGGTTCTTGGCGGCCTGTTTCATCGCCGTCAGATCTTCTTCCACTTCCAGACGCCACTCAAACTGATTCTCGTCCACATAGCGCCAGCCTTCCTCGGCGGCGGCCTGTTCCGCCTCTGCTTCGGTGGCGAAGTCCAGACGGAAGTCATGCTTGGTGCCGCCCTCGCTCACCATCACGATCTTCCAGGTCGGCTCCGCTTCGTACTTTTTGGGGTCGTGGAGCTTACTGTGCGCGGTCTCATGGACAGCGGCGGAAACAGTCTGCACCTCGCTCATGCCTTCCCGGATGGCGATCCGCTGCTGGTCAGAGGAGAAATAGCCGTCCATGTTCTCGGCCATCGGCTCAAACTCGATGGGAACCGGAGCCGAGCGGCGCAGAGCTTCCATGAAAGCCTCATAGTGCGGCACCGTCCCGGACAGGCTGGAGGCCAGCTCTGGCAGGGGCTTTCCGTCCGTCTGGCTCACATCGAACACCGTTCACCTGGACGGAACATGGGGGATTTCCAATTTTCTTTTTTCCTCCCATGGACCCGGCCTTGCCATCCGCGGTTCCACGGATGGGTGCATCGAGTATCCGGTCGCGCTTTCATTTCCTGCGATCGTTCTTTTTGTGAGGGCGTGGGGGGCAATGATGGTGATACCATGCTCATCCCTTTTTCACATGGGCGCTCGAAACTGATTTTTTCCACTTGTTGAACCCGGCCACCAGGGTTGGCGTCCGGGCGCTGCATATAGATGAGCATGGTGTTGTTGACGGAGTAGCGGTGGAACTTGGACATGACGGACAGATAGCGCATATACTTCTCGCTCTCAAACAGTTCCTTGATACCCTGTTCAATGCCCGCTGTGATCTCTTGTAACCGTTCTCGATTGGTGGTCTTATCAGCCATGAATTTCACTCTCCTTTCCAATTTGGCTATTTCTGATTGATGTTCGGCAATCCACAGCTTTTGCTCCTCCGGGCTGTTCTCCAGAAAAAAATCCAGCAGATAGCCCACATAGTCCTTTTTCTGGATTGCCTCCATGAATCGGGGATGTGGATTTTCCTCCGGTGTTTTGGGTGTGTAGTCCGTTTCCCACTTGCGGAGCAAATGAAAGTAGTCGGCCAGGACACGAAAGGCATGGTCTCGGTCCTCCTTGAATTTCTGCGCCTCGGATTTCTGGCGGACATGGCGTCGCCGGGGAGGGGCCTGACTGTCATAAGCCAGGCCAAAATCCTGGGCCAGCTTCTCGGCGGCCTCTTTGGGGGACAGATTGTAGAGCCTCGCTGTGAAGTCAATCACATCGCCGGTGGCTCCGCAGCCAAAGCAATAAAAATATTCCTCGTTCAGCTTCATGCTGGGATGTTTGTCATCGTGGAAGGGACAACAGGCCATGCCGCTCCGGTTGACCTCGATTCCGTACATCTGCGCTGCTTCTCGGACGGTGATGGACTGCTTGACAGCCTCAAAGACACTTTCAGCCATGCTTACTCATTGCCTTTCTTGGGGGTGGGCGGCCTGTATCCGGCAGCCTTGGCCAGTTCACTGGCTGCCTTACGGCGCTCGGCGCTGTAAGGTTCCCGGACGGACACACAGCGTTTGGGAACGAGAAAGGTCTGGCGGTCCTTTTTCACAATCTGGTCCGGGTATTTCTCTGCCAGTCGCCGCAGCTTCTCCAGCAGCCGGGGGTCATGGGTATAGACCTCGGCGGTGGCTTCGGCCTGGTTGTAGAGGATGATGGTTTCCTGTTCATAGCGTGAGAGCTTCATCGTTTGCCACCTTTCTGCTGGTCAAACTCCAGCTTGAAGTTGGCGTACTGCCCATCATCCGCCAACACCACAGTGGCATCGTAGGTCTTGCCGGTTTTCTCGGAGTACAAGCCCCTCACATGAGCGCGGCCATCTTTGAGCAGTGCCGTTACGATGGCTTTGGTAGGTTGCTTGTGCTTCATCTCCCACCACTTGTTGTTTTTCCAAATTGCAAATTTGCAAGATTCTGTCTGACAGAAGAAGCCTTTTTGCATTTCTGCAACCTCTCCGCCACAGCGGGGGCATTTGCCCACCACTTCGTGGGAAGGGCTGAACAAATACTCCGTTCCCTTGATAGCTTGATAGGTTCCCACAAGTTCTTTGAGCATGGCACTAATCCCAGCCATGAAATCCTCCGGGGCCAGCTCGCCACGCTCGATCTCACCCAGCCGGTACTCCCACTCAGCAGTCAGAAGGGGCGATTGCAGCTGCTCCGGCAACACGGTGATAAGGGATACCGCGTCATGGGATGGCATGAGCTGCACGGTTTTCTTGCTCTTTTTGCGCTCCAAAAAGCCGGTGGAAACCAGCTTTTCCAGAATCCCGGCGCGGGTGGCCGGGGTCCCCAGGCCCTTGCGCTCGGCATCCTCCGGCATATCGTCCTTCCCGGCAGTCTCCATTGCGGAGAGTAGCGTATCTTCGGTGAAGTGCTTGGGCGGGGTGGTCTTGCCCTCCTTGACGGTAGCACCAGAAAGGGGCAGCGTCTGACCTTCAGACAGCTCAGGCAGAGCCTTGTCCTCGGGTTCTTTGTCCTGCTCCACATTCTTCAGCCCTGCGCGATAGGCAGCGTCCAGCGCCCGCCAGCCGTAATTTTTCACTGTGCGGCCTTTGGCAGTAAACTCCGCTCCGGCGCACTCGACAACAACGGCGGTTTCCGCAAAGGTATAGGGCTGGGCCACGGCGCACAGCAGGCGCAGAGCCACCAACTCCAGCACCGCCTTTTCGCCCACCGGCAGGCCGGACAGGTCCGCGCCCTGGAGGTTGCGGGTAGGGATCACTGCATGATGGTCGGTCACTTTCTTGTCGTTGACAATCTGGGCGGCATTGCAGGCAATCTCCATGCCATTGGAAAAGGGCATCGCCCCGGCAGTGAGCTGGACCAGCTCCGGTAGACTCGCCGCCATATCCGAAGTCAGATAGCGGCTGTCCGTCCGAGGGTAGGTACAGAGCTTCTTTTCATACAAATTTTGCAGGTAGTCCAGGGTTTGCTGGGCGGTGAACCCCAGCAGCCGGTTGGCGTCCCGTTGGAGGGTGGTCAGGTCATAGAGGGCGGGCGGCTTCTCGGATTTGTTTTTGCGCCCCACTTTTTTCACTGTGGCAGCCGCACCTTGGCAGGCCGTTTTCAGCTGTTGGGCGGCAGCCTTGTCTGCCATGCGCTCCCCGGAAACGGTGAAACCGGGCAGCTCCAGTGTGACCGTGTAGAATGGCACCGGCTTGAAGGTGTCGATCTCGGCTTCTCGCTGGACAATGAGGGCCAGCGTCGGGGACATGACACGTCCGATGTTGAGGGTCCGGTGGTACAGCACGGAAAACAGCCGGGTGGCATTGATACCCACCAGCCAGTCCGCTTTGGCGCGGCAGAGGGCCGCATCCCGCAGGCCGTCATAGTCTGCACCGGGGCGCAGGTTTGCAAAGCCCTCCCGGATGGCGGAATCCTCCATTGAGGAAATCCAGAGCCGCTTCATGGGCTTCTGGCAGCCCGCCAGCTCATAGACGCTGCGGAAGATCAGCTCCCCCTCGCGTCCGGCGTCGCAGGCGTTTACCACTTCGGTCACATCCGGGGCGTTCATCAGCTGCTTCAGCACATCAAACTGTTTCTTCTTGTCCTTGCTCACCACCATCTGCCAGGGTTCCGGCAGAATGGGCAGATCGTCATAGCGCCACTTGGCGTAGTCCGGGTTATAAGCGTCGGCGTCGGCCAGACCAGCCAGATGGCCCACACACCAGCTGACCCGCCAGCCGCCGCCCTCCAGATAGCCGTCCTTGCGGGCGGTGGCCCCAATCACGGCGGCCAGACTTTGGGCAACGGACGGTTTCTCAGCGATCACCAGCTTCATGGTTTTTCATCCTCCTTTCCCGCAGCCATGCGGTCAGCTGCCGGTGGCAGAATCCCACGCAGGGCTGACCGTCACGGTAATTTCCGCAGCCATAACAGGGGTGGCCGGGAGATAAAGTAGGAGGACGGGAAGTTTCCTTCCCGCCCTCCGGCCTGCGTGTCATCATGCGTTCATAGGGGCTGTCGGTGAAGCGGGTCAAACCGTCTTGTCCTCGCTTTCCTCGTCGCCGCCCCCGTCAGCGTCCGGCTCGTCAGATTCCTCGGTCTCCCAGGAGTCCTCGTCCTCCTGATCGGTATCATCCTCGCCGTAGTCATAATCGTCCAAATTGTCGTTGCCCTTGGTCTTGGGTCTGCTTTTTACCAGCTTAAAGTAGGCAAAAGCGCCGCCGCCACCCATCAGAGCCAGCACCGCCAAAAGAATGGCCGGATTCAGTCCTGCGGGTTTCTGCGCCGGTTCTTCCGGTTCCGGGGTTTCTTCCGGGGTCTCCGGTTCCGGCTCCTTACCCGTGCAGGCGCTCATATTGGTGGCACACACCGGGCAGGCCGTATTCACCGCACCGGCCACACATTTCTCCGTACAGGTACAGGTGGCGGGCTGCTCCTGGGTGGTCTGACCGTCCTCCATCAGCGCCATCAGGTCCGCCTCGTCCACCTGGTTTAAGAAGTGGACAGCGGTTTCCTTGTCCTCGTTGGCCCGGTCAATGAGGATGTAGAAGTAGTTGCCTGCCTTGGTGGTGACGGTGATGAGCTGCTTGTTGTCGCCGAAATCATCCACCAGGGCGGCGTTGCCATCCGGGGTCAGGGCCGGACTGTCCTCGGTTTCCTCCACGACCACATTGCTGTCGTTGGTGGCATCCTCCGCCGGAAGTTCTTCCGTTCCCTGGGCAAAGGCAGTCACGGAAAGGCCCATCATCAGCACCAGGGCGGCGCAGAGGGCCGAAAGGGTTTTGAAAATTTTCTTATTCTTCATGGTCGGTATCCTCCTGTTCGTTGTAGTTGGCGGAGGCAGCGGCCATGCCAGGGACCGTACCACCGGAGAGCATGGCGTTCAGCTGCTCCGGGGTCAGCCGCAGGGCGCGCACCATCTGAACGATTTCCAGGTTCTCCGCCTCGGTTTTCTGCGCCTCCAGGGTTTTCAGCTTGTCCTGGTACTCCGCGATCTTCTCGCGGACCTTGGCAATCTCCTGGTCAATGCGCTGGATTTTGTTCTTAGCCATTTCAATCACTCCTTTTCTCATAAATCGGCCTTACCAGTTCATCAGGCCGTAGCCCTTGATGCACTCGTAGGACAGGGAATAACTCTTGATCTTGCAGGCGTCGCCAGAATTGCCCTCCACGGTGTAGACCCGGCTGCCGTCTGTGCCGACCACAAGGCCCACATGGTCGGCGCTGCCATCCAGGTCCCAGTCAAAGAAGATGGCGTCGCCGGGGGCGATATTGGCGTAATCACGCCCGCCCCATTGTCCGTGAGACTGGAACCACGGAATACCCTGGGACTGGCAGGCGGCAAAGCGCGGCTCGGACAGCCCCATCTGGCCGTAGCACCAGGACACGAAGCAGGCGCACCATTCCACACGGGAATTGAAGCCGTACCAGCTCCAGTAGGGCTGACCGCCCACATTGCCCACCTGACTTTTGGCTATGTCCACCACGGCCTGATTGCCGGGGCGGGTGCCGTTGACGAATACCACGCCGGTCAGGTCCTCGGAGTTGCTCGTATCCGGGGAGCCGCCGCCGAAGATCAGCGGCTTGTTGCCCAGCGTCTGCCGGTACACCTGGTACATTTCCAGCTGTTCCGGGGTTAGCAGCTCCGAAGCCACGGAAGATATGGGCTTGCTGGTGAGCTTCACATTCAGAATGTAATACTCATACGGGACTTCCTCGGTGGTCGTCTCGCCGGTCACGGGGTCCGTGGAAGTTTCGGTGCGGTATCGTATCTCCACTTCCTCGGTAAGCGTCAGTTCATACTGTGCGTCGAACACGCGCTCCAGCTCGGCCTGGGCGCTCTGCCGGGTATAGCCTTGCAGCACGGCGGACAGGTAGGCTGCCAGCTCATGGGGGTCATGCCCGATCATATCCAGGTCATAGCGGTACTCGTCATACCCCGGATGGCTGCTTTCGATGTTGTCGATCTCGGCTTGCAGCGCCGTTTCTTTGGCAGCGTAGTCGGCCTCCACCGCCACCAGCTCAGGATCATCCGACGGGTAGGTGGTGCCGGACACCACGGAACCGATACTCTGCGCCATCATGGAGCAGGAGGACATGGTTGTTGAGCAGCATACAGACCAGCAGGAAGATTCGCACCCGCAATCCAAAAAGCCCCTTTTTGTGGCGCATGACAAACGCGCCCGCTTGCTGGGCTTTCTCCTTGACCGCCTTGGCCGCCATGCCGGTGGCCTCCGCAGTCTTGGCGGTGTTCCCGACAGCTTGACCGGCGCGCTTGGCGGCAGCGTATTCCTTTTTGATGGCCTGTTTCTGCTGCCAGCGGGAGATGGGGTTGCTGGCAAGCTGGGGATTTTCCCGCAGGGACTTCTGATACAAGGCGTTCACATTGGCCTTCTCCAGCTTCTGCTCGGCCTGGGCCGCCTTGCGGTAGGGCTTCAACTTGTGGCTGCGGTAGCCTTCCCGTGCAAGCCTAACGCCGGTCTCGGCAGCCTCCTCGGACTTGTGGGCGCTCTCCACGCCCACATTGTCCTGTTCGGTCTCCCGGATTTCCTTGTGGAGCTTCCCCAGAGCGGCATTTGGCGGGGGTATCCCGCACCGCATGGGACAATTTGGAGGGCGGCTTCTTCTTGTCCTCCAGCACCAGCTTGGTGGTCACTTTGCCGGTCTCCGGGTCCACCGTCTTTTGCCGGACCTGCTTTTTGGGGATTTTGGCCTGCGCCTTGTCTGCTTTGGCGGCGGCCTTGTCCGCCTTACGGATGGGCTTCTCCAGAGCCGGGTCAGCCCGTTCCTCGTCCGTAAAGCGCAGGCGCGGTTCCTTATTCAAACCATTCCCCCAACATGAGGGAGGCCGTCATGTAGCGCAGCTCCACATAGACGGCCAGCCCCACAGGGTCACGGGAGGGGTGCTGAAGCAGATGGGCGTAGATCTGCGCCACCACATTGGCCAGCAGCTCGGACTGCCCGCCCTCGAAGATGACGATGGCCGGGACGCCGTTCATGGCGCACCAGATTTCCGTCAGGCGCAGCAGGCCCGCTTCGCCGTCCTCGTTCAGCTCCGCAGCCTGATCCGCCGCCGTGCGGGTCTCGCTGACGGCATCGGCCAGCTCGGTGAGCAGCTGGGTGCGCTCACCCTCCAGGGCATCGTCAAAAAACATCATGGTATTCAGTTCGGTGTTGGGTTTCATGGTCATTCATCCTCCTTTTTCAGTTCCTGGGGTTTGGTGGTCATAATGCGGTACAGCTCGGTGTTCTTGGGGAAATGGTCCACGAAAGGCAGGATCGTGGAGCCATAGAACAGCAGGCCCTCGCCCTCGCTGGAGTGGGTCACATAGGAAAGCTGGTGAGGGGAAATGCCCAGCTGCTTGGCGAGAATCTGCCGGTCCCCGCCCGCCTGGTTGAGCATATACACGAAGTCGGAGTTCTCAAAGATGTTCTCCACCTCGCGGGAAGAAAGCAAGTCTTTGACATTCTGCGTGATGCCGGTGGGGATGCCGCCCCATTTTCTGAACCGCTTCCAAATCTCCACCGTGTAGGCGGCGGTCTGTTCCTCTTTCAGCAGCAGGTGCATCTCGTCGATGTAGTAACGGGTGGATTTGTGGGCAGCACGGTTGATGGTAACGCGGTTCCACACTTGGTCCTGGACCACCAGCATACCGATCTTTTTCAGCTGCTTGCCCAGCTCCTTGATGTCGTAGCAGACGATACGGTTGTTGATGTCCACATTGCTCTGATGGTTAAACACATTGAGGGAGCCGGTCACATAGATTTCCAGCGCCGTGGCGATGTACTGCGCCTCTTTCTCGTCCTGCGCCCGCAGCAGGTTGTAGAGGTCCTCCAGGATGGGCATATTCTCCGGGCGGGGGTCATTGAGATAGTCCTGATACACCAGCCGCACACAGCGGTCAATGATGGTTTTCTGAACCGGCTGCAAGCCCTCTTTGCCGCCTACGATCAGCTCGCACAGAGACAGGATGAAGTCGGACTTGAGAGACAGCGGACTTTCATCGTCCGAGTAGTCCAGGTTCAAATCCATAGGGTTAATGTAATTGCTGCTGGTGGGCGAAATCTTGATGACCTGCCCATGCAGGCGCTCCACCAAGGGCGCGTACTCGGCCTCCGGGTCGCAGATAATGATGTCATCATTGGTGAGCAGGAAACAGTTGGCGATCTCGCGCTTGGCGCTGAAGGACTTGCCGGAACCAGGGGTGCCGAGAATCAGTCCATTGGGGTTTTTCAGCAGCTTGCGGTCCACCATGATGAGGTTGTTGGACAGGGCGTTGATACCGTAGTACAGCGCCTCTTTGCCGTTCTGGAAAAGCTCCTGGGTGGTGAACGGAACAAAGATAGCCGTGGAACTGGTGGTCAGCCCCCGCTGAATCTCGATCTGATTGAGGCCCAAGGGCAGCGCAGACATCAGCCCTTCTTCCTGCTGGAAGTCAAGCCTTGTCAGCTGGCAGTTGTACTTCTGTGCGATGGAACTGGCCTGGAACACATTGTTGCCCAGCTGCCGGGGATTGTCCGCCGTGTTCAGCACCAGGAAGGTCACAAGGAACATTCGCTCGTTTCGGCTCTGCAAATCCTGCAAGAGCTTCTTGGCCTCGGCACCGTAGGTGGCAAGGTCGGAGGGAATGATGTCCATGTCATATCCGGCGCGGACGGCTTTTTTCTGTTCCTCAATTTTGGATTTATCCAGGTCGGTGATTTTCCGCTTGACCGTCTTGATGGCCTTGATCTGATCTACGGACTGGATATGCAGGCTGACGATCAGAGAGCTTTCCATATCCAGAAAATCCGCCAGCATCCGGTCATTCAGCTCCGGGGCGAGGATCTGCAAAAAAGAAACAGCCCCGTATTTTTTACCCATACGGAACTGTTTGCCGGTGCGGAACTCGAAGCCGGACGGCGCGATGAAATCCTTGGTGGACAGACCGGACGGAGCCAGCCAGTCCCATTCAAAGCGGAACGGCACCTGTTCATCCATGTGGAAAATGCCGTGAAGCTGTGCCAGCCGCGCCTTGCCGTCCAGGGTCTCGGCGGCCACGCCCAGGCGTTTGAAGTTGTTGAGAATGTCGGTCTCAATGCGCTCCAGACGGGGCTTGGCGGCCTTGAGGCTGTCGGCGTCGATGCCGAAAGTCAGGTACTTGGTCTTGATAAGACCGTTGTTGCCTCTTGCCAGCTGGTTTTGCAGCATGGTGGTGTACTCCACCCGGATGCTGTCAAAATCATCCCCCTGGAGAGGAATGTTGATGGCGCGGGCAAAGGTCTCCTCAGAGGCTGCCAGGTTCAAAAAGGACAGCTGGAACTGAATGGAGCTGTCGAAGTAGTTGAGGAAATCGCACCAGCCCTCGAAGATCGCTGTCTTGTCCTCGTTCTGCGAGAGCTGATAGTTGATGTCCTGGAATTGGATGGTCTTTGTGTAGCGGCTGCCTGCCACACGGCAGATGCCGTCCGGCCACATCCGTTCATAGGGGATACTGTCCTGAGCCGATTTTTTCTTTTTGTCTGTGCGATTGGCACGGGCAATGGCAGCCTCGATCTGCTTTCTGTCGGCGCGGGACAGCTTTTTCATCTTTTTCTGATTAACCGGCTGCGCGGTCTTTTCGTCTTTTCCGAACAGCCGGTGCAGCCAGCTTTTGATTACCGTGAACAATGTCATACACCTCCTTGTCGAGTTTTTCCTGCCGTTCCAAAACGGCATAGAAGTTGTTGGTCTGATACGGGCGCTCCTTGGGCCGGATGACGGCCACCTTGATGATATTGCCCACGATCTTTTCCAGGGGCTGACCGTGTTTTTCATACATCGCCAGCATGAAGAAGGGCAGCATGACCAGCATCATACACATGGCAGCCACGCTGTTTCCCACAGGCCCCCGGAGCAGGAAGAAAAGCGGTACGCCGATCAGCGCACCGCCGCCGAAGCAGACAAGCTGCCTCTTGGTTAAGTTGAACGCGACCTTGGTTTTGACTTTCGTAAGATCCTTGGGTACGGGTACATAAGCCAAAGGGATTACCTCCTTCCTGGTTAATGTGCATTGAAAACGGATTTTGCGAGGCTGCCGGTCTTAAAGAGCGTAAAGCACAACAGGACCGTATAACCCACACAGCTCCAGATGGCCATGATGACATCCGATTCGGTGGCAATGTTTTGTACCAGCACGGCATAGATTGCCACACAGACGATGATGAGAAATGCCTGGAAGCCTACGGCAAACAGGGAGCGCAGATAGTTCTGCCCGATCTGTCCCACCTCCCGGTGGGAGATCGTTGCCATAGGGATGGGGGCCAAACTGGTGAGCAAATAGATTTCCAACATTCTGCCATACACCAACACAAAAATGACGATCCCCAGCACCCACATGGTAACGCCAATGATAGAGGACTGGAGCCACAGGCCCAAAAGCGGCCCTAAATCCATCCCCTCCAGGGTGGTTTCCAGCTCCGCCATCATATCCGGCGTGATGTCCGTGGAGCCCTGGATCAGGCCGCCCGCCTGGGCGATCACCGTCTGCGACACGTCAAAAACGGCCATCACAATGTTAAAGGTGTTTGAGAGAATGAAGATGGCACAAGCGGTTTTGAATATCCATTTGTAGATATTCGCCACGTCAAACTCGTGCATATTGTTTTTTTCCAAAAGCATCTGAATGAGCTCATAGGTGGCAACAAAGGTCAGCACCAGCCCGGCAATCGGCAAGATCACCGTTTCGGAAAGCTGGCGGATGAGGGAAAATACCCCGGCGTTCCACGCCGCCGGGGTAGTCCCCACCTGTACCGCAATCTCTCCGACTTGGGTATTGACGTAATCAAAGAGCCCCTCCAGGTTCCCCATGATCCCGCCAATCAGCAGCTCTTTGAGCCAGTCCGTGAGCCAGTCGGTGAGAAAATCCATAAGCCGCTACCTTAAAACAGGCCGGACAGCAGAGGGATCAGGGTGGTGCCCAGCAGGATGATGCCGCCGCCCGCCATGAGCTGCTTCATACCCTGGCTTTTGGAGCCGGGATTATCGCTGCCGTACCCCTCCAGGAGATTGACAACGCCCCACACGCCCAGGCCAGCGCCCAGAGCCACAACAAGGGTCTGCAAAGTATCAATAGCGGAAGAAAAGAACTGCATATAGCCTCCATTTCTCCGGGTTTTTCCCCGGCTATGAAAAAAGCCGCCCATTTGGGCGGCAGGTTACGACCTCTGGACACTTTGTCCAGAAGTGCTTTATACATAGGCATCCGGATCGTCCACATCGTCGTAGTTGAGGATGTCCTCGTCCTCGCTTACGGGCCCCGTGTCCGATACGTCTACCTCGTACACCTCACAAGCCTCGTTCAGCCCAGGCCGCCTGCGGCGGTTAATGAGCTTATCAAGGTCAAAGGCGTTTTTTTGTTTGTCAGCCTCCGATGTATATTTGTAGTTCGGGTGCTGCTTCAAATCGTATTTGGGCGAAAAGAACGGGGGCAGGCCCCGCAGCTGCAAAATGCACTTGTCGCCCGGCATGGTAGCCAGCTCGCTGGGGGTCATCAGCTCCCGGCCCAGCCGCTGGGTGTTCTGGTTGTAGCTTTCCGACTGCCCACGGGAGCGGCCCTCGGTCTGCATGGAGATCGTGGCCTTTCCCAGCCAGTTCTCGGAAATTTCCTTGATGGTGGAGCTTTCCCGCCCGCCCAGGAAAATCACGCTGTCCATGTTTCCCAGGATCGTTTCGGCGTTGTCCTTGTATATGGCCTTGCATTGGGCGTACTGCTGGTAGAACAGGCACAGGCTTACCTCACGGGAACGGATCACGGCCACCAGCTTCTCCAGCGAGGGCACCTGTCCCGTGTTGGCTGCCTCGTCCCACAGCACCCGCACATGATGGGGCAGGCGGCCACCGTGAACATTGTCCGCCCGTTCACACAGGAGATTGAACATCTGCGAAAAGGCCAGGGCAACAATGAAGTTATAAGTGGGGGTTGTGTCGGAAATTGTGAAGAAAACCGCCGTTTTCCGATCCCCGATGCGGTCAAGCTCCAGCTCGTCATAGCTCATGATCTCCCGGAGCTGGGGGATGTCAAAGGGGGCCAGCCGGGAGCCGCAGGAAATCAAAATGCTTTTCGCGGTCTTGCCGCTTGCCAGCTTATATTTCTTGTACTGCTTCACGGCAAAACAATCCGGTTTGCGCTTTTCCAGGCCCTTGAACATATAGTCCACCGCGTTCATATAGGACTCGTCATCCTCTTTCACGTCCATGCCGGAAATCATATCCACCAGGGTATTGATGTTCCGATCCTCGGCGGGTGCCTCGAAAATGATATAGGCAATCAGGGCGCAGTACAAAAGCGTTTCCGCCTTCGTCCAAAACGGATCGCCCTCCTTGCCCTCGCCTTTGGTATTGGCAATCAGGGTGTCCACGAATTTGAGAATATCCGCCTCGTTGTGAATGTAGGACAGCGGATTGTAGTGCATGGATTTTGAAAAATCTATGCTGTTGAACACTTTGACCTTATACCCCCGGCGTTGCAGAAAAGCCCCCACCTGGGAGAGCACCCCGCCTTTCGGATCGACGCACACATAAGAGCTGTGCGCCTGGAGCAGCTGGGGCGTGAGCCAGAAACGGGTTTTGCCGGAGCCGGACGAGCCGATGATACAGGCGTTGAGGTTGCGGGCGTTGGCGGGATTTTTGGGCCGGGTGTTCATGGTGAGAAACTCCGTCTTTGTTAAAATGACGTTGTTCTCAAACTTCGGATCAACAAAGGGCTTGATGTCTTTTTCGGTGCCCCAGCGGGCCGACCCGTATTCCTCATCCCGCCGAAATTTCTTTGCGTTCTTGCTTTTGAAGTAGATCAGCAGGCGAAAGCCCACCGCGCCCACAATGCCTATGAGCCAGTCAAAGGGAGCAAGCCCCGGTGCAAAGTCGGCAAAGGCCGGGCCGATGCTCTGCCCCAGCCCCATGAGCTTGTGGGCAAAGTCTGCTCCAGGAGCCAGGCGGTAGGCCGTCCCCAGCTTTAGGCAGGCCCACAGAATAAACAGGTACGGGATATTGGGTATCACATACTTTTTGACGCTATCTGTCCTCATGCACCGCCTCCCTTGCACGTTCTTTCTTGTGGGACGGCTGGCGGGCCAGTTCAGCGGTGGCCCGTTTGAGCTGTTCCCGGATCGGGACGCGCCGGGACTTGGAACGCTTCATCACACGCCGGGAATATTCCGAAAAACAAGCGGTGATGGCATCGGCCTGCCCACTTTTGAAAAACAGCAGGTACTTGTCCGGCCCGGTCTTATAAAAGGCATAGTCTACATTCCATTTTCGGGCCACCCGGTCAAAGTCCTTTGGGGACTCCACCTCGATGCTGTTCGTGGCGGCCCCGTGGCCCATGAGCTGGCGCACCGTCTGTTTGCCGTGGGGTGTCTGGCGGGCCCGGTGAGCTTTCTTGATTTTCCGGCCTACCGCCAGACACGCCTGGGCCAGCACCCGGCCCGTGAGCTTTGTCGCCTTAATGGAAACTGCTATGGTACGTCTGGAAACGTCCTCATCAATCAGCCGTATTCCTCCTTTCCATGAAAAAAGCACCTCTGGACAAAGTGTCCAGAAGTGCCGCTATCGCTCCTCATGCTCCTTTTTGGCAATCTTCCGATAGCCCTCCAGGGAGGAGCCGTCAATAATTTCTTTGTAGGCCGCCATCTGCTCCCGCACCGAGAGCTGCGGGAACGCGAAAACCTTATGCTCGGCGGGAATGTCCTCGATCCCGTGGTAGTGCTCGATGAATTTGCCGCCGTTGTTCAGCACATAGCCGCCGGGGGCAAAGTGGCCGTCCTCGTTGATCCGCACGTCCCGCCCGTATGCTTCATAATCGAAGTAAGGGAGCAGGTGATCGGGAATGTCAATGGCCTCCATATCCTCCACATAAATGCGGCCCAGGGTTTCATCGTCCTCCACACCGGGATAAAACTCGTAGCAATCCAGGTTTTGCGCCAGATTGATGAGATCGGCCACGCTGGAAGTATGTTCGCCGCTGTCAATGACCGCTTCAAACTTCTCCAAGTCGCTTTGCTCCAGCTCGGAGAGTAGGCAGGCCAGATGATTGAGCTCGTCCAGGTTTTCATATTCCGTGAGATAGTCATAGAGCCCCAGCACATCACCGTCAAAGCTGGTGATGAAAAATTCCTCATACCGCACCCCGTCCACGCCGATGCGTTTCAGAAGTCCCTGCACCTCCTCCGTGGTAGTAGGGAATTTCAAGGTTTCACCGACCAGCTCGCCCTCGTTGTATTTTCCCAGGTTGGTGATGTAGGCTTCAAACAGGGACGCCATATCAGCGGCGGCCCTGGCCTTTGACGGTCAGGATGCCCTCAAGGGTGGTAGCGGTGATCCCCAGCCGCTGGGCCACGGCAATATCATTTTTCATGGACTCGGTGATGGTATGGCCGCACACCACCAGCACACGGGAACGCCGGAGCAGGTCACGGCCCATGTCGATGCCGTTCTTGTGCTCCTCCGGCACCGCGTCATTGAGGAACAGCGGCAGATAGAGCATGGGGCAGATGGGGGAATAGCCCGCATCGTAGACCACACGGCAGAAATGCGCCGCCTGTTCCATGTCCACCGCAGGATCGCCGCGCCATGCGGCGGTAATATAAGCAAGGGATCGTTTCATCTTCAACACCTCCGATATTTATAATAGGTAGTTCGACCCTATCCCCCGCCTTTCCCTATCCAGGGAAAGGGGGCGGCTCTGGAGGATATATACCCCCGCCGCGCCGCTGGAAGTAGCACAGCCGGGGCAGACCGTCAAGGGCAAGCCGCCGCGAGCGGCGGTGCGTTGCACCCTTGACGGCCCACTCCCGGCTGTGCAGGAATATAGGCGGCGACGGGGGATATATCACCACAGAGCCCATCCCAAGTGCGGGGCGCTTACCTCTGGACAAAGTGTCCAGAAGCGGGGCCGGGTTACTTCTCCAAGTCCTTTTTCTTGTCCGGCTTCGCCAGTTCGGGCGGCTGTTTCTCTTTCCACTCGTCCAGCAAAGTCATGATCTGCTCCTTCATTTTGGCAGGAGTGACCTCCTTGCCGAAATACTTAGACAGTTCAGCAGTCGAAATAATCACACCGCGATCCTCCTTTTTTTCTTCGCTCAAAATACCGTCAATCACATCGCCGTTGAGCTTGCCCTCCTTGTCCAGCTCGTGGAGCCGCTTCGCCTGGGCCACCGAGGGGGAGACTGCTCCCCGTCAATGGAAACGGCAATCAGCCGCTGGTTTTTCCGGCCTGATATACGAGATCTCCACCGCAGGCATAAAGCCCATCTGCTTTGCGTCCACCTTGTCCAGAAGCTCCGGCACCAAGGAGTTGAGCCGGATATACCGCATGACCTTTTTATAGTTCATGTCGTGATCCTTGCCAACGATCTCCACCGAGAGCTTACCAAGGGCCTCGGCCTCTTTCTCCGTTTTCGGGCGGGCCCCCTGGCGCTTGATGGCCTCCACCTCCAAATCCAGGAGCTTTGCCAGCTCGCTGGGGAGCGGATCGCCGCGCTGTTTGTTGCTGTTCCGCATTTCCCGGACAGCTTCAAGGTCAGTCATCTCCCGGACGATACAGGGCATTTCCTCCAGCCCGGCCCGCGCACCACCATGATGGCGGCGGTGGCCCGCGATAATCTCATAGCCCTTGCCGTCTTTTTCCGGGCGGACGGTGGCGGGGGTCATAATGCCGTGTTCCTTGATTGTCCCCACCAGATCGTCCATCGCCTTATCGTCCTGCACCTTGTAGGGGTGTTCCCGGAACGTATGGAACGGGTGAAGCTCCGCCATTTTCAGATAGACGATTTTTCCCTCTTCCACCGGGCGGGGCGGCACGTCAGGCGTGGGCGGCAGATTGATCTCCGGCGGGACTGCCGCCTCCTTGACGGGAGCGGCCTTGTCCGGCTTTACCGCCTTAGCGGGTTTAGACACAGGCGCACCGCCGGAGCCCGTTTCCTTGCCCTTGTCAGCTTTCTTACCTCTGGGCACTTTGTCCCGAACAGCGGGCGGGGCCTCCTCACGGGCCGCCTTGTCAACCTTAGACGGGCGGCCTGTGCGGGGCTCCGCCGCTTTCTCCTTTTTCCCCGCAGACACCGCAGCCTGCTCTTTCGGGGGACGGCCCCGGCGCTTTTTCGGCTGATCCGCCTCCGGCGCTTTCTTTTCAGGGGCGGTAGTAGAAGCCTCCTTGCCGCCCTTATCAGCGGCCTGGATGTCCGAGAGGTTGATCACCTTGCCGGACGGGGCGGGTGTATCTTCGCCCATGCCGGGAAGAACAGTCCGCTGTGTGTGCTTGTCGGCAGACGGTGGATCGGGCTCCACATGATCGGGAGCCGCTTTATCTTCACCAGAAACAGCAGGAGCATTATTTTCCTCCAGCGGTGGCAGATTACCCTGGCCGGGCGGGGATAGGGTTTCCGGGGGCTTATTCTCCTCCGGGCCCATGTTCACTTTTTCATCGGCCATTTGCTAACCTCCTTTTTGATGGAATGAAAAAGGGCCAGACCTCCCGGCCTGGCCAGCAAAAATAACTCCCCCTTTCATTTTCAATTTGAAATCAGCACCACTCCTTTCCAAAACCAGGCCATAAAAAAGCGTCGCTTTTCACAAAGAAACAGCGACGTTTTAGTGTAGGTTGGCTCGGTTTTTGTTGTGATTTATGATTATGCCTTTGTAAAGAAACCTAAACCAGATGCAGAACAAACCATCAGTTCACAATATAGGACACATCAAAGTGGATGCTGCTGGTAGACAGATTGCCAATAAAGATAGAGAAGTTGGAGTCGCCGGTAATTTCGAAGGATGCGGAACCGGAGCCATTGGAAACGGTTTTTACGAGTCCATAGCCAGTATTGTTATCGATCAGACCAATCTGAACATTGGCAGAAGTAGGAGTCCAGTTTGCATTTACGGTCACTTTTTGGCCCTTGGTCAGATCCTGAGAGTCAAAAGCATATCCCTTTCCGCCAGAAAGGTTGCCGGAAGCATAAGGTACCGCTTCGCCGGCCTTAGCCGACACAGTTCCCTGATAGAACATCATGTTGTCCGCAGCGTCAGTGGAGAGGTT
>ENA-OQIL01000337-OQIL01000337.1-human-gut-metagenome-genome-assembly--contig:-NODE-337-length-18260-cov-19.877240_pt1 | contig 18260 bp, 14 predicted proteins | sample MGYA00242583_ERZ504748 | MGnify/ENA primary metagenome ERZ504748 (study PRJEB26092, sample SAMD00036191) | human gut metagenome | host: Homo sapiens | study: EMG produced TPA metagenomics assembly of...
GCGCTCCGGGGGTTAAGGCGGCGCCGCCGGCGCAGCGCAATATCGTTATTCTTGGCTTGCACGATGCTGGTTTTACGGTGCGCCAGATTGAGCGGTATACGGGGATAAGCAAAAGTACCGCTTCTCGTATTGTGCGCGCCCGTGCTCGAACGGCGGTGCGGACTGATGACAGCCTGGGATAGGGCTGTCTGCCCACTGGGACCATCATTCTAAATGCTTGGACGTTAACTACACTTCTAAATATGCATAGAATTATTGCCGTCTTGCATAAAACAATAGCTCAGTCCGGTTTTGCCCGTGCCTACCCCCGTCCACGCCGTGCAAAAAGCGGAGTTTTCAGCATCGTAGTGCTGTCGGAACTGCTATAACCTTGCAACTTGCGGGCCCCGAGACAATTATTTGTCTGCCAATACGCCCCGAAGCACGCGTTTGCGTCCCCGTAGACCGTAATGCCTGTTCCAAAACGCAATATATACGCGCCCGAAGGCGCTAATTTATGCTCGTGATTTGTATGCACATAGCTTGGCGTGCTGAAAACTCGCAAAAATGCACGCCGCACCCTATGGGACCCGTCTGCGGCAGGCAGGAGACGAGCCGGAGCCTAGTAGGACGGTGCCTGGCGCTTTGCTCGGCGTGCCCCGTGGCCCTGTGGCAAGCCTTTGGTACTGTGAAAAACGCTTGTGCTTGCGGTTGGCCGTGCGATAAATGACAGATTGGGCGCCGGAAGCGTGGCTGCGCGTGCGCTCGTTATGAAAAAGCCGAGCCGCCCGATACGGGCGGCTCGGCAATCAAAAACCTTGGATTCGGGGCATCCGTTACTGGTTAGCCTGACCCTCGAGCATGCCGTCGAGAGTTCGCCATGCGAGCTCAGCGCATTTGACGCGGGCGGGCATGTGTGAGATGTCCTGGAGCTGAGCGGCCTCGTCTAGGTCTTCCAAGCCTTCCTCGGAGAGCTCCTCGCCACGGATCATGGCGAGGAAAAGCCCTGCCAGACGACGAGCCTCCTCGACCGTTTCGCCCGTGATGAGGTCGGCCATGATGTCGGCGCTGGCCTGGCTGATGGCGCAGCCGTGCCCGGTAAACGAGGCCTCCTCGATCACATCGTTCTCGACACGCAGCTGCAGGGTGAGTTCATCGCCGCAGCTGGGGTTGATGCCGTCGTGCTCGTGCGTGGGCGCATCCATCTCGTACTTATAGTCGGGGTGGGAGTTGTGCTCCATAAACGTGGTGGAGGTGTACAGATTACCCATTGAACGTGCTCCAAACGTGATACAGGCCGGCGATGAACTTATCGATATCGGCCTTGTCGTTGTAGAAGGCCACGCTGGCGCGGCAGCAGGCAAGGTTCTCGACGCCCAGCCAGGTGAGCAGCGGCTGCGCGCAGTGGTGACCGGCACGGATGCAGACGCCGTCCATGTCCATGATGCTCGCGACGTCGTGCGGGTGGATGCCCTTGACGTTAAAGCTCACGACTCCGTGGTGGTTGTCCCAATAGATCGAGCCGATGATCTGGACAAAGTCGAGCTGCATGAGCTCGCCCATCAGGTAGTGGACGAGTGCCTGCTCTCGTGCCTGGATGTTTTCGTAGCCCACCGTATTGACCAGGTAATCAAGCGCCGCGCCCGTGGCGAAGATGCCGGCGGCGTCCTGCGTGCCGGCCTCGAACTTCTCGGGGACGGGCGCCCAGACGGCGTCCTGCTCGGTGACCGAATCGATCATCTCGCCACCGGTAAGCATGGGCGGCATGGCGTTGAGCAGATCCATCTTGCCCCACAGCACGCCGATGCCCATGGGGCCCATGGCCTTGTGCGCGCTAAAGGCAAAGAAGTCGGCTCCCAGATCGGCCATATCGACCGGCATGTGCGGCAGCGACTGCGCGCCGTCGACGACCAGATAGCCGCCGTACTTGTGCACGAGCTTGCCGAGATTCTTGACCGGGTTCTCGACGCCCAGCACGTTAGAGATCTGACCCACGGCCAGAATCTTGGTCTTGGGGCCAACCTTGGCAAGCACTTCCTCGGTCGTGAGCTGACCGGTCTTGGTGGGGTAGAGGTAGACGAGCTTGGCGCCGGTCTCGCGGCAGACCTGCTGCCACGGAATCAGGTTGGAGTGGTGCTCCATGATGGTGATGACGACCTCGTCGCCGGGCTCCAGCACCGTGGGCGCAAAGCTCTTGGCGACCAGGTTGAGCGACTCGCTCGTGTTGCGGGTGAAGACGATCTCGTTGGCCTGGGAGGCGCCGATGAGATCGGCGATCTGCTGACGCACCTTCGCGATGGCCTCGGTGGCCTCGACGGACAGCGAGTACAGGCCGCGCAGGGGGTTGGCGTTCATGCGCTGGTAGAAATCGCGCTCGGCGTCGAGCACACAGGCGGGGCGCTGCGCGGTGGCGGCGCTATCGAGGAAGGCGATCTCGGGGTGCTGTTGGAACAGCGGGAACTGCGCCTTGTAGGGGTTGGTCTCGATGTCGACGGTAGGCCAGCCGCGCGAGGACTCATCGCTGGCGTCGAATTCCATGGGCTCGGGGGCAGTACAGGTATCGCATTTAACGTGCTCGGTGTCGATCATGCGAGCTCCTCCTCAAAGTTATCGATCAGGTTGTTGCCCAAGCGGACGACGGCGGCGCGGATGCGCTCGTCGGCGGCGGAAAGTGCGGCGTCCTCCAGCTTGGCACGGATGAACAGGTCCTCGGCGGCATTTTGGTCAAGGCCGCGGCAGGCGAGGTAGAACAGCTGCTCGTCGCGGACGTGGCCGATGGTGGCGCCGTGGTTGCCGGCGACGTCGTCCTCGTCGCAGAGGATGACGGGAACGGTCTTGTTGTCGACGCCCTTGTTGGCCAAGAGCACCGTCTCGCGCTCGGTGCCGACGGCACCCTTGCAGCCGTGCACGAGGTCGATGGTGCCGCGGTAGACCTTCTTGGACGTGCCGGTCAGCACGCCGTTGGCATCGATTTCGCACTCGGTCTTGCGGCCGCGGTGACGAAGCTCGTAGTTAAAGTCGCGTACCTGCTGGCGGGCGCCCAGGTAATCGGTATCGATCGTAACCTTGGCGGTGTCGCCCAGCAGGTCGCCGGCAAGGCCGGTGGCGCTGGCGCCAGCACCCAGTACGGTGTGCTGCACGTTGACGCGTGCGCCCTCGTCCAGGAACAGGCCGGTGTCGTCGAGCGCGATCCAGCTGTCGTCGAGCGTCTGCGTGCAGGTCACGTTGACGGTGGCGTACTCGTGAGCACACACGCGCAGCACGGAGCCCACGACGCCCTCGCCGGTAACGGGGGAGTCCAGGGCGATCTGCAGGTCGAGCGTTGCTTGCGGACGGGCGACGATATCGATGGCGGCGATGGCAGCCGCAGCGTCGACGCCGCTCACGCGCACGGTGACCGTGGCGCGGCCGTAGGCGGGCACGTCGATGACGATGCGCTTGGTGGCGTGGTCGGCCAGATAGGTGTAGGCGGCCTCGCCCATGCCGGTCTCGAAGGCTTCAGCGGGGGAGAGCTCCTCCTCGAGCTTGATAGCGCCGGCCTGGTAGACGGAAGTGGCAGGCACGTCGAGCTCGGTCTCGGGCGTGATGCGGGCGCGGTCGGCGGCGTCGCCGGGGGCAGAGGCGCGGCGCTCGGGGAAGCGCTCGGCCATGGCCTCCATGGCGGCGTCGAAGGCGTCGGCCGCGCCATGGATCTGCTCGTCCAGGCCCTCGACCTCAATGGCCTCGGCGGGAGCGGCAGCAAGTTCGTCCGAAAGCTCGAGCTTGGTTTGGTTCATCTTGAGCCAGCCCCAAGTGGCGGCCGGCATCGCGTTGACGCCCCCGATCTCCTGCAGCACGCCGTCTCGGGGCTCCGACCCTCCTCGCGTACCTTTAGTACGCGTCGTCGGGCTCGTCGCTCCCGATACGTCGCACTGCAGAAGCTCGGATGACGTAAATGCGTTCGGCGTGTTGGCGGTCTGTTTCATTATCCGATCGCTCCTTCCATCTCGAGCTTGATCAGGTTGTTCATCTCGACGGCGTACTCCAGCGGCAGCTCTTTGGAGACCGGGTTGGCAAAGCCGTTGACGATCATGGTGCGGGCCTCTTCCTCCGAGATGCCGCGACTCATCAGGTAGAACACCTTGTCGTCGCCGATGCGGCCGATGGTGGCCTCGTGGCCGATGTCGACGTTCTTGGCGCGGATGTCCATGGCGGGGATGGTGTCGGAGCGGCTCTGGTCGTCGAGCATGAGCGACTGGCAGCTCACGGTTGCCTTGGAACCCTCGGCCTTAGGCGTGGCCACGATAGAGCTGCGGAAGGTCTGGATGCCGCCGCTCTTGGAGATGCCCTTGGTCTCGACGGTCGCCGAGGTATCGGGCGCGTTGAGCACGACTTTGCAGCCGGTATCGAGGTTCTGGCCGGCGCCGGCAAAGGTGATGCCGGTAAAGCTCGAGCGGGCGCGGCGGCCGTTGAGCACGCTCATGGGGTAGAGGTAGCCCACGTGGCTGCCGAAGGAGCCGCTGATCCACTCGATGTCGCCGTCCTCATCCACGCGTGCACGCTTGGTGTTGAGGTTGTACATGTTCTTGGACCAGTTCTCGATGGTCGAGTAGCGCAGGTGCGCGCGCTTGCCCACAAAGAGCTCGACAGCGCCGGCGTGGAGGTTTGCCACGTTGTACTTGGGTGCGGAGCAGCCCTCGATAAAGTGCAGGTCGGCGTCGTCCTCGACGATGATGAGCGTGTGCTCAAACTGGCCGGCGCCCTTGGCGTTGAGGCGGAAGTAACTCTGCAGCGGAAAATCGAGCTTGGTGCCCTTGGGCACGTAGACAAACGAGCCGCCCGACCATACGGCGCCATGCAGGGCCGCAAACTTGTGGTCGGTGGGCGGGATGAGCGTCATAAACTTCTCGTGGATGAGCGGCTCCCACTGCGGGTCGTGCAGGGCCTCCTCGATGCCGGAGTAGACGATGCCCATCTTGGACGCGGTGTCCTGCATGTTGTGGTAGACGAGCTCGGAGTCGTACTGCGCACCGACGCCCGCCAGGTAGCTGCGCTCGGCCTCGGGGATGCCCAGGCGCTCAAAGGTGTTCTTGATGTCGTCGGGCACCGACTCCCAGTCGTGCTTTTGGTCGGTGTTGGGCTTGACGTAGGTGACGATGTTGTCCATGTCCAGGCCCTCGATGGAGGGGCCCCACGTCGGGTCGGGAAAACGGTTGAAGATCTCGAGGGACTTGAGGCGCAGGTCGAGCATCCACTGCGGCTCGTCCTTTTTGGCGCTGATCTCGCGCACGATGTCGGGCGTGATGCCGGCGTCGAGGCGCTCGAATCCCTCCTCGCCATAGGTGAAGTCATAGAGGCTGCGGTCGATGTCCGCGACCTCGGTGCGGTTCTTGGTCATTGCGTCGCCCCTTTACGCCTGCTGCTCGGCAGCGACGGCCTCGGCCTGGGCGCGCTGCTCGGCGGCCTCGCGCTCGAAGGTCTCAAAGCCGTTCTTGTCGATCCAGGGGATCAGCGAGGCGTCGTCCTCGCGCACGATGTGGCCCTTGACCATAACGTGGACGCGGTCGACATCCAGGTGCTCCAGGATGCGCGTGTTGTGCGTGATGATGAGCATGGAACCGTTGCAGCTCTTACGGTAGGCGTCCATGCCGTGGCTGACGGTGGACAGGGCGTCGACGTCCAGGCCGGAGTCGGTCTCGTCCAGGATGGCGAGTTTGGGCTGCAGCAGCAGAAGCTGGAGCATCTCGACCTTCTTTTTCTCGCCGCCCGAGAAACCCACGCCCAGCTCGCGGTTGAGGTAAGCGGTATCCATGTTGAGCTCGGCCGCGAGCTCCTTGACGCGACGGCGGAATTCCTTGCCCTTCATCTCCAGGCCGGGGCGGCCGGCGATGCTGGCGCGCAAAAAGCTCGACAGCGGCACGCCCGGGATCTCGACCGGAGCCTGGAAGCTCAAGAACAGGCCGGCGCGCGAACGCTTGTCGGTGGTGAGCTGGGTGATGTCCTGGCCGTCAAAGACGATGCGCCCGTTCTGCACGGTGTAGACGGGGTCGCCCATGACCAGGTGGCCGAGGGTGGACTTGCCGGCGCCGTTGGGCCCCATCAGCACATGGGTCTCGCCGGCGGCGACGTTGAGGTTGACGTTGTGGAGGATGGTCTTCTCGTCCACGGAGGCGGTCAGACCTTCGATGGAAAGCAGCGGATTTGCGCTCATGCTGTCCCTCTCTGTTTATGGTGTACTCATAGGTGTACTAAACCCTAGGAATCTTCTCGGAATAAAGTTACTATGGGTTCGGCGTTAGTCAAGGGAAAACCCGACTAATCCACTCGACTTTTCAGATGTGGGACATAATAGTCGGGATCGTCTGCCCCACACGCTTGCCATCGGGGGCAAACTCTGCTGATGATTTTGTCTCAAGCGCACCGGGAGGGTAGGTATGCTCATTTCTTCTAAGGGCCGCTATGCCCTCCGTTTGATGATTTATATCGCGGCGCTTGGTGACGCCGAGGGCAAAATCGCCCTGCGCGAGATTGCCGACCGTGAGCATATTTCGCAAAAGTATTTGGAGCAGCTGGTCCGTCCGCTTATGAAGGCGGGCCTGCTCAAGAGTGTGCGCGGCAAGGGCGGCGGCTACATGATGGCCGTGGACCCGGCCGAGGTGCGAGCCGGCGATATACTGCGTGCTGTCGAGGGCAGCACGGCGCCCGTCGCATGCGATGGCATCGATAACAACTGCACTCGCAGCGATCTGTGCTCTACTGTGAAGTTCTGGCGCGGTCTGGACGACGTGATTGAAAAGTACGTCGACGGCGTGACGTTGGCCGACTTGGCGGCCGTGCCCGAGATTAACTTCGATATCAAGCTGTAACTCGAGCGCAATTCCTCAAGATTTCGCGGAGGGCGTTACCGTTTGTCGAGTTGTTGTTGTACGACATCGGTCTTGCTGCGATACTTAAATCTATCTTTGCAAACTGCACTTTAACTACACCAATGCAAGGAGGATCTTATGCAGCCCAAGCATTCTGCGATTGTTGCCGGATTGACGCTGGCTCTTTCGTTTGGCGCCGTTGCCGCGCCCGCGCCCGCTGCTGCGGATGAGCCCACGCCGGGCGTTGCCTCGGATGCCACCGATATCGATAAGGGTCTTTATACCCAGCAGTCTTTCTCGGGCGTGCTGAGGTCGGTCCAAGGCGTCTCGTTTGTCAATGTGACCAGCGAGATGAAGTACTTTACCAAGTATGAGAGCCACGGCAACTATAACCAGGGCTTTTCGTACGGCGATGGTTACAACGCGCTCGGTTACTACCAGTTTGACCGACGCTGGTCGCTCGTCCCGTTTATGAAGCAGGTCTATAACTACAATCCTGCCAAGTACGGCATGCTTAAGTCTGCAATTGACCGCGGAGGCGATATCTCCAACGCAAGCAACCCCATGCATTCGAACGGTCAGCTGACGGATCTGGGCCGCATTGCACAGGAGGCCTTCCAGGGCGCCTATAACGCCGATCCGGCTGAGTTCTCGGCGCTGCAAGATTCATATGCATACAACTCCTATTACGCGGTGACCGAGGCCTGGCTCAAGAGCGCGCTTGGTATTGATATCTCTGGCCGCGCCGATTGCGTCAAGGGTATGGTGTGGAGCATCACCAACATGTGCGGCACCTATGGCTGCCAGGACTTTTTCCGCTGGGCAAATCTTACAAACGATATGACCGACCGTGAATTTGTGACGGCGCTTTCCAGCTGCGTGGTCAATAACGTTGCCCGTAAGTACTCGAGCCAGCCGCAATATCACGAGGGCTGGAAGAACCGTTACAAGAACGAGCTTAAGGATTGCCTGGTCTATATTACCGAGGACGAGGCCGCGGCGACGCCGCCGGTCGAGCCTGAGCCTGAGCCCGAGCCGAGCCCGAGCCCGTGACTCCGGCGCCCAGCCAGGCGCCCGCCGCTCCCATTGCTCCCTCTGGGCCTAGTGCCGATACCAATGGTGCTGACGAGGATACCGTCGATGCTCCTTCATACGATGCCGGAGCAAGCGATGGAAATGGCGATGTCGCTTCGGCCGGCAGCGCGGGGTCTGCCTCGCCTTCGAATTCCGCAGATGCTGCGGCAGGGTCTGGTTCTTCCGCCGGTGGATCGACTGCCAGCTCGAGCGACTCGTCGACGAATGGCAAACCCTCTGCGAGCAAACAACTTGGCTCCATGTTTGGCTCCTCGCTGATGGTTGACATCAACAGCAGCTCGTCTTCCAAGAAGGATGGCTCCGACCAGGGCGCTACGGAAAAGACCGAAGAAGCTAAGGGCGATTCGAAGGACGAGGGTTCTAAGGGGTCTGATTCCGACAAGGGCACGGAAGTCGACGGTGCGGAATCGAAGGATCCCCGCCTTGATAAGGATGGCAAGCACACGGACGACAATGGGTCCAAGGGCCTGGTTGATGATGCCGCCGACCAGAACCAGGGGAAGACCAAGGTTGTGACTGCCTCAGCCACGACGACTGAGTCCTCTAAGGGCAGCATGCCCAAGACGGGTGACTTGATTTTGATGGCGAGCCTTGCCAGCGCGAGCTTGGCCACATTGGGCGCTACGTCTATTGTGAGCGGTAAGCATAAACTTGATCAGCAAAACAAAGACGCTGCGGAGAAAGACGCCCAAAAGTAGGCTCTCAGCGAGTGTTTTGCCTTAGGGATTGAAATAGGGGCCCGATGCGATAGCAACGGACCCCTATTTGTTGCGAATCGTTTTGTTATGCCCCCCTTTATGGAGCCACATCTGCCGTTACCCGAATCATTTGTTGAACTACAAAATTGTTATCAAGATGGTCGCTAAAATGGCATCGTTATTCTAAAAGGGGAGATAAAACGGTGTCTGAACAGGCAATGTATGATATTGATAACACCTTTGACGTAAAGTTGCTCAATCCCGGCGGAAATGCTGTTCTGCCGATTGATATTCATGATTTTGCCGATGCCGCCGATCATTGTGTTTTAGTTGATAAGACCATGTTTATTGCCGATATCTTAGATTGCGAATCGACTGTGGCGCTCTGTTGTCGGCCTCATGGTTTTGGCAAGAGTATGAACCTCTCCATGCTCAAATGTTATCTGGAGCGTCCTGTGCCCGGCTCGTCGAGCGTGAATCTGTTCATCGGTAGCCAAATATGGGACGCAGAAGATGGCATCTATCGTGATGAGTATGCACGCTATCCGGTCATTGCTTTGGATTTTTCTACTTCCTCCTATCGAGGCGCCGATGTCGAGGCCGCCATGCGCGATGTCGTCGCTCGTGAGTGCGCTCGTCTGTTGCCGCTGCTGGACGTTCCCGATTTAGCGCGCGGCGACGTGCGCCATATCGAGCGCGTAGCGCGTGGTGTTGCCGCTCCTGATGAAATCGATTCGGCTCTTGGCGTGTTAATCGAGCTCCTCCGTATGGCATGTGATGAACAGGTTGTGCTGCTGGTTGATGGGTATGACGCGGCGTTTACGAATCATATGCAGGCGAAGGGCGCCTATGGCTCGTGCTTTGTCGAGTTGCTTGACCGCTTGCTCTTTGACGTCATTGTCTCCTCGATCGATTCTTTGCGGCTGGTTTGCTTGATGGGGGAGCGACCCGGCCCCGCACGGGCGGCACTTGCGCATCGCAACTGCCCGTATTGTTTGGCTTCGCCCTTGTCGAGCTGGTGCGATCGCCGCTTTGGTTTTTCGGATGCCGAAAACAGGGCGCTGCTAGATTGCGCTGGTCAGAGCGACAGACTGGCTTGCGCGCGTGAATGGTTCGAAGGCTACCGGTTTGGCGGGTTCTATTGTTCGAACCCGGCTCGTGTGGTTGAGTTCTTGGCTCGGGGCTGCCTGCCGCCAACGCGCTTTGACGTATGTTGCTATGCCGATTGTCTGAACGAGACTGTGGGCGCCTGGGATTTAAGATGGCTTGCGGCAATGTTTGATTTGCTTAATCCGTATGGCTGTGTTGAGGCGCCGCTGTGCTTGGACGCCGTGAAGCCTGATGCCGGGACAGCGGAAGGTATTTGGACCGATTTGTATCTGAGTGGACTCCTGACGACAGATGCGACCGATCACCAGACGGACGGCAGTCTGCCCCGCGCCCTGCGCCTTCCCAATAACGAGCTCCGGTATGCGCTGCGTCTTGTGATTATCGAATGGTTCGAGTGCGCTGCCGAGAGTGCCGAGACTATCGATGATTTCCAAGAGGCTCTTTGCCGCGGAGACGAGCGTGCAGTTAGGCGAGCTTTGGACGTAATTATTGATGACTTGGGCGTCGATGGAGACGAGTCGGATTTGCTGCTGGCTTTTCGTTTGGCACTGCAGGGTCTTTGTTTTGGGTTGCCTGGGTATGCCGACCCCGTTACAAAACGAGCGCATGGTTCGGAGCTTGGGGGTTTCCAGGTGTTTCCGACCGTCAATACCTTTGATGCGGCGGATACGCTTGGCATATTGGATAGCCGCCCGCTGATCTCGGTCAGCATGCTGTACGACCCCGATGTTGATGCGTTGGGCCTAGAGCTTCTGTCGGTACAGGCATTGCTCGATATCGAGCGGAGCGGTCTCGACGACATTCGCGTGCCACGTCCTGCCGTGGGCCGCATGCGCTGGGGGTTTGGCTTTGATGGGCAACGAGTTGCCGTTGCGTGTCAGAAGTTATAGGAGGGCCGGCTTTACTCGGTTTCCTTCATGGGCGGCATGGGCTTCCAGTTGGGGTCGCGTACGATCTTGCGGGCATCCTTCATGCCACGGCGCAGCGCCGGAATGCCGGTCTTAAAGCACTTGTCGACGGCGGCAAGGCGGATAAACTCCTTGCAGAAGGTCGCCACATTGCCCAAGCGGAACAAAATGGGGTGGTAATCACCGTAGATCTGCATGTAGCGGGCCAAGTAGCCGCGGTTACGCATGATGTAGTAACGATTGGTGTCACTGGTGGAATTGAGCTGACGCTTACCGGCGATATCCCAGTTGGAGACGGCGCGGGCGCGCTTGAGCACCACATCGGCGACTACGACGGCAGGGAAGTGTTGGCTGGCGACATAGCCATAGCAGGCGTCATCGCCGTAGATAAAGAAACGAGCGTCGGGCAGGCCGATCTTGTCGACAACACGACGCGAGAACAGGCCACCCTCAAAGCACAGCTGGTTCATGGCGCGGTAGCCCTCGGGGCCCAGGTCCCACTTAGCGATGGGGTTGGGGATACCAAGCGAAAGGATGAGCTGGTACTGCCAAAAGAAGGCACCGCCGTCAAAGTCCAGGCGCGAACCCTGGATGACGTCGTAGCGGTCGGTCCACTTGGCCAGGCGCTCGATGCCCTCCGGGATGACGAGCACGTCGTCGTCCATGACCCAAAACCACTGGGCGCCCAGATCGTAGGCGCACTTGGTTCCGGCGGAGAAGCCGCCCGCACCGCCACCGTTTTTGAGCTGCGGGGCGTAGATGACGCGGTCGGTGCCGCCCTGCGCGTCGGGCTGATCGGCGTCGATGCCCCACAGGTTGGCGAGGCGCTCGTTGAATGCGACGCACATGGCCTCGGTCTCGCGCGAATTCTCGTTATCGACGATCACAATGCGCCAAGGCACGGCCGTGAGCTCGGTCATGGAGTCGAACAAGTTGGCCAGAAGCTCCTGGCGCTTATAGGTGACGACGACGATGGCGAGCTTGTCGATGGGAGCGGGAAGGGTAGAAGTCATGGGGAATATATCCTTTCACGCGCGGCGGGCGAGCGCTGCGCGGAAGCTATCGAATGCGTCCGTTGGACGGCACCTATTGTAAAGGGTCGCTGCGCCATGTTGGCAAGGTTTGAATAAAACGCAGGAACCTGATATGGCTGTAACGGCTTTAGCGTCTGACGGCAGCGTGTCTATTGCCGCTTGAGCCGGCGAGCGATAAGGCTTCTAACTGCATCGATGATGAGAAGCGTCAGCGCAAAAACGATGCTAATGATGGTACCCGTGACGATACATATAGCTGCCGGGCTGTTTTGGCTGACCAGTATGTTTGCGAGCAACGTATTGAAGACTGGACGCCACAGGCTACTGGTGAGCGACTGCATCACATAGAAACCGAGCGTGGCGGTCGATAGGGTGACGATGACACCTGCGGTCCGCTGATTGCCTGAGGCCCTGCGTCGGGTTGCCGCAAAGAGCAAGGAGGCGGCAGCGAGGGCAAACGAGAATAACGAGGTCGATTTGTAGGAGAGGATTGCCATCGCCGTGAGGTTGCCGGTGAAGGAGAGTCCGCCTTCCAGGATGGTGGCGAGCGCCAAAACCGTTACGAGCGAGCGCATGCCCAAGGCGCCCGCTCTGTCCGAATCCATGACATCGGTAACGTCGCGGAGCAGTCCGCCGATCAAAAATGCTACTACGTACGTGGCAGCGCTCATGAGCTTCTGCAGCCAAGAAAACTCGCCGGCGCTTATCGTACTCATGGCGGCTAAATATCCGTTAACAACAAATGCGAGGATGCCAACGGCGATGACCGTCGTCGTGTAGCTCTTCTGGGAGAGTCTTCTCTTAGCCAGTCCAAACAACGGCGCCATGCAGACCGTGGCGGCATAGACCCAGATAAACTCAAGCCCCAGCGTGTACCAATAGTGCGTGTGAAAGGAGACGTCGGGAATGGGGGAGACGGCTGTGGACCATGCGAGTGCCGCGAGGCAATAAAACGCGGTGGGCAAGATGACTTTGCCAAGGCGCTGCGTCGTCCGCTGAAGTTGCGACGTCCATGTGGCCCCGTCGCTCCAGGCGCGAGCAGCCGAAGTAATAAGGAAGTAGCCCGAGATCATAAAGAAGACCTCGTTGGCCCAGCAGCCAAGCAGGTTGATGAACCCCAAGATGCCTGAATAAGGTAAGACCGTGAGTGGCGCGTATTCCGGCAAGCCGACGCAGATGGCTTGAAAGGTCCACTGAAAGGTATGGAATATCGCGATGCCAGCGACCGCGACCAAGCGCAGCGCTTCGATGGATATGTTGCGTGCGGCTTTGGGCTGCATGACTTCCTTTCGTATCGGTTTGCCCCTACGGGCTCCATAGATTATATAAACGCCCGCGGGCTGGACGACCCTTTGATACCATTAACAACAGGTATTTCCTAAGGAGCACATTTGTCTACTAATTCCTCTGGCAGCCCTGTCCTGTCGCTGCTTATTCCCATCTACAACGTTGAGCGCTACCTGCGCGAGTGCCTCGATTCCGCCGTGGCGCAGACGCTCAAGGACATTGAGATCATTTGCATCAACGACGGCTCTAGCGATAGCTCACCGGATATCATCCGCGAGTACATGGAGCGCGATACGCGTGTGAAGATGATTGATAAGGCCAACAGTGGCTACGGCGACTCGATGAACCGCGGGCTGGATATGGCGCGCGGCAAGTACGTGGGCATTCTAGAGTCCGATGACTTTATGGCACCCGATGCGCTGGAGAAGCTCGTGGCAGCTGCCGAGTGCTTTGACGCCGACTTTGCGAAGGCGAATTTTGACCTGTATTGGTCGAAGCCGGAGGAGCGCCGAGAGCTGATGGAGCTCTTTAAAGCTAAGGACTGCGGCAAGCCGGTTTACCCGAGCGCTACCGTCGATGCCTTCTCGCTTAAGCCATCGATTTGGTCTGCGGTGTATCGTCGCGACTTCTTGAACCGTAATGCCATTCGTTTTTTGCCGACGCCTGGCGCTGCGTTTCAGGACGCCTCGTTTACCTTTAAGGTGTTCGCCCTTGCCGATATCGCGGTTTACCTGCATGATTCGGTTCTTTCGTATCGTCAGGACAACGAAGGGTCTTCGGTCAACTCTCCTAATAAGGTTCACTGTGTTAACGACGAGTATGCCGAGATTCATCGCTGGATTGTTGAGGATTACGCCGAGTCGCACTCTTCGCAGGACGTTGCCAAGCTGCTTAGGTTTGCAAATATCATTAAATACGATTCGTATATGTGGAGCTACATTCGCCTGAATCCCAAGTTTTACGCTGAGTTTTTGGACCGTATGGCCCAGGAGTTCCGCGGCGCGCTTGAGGCACATGAGTTTGAGCTCGGTGACCTAAAGCCGTGGAAGCGTGCGAATCTCAAGGCTATTGTCGACGATCCGCAAAAGTGGTTGGCTGCGTCTCCAGACTTTGCCGGAGCGGGCGCGATGGGTCGCGCGAAGCATTATGCGCGTGTCGGTGGCCCGGGCGTGGTCGCGGCATTCGTCCTGGATGCAATTAAGAAATAGGGGAGTTATGGCAAACCCGAAGGTATCTTTTATTGTTCCTGTCTATAACACTCAGGAATTCCTGCCTCGTTGTCTTGACTCCCTTTTGGGGCAGACCTGTCCGGATATTGAGATCATTGTCGTGAACGATGGTTCGCCGGATGGTTCCGCAGCGATTATTGATGAATATGCTCGATTGGATTTTCGCGTGCGCGTTGTCGAGAAGTCCAACGGGGGACTGTCGTCTGCCCGTAATGCGGGCATGGATGTTGCGCGCGGCGACATTATCGACTTCGTCGATTCGGACGATTACGTCGAGCCTAATCTTGCCGAGTTCTTGGTTGGTACGTTTGCCGAGGAGCATTCGGAGATCGTTGTGTTTGGAGCTGAGTGCGAGCCTGCTGAGCTGGCCTCTAAGCGCATCCAGCAGCTTCTTTCTCCTGAGGCGTGCGTGTTTGAGTCGTTTGATTCGGCGCTGCTGTTTTCAGCGAATGCGCAGCCCTATGTCTGGCGTGCGGCATACTCCCGCGAGCTGATTGAGCGTGAGTCTTTGCGTTTTGCCGAAAAAGTTCGGTTTGCCGAGGACGTTGTGTTTCAGTTTGAATCGTATCCTCTGTCTGCCAGGACGGTCCTAGCGCCCGAGAAGCTGTATCACTACGTGATGCAGGAAAAGTCGCTGACGCATGTATTTAACGCAGGTGCCAAGCGCATGGACAAGATCGATGCCCATTTGCTGGTGTTGCATGAAGTGCTGGAGCGCTGGGGTAGGCGAGGGCTTTTAGACCTGTGTCCCGGAGAGCTTGTCACGTGGTTTTTGGATCTGGTTGTGTTTGACCTTGCACGATTGGATGCGGAGGATTATGCCGCGGTTGCTGCGAGCGTTAAAGGCGAATTCCGACAGTACTTTGGTTCCAGCTGGATGGATCTTCCTTCTGCTACTGCCGTTCGCAACGTGGCAAGAAAAACCGCCGCCGGCGCGGGCGTTTCTCTCATCGACGTCGTTCGCCTCTATCTATCGACCCGTGGGCTGAAGGCTTGCATCGAGCGGTTTGTTTAGGGGTCACCTATCATGGCTTGGGAGTGCTGCGCGTATGGAATCTAATTACAAGAACATCCTGATTACGGGCGGTTGTGGTTTTTGCGGTTCGGCGCTTGTTCGCTATGTTGTGAACAACGTTCCAAATGCGCGTGTCACCATCCTGGATAAGCTGACCTATGCTGCTAATCCTGACGGCATTGCTGGGCTTCCGGAGGACAGGGTTAAGCTTGTTGTTGGTGACATCTGCGATTCGGATTTGCTTGATCGAGTCGTTCCCGGGCACGATGCAATTATTCACTATGCCGCGGAGTCCCATAATGACAATTCGATTGTCGATCCTAGCCCGTTTATAAAAACGAATGTCGAGGGCACATACCAACTCTTGGAAGCTGCTCGTAGACACCATGTCAGGTTTCATCACATTTCGACTGATGAAGTGTTTGGAGACCTGGCGCTTGATGATCCGCGTAGATTTACCGAGGAGTCTCCTTATCGACCGAGTAGCCCCTATTCAAGCTCCAAGGCGGCATCTGACATGCTTGTGAGAGCTTGGATTCGTACCTATGGTCTGCAGGCAACAATTTCTAATTGCTGTAATAACTATGGTCCATATCAGCACACCGAGAAGTTCATTCCGCATTCGATTGCATGCGTCCGGCGCGGGGAGTGTCCTAAATTGTACGGGGACGGTCTAAACGTACGCGATTGGATTCATGTCGATGACCACGCTCGTGCTGTTTGGCTCATTTTGACCAAAGGGAGGATCGGGGAGACCTATCTTGTCGGAGCCAATTGCGAGCGCAGCAATCTCGAAGTCCTCAAGACCATTCTTAAAGCAATGGGCAAAGACGAAGACTTTATCGATTGGGTTAAGGACCGCCCCGGCCATGATCGACGGTACGCCATAGACGCTAGCAAGCTCCGCCGCGAGCTTGGTTGGTCGCCGATCCATGGTGACTTTGCAGCAGAGATTTCGCGATTGTGCTATTGCAACGTGCTTTTAACCTGATTGGCCTTTCGGGGTTAAGCTGCTGCTGCTCACGAATCTCTCGTCGATGGGGCGCGCTTCTTGGCATAGAGTGTAAGCAACCGTATGAAAGGGGACAGGCATGGGCAATCGAAAAGCTATGTTTGCTTCGGTGTTTATCGTGCTTCTGTTGGGAATTTGTCTCGTTCCCGCATTTGCTGAAGACAACGTGGCTACCGGCCAAGATACAAATGCCTCCCTGGCTGCAGACCAGTTGAACGAGTCCGAGCTCGTTACCAACGAAGTTATGTCCGTGGACAGTACGTCCGATTCGAATGCATCGGATTCGACTGATGCTCTGAAACCGGAAAAGCCCAAGTCTGTCTATGATCTTGCTTCCGAGCACGTCGATGACCTTACGGATGGGTTGTACACTTTTGGCTCTTCGGTTAACTGCACTTTTGTACTTGATGTTCCTGGTGGCACGACGTCTGCTGGCAGAAAGCTGCAGTTGTACAGTGAGAACAAGACGAATGCTCAGGTCTGGCGAGTGTCTCACGATCAGAATGGCTTTGTTGTCATTGCTTCTGTCAAGGGTTGCACGCTTGATGTCCCCGGCGGCAGCGCGAGCAATAGAAATCCCGTTCAGCTTTGGTCCGATAACGGCACCCTTGCGCAGCGCTGGGTCGCAATTAAAGAAACCGATGGCAGCTACACCTTTATTTCGGCGCTCAACCAGTCGTTTGCCATTGACGTGGCGGGTGGAGTTGCCGCAAATGGCTCTGCCGTGCAGTTGTATGAGGCAAATGGTACGGCAGCTCAGCGATGGGTACTAACGCCTGCCAAAACTGAGCAGCAGCAGCTCGACGATCGGGCGGCGGCGCATCTCGCTGACCTTCCTGATGGGACATATGCTATGTTGGCCTCGAATGATTCGTTTGCGCTGATCACAGACGGCGGATCGCTGTCCTTTGACAAGTTCGGATATTCAGGCGTTCAAACGTTCGATGTCTCAACTACGCCGAACGGGTATCGCACCATTGCGATTCATGGTGCCGGGGCGGTTCTGGATGCGGCGGGTGGCAATGACGCCAACGGCACGAAGCTGCAGACCTATACCGCCAATGGAACCAAGGCCCAAAAGTGGATCGTCGAGAAAGACGGCGAGCGCTATCGGATTGTGTCGGGCTTGAACGGACAAAAGCTCGCCGACGTCCCCGGTGGCTCTATTGTGCCCGGCGCAGGACTTCAGCTATACAGTGCAAATGGAACAGCAGCCCAATCCTTCTATTTTGTGGATCCGACGGCTGTACGTTCCGAGCTCGATAAGCTCGCTTCCGTTAACCGGGAAGTCGTCAAAGACGGAGACTATGCGATCGTTGCTGGTCCGGACTTGTCTCGAATGGTTCTCGATGTTGTCGGCGGCTCTGCTTCTAGCGGTGCAAACGTGCAGATCTATCAATCGAATACGACTACCGCACAGCGTTGGCGTGTTTCGCATGACGATGACGGCTACCTCACAATAGCGAACGTAAAGTCTGGCAAAGTCCTTGATGTTTCCGCGGGTTCAACTTCCCTGGGAACGAACGTCCAGCAGCACGCGGCTTGTGGCGATGCGAACTATGCACAAAAGTGGATTGCGGTACCGAATGGTGATGGAAGCGTTCGACTTCTTTCTGCTGTTTGGCAACAGCGCGCACTTGACGTTGCCGGCGGCTCGCTGAACTCTCAGACAAACGTGCAGTTGTATGCTTCGAATGGAACTGTCGCGCAGCGCTTTACCTTTATTGCCGCGAACCCTGCGTCAGTTGGTCCGTGCGATGACATTTTGAAAGACAAGGGCTGGTTCGTTATTTCACCCTCTTCAAATGGCGCTGTTGCCTTTGACGTTGCCGGTGGCTCATTAAAGAACGGGGGCAACGTTCAGACATATTCCTGCAATGGCACGCTGTCCCAGCTATTTAAGGCTGAGTATCGAGACGGTTACTATGTTCTGCGTAATGCTGGTTCCGGTAAGGTGCTCGATGTTGCGGCTGGTGACGTTGTCCCCGGGACGAATGTCCAGCAGTGGGATGAAAGTCCCAACGACAACCAGCTTTTCAGTGTCATTG
>ENA-OQIL01000338-OQIL01000338.1-human-gut-metagenome-genome-assembly--contig:-NODE-338-length-18257-cov-2.206453_pt1 | contig 18257 bp, 20 predicted proteins | sample MGYA00242583_ERZ504748 | MGnify/ENA primary metagenome ERZ504748 (study PRJEB26092, sample SAMD00036191) | human gut metagenome | host: Homo sapiens | study: EMG produced TPA metagenomics assembly of...
TCTGCCCTCTCTCGGCAGTATCCTCCAGCAGGCAGGTCTTCCGGCTCGGGTTCCCAGCCTCCGGTCCGCCTTCCCATGGGGCCCCTCCCCACAGTGGCTGATGAACCGGCGCTCACCCATACGGCGGCGGTCCCGCGCGGGCCTCTCACCCGCTTCCCTATTCTCCCGGCCGGCCCTCTCCGGGCCCCGGGCACCTTCTGGCGCTTTGTCGGTCCTATTGTACCGGATACGGCGGCCCCTGTCAATGCGCAGGCAGCGCTTTTGTGAGGCTGATTGACAGATCGGGTCCGTTCTGCTATGATGTGCCCGATTCATCAGACCAGAAAGGACGTGGTTTCAGTGCCGCAGTTGAATCCAGGGGGAAAATTTGTCTTTGGGCGCTCGGTGCTCCGGGAGAACGGTTCCCTCCGCCTGCCGCCCCAAGCCGTGGAGGAGTACCGAATCACGGAGGAGGGGCAGGTCATACTGTTCACCGGAAGCAAAAGCACCGGTGGATTTTGTGTGACCCGGCGTGGCCTACTGCTCCCCTCCAAGCTGGGGCATATCCTCACCGACTGCTCCGGGCTGGGGGATGGCTCCCTCCCGCCCGCCAGGCTACTGGCCTATAAGGGGCGGTCCTACTGCTGGCTCCCCATCTCTCCAGAGGGGGAGCTGTCCCTCCCTCAGGGGCTGATGGAGCAGCTCCAGCTCACGCCTAGTCTGGCCCTGCTCGCCATCCGCAGCAGCGACATCGCCTTCACTATGGGGGCCCGGGGTCCCCTTCTGGAGCGGCCCGGGCCTATCCGGGGGAGATCCCCGCCTTTTGAGCAGAAAAAGAGAGACGGGAGTCCCGTCTCTCTTTTTTCCTCGCAGACGATCAGGCGTTGGCCGCGGGGGCCTCCTCCTGGGCGGGGGACATGACCTGCTGCGCGTAGGCCGCGGGGACGTAGATCACGCCCACCGGGCACTCCTTGGCGCACAGGCCGCAGCCCACGCACTTCTCCTGGTCGATATAAGCCAGGTTGTTTTCCACGGTGATGGCCTGCTTGGGGCAGGCCTTGGCGCACTTCATGCAGCCGATGCAGCCGGCGGAGCAGGCCTTCCGGGTCTGAGCGCCCTTGTCCTTGTTCTGGCACAGCACCACAGGCTTGCGCTTGTGCTCCGGGATGATGCTGATGATGGCGTTGGGGCAGGCCTTGGCACAGGCACCGCAGCCGGTGCATTTCTCCCGGTCCACCAGGGCCACGCCGTCCACCACATGGATGGCGTCGAAGGCACAGACGCTGACGCAGTCGCCGTAGCCCAGGCAGCCGAACTTACAGTCGCCGTCGCCGCCGTACAGGCCCTTGACCGCCTGGCAGCTGTGCAGGCCCTCAAACTCAAAGCGCTTGCCGGTCTTCCCGCAGGTACCGGAGCAGGCCACCACGGCCTTCATGGGGACGGAGGCGCCAGCCTCCACGCCCATGATGGCGGCGATCTCGCCGGCCACCTTGGCACCGCCGGGGACGCACTTGTTGACGGCGTTGCCGTCCTCCACGATGGTCTTGGCGTAGTCGGCGCAGCCGGCGCAGCCACAGGCGCCGCAGTTGGCGCCGGGCAGGCACCCGGTGATCTGTTCCACACGCTCATCCACCGGGACATACATAAAGATAGAGGCAGCCACCAGAATGACAGCGCCGATCAGGCCGATGACGGTGACGATCAGGACTGCCAGTAAAATCGGATTCATACTCTTTCCTCCCCTCCTAAGCTCAGGCCCCGAAAATGGATTCCACGATGCCGCCGAAGCCCATGAAGGACAGGGAGGTCACAGCCGCAGCCACCAGGGTGATGGGCAGGCCCTCGAAGCACTTGGGGGTGACGGCCTCCTCCACCCGGCGGCGCACGCCGGAGAACAGGACCATGGCCACCAGGAAGCCGATGCCGGCGCCGGCGGCGCAGACGATGCTCTCCGCGAAATCATAGCCATTGTCGATGTTCAGGATGGTCACGCCCAGGATGGTGCAGTTGGTGGTGATCAGGGGCAGATACACACCCAGCGCCTTGTACAGCGCGGGGATGAACTTCTTCAGCACGTTCTCCAGCAGCTGCACCAGGATGGCGATGATCAGGATGAACACGATGGTCTGGAGATAGCCCAGGTCGCGGCTCGTCCCCTCGGCCCACTCAGGTGAGAGGATGTAGGTATAGATGGGCCAGGTGGCGGCGGTGGCCATGACCATGACGAAGGTGACGGCCAGGGACATGCCCACGGCGCTGTCCAGCTTTTTGGACACGCCCAGGAAGGGGCAGATGCCCAGGAACTTGGCCAGAACGTAGTTGTCCACCAGGATCATGGTGAAGAAGATGCTTGCAAGATGCATAGCGTTCATTACGCGTTCCCTCCTTCCGCAGTCTCAGCAGGAGCGGAGGCCTTCTCCTTCTTGGGGCGGGTGGTCAGCCAGGTAGCGGCAGCCATCATCACACCGAAGACAAAGAAGCCGCCGGGGGCGCTGGTCATGATGGTGAAGGGGTCGATGGACTCGGGCAGGACCTGAATGGCAAAGCCCTCGGGCAGAGAGGTAATCAGGCCGTCCAGACCGGACATCCAGGTGCCGGAGCCCAGGATCTCACGGATGGTGCCCATGATGGTCAGGGTGATGGTGAAGCCGATGCCCATGCCGATGCCGTCCAGAGCGGAGTCGATGACACCGTTCTTGGAAGCGAACATCTCAGCACGGCCCAGGATGATGCAGTTAACTACGATCAGAGGCAGGTACACGCCCAGAGCGGAGTCCAGGGCGGGCACGAAGGCCTTGACCAGCATCTGAACCACCGACACGAAGCCGGCGATGACGGTGATGTAGCAGGGAATGCGGACCTGATCAGGGATGATCTTCCGCAGGGCGGAAATAACGATGTTGGAACACAGCAGCACGAAGGTGGCGGCCAGGCCCATGCCAATGCCGTTGGAGGCCATGGTGGTGACAGCCAGGGTGGGACAGGTGCCCAAAACGAGCCGCAGTACCGGGTTTTCATTTAAGATACCGTTGGTCAGTATCTTAAGTTTACTGGGATTCTTACTCATCTTATACACCTGCCTTTCAAGGAATCGCGTTGTAGGCTTCGATGGCGGAGTTCACCGCGTTGATCAAAGCCGTGCTGGAGATGGTGGCGGAGGTCACCGCATCCACGTCCTCGTTCAGAACCAGAGCGTCGGAGGCGTCCAGGCCCATATAGTTCTCCCAATAGGAGGGAGTGGCCACGACCTTGCTGCCAATGCCCTTAGTCTCAGCCTGCTCGGTAACCTTGATCTGCTTGATGGTACCGTCAGGATTGAAAGCGGTCATAACCACCACATCGCCGCCGTAACCCTTGGCGGAGCTGGTGATAATCACACCCACATCGTTGGTGGAGGCATAGATATCGGAGACGTTCTCCACCTCCACACCGGTGACAGGCTCAAAGTCCTCGGCCTCCGGCAGCAGCTCGGTACGAGCCTTCTGCTGAGCGACACGGGTAGCCTCATCAATAATGGGGTCGGTCACACTGTTGGTGGCAGCCAGGGCACCGGTGATCACAATGCAGATGATAACCAGCACCACAATAGGCTTAAAGATCTTGTTCCAGTTACTCATTTCGCGGCACCCTCCTTGCTCTTCTTCACCTTGGCGATGCCCAGACGATCCTGACGGGTCAGGACCTCAATGTAGGGAACCATCAGGTTCATCAGCAGGATAGCGAAGGAAACGCCCTCGTTCATCCGGCCCAGGAAACGGATGGCGCAGGTGATGATACCCAGACCGATACCAAAGACCAGCTTGCCCTTGGTGGTGGTGGGAGAGGTGACATAGTCGGTAGCCATAAAGAAGGCGCCCAGCAGCAGGCCGCCGGAGAGCAGCTGATAGATGGGGTCCTTGCCGGCGATCAGGCTCAGCACGGCCACAGTGGCCAGGTAGGTCACAGGAATGGTGGGGCTGATGACCTTGGTGACGATGAGGTACACGCCGCCGATGATCAGAGCGATGGCGCAGGTCTCACCCAGCACGCCGCCGTGGGTACCCAGCAGCAGAGTGACATAGTCGATGCCTTCAGCCGCAGAGGACAGAGGGGTGGCAGCAGAGGTAGCGTCCACGCCCTGGGGGAAACCGTAGGTGGACATGCGGCCGGCAAAGCCCATGGCCATAGCGATACGGCCCACGATGGCGGGGTTGGCAAAGTTGTAGCCCAGGCCGCCGAAGAGCTGCTTGACCACCACGATGGCGATAAAGGCGCCCACGATGGGCATCCAGAAGGGCAGCGTGGAGGGCAGGTTGAAGGCCAGCAGCAGGCCGGTAACCACAGCGGAGAAGTCGCCGATGGATACCTCGCGGCCCACCAGCTTGCAGTACAGGTATTCAAAAAATCACACAGGCAGCCACCGTCACAACGGTGATGATCAGGGCGTTGATGCCGAAAATGATCACGGAGGCCACCAGAGCGGGCAGCAGGGCGATGCAGACCCGCTGCATGATCTTCTGGGTGGAATCCGCGCTGGTAATATGAGGCGCGGCAGTGACAATTCAGTTTGTTGCCCATTACTTCTTACCTCCATTCTTCACATAATTTTTGCCAGGGCAATGGAGGGGGCCAGAGGCCGCTTGGCAGGGCAGACGAAGGAACAGGTGCCGCAGCTCATGCACAGGTCGGCATTGAGCGCCTGAAGCTGCTCCACATCGCCCTTCTCATAGGCCTTGACAATGTCCTTTGCCGCCAGGCCCAGGGGGCAGGCGTTGACGCACCGGCCGCAGTGGATGCAGTTGGTGGCCTTGGGAATATGAGCAAACTTCTTGGAGAAGGCCAGAACGGCGTTGTTGTTCTTCAGGATGGGCTGGTCCAGGCTGGCCACGCAGGTACCCATCATGGGGCCGCCGTAGAGCACCTTGCCGGGCTCCTCAGTGAGGCCGCCGCAGAAGTTAAACAGCTCCTCAATGGGGGTGCCGATGATAACTTCCACGTTCTTGGGCTCCTTGATGATGTCGCCGTCCACGGTGAGGCGCTTGGTGGTCAGAGGCATGCCAGTCTCTAAGTACTTGCCCACAAAGGCGGTGGAGGTGACGTTCATCACGATCACGCCCACATCGGAGGGCAGCCCGGGGAAGGGAACCTCCCGGCCGGTGCAGTTCTCAATGAGCACCTTCTCAGCGCCCTGGGGGTAACGGCAGGGCAGCTCCTTGACCTCGATGCCGGACACATCGATGGCGGCCTTCATCTTGGCAATGGCCTCGGGCTTATTGGCCTCGATGCCGATGATGCACTTGGGGATGTTCAGGTACTTCATCACAGCCTTGATGCCGCTGAGGATAAAGTGGGTATCCTCAATTAAGCAGCGGTTATCCGAGGTGATATAGGGCTCACACTCGGCGCCGTTGATGAGCAGGGTGTCAATCTCGTCCAGATTCTTGGGTGCGAGCTTCACCGCGGTGGGGAAGCCGGCGCCGCCCAGACCAACCAGACCGCTGGCACGCACGGCATCCTGGAAGGACTTCAGGTCAGTGACCTGAGGGGGGGCAATAGAGGGGTCCACCTTCTGCTCGCCGTCGGGCACGATGACCACGGCGGTCTGGATGGAACCGTTGGAGCCGGTGATGGTGGTGATCTCAGAGACCGTACCGGATACACCGGAGTGGATGTCAGCGGAGACAAAGCCGCCGGCCTTACCCACGATGGTGCCTACGTACACCTGATCGCCCTTGGCCACCGTGGGCGCCGCAGGGGCGCCGATATGCTGGTTCATGGACAGGACGATCTTTGACGGAAGCGGCATAGCTACCGTCTCAAGGTTGGAAGTTCTCTTGTCATGGGGAACTCCCGCACCTTGCGCAGAGCGTTTGAGAAATTTACTCATTCGGATTTCAACCTCCCTATACTGCAGTTGCTGGGGAATATTCAACGATCTTCTCTGTGCCGACGCTCCGGCGCCGACGTTTTGCAGCCCTCCCTAAATCTCCTTACGATATTTTTGCGGCCCACGTCTTTGCATCACTGACACGACAAAACCCGCCGGTTTCTTTTCTGTTTCAAAAAGAAACCGCCGGTCTGTACGCCAAGATCATCTGCAAACGCATCCAACGTCCCCTCCGGCCTGCAATGTCCTTCCCCGCAGGGGAAAAGACGTTCTGCCAAGAAAAACTTCCCGTGCTCTTCCTCAGGGATGGCAAATTGCCATTTCCGGGACACGCCCCGCCCCTGAAATATCCGCAAACTGCCCAAGAAAATTCAGGCAAAACGGCGGGATGGCAGCTGCCGCACATAAGCTGTGCCCTTGGTAACGCATAAAAAACGCACCAAAGCGGCTCACTTTACAGAGCATATCATACACCCTTTCCTGTAAAAATGCAACAATACTTTTCCTTTTTTGCACTATGCTTTCCCATCCCGGCCTTAGCATTTTCAAAAAAAATTTTAGTTAAAAAATTGGAGAACCGGACTCTGTATCATTTTGGAAATGTAGACTGTGTGTGAAATCGAAATGCTCTTTCCTCTGCTTTTCCGGTAACTGTTCCTGTACTTTATGGGGATACCTAGCTATCGGCATGGCCTTTGCTTTATGCTCCAGGCTATTGGCTACAACTTCATCTGGGCTTTTTTCATGAGCCTGATCTATTTATGCAGGCTCAGGCCAGTATCTGGGCGTACAGCTGCTCAACACCCATGCCACTTTGGGCACCGTGGCTCTCATGACCCTGCTTATCAATTTCCGTCACCTAGTGTATGGCTTGTCCATGCTGGAGAGATTCCGGGGCATGGGACCGCGGAAATTTTACATGATCTTCTCCCTCACCGATGAGACCTACGCCCTGCTCAGCTCGGTACAGGTCCCCGCCGGGGTGGAACCCCGCAGCTTCTACTTCTCCATCGCCCTGCTGGACCACTCCTATTGGATTCTCGGTTCCGTCATCGGAGCGGTAGCGGGAGCCCTCCTCCCCATTGACACCACCGGCATCGACTTTGCCATGACCGCCCTGTTTGTGGTCATCGCCGTAGACCAGTGGAAGGCCTACAAAAAGCACCTGCCCGCCCTGCTGGGCGCGGTCGTCACCCTCATCAGCCTCACGCTGGTAGGAGCAGACAATATGCTGCTGCCCGCACTGGCTGTCATCGTGGGCGCTCTGCTGCTGCTGCGGGACCGGCTGGACGAGCCTCAGGAGACGCAAAAATCGGAAAAGGAGGAATCGGTATGCTGACCACAACTCAGGCCATTGCAGCCATCGCAGTCATGGCCGTTGTCACCTTTTTGACCCGTGCCCTCCCCTTCCTGCTCTTTGATCATGGCGACCATCCTCCCAAGCTGGTTCTGTATCTGGGCCGGGTCCTCCCCCCCGCCGTCATCGCCATGCTTATCATCTACTGCCTTAAGAGCAACATCCTGGCGGTAGAGGCCAACCTCACCTCCCTGCTGGACCCGGCGGTGCTCAGCCAGTGGCTGCCCGCTCTGCTGGCGGTAGCCGTGGTGGTCATCCTCCACATCTGGAAGCACAACAATCTGCTGTCTATCTTCGGCGGCACCATCCTGTACATGTTCCTGGTACAGGCCGTATTTGTTTCGTAAAATTTTAAGTAAAAAGGCCCCTCTGACACACGGTCAGAGGGGCCTTTTATTTATCTTATCACTATCATATATCCAAACATTCTATATTATATAAAGGTAACAACGTGCTATTTGACCACCACATTTTCCTCTCCCAACCGCTCCTTCAGGTCCTGAATGAGGGCCGGGTGGATGAGGCACCGGGCACCGTAGCGCTTTTTGGTATCCTCAAAATATAGTACCGCCTGCCCCTCTCCTGGGAAAAAGGACAGCACCAGCTGTACCTTCCGCATTCTGGGGTCCTGACGGCTGGGCATGCGGATATAGAGTCTGGGCTCCTTCTCCTGGGGGGCTTCGTTCTGATTTAAGGGGACAATGGTGTCCACCATGATCTGGGGCTCCTTCTCATCCCGCACGGAGATCCGCCCAGTGACCAGCACCGCGTTGTTTTCCCGGATGTAGCCGCCGCTCTCTCCCAGCACCCGTGAGAAGCAGATAAGCTCCATGGAGGCGGTGTCGTCCTCCAGGTTCACATAGGCCATGAGGGTGTTGCTGCGGGTGGTGCGGGTCTTGTAGGTGGCGATCACTCCCGCCACCGTTACCCGCTCCCCGTCCCGAAAGCGCTGAGGCCCCTCCTCCCCGTCAAAATCGTTGAGGATGGAACCAATGGTCACCGCCCCCTTCTTTCGGGCAATCTCCCGGTAGGCGTCCATGGGGTGACCGGTGAGGTAGAGGCCGGTGACCTCCTTCTCCATGGTCATCAGCTCCTGGGGGGTGTACTCGGGGATGTCGGGCAGGTGGAGGGCGGGCAGCGGGGTGCTCTCCCCCTCTCCCCCGCCGAAGCCAAACAGGTCCATCTGGCCCTCCACATTTCGCTTGCGGCTGGCGGCAATGCCGTCCAGCACCTGGCCGAACACCTGCATCAGCTGGGAGCGGCGGCATCCCATGCGGTCAAAGGCACCCGCCTTGATGAGACTCTCCAGCACCCGCCGGTTCAGGTCGTGGTCAAACATGCGGTCGCAGAAGTCCATAAAGTCTGTAAAGGGACCGTGCTTGACCCGTTCCTCCAGCATGGCATTCATCACGTTTCGGCCTACGCCCTTCAAGGCGGCCAGACCAAACCGGATGCCCTGGGGAGAAACCGTGAAGTTGGTCTCCGACTCATTCACGTCAGGAGGCAGCAGCTGGATGTTCCACTCCTTACACTCGGCAATGTACTCGGCCACCTTCTCGCTGGAGTCCAGCACCGAGGTGAGCAGGGCCGCCATATACTCCTTGGGGTGGTGGCACTTGAACCAGGCGGTCTGGTAAGCCACCAGGGCATAGCACACCGCGTGGGCCTTGTTGAAGGCGTAGTTGGCAAAGTCGTAGATCTCGTCGTAGATGCTCTGGGCCACGTTCTCCGGGATACCGTTGGCGGCACAGCCGGCGATGTTCCGCTCCGGATCGCCGTGGAGGAAGGTCTCCCGCTCCTTCTCAATGTCCTTGACCTTCTTTTTGGACATGGCCCGGCGCACCATGTCGGCCTGGCCCAGGGAGTAGCCGCCCAGCTTCTGAAAGATCTGGATGACCTGCTCCTGGTAGACGATACAGCCGTAGGTGTTGGACAGGATGGGCACCAGAGAGGGGTGCTTGTAAGTCACCTTCTCCGGGTTGTTCTTGCAGGAGATGAACCGGGGAATGGATTCCATCGGGCCGGGGCGGTAGAGGGCCACGATGGCGGTGAGGTCCTCAATGCTGTGGGGCTTGAGGGCCCACACACACTCCCGTCATACCCGAGGACTCCATCTGGAACACGCCGGAGGTGCGCCCCCTCGGAGATCATCTGGAAGGTGGCCTCGTCGTCCTCCGGGATGGTACGCAGGTCAAAGTCGGGCTCCTGCCGCTGCACCAGCTTCACCGCGTCGTCCAGCACGGTAAGGTTGCGCAGACCCAGGAAGTCCATCTTTAACAGGCCCAGCTCCTCCAGGGTCGTCATGATATACTGGGTGACCACCAGGTCGTCATTTTTAGCCAGGGGCACATAGTCGCTCACCGGGCGGCTGGTGATGACCACGCCGGCGGCGTGGGTGGAGGTATTCCGGGGCATGCCCTCGATGGCCATAGCGGTGTCGATGAGCTTTTTTACCTGGGGACTTCCGTCATAGGACTCCTTGAGCTGCTTGGACAGCTTCAGGGCCTCCTCCAGAGTGATGTGCAACGCTCCCGGGCCGCTGGGAATCTGTTTGGCAATGACGTCCACATCGGCGTAGGGCATGTTCAGCACCCGGCCCACGTCCCGCACCGCTGCCCGGGCGGCCATGGTACCGAAGGTAACGATCTGGGCCACATGGTCCGCACCGTACTTTTGGGCTACGTAGTCGATGACCTCCTGGCGGCGGCGGATGCAGAAGTCGATATCGATATCGGGCATGGTAACACGCTCGGGGTTGAGGAAGCGCTCGAAGTACAGGTTATATTTCATGGGGTCCAGGTCGGTAATGTTCAGGCAGTAGGACACCATGGAGCCCGCCGCCGAGCCGCGCCCCGGTCCCACCGGGATGCCGTTGCCCTTGGCGTAGGCAATAAAGTCAGAGACAATGAGGAAGTAATCCACAAAGCCCATCTTGCGGATCATGGCCATCTCATAGTCCAGCTGCTTGCGGTACTCCGGAGGCTGGTCCGGATAGCGCCAGGCGAATCCATCCAGACAGAGCTTTTCAAAGTAGGCGTAGCCGTCGCTCCACCCCTCGGGCAGCTGGAAGTGGGGCAGGTGGTACTTGCCGAAGGTGAAGTCCACGTTACAAAGTTCCGCGATCTTCGCCGTGTTGTCCAGGGCTTCCCGGGGGAAGAGGGCGGCCATCTCCTCCTCGCTCTTGACGTAGAACTCCTGGGTCTCAAACTTCATCCGCCCCGGGTCGTCCACCGTCTTGCCCATCTGGATGCACATGAGGATGTCCTGCATCTCCGCGTCCTCCCGGCGCAGGTAGTGGGCGTCGTTGGTGCACACCAACGGGATGCCGGTCTCCTCATGCAGGCGCAGGATGCCCTCATTTACCTTCTTCTGGGCGGGGATGTTGTGGTCCTGGAGTTCCAGGTAGTAGCCGTCCTCCCCAAAGAGCTCCCGCATTTCCAACGCAACTTCTTTTTGCCTTGTCATAGTCCCCGGCCATCAGCAGCTTTGGGATCTCACCGCCCAGACAGGCAGACAGGGCAATGAGTCCCCCACAGTGCTCCCGAGCAGGTCCAGGTCGATGCGGGGCTTGATGTAAAAGCCCTCCAAAAATCCCTGAGAGACCATGTAGGACAGGTTCCGGTAGCCCTCCTCGTTGCGGCACAGCAGCACCAGGTGGGAGAAGGCGGCGTCGTACTCGTGGACCTTCTGAAAGCGGGTGCGGCCACGGGGCGCTACATAGACCTCACAGCCGATGATTGGCTTGATACCAGCTCCCTTGCAGGCCCGATAGAAGTCGATGACGCCGTACATGACGCCGTGGTCCGTGATGGCTACCGCCTCCTGGCCCAGGTCTTTGACCCGCTGCACCAGCTTTTGGATGCGGCAGGCCCCGTCCAGCAGGGAAAATTCCGTATGAAGATGCAGGTGACAAAGGACATTAGGATCCTCTCTTTCTCTATTGCGCCCGCTTTTTCTCCCAGCGGGCGTGGATCCATCTGGCAGGTGCGACAAAGAGATAGCCCAGCACCCCGCCGATGAAGTTTAAAATGGCGTCATCCCACGTCGGGCAGCCCCAGTGGCGGTATGCCACTGGAGGACGACTCCACCGCCACGGGGATGACGGCCAGCAGCGGGATGGTCAGCCAAAACCGGCGCAGTGGTCGGAACAAGGCGGGCAGCAGCACTCCCATGGGGGCCATAATGACTACATTGCCCAGGAGGTTAAAGATGCTCACATGGCTGCCCGTGTTGCGGTAGTAGCGGATATAATTGCGGATGGTGTGGAAGGGTTCCAGGTTGATGATTGCCGCCCCCAGCCCCGGTCCATGTGGAACAGGCCGCCGAAAAACAGCAGCACCGACAAGCATTGCCAGGTAGTAAACCAGAAACACCCCACAGCGCCCCCCGCAGGTAGCGCCGCCGGGCATCGCCCCGGGGCAGCTCCCACAGCCGCAGGGCCACTCCGATTCCCGCCACCAGTACGGTGATCACCGGCACCGACACCTGGGTCCACAAGCTCAGGCGGTCCCCCAGCAGCAGCCAGGCCAAATTCAGGGCCGCGGCAGCGCCGTAGCAGATCAGGTGGATCATGGCTCGGCCTTCTCTTTTCCGCCCAGCTCCACCAGCTTGCGCAGGCGGTGGTTCAGGGCGGACTTGGTGATAGGCGGGTCGCACAACTGGGCCAGCTGGGACAGGGTATCCTCCGGGTAGGCCATGCGCAGGCGGGCAGTCTCCTGGAGCTTGTCAGGCAGCTTATCCAGCAGCCCCTGGCGCTCCAGGTTTCGGATGGCCTCCAGCTGGCTCTGGGCGGCCTCCACCGCCTTGTCCAGGTTGGCCGCGTCGCAATTGACCCGGCGGTTGACGCTCCCTCGCAGGTTCTTCTCCAGCTTGGTGTTCATGATCTCCATAGCCGCCACCGGCGCGCCCACGGCGGTAAGAAAGTCCTCAATGTACTCGCTCTGTTTAAAGTAAATGACGCTGTTTCCCTTCCGGGCAGCGGCCTTGGGGGTAAAGTCGCACTCCCGCATCAGGGCCAGCATCTCCCGGCTCACATTCTGGTGGGAGGTGGTCAGCTCCAGGTGGTAGCCCTTCTTGGGGTCGGTGACCGAGCCTCCTGCCAGGAAAGCGCCCCGGAAGAAGGACATGCGGCAGCAGGGCTCCTCCAGGACGGCAAAGTTGATGTGCAGGGCCACAGCCTCCCCCTCCGCGCCGTAGGTCTGGCGGATGGTTTGCAGCTTTTTCGGGTCCTGAATGGAGAAAATATGCTTTCCTTCCCCCTGGGGAAGGCGGTCAAAGGTGATTTTAAAGGCCTTTTTGAACAGCAGGGGCAGCCGCTGGGCAAAGGCGTCGTGTTCGGTGACAATCCGCACCTCCCCGCCGGTAAAGGTGTTGCAGTACAGCAGCACCCCGTAGGCCTCCGCCTGGGCGCAGCACTTGCGGTGCAGCTCCCCCCGGCACAGCTCGTTTTTTACCTCGCCTCCAAAGGTCATGGTGTTCACTCCTCGATGATATAGCGGTTCTTCCCCCGGAAAATGCGCATGGCCCGCTGGCGGTAGATATCCAGCACCGCCTCGGCCAGCTTATCCGGGTCATGGCGGGCAAAGTCGCCCTTCTCCCTGGCCACCGGGCGCTCCACCAGCTCCAGGCCCATGGCGGCAATCCGCTCCCGGTCCACAACCAGGGGCACCGCCCCCTCTTCTTCATAGCGGCCCAGCAGATTTTCGGGCACGGGGGCGCAGTTGGCCAAACACAGGTCCACCATCCCCGGCGCGCCGTGCTCCATGAGGGCCTGGACGTGGTCGGCGGCGGTGTACCCCTCGGTCTCGCCGTCCTGGGTCATGATGTTGCAGATGTAGATCTTCAGCGCGTCGGAGGCACGCACCGCGTCGGCAATGCCGTCCACCAGCAGGTTGGGGATGACGCTGGTGTAAAGGCTGCCGGGGCCCAGGAGGATCAGCTCCGCCTCCCCGATGGCCCGCACCGCCTCCGGCAGGGCCTTTGGGTGCTCGGGCAGCAGGCGGACGCTCTCAATGCGGCAGTCCTGCTCCTTCTTGAAGGCGCTGATCTTAGACTCCCCCAGCACCCGGGTGCCGTTCTCGAAGGTGGCCTCCAGCGCCACGTTCTCATTGGTCACAGGCAGCACCCGGCCGCTGATGGCCAGCACCTCGCTCATGCGGGCCACCGCCTGGTCGAAGGAGTCGGAGATGCCGTTGAGGGCGGCCAGGATCAGGTTGCCGAAGGACTGCCCCGTCAGGTTGCCCGAGCCCTCCGGGAATCGGTAGGTCAGAAGCTGCTGCATCACCGGCTCGGCGTTGGCCAGGGCCTCCATGCAGTGGCGGATGTCCCCCGGAGGGGGCATACCCAGATCCTGCCGCAGCATGCCCGAGCCGCCGCCGTCGTCGGCCACGGTGACGATGGCCGTCAGGCTGCGGGTGCGGCTTTTCAGCCCCCGCAGCATGGTGGACAGCCCGGTGCCTCCTCCGATGGCCACAATCCTGGGGCCCGCTCCGCCGTTCCATTCCGTCATAGTGTCCACCTCCTTACGCCCGCGTCATGTCCCGGTGGTTCTCCGTGGCCTGATAGCCCTTCTGCTTGATGAAGTCGGCCAGGGCCCTGGTAATGGCCACCGAGCGGTGCTGCCCGCCGGTGCAACCGATGCCGATGACCAGCGCCGCCTTTCCCTCCTCCACATACTGGGGCAGGAGGAAGCCGATGAGGCTCTCCAGGTGGGCCATGAAGTCCTTGGTCTGCTGATAGCCAAAGACAAAGCTGTATACCCCTCGTCCAGCCCGGTCTGATGGCGCAGCTCGGCGATGTAGTAGGGGTTGGGCAGAAAGCGCACGTCGAACACCAAGTCGGCCTCGATGGGGATGCCGTACTTGAAGCCGAAGGAGGTGACGCTCACCGTCATCCCCCCCTTCTCCCCCTCCTGGCCGAAGAGGCGCAGCAGCTCTCCCCGCAGTTGGGCGGTGGAGGTGCGGGAGGTGTCGATAACAAAGTCCGCCCGCTCCTTGACGGGGGCCATCATGGCCCTCTCCTTCTTCACCGCCTCCTCCAGGGAGTCGGTGTCTGCCGCCAGGGGATGGCGGCGGCGGGTCTCCTTGTACCGCTTGATGATGACCTCCGGCGCGGCCTCCAGAAACAGCATCCGGCACTGGGCCTCCATGTCCTTCAGCTTATCCAGCACGTCGAACAGCTCCGTGAAGGAGCTGGCCGTCCGCACGTCGTACACCAGGGCCACCCGGTCGTAGCGGCCGTTGCCCCCGGCGCAGAACTCCGCAAATTTCAGGATCATGGCGGCGGGCATATTGTCCACGATATAAAAGCCCATGTCCTCCAAAAAGGAGGCCGCCTTGCTCTTCCCGGCCCCGGAGAGGCCGGAGATGATGAGGATTTCCATGTCCGCACCGCCCCTTTCTCAGTCGATGATCCGGACCTCCGGCTCCAGCCGGACGCCGGCCTGCGCAAAGACCCGCTCCTGGATCTGGCGGATCAGCTCCTTCACGTCGGCGCAGGTGGCGCCGCCCCGGTTGATGACAAAGCCCGCATGCTTCTCGCTGACCTGGGCGCCGCCCACCGTCAGCCCCTTCAGGCCGCATTGGTCGATCAGCGTCCCGGCGTAATAGCCCTCCGGCCGCTTGAAGGTGCTGCCCGCGCTGGGGAACTCCAGCGGCTGGCTGGCCCTGCGCTTTTCCAGCAGCTCCTTCATCCGGCCCCGGATTGCCGCCGGGTCGCCGGGCGTCAGGCAGAACTCCGCCCGCAGCACCACCGCATCCGGGTGATCCGTCAGAAAGCTGCGGCGGTAGCCGAAGGCCATCTCCTCCCCGGAGAACGTTCGAATGCCTTCCTCCGGCACCAGCACCCGGACCTCCCGCACCACCTGCCGCATCTCTCCGCCGTAGGCACCGGCGTTCATGGTCAGTCCGCCGCCCACGGTGCCGGGGATGCCGTGGGCAAATTCCAGCCCCGTCCAGCCCTGCTGGCAGGCAAAGGACGCCAGACGGGCCAGGGACACGCCGCACCCGGCTGTGATCGTCTCCGGCTCGGCCCCGGCTTCCAGGGTACTCAGGCCGGTGGTATCAATGACCAGCCGGTCCAGCCCTTCATCCGGCACCAGCAGATTGGTGCCGTTGCCAATCACCAGGGGACGCGCCCCGCACTCCCGGGCAAATTCATACAGCAGCACCAGCTGCTCCGCCGACACCGGACAGGCCATCCGCCGGGCGGGTCCGCCGATGCGGAACGAGGTATGGCGGGCCATGGGTTCCTCCGCCCGCACCTCCAGATCCGGCAGATATGCCTCTGTCCATTTGTCCAGCTCTTGATACCAGTCCATATCCGGACCTCCTGCAATCAGATTGCCCGCTTGAGAAGCGCCGCGCCAATGATGCCGGCGTCATTGCCCAGCTCCGCCCGCACGATGCGGGGAATCTGGCCGGTATGGCGGGGATAGCACTCCCGCTCCACGATCTCACGCAGCGGGGTAAACAGCAGGCCGTCCGGCGCCGCGGCTACGCCGCCGCCGATGGCCACGCTTCAGGCTGAAGAATATTGATGAGATTTGTCACGCCGGCAGCCAGATAGGAAACATAGTCCCGGCACAGCGCCAGGGCCGTTTCGTCTCCCTGCACGGCGGCATCAAAGGCCGTCCGGCCTTCCACGCAGCCGCTCTGCGCCGCCACGGTGTGAAGCAGACTCTCCGGGTGGGCCTCCATAGCCTCCCGGGTCATCCGGATCAGGCCCGTGGCGGAGGCATACGCCTCCCAGCAGCCGCGGCGGCCGCAGTTGCACGGCGCGCCGCCGTGCTGGATCACCATGTGGCCCACTTCTCCCACCATGCCGCTGCCGGAATAGAGCTTGCCGTTCAAAATCAGTCCGCCGCCGACGCCGGTGCCCAGCGTCACCACAATGAACTGCTGCGTTCCGCGGCCCGCGCCGCACAGCCACTCGCCCACAGCGGCGCAGTTGGCGTCGTTTTCCAGCAGGACCGGCACATCCAAGTGCTGCCGGAACAGCCGGCTTAGAGGCACATCCCGCAAAGGGATGTTGCAGGTATAGAGAATGTCCCCTCCTGCCACGGCGCCGGGGATGCCGATGCCCGCGCTGACCACGTCCGATGCCGGAATCCCGGCCTGGTGCAGCACAGACTGCCCCAGCTGCGCCAGGGTCCGGGCAAACTGCTCCGGATTTTCAAATGCCAGGGGCGTGCGCTCCACGGCCAGAATCTGCCCGTCCTCACGGACCAAGCCGGCCTTGAGGTTCGTGCCGCCCACGTCAATGCCAATATAATACATGCCCTCTGCGCCTCCTGTTACTTCTGGCGGCGGCTGCCGGCGTCAGCCCGCATATCCACGCGGCGGGCCAGCTCCTGCGCGGCATTATAGCCGAACTTGCGGTGGCGGTTGTTCATGGCCGCCACCTCCACGATGCTGGCCAGGTTCCGGCCGGGCCGCACCGGAATGGTGACGATGGGTACCTGAATATCCAGGATTTCCGTGAAATGATCTTCAATACCCAGACGGTCATAAAATTTGGTCTGATCCCACTGCTCGAAGTTTACCACCAGATCCAGCTGGGACTCCACCTTGATGGCCCGCATACCGAACAGCTGCCGCACATCGATGACGCCGATGCCCCGCAGCTCAATATAATGCCGGATCACCTCGGGAGCCGTGCCGATGAGCTGGTTGGAAATCCGCCGCAGCTCCACGGCGTCATCCGCCACCAGACGGTGGCCCCGCATAATCAGCTCGATGGCCGACTCGCTCTTGCCCACGCCGGAGTCACCGGTAATCATCACGCCTTCGCCGTAGATATCCAGCAGCACGCCGTGGCGGGTGATGCAGGGAGCCAGCTCCCGGTTGAGATACTCAATGGTGTGGCTGGTAAAGTCCACTGTGGTCTCCTGGGTGCGCAGCAGAGTCTTCTCATGCTCCCGGGCACTCTCCAGGCACTCCGGGAAGCAGTCCAGTCCCCGGGAGATTACCAGGGCCGGAATATCATAGAGGAAGAGGTCATCAAAGCACTTGCGCCGCTGCTCACTGGAAAGACTCTTGAGATACGTCACCTCCGCCTTGCCGATCACCTGCAGACGGCGGGGATCAAAATAGTCATAAAAATCATGGAACTGCAGTCCCGGCCGGTTCACATCCGTAATGGTCAGCACGGCCGTTCCGAAATCGCTTCCCTGATTGAGCACTTCCAAATCAAACAGGGCCACAAACGCGGTGATCTTCATTCCGTTTTCACTCATGGCGTATCCTTCCCTTTCCGATGCGGGCACAGCCCCCGCAGCCTTCCTGCATCCGCCGGACGAACGCCCGGCGGAGCGGTTAAAAAATCAGAGCCTTGCACTGATTTTTATTATATATGAAATTCCCCGCTTCCGCAACACTTTCCCCCTTCCCGGGGCCGGAAAGCCCCCGAAAAAAAGAATCAAAATTTTTTGAAAATTCTTCTTGCATTTTCGAAATATTTCTGGTATTATATCAGCTGTGCCTGTTACTGGGCATGGAAGTACGCAACAGCAAGGAGGTGCAACGGATGGCTAAGTGCGAGTTTTGCGACAAGGGCGTGAGCTTCGGCATTCAGGTGTCCCACTCTCACCGGCGTTCCAATCGTCCCTGGAAGCCCAATGTGAAGCGTGTGAAGGCGATCGTCGACGGTTCCCCCCGCCATGTGTATGTTTGTACCCGGTGTATGCGTTCCGGTAAAGTCACCAGAGCGGTCTGACTTGGACAAACAGAATCCCGGACTTCGGTCCGGGATTTTCTTCTATCCTCCCCTGCTGCAGATATCAAAAAAACCGGAAGGACCTTCGTCCTTCCGGTTTGCTTTTTATTCTGTGTTATTTCTTACATCCAGGTCCGTTCCAGAAGCTCGTCCTTTTTGGCGCGGCCCATGAGTTCACCCACGGCTGTCCCGGGCCTTCATGCCGTGATAGAGAATCTTGTAGTACGCACTCGCAGATGGGCATCTCCACGCCCTCGTTTTGGGAGAGCTGTATGGACACTCTCGGCGGCGTAATATCCTTCCACCTACGGCGCCCACCTGCATCCATGGCCTCCTGGACCG
>ENA-OQIL01000339-OQIL01000339.1-human-gut-metagenome-genome-assembly--contig:-NODE-339-length-18207-cov-5.124170_pt1 | contig 18207 bp, 17 predicted proteins | sample MGYA00242583_ERZ504748 | MGnify/ENA primary metagenome ERZ504748 (study PRJEB26092, sample SAMD00036191) | human gut metagenome | host: Homo sapiens | study: EMG produced TPA metagenomics assembly of...
TTATCCAATGAAAACAAATGCTGTAATTTATTGTAACAAGATTGTAATATTTATTTTTTATATTTTGCACAGAGAACTTGGTTTTCCTCCGGTAATCCATACAATATTTTGGGGATTTTTAGGGTGCATATATTCCAAATAAGAATTAAAATAAAATTACTATTGTGCATATCAAACAAAAATGAGAATCCGAAATAATTGACATATCGTGAAACTTCTCATATAATGCCATTGTCACCTGAAAGCCGTGAATAGAAATATAATGGAACCTATTCAAAAAGTAACGGCGCATAAAGGAGAATTAACGTATGAAAGAGACCACAAAGAAAATTGTAAGCAAGCGGCTTACAAAAGTTGTGGCGCTAGTGCTCATGTGTGTAATCTGCACCAGCGGGGTTATTACCGTAACCGCCCTGAGCAGAGACGTCACCGTTTTAGACGGCGATAAAATGTACGGCCTTACCACGCTCAACGCCAACCCGGATGCGGTGCTGGACCGCCTGGGAATCGAGGTTTCCCCGGAGGATTCCATCGAGTTCGACGAGGCGGCGGCTAAGATTACCATCAAACGGGCGTTTGATGTTACCGTTGAGGTAGATGGAAAGGCTAAAACAGTAACCATGACCGAGGGTACGGTCGCAGACGCGTTGGAGGCATCCAAGGTAGATCTGAAAGAAGGGGACCAGGTAGTTCCCTTTGCGGCTACCAGCCTGGTGCCGGATATGGAAATTAAGGTTGCCAGAGGCGTGGAGGTCACCGTAGAGGCTGACGGGAAATCCGTGAAGGTGAAGGTGCCGGTAACCGCTACGGTAGAAGCGGCTGTGGCCGCCGCCGATTTTACTGTCGGCAAGGACGATGTCCTGAGCGCGGAGAAAACAGATACCGTTTCCGCGGGAATGACCATCAAGCTTGACAGGGTATCCTATCGGGAAACCGAAACCACTCAGGAAATCTCTTATGAATCCACGCAGGAGGAGACCGGCGAGCTGGATCTGGGAGATACCCAGGTGAAAACCGCTGGCGAGAATGGCGCCCGTACAATTGTAACCAGGGAAAAGCTGGTAAACGGCCAGGTGGTGGAAACAGAGGAAATCAGCAGCACCGTGGTGAAGGAGCCTGTAAACGAGGTGCTCCTGGTTGGAACCCGTGAGGTTGAAACCGCTCCGTCCTATGGCGCGGCCTCCACCTCCGGCGGCGTGCTGGTGGACCATGACGGCAACCAGATCGCCTATACCGCCGTGTATACAGGCTCCGCTACCGCCTATACGGCGCCGGCCGGCTCCTTTACGGCCACCGGACGTCCGGCCCAGTATGGGAACGTGGCGGTGAATCCCGATCTGATTCCTTATGGCTCCCGGCTTTATATCTGCTCTCCTGACGGCTCCTATGTTTACGGTTATGCCGTCGCGGCGGATACCGGCGGGGCCTTGATGAGCGGAAGCGCTTTGGTAGACGTGTATTTTGATACGCTGAGCGAGTGCTACGGCTTCGGAAGAAGAACCCTAAGCGTTTATATCCTTGCCTAACGGCGGGAGCCCATGAGCTAGTGCGAAAAGGAAGCCGGACTATAGTCCGGCTTCCTTTTTAGATAGAAAATCCATTGATATAGGGATGGGAAAAAGCGTTAGTTTTCGCTTTAGGGGAAGGAGCGGTACGGGAAATCTGCCGGCCCGAGGAACCGGGAAAAGGATCATTTACAAATTGAGCCTTTCTTTCCCGCGGCGGGTATGGTACAATCAGACTACTGAAAAAAAGGAGGAATTCCATGCTGCAAATAAAACCCATGACCATTAAGGACGAGGCCCAGGTGATGGAGATGGTAAGGGATTTTTACCACAGCGACGCCGTGGATCACGTAGTAGGCGATCAGGTGCTGCACAGAACCTTTTTAGACGCGGTGGGTCAGGAACCGAGCTTGTGGGGATTGGTTCTGTGGGATGGCGGCCAGGCGGTTGGTTTCAGCTATCTCACCAGCTTTTACGCCTGCGAGTGCGGGGGAAAGACCTTGATGATTGAGGAAATTTATTTAAAGGAAAGCTGCCGGGGAAAGGGCTTTGGCAGGCAGTTTTTCCGCTGGCTGTTCCAGGAGTACCCCCAGGTGAAACGCTTCCGCCTGGAGGTAACCAAGGCGAACGCCGGGGCGGCTAAGCTGTACGCTTCCTTGGGCTTTGTGCCCTTGGAGTACAATCAAATGATTTTGGATCGGGAATAGCTGAAAAATCGGTTTCCCTGGCAAAGCCGGGAGGCTTTTTTCGCAAAGGCTAAAGATTAAGAGGCCCTGGGGCGGTTCTGCCCCAGGGCCTCTTAATCTTTAGCGGGATGCGCCTACGGCATCATGGCTGGAACGTCCAATGCGCCGTCATCCGGCATGGTCCAAGGGAAAGAGCCGAGAAGGGCGCAGGCCCTTAAGCGGCCGCGGAGGACCCGCAACAAACGCCTGGGATTAACACAGCGCTTTCAATCCGTAAATTACTGTCCACTTTTGGGCCGCGGCGCGGCGGAGCCCGGAAAGTGAATCCGCACGTCTCCGGCGGCTGCCGCTCGCATGCCCTTCCAGGGCTTTATCTTATAGTGATACGCGGGCTTGTCCGTTTTCATAGGAGCGGAGCAAGAACGCTGCCTGAGAGAAGCTGAAACGAGGCAGTCCCAGAGAAAACGTCGCCGGAACGCCCGGCGGGGAGAAATGCCGTCCAGTGAGAATAAAGGCAGAATCAGAGCTGGGAAAAGACCTGGCCGATTTGCCCCTGAATGAGCAGGTCTGCCTCCTGGTCCAGGGGTAGGGCGGTTTGATTTACCACCGCTAGGCGGCTGCCCTGGAAATAACGCAGCAGGCCGGCAGCCGGATAAACTGTGAGAGACGTGCCGCCCACAATAAGAAGATCCGCTTGGCGGAGAGCGCCTGCAGCTTTTTGAAGCACCGCCTGATCCAGCGCCTCCTCATACAGCACTACATCAGGCTTGACCGCACCGCCGCATTGGTCGCAGCGGGGAACTCCGGAAGAGCGGAGAAGGTATTGGGCGTCAAAAAGCTTACCGCACCGCCGGCAGTAATTCCGGTGGACAGAGCCGTGAAGCTCCAGCACATTCCTGCTTCCCGCCTTCTGGTGCAGGCCGTCGATGTTCTGGGTAATCACAGCAAGCAGCCGTCCCTCCCGTTCCCACTGGGCCAGCTTTTTATGGGCGGGATTTGGCTCCGCGTCTAGATACAGCATTTTGTCCCGGTAAAAACGGTAAAACTCCTCTGGGTTTTTCTCATAAAAGGAACGGCTTAAAATAGTCTCCGGCGGATAACGGTAGGCTTGATGATACAGCCCGTCCACGCTTCGAAAGTCGGGGATGCCGCTTTCCTTTGATACCCCCGCGCCGCCGAAAAAGACCATGGCCCGGCTTTTCTCCGTCAGCTCCTTCAGCCTGGCGATTTCCTGATCCATGAGAAGACCTCCCTTTCTATTTTATTTTTATGCGGGCCGCCCAGAGGATTGACCCTGCCGGGCCGCTGTCCTGTGAAAGCCTGTCCGGCAGCGTTTTTAACAAGACCCTAATAGGAGCTCCGGCTCCGCTCCGGACGGCCTTTTCAGAAAAACCGGCGGACCTCCCTTAAGAGAGCCTCCGCCGGCCTTTTTCTTTTACGATAACGCAATGAGGCGCCGCCCATTCCCTCCAGCCCCCGCGTTATTGATCCACAGTCTCCCCGTCCAGCAGAGCCTGGTCGATGTCCGCAATAGGTAATTCCAGGGTATCCCGTTTGAAATCGATAGACGGCCCTTGGCCTTTAGGCTCCTCCTTCAGGCAGATACCGGCGCAGCTCACCAGAAGCAGGGCAATCTGTACAGCCAGCAAGGCGTACAGCCCGACCTGGTAGACGGCGCCTAAATAGGCCTGCTCCACCGCGGGGAACAGATATTGCGAAAGCAGCAGGGTCAGCCCGCCGGAGGCGGCAAAGAGAGTTACCGCGTACCGGATTTTGCTTTCCAGCAAAGCAACCAGAATGCCGCTGACAATGATCGGCAGATAGTAGATGGCGTCGGTTAAAATGCCGCTGGGAGAGCCTGTCAGGAAGTTCTCGGTAATCTGGGTCCACAGGCTGTCGGTGGCGCCGTAGTTTTCAAAGGCAGGCAGGAACAGAGCGGACAGGGCCAGCACGTCCAATAGAATCGTAGCGATTTGAAGTATTCTTTTTCGAACCATAATCAGCCTCCAAACAGGTTATAAGGATTCCAGGGCTTTTTGCGCCCAGGAAGCGCCTATTCGCAAAAAGCCGGCAGGAGGCACAGACTGGCCGCTGTAACGCTTGGCCACCTCCCTAGACTTCTCATAGGCCTCCATACGGGTGGTTTTGTGATAGGGCTCTCCGGTATCCTTTACAAAAAAGGTAAAGGCCAAATGCCCGGTTTCCCCATCCTTGGCGCAGAAATAACCCTTTTCAAGCTCCTTTCCGTGCTTTTTCAAAGCCACCTTGGACATCGCCAGCTTGGTGAGCTCTACCGCCCGGTCATCCAGGCCGTTTTCAAAAATTAATATTTTTTCCTTCAATTCATTCAAATCCGCCGCCAGCCGCTTGGTAACGCCGCCAAGCTCCGGGTAGCGGTTTTCCGCTTCGGCGTCGTTCAGGCTCTCCTGCTTTGCGCCGGGTACCAGGTAAATCATAAATTTATTGGCCATATCGTGATATAAACAAGGGTAACTGAGCAGCGCCTCATGGCCGCACTGGGGGCATGTCCATGTGAACAGGCTTTCATCCAGCACGGATTCCCGCAGCTCCTGGTCCAAGGTCACGTTGACGCTGGCCCACATTTTCGCGTCCGCTTTTTCTCCGCAGGCGGGACAGGTGATTTCTTTCTTGATAGTTCTGGACATGACAGCTTCCTCCGCAATTGATAACTATTATAATTAATTTTATTGTAACACAGAAACAGGAGAATGAAAAGCAAATAATCGAGTTAGTTATTGACCTTGTTTAAAAAACATGACATAATGGGGATACAGCCGGAAAGGGGGCTTGGGAATGAAGGAAGCGAAACCATCAGAAGGAAAAAGGGTTCATCCCCTGACCAAAATAGGATATTTTCTGCTGACCCAGGGGAACCGTTATGCGAACAGCTTTATTCTGCTGGCGGGCTTCGCCCTGAGCGGCGCTTTTTTTGTGCTGGGGGTCAATTATGTGGCGCCGGCCTTTTCCTATGCCTCCCGGGTTAACGAGGCCCTGCGGCAGGGAATTGAGTTTGTATCCAGAGACGACGCTCTGGCAGCCTGGCAGCAGGCGTGGCTCTCTGTGTTTTTATGCCTGTTTTGCCTGGGAATTATGGTGTTTTGCGTTATGGTGGGCATAAAAATGATTAAAATTATTTTGGAGTTTCAGCGCCGGGGCAGAACTTTATAGCCTTTTTCCCAGGAAATGCTATAATTTTTGTTCCAGGTGAAGTATAATAGAAGAAACTAAAAGGGTAAATGCCATAAACGGAGGGATAAACTATGGATCTTTTCAATACGATTAGCTGCGCTGTTGCCGCCGCTTATGAGGCAGTGGCAAACCGGAACCGGCAGGCAGCGGTGAACAACCGCCTGAAGGCGGTTGTCCGCAGCGAGCTGGCTGCCATCAACCGGGCCTACATCGCCCTGGGAAAGCACTTTTATAACGACCTTCGGAGCCAGGCCGCCGGAGACGAGGCGGTTCTGTGCAATGCCATCGACCAGGCGAAAGAGAGAATCCTGAAAGCCCGTGAGAAGCTTGCGGCGGAAAGCCAGCCTACCAAGGGAAGCGGAAAAGCTAAGGTGAAAAATACCCAGGCCTGGGAGCAGGACGAGGAAAATGACGATGTCCTCACGGAGAACCTGAAGGAAAGCCCCGTGTACCATCCCTTTGTGGCTCAGGCCCAGGAGGCGGAAGAGGATTCCGAGACGGAGGAGCTGAAAATGCCCAGGCCTCATACAGGCGGCGGGGAATCAAAGGAGACTTTTTGATGAAAATTCTGGTTGCGTGCTTTTCCCTTACTGGAAAAACAGAGCTGATCGCTAAAAAATTGGCTAAGTCTCTTGGGGCCGATTATGTGTCTCTGGAACCGGTGAAGTGGAAATCCAAGTTTGCCGCCTATACGGTGGGCCTCTTGCTGGCGCAGCGCCGGAGGGCGGTGGAGATTTTACCCCTGGAGGACGTGGATGTGGATTCCTACGACTGCGTGGTGGTCTCCGGCCCGGTCTGGGGAGGCGCTCCGGCGCCGGTGCTCAACGGGTTTATCCGTCAGTACCAGCTGGAGGGAAAGCAAACCTACGGCCTGCTTTCCTGCGGCCTGGAGGGAAAATCCGCGTCGAAGCTTTTGCGGGCGGAGCTGGAGGCTGCGGGCACCAGATGCCGGTCAGTCATTACCGTGAAGGCGGAGAATGAAACCTTGGAGGCCCTGGAAAAGGGAAAAATTGAGTTTTTGATGCGTGAAAACGGGAAAATTATTTTACAGGTAAGTGAAAAGCACCGCAGGAAAAAGAACCTGACGGAAAATCAGGTTCAGGAAATGCGGGAACTGATCGAGGCGTCGGAAACCGACGACAGCGTCAAGAAAAGTGCTTACGCGCCTGAAAAGGAGAACGTCTCCCCAGAGGGGCAATCGGAAGAAAAACGGATAATCCGAAAACCCAGGCCGCCGAAGGAGACGGCGCCCATGGGGATGAGCCCCGGACGGAGGAGCCGGCTCAGCCCGCGCCCGCCGGAGAGAAGGCAGGCGGGAGGGCTCCGGAAGGAGAGCAGCAGGAAGCCGGCGCAATGCCGAAAAAAATAAGAAAAGGGAGAAAGCGCAATGAAAAACAACCCAGTAGTGACGATTGAGATGGAAAACGGCGGCGTGATGAAGGTGGAGCTGTACCCGGAGACCGCGCCTAATACGGTGGCCAATTTTATTTCCCTGGTGGAAAAGGGATTTTATAATGGAACGATCTTTCACCGGGTAATTCCCGGCTTTATGATCCAGGGCGGCGATCCGGAGGGCACCGGCATGGGCGGCCCCGGTTACCGGATCAAGGGGGAATTTACGGCCAACCGGTTTCAAAACGATTTGAAGCACACCAAGGGAGTTATTTCCATGGCCCGGTCCGGCCATCCGGACAGCGCCGGCTCTCAGTTTTTTATCATGGTGGATGATGCTCCCCATTTGGACGGCCAGTACGCTTCCTTCGGTAAGGTAATAGAAGGAATTGAGGTGGCGGATCAGATCGTATCCGTCGCTACCAATTACAGCGACCGTCCTCTGGAGGAGCAGAGGATGAGGTCTGTCACGGTAGAGACGTTTGGGGAGACTTATCCTCAGCCGAAGAAAGCGTAAAAAGAATCATGGGAGTCCTCGGTCTCACAGCCCTTGCACGTGCGGCCGCGAAGGAAACGCGGCCCCTCGAGCAAGCGGAACCGGCGGAGGGAGTTCCAATATACTATCGGATCAGCAATCCGGAAAGAACAGTGCGGGCTGCTGTTGCTCCGGAAAAAGGAAACGCGGCCGAAAAAAGGCGCCTTACGGCGCTCTTGGAGCTTTTGTGCCTTTCACGGATGCGGCGCGCTGCTGGAAACCGCCTGCTTTGCGGGCAGCCGGAGCTTTCAGTGAATTGTTTTCCGCCTAACTGGCTTGACCGATGTTCCGATACGAAAAAAACAGGAAAAAGGATGCGGAGAAATCCGCATCCTTTTTTGAACAAATAAAGTGCTTTTTAGCCGCGAATATACAGGAATCCCGGATCTTTTCCGGAACCTGCTAAGAAACAGCGGAATTTCCAGGCTTCTGTTTAAAAGCTGAGAAATCATTAACAGTCCTGTCCCAAGCCGTTTTTTTGCAAACTCAATCCTCGGCCCAATCCCTGGCCCTGGTGACGGCTTTTTTCCAGCCCTTCAGCAGGCTTTCCCGGCGCTCCAGGTCCATGCTGGGCGTGTAAACCTTATCGATGGCCCAAAGCTCCTTGATCTGCTGCAAGCTGTCCCACGCACCGGTGGCCAAGCCCGCCAAATAGGCGGCGCCTAAGGCGGTGGTTTCCCGGATCATGGGCCGGCGCAGGGAGCGTCCCATAATATCGGACTGGAACTGCATCAAAAAGTCGCTGCGGCTGGCGCCGCCGTCAACCCGGAGCTCCTGGATTTCCAGGCCGGTATCCGCGATCATGGCATCCAGCACATCCTTGGTCTGATAGGCGATAGACTCCTGGGCAGCCCGGATAATATGGTTCCGGTTGGCGCCTCGGGTCAGGCCCACAATGGCGCCTCTGGCGTACATATCCCAGTAGGGCGCTCCCAGGCCGGTAAAGGCAGGCACGATGTATACCCCGGCCGTATCGTCTACCTTGGAAGCGAAATAGTCCGCGTCCGGCGCCTCGTCGAATAAGCGGAGCTCATCCCGCAGCCATTGAATCACCGCCCCGCCGACAAATACGCTGCCCTCCAGCACATAGCGCAGATCTCCGGGGAGGCTGGCCGCGATGGTGGTCAGCAGCCCGTTTTGGGATACGCATGGCTCGGAACCGGTATTCATCAGCAGGAAGCAGCCGGTGCCGTATGTATTTTTCGCCATCCCCTTGTCAAAGCAGGTCTGGCCAAACAGCGCCGCCTGCTGGTCTCCGGCGATCCCGGCGATGGGAACCTCTACGCCGCTGATGTTATAGGTGCCGTAAACCTCGCTGCTGGAACAGACCTTCGGCAGCATGGATTTGGGAATCTGCAGCCTTTCCAGAATCTTATCATCCCAGCACAGCTTATGGATGTCAAACAGCATCGTGCGGGAAGCGTTGGTGTAGTCGGTGACGTGAACCCTGCCGCCTGTCATGTTCCAAATCAGCCAGGTGTCCACCGTGCCGAACAGAAGCTCCCCGCGCTGGGCCCGTTCACGGGCGCCCTCCACATGGTCCAGAATCCATTTGATTTTGGTGCCGCTGAAATAGGCGTCGATGATGAGTCCGGTGGTTTCCCGGATGTAAGGCTCCAGCCCTTCGGCCTTCAGCTTTTCACATTCCTCCGCGGTACGGCGGCACTGCCATACAATGGCGTTGTAAATGGGACGGCCGGTATTCTTATCCCAGACAATGGTAGTCTCCCGCTGGTTGGTGATGCCGATGCCGTAAATATCCTCGGGAGAAACGCCGCCTTTCAGCAAGGCCTCTGTCAGGACGGAAATCTGGCTGGCGTAGATATCCATCGGGTCGTGCTCCACGTAGCCGGCTTTCGGATAATGCTGGGCGAATTCCTGCTGCGCCATGGAAATAATGTTTTGATTGCGGTCGAAAATGATCGCCCGGGAACTGGTGGTTCCCTGGTCCAGTGAAACCAGATACTGCTTCATTACGGTGACCTCCCTGATTGAAAATAAATTTGAATAGTTTTCAACAATCAATGATTTAATTATAGCTTTTTTTTCGAGAGGACACAAGAGCTATTTTAAAATTTTATCTTGCCGATTTTTAAGCCCCGATAACAAATTTTCGATAATTTTCGCCCTTTTATTGAAATTATTTTCTTTTGTGATAAAATAAAAACACGTAGAGGGCCATTATGCTGCTTTTTATTCTACTTTTGATATAAAATTGATCGGGGAATGTTGTGATGTCATGAAAGCAATCGGTGCCGGACATAATATGGTGGATGTGAAAAAAATCAACCGAGGGTTGATCCTGTATTTGATTTATCAAAACAAGGGGCTTTCCAGAAAGGCGCTGGCAGCGAAGACAGGGCTGACGCCGGCGGCGATTACGCTGATTATCGGCGATATGCTCCGGGAGGGCTTGCTGGTGGAAACCCATACGGTTCACAATGGGAACAGCCTGGGGCGGAAGGAAGTTATTTTAGACATTAACCTGTGCGCTTATGTAGCCTTGGGGATTTATTTAGAACCATGCCGGGCGAAAATTTTATGCTGCGACCTGTCGAACCGGGAGATCTTTCAAACAGAACTGACAAGCGGGGAGAAGGAAGGCTCCTTTTCCAGCTTTTTAGACAAGCTGGCGGAGAAAATTTCGAGTCTGCTGGAGGAATATGGAATTAAAACCCGATACCGCCTCATCGGCGCGGGCGTCGCCTTGCCGGCAGACGGCTCTGAGGAAGGAAACGATGAGGCGGCTCCGGAATACGAAAAAAAGAGAGGAATGGTTCAGAAGGAGCTGTCCCGCAAATTAGGCGTGGACGTTTGGGCGGACAGCCTAACCTGCACCATGGCCGCCGCAGATGTCTTTCTTTCCGGCGAAACCATGGGACAGAATATTCTGTTTGTGAAATATGGCCCGAAGATAGACGCGGGCTATCTGTCCCTGACCTATTATCCGCAGGAATACCGGTCGAAACCGGTTTCCCTGGATCACTTTCTGATTGATCCGATGGGGAAGGACTGCGGATGCGGGAATAGGGGCTGCCTGCATACGCTGGCCGGGTTTCAGGAGCTGGCGGAAGAGCTTCGGGGAATTTATTCGGAGGAAAAAACGCCGGAGCTTGTCAGGATGACCCAGGGCCATAAAGAGCAGGTAGTGGGCAGCCGGCTCCGGGAGTTTTACCATGCCGCTGACCCCGCGGTCAGGGAGGTAATCGAGAAAGGCGCCTTTTATCTGGCCATGACGTTGAAAAACTGCCTGGTCATGCTGAATTTATCCACCGTAGTGGTGTACGGGGATTTGTTTTTTGACTCCGAGTATTGGGAGTGCTTCAGCCGTTTTCTGGATATTCTCCGTTGCAGGGGAAGGGTTCGTTTGAGCGGGTTCCACAAGGAAATTGAGACGGAGGGGCCGGCGTTTTCCATGGTAGGCCGGTTTTTCGCAAACGGCGGCCTCTTGGAAAAGGTGAGAAAGTAGGGAAGCGCGGCGTTATGGAAAAATTGCTGGTAAGCGGATGTCTTTTGGGGCATCCTTGCCGTTACGACGGAAAGGCCAAAAGAAACGAGGCGGTTTGCGCCTTGCGGGAAAAATGGGAACTGATTTCCGTGTGCCCCGAAACGATGGGCGGGTTAAAGGCTCCCAGGGAACCGGCGGAACAGAGGATGGTCGATGGCTGCCGGAGGGTTATTTCCAGAGATGGAAGGGACTTGACGGCGTTTTTTGAAAAGGGCGCGCAAAGGGTGCTGGATTTGGCTCTGGAGAAGGGCTGCAGATTTGCCGTTTTAAAGGAAAACAGCCCCTCCTGCGGGTGCGGCTGCATTTACGACGGCACCTTTACCGGCCGGAAAATTCCCGGAATGGGGATAGCGGCCGGCTTGCTGACGAATCACGGGATCACCGTGGTGGGAGAAACCGGTCTGGAAAAGCTGCCGGATGGGGCCGTTCCCGGCCGTGAACAGGAATAGAAGCAAGGGGGCAAGAGCATTTTTCAGAGTCCTCTGAGCAGGATAGGAGCCCGGAGGCAGCGGCGGGGCCCAGAGGCGGAGAAGAATCAGAGGCTGCGGGATTTTTCAAGGGAAAGCGGGGCAGGGAATAAACCGTTGCTGCTGGCAATTAGGTTAAGATGCCTGCGGCCTTGGCGCGATGATTTCAGGAATTGTCTCCGGCTGGCTGGGAAAGATGGAAAAGTAAATATTTAGTGAACTTACCCGGCAAAAACAGGATCGGAAGGAAAATGTGCTATAATAACGGTAACGCACATTTTCCATTTTTGTTGTTTAACGGGCTTTGCGGCAGCTTAAAATCTTTTCAAAAAGCCATGAAATAGCTACGATGATAAAACAGTATTCCACTGCCGGCATATGACAGACTGAAAATTTGGGAAAACAGGATCTACTGGTCCGCCTGATAAAAGGAGGGGCTTTGTGAGCAGCACGAAGAAGTTTTTCAAATCCTCTATGGTCTATTTTATGGGAAATGTTCTGACCAAGATCATTTCCTTTTTTCTATTGCCCTTATATACCACCCGCATCAGCACGGATGAATACGGCTATTTTAATACGTCCACCAACTACCTGGATATTCTGATCGCCATCCTCTGTATGGAGATCTGGTCCGTCATTATGCGGTTTATGTTCGACTATGAGGGCCGTCGGGGCAAGGAAAAAGCCATCACCAACGGCCTGGTGATTTTTTGTGTGTCGCTGCTGGGATACTGCGCCGTTTTCGCTGTGCTGGCCCTGGCTCTGGATTTACAGTACCTGCTCCTGATTTTTATCATGGGGCTTTGCAGCATGATTCAGGCGATCTACACCTATACCACCAGAGGCCTGGGCTACAACGCGGTTTTTGCCGTTTCCGGCATCGTAGGAAGCCTGGTGAATTCCCTGACCAATGTGGCGCTGATTTTGGGCTTTTCCATGACGGTAAAATCTCTTTACCTGGCGGCGATCGCCGGGTATGTGGTGCAGATTCTGATGCTGGAAAGAAAGGTTCATTTGCTCAGAGCCATCCATCCTAAGCTGGTGAGGCCCAGGCTGCTGAAGCGGATGCTGCGGTTCTCTCTGCCCTTGGCCGCCAACGCGGTGTGCGCCTGTTTTTTGACCAACTATAACAGCATCATGGTCACAAATCTGCTGGGGCTCAGCGAAAACGGGGTGTTCAGCGCCGCCGGGAAATTCGCCGTAGCCCTGACTCTGGTGTCCAGCTGCTTTTCCATGGCCTGGCAGGAGCTGTTTTTCTCCAAGGGAGGCGAGGAGGATAAGGGCGCTTTCTATACCCGGGCAATGTCCTACTATTACCGTTTTTTGACGCTGACTCTGGCGCTTTTGCTCCCGGTCGTGAATGTGGTGTTTTCGTTTTTCATCGGCCCGGAGTATGCCGGCGCCTTTCCGTTGGTGCCTCTGTATCTCATTTCGACCGGCGCCAGTATTTACTCCGGCTTTTTAGGGTATATCTTCAGCTCGGACAAACGGACCAACGTGGTAATGGTTTCCACGTTGGCGGCGGCGGCTGTCAACGTGGCCTGCCTGCACCTGACGATCCGCTGGATCGGCGCCCAGGCTGCCAGCCTGGCCTTGCTGCTGGGCTTCGCGGCGTGTATCGTAATCCGCCAGGCGATTTTGAAAAAGGAAACCGGAGCGAAATTTCCGTTTCCCTTTTTTCTGTTTTCCGTCGTCCTGCTGGGAGTGTCCGGATATGTATATTTCGCCTTTGGCAGGCTGGTGAATTTCTGCTATGGATTGGGCGTGTTCGCGCTGTTCTGCTTTTTGTTTCGGGATTTGCTCAAAAGCCTGCTGCAAAGCGGCAGAGCCTTCCTGACACGGCGGAAGGGGGGCAAAAAGGCTTCCGGCTCCAGGGAATAGTTTTTTGACAGGGAGCTTTATCCTAAAAGCCTGTGGCGCCGGTTCCACGGTAAAAGCTGAAAAACGCGGCGGAAGCCGGCCTAAAGGTGCCTGGCGCAGGGCCCGGTGGTATCCCGGAGGATCAGCTGGGGCCGCAGCAGCAGACGCCCCATGGGGATCTTATTCCGAAGTCCTTCCAGCATATAAAAGGCGGCTCTTCCCAAAGAGAGGCTGTCCTGGCGAACCACGGTAAAGGGTTCCTTTTTTTCTGACGCTTCCAGACGGCCGCTAAGCCCCAGCACGCTGATCTCCTCCGGAATCCGGCGGCCCATCGCCCGCAGGCAGGCAAGCACAGAGCTGGAAGCCTGACTGCCCGCGCACAGTACAGCCGTGGCGCCAAAGGACAAAAGCCGGTCCACAAAGGGGCGGACGCTTTCTTCTCCGCGGCAGTCGGCATACAGGGTGTCCTGATACGTTAGCTGAAGAACCTCCAGAGCGTCCCGATAAGCCGTAGCCCACAGCCCGGATAACGGAAAATCCGGCAAACCGTTCAATAGAGCGATTCTTTTATGCCCGAGCTGGCAGAGATGCTCTACCGCCATAAAGACGCCGCGCCTGTAGTCGCTTCCCACACTGCCTGAACAGGGGCCGTTGGATTCCTCTTCCCAAAAGACCAATGGGAAGGCTGAATTAATTAAGTTTTTTTAAATAATTGGATTGAAAAAAAACGAATCGAGCGGCTGCTTTATCAGAAATGCACCGGCGTAATTATGGCGGAGCAAAAAATGTATCCAAAGCTTCCTGAGAGGACAGAAGCCCCTGAAAGGGCGCCAAATCGGCTTGCCAGCCGTTTTGGGGCGGCCGTAGTTCGGAACCCCCATGGCCAGATCATAGCCGAATTGGCCAGCGGAAAGAAATTCTTCCCTTTCCGCTAAAACGCAGACCTTCCGCACGCCGGATTTTTGCACCTTTCGGCCGGCGTAACCCATCTCAACAGCGGTTTTTAAAATCAATGCCCTTGTGCTTTCGCTGACGTCGTTAGCGCCGTTAAGCCCCTTAGAAACCGTGCTTACCGCAACGCCCAGCCGCCGGGCGATATCCGTGATGGTTACCATGGCCGAACCTCCTGACTTGATAGGATTCTACAATTTAGTAGTATACCTCTGGTTTTCAAAATTGACAAGCGCTGATACCAAAGGATTTTTCGGCCCCGCTTCCGGTCCTCAAGGGACGCTGTCTGTAAAAAATCCGGAAATACCGGGCTCCGGCGGCTGGGACGTTTCTTGTACAGCACAAAAAGAAATTGGTAAAATGTTCCTGAAAATATCCCGGGTTTTACGGAAAAATCCTGACTTTTTACGCCACAATAAACATAGATTGTTTTGATGACCAGTGAAACAGAAAAGAGGAACAAAATGAGTCAATTTCAAAAAGATGTGATATCCTTTCTCAGACTGCAATACGGCAAAGCTCTGGCGGAGGCGGATGCGACGGAGATATACCACAGCGTCTCTGCGGCCGCCATGTGCCAGGCCAGAAAAAACTGGGGGCGGCTTGAAGAAGGGAAAAAGGTGTGCTATTTTTCCGCGGAGTTTCTGGTGGGCCGGCTGGTTTCCGGCAACCTGGTGAATTTAGGGCTGGCGGATCAAACAGAAGAGCTGCTGCGGGAAAACGGAGTGGATGCTTCCGTACTGGAGGAAATCGAGGATGACGCCCTGGGAAACGGCGGCTTGGGCCGTCTGGCGGCCTGCTTTTTGGATTCCGCCGCAACCCACGGCATTGCCATGAACGGCTATGGCATCCGCTACCGGTATGGTTTGTTCCGCCAATCTTTTGAGAACGGGTTCCAAAAGGAGACGGCTGACCGGTGGCTGCGCTTCGGGGATCCCTGGTCGGTGCGCCGGGAGGATGAAAGGGTCCGGGTGGATTTCAAGGGTCAAAGCGTTTGGGCGGTGCCTTATGATTATCCGGTGATCGGCTACGGCGGCAGAACGGTAAATACCATGCGGCTGTGGCAGGCGGAACCGATGGAGGAATTCCGGTTCGATCTGTTCAATGAGCAGAAATATGATAAGGCCTATGAGGAAAGAAACCGGGCGGAAGCGATTTCCGCGGTTCTGTATCCCAACGACGATACTGACGCAGGCAAGCGCCTGCGTCTAAAGCAGCAGTACTTTTTCAGCAGCGCCTCTCTGCGGGATCTGGTGAAAAAATATGAGGGAAAATATGGCGGCGATTTTTCCCATTTTTCAGAGGAGTACGCGATCCAGCTTAACGATACCCATCCGGTGGTATCGATCCCGGAGCTGCTGCGGATTTTCATGGAGGAAAAAGGAATGTCCTTTCGGCAGGCGTTCCCGATTATCCGGCAGACCTTCGCCTATACCAACCACACGGTCATGGCGGAGGCCCTGGAGAAGTGGAGCGTGAAGCTGTTCCGTTCTGTGATCCCGCAGGTGTACCGCTATGTGATGATGCTCCAGCGGTCTTTGCTGAAAGCGCTGGAGCAAAAGGGGATTACCGGCCAGGCCCAGGCGCCTTATCTGATTATGGACGGCAGTCTGGTGCATATGGCCCGGATGGCCGTATACGGCTCTCACGCGGTGAACGGTGTGGCCCAGATCCACACGGAAATTCTGAAAAAATCCGTGCTGAAGGAATGGTATCAGCTGACGCCGGAGAAATTCCAGAATAAGACCAACGGCATCACCCAGCGGAAATGGCTGCTGCAATGCAATCCGGCGCTGTCCCGGTTCATTACGGAACGAATCGGCTCCGGATGGATCACTCATTTGGACCAGCTGAAGAAAATGGAGCGGTTCCAGAACGATCCGGAGACGCTCCGGCGCTTTGGAGAAATTAAACGCCGCAATAAGCAGGTACTGGCGGACTATATTGAAAAGGTGGAAGGGGTAACGGTCAGCCCGGACTTCCTGTTCGACGTTCAGGCCAAGCGGCTTCATGAGTATAAGAGGCAGTTATTGAACGCGTTTTCCATTTTAGATATTTATTACGGGCTAAAGGAGGGCCGGATCGCAGGCTTTACACCTACCCTGTTCCTGTTCGGCGCCAAGGCGGCGCCCGGATATTTCCGAGCTAAGGGGATCATCAAATATATCAGCGAGATTGCAAAGCTGATCGACGGTGACCCGGCGGTGCGGGGTCGGATGCAGGTTCTGTTCCTCACCAATTACGGGGTGTCCTACGCGGAAAAGCTGATGCCGGCGGCGGAGATTTCAGAGCAGATTTCCACGGCGGGAACAGAGGCCTCCGGTACCAGCAACATGAAATTTATGCTCAACGGCGCTGTGACCTTAGGAACCTATGACGGCGCCAACATCGAGATCGTGGAGCAGGCCGGAGAGGATAACAATTATATTTTCGGGGCCAGAATTGAGGAAATTGAGAAAATCAGGGAGTCCTACGACCCCGTTAAGCTTTACCAAAGCAATCCCCGGCTGCGCCGGGCAGTGGATTCCCTGGTGGACGGCACCTTTTCCGACGGCGGCACCGGTATGTTCCGGGAGCTTTACGACGCGCTGCTGAAGGGCGCGTCCTGGCACCAGCCGGATCACTATTTTCTGCTCAAGGATTTTGATTCCTATCAGGAGACCCGCCTGCGGGCCAACCGGGAGTATCAGAATCCGGAGCTTTTCTACCGCAAGTGCTATTTGAATATGGCCAACGCTGGAAAGTTCAGCAGCGACCGGACGATCCGCCAGTATTATGAGGAAATCTGGTTGAACCGGTAAAGGGCCGCAGGCGCGGGCCGCCAAGAATGGAAGCCAACCTTATAGGAAAAGACGAGAACACCCGGCGCTTTTCAGGCGGTTCATGCCTAAAAAGCGCCGGGTGCTTTTTTTGTGAGCCGGAGATTCTTTCTGAGAGAGGATTGTGGTATAATAATCGCAGGGCAGGCGAAGCCGAAGATTTCCGACTCCTGAGCAAGCATGGGAGCAAAACAGAATGGATTTGCGATTCCATGCAGTACGGAAGTCCGCTTTTGCGGCGTATCGTGGTATCATTGTTTTGTGTTCCGAAAAGGTTTCATGCCGCCGTTCCCTTGCTTTTACGCCGGCGTCAAGAGCATAGTCCAAGCGGCCCTTAAGCCGGGCCGGACAGCTTAGCGGTCATGCCGGACAACAGCGCGCCGGGCGCGGGGACTTATGCCGCCGGAAAAAAGCCCTCGCGGCGCGGCAAGCGGAGCTTCAAAGCAAATCATAAGGTGCGAAAAAGGAACGCCAAGGAACGAAAACAGAACGGAGCTTTTTCTGCTTATGGCCGCCGGCCGGTAAGGTTGGCGAAAAAACCGGTGAGGAAAAGAGCCGCGCAGAAAACAGCGACTGTGGAAGGAGCTCTGTAATAAAAAAATTCCATTCCCAGAGCCGCCAGGGCAAGAGCGGCCTTTACCGCTTCCGCTGGAATCCGGAAATTCCGGGAGAGCTCCCGGGACCAGCATAGGGACAGACCGAAAAAGACGGCCATAACCGCGACTTCAGCCAGACTGATCCATGCCCATCTTATGTCGTAGGTGGTAGAGGCGAGATAAGAAAAATAACGCTGTATGGGCGTCAGAAGAAGTAGAAGAACTACGGAGAGAATGGATGCGGTGAGATAACAGGCTTTAGAATGCTTCAATGCGCTGCCCTCCTAACACAAGTAGATTTAATAAAAATATACAATATAACAATATGATTGTCAATTATTTTATAGAAAAAGTATATTGCCTAAAATGAAAAGTGTCCGGGGCTTCAGAAAGTGCGGGCGGCTTCTTGGAGCCTTTATGAAATTTTTGAGGAATCCAAGCTGCGAAGAACAAATGCGCAGTGAGAATTTAGATAAAAATAAGCCCCCTGAACTGCTCAGGGGGCTGAAGGGAAGAGAAAAGGAAGGAAACCTTACTTGATATCGATTTTTGTGGGGGTCGGAACCACTTCCACCTGTTTGGGAAGCTCTACCGAGAGGATTCCGTTATCATAGGAGGCGTTGATTTTAGCCTGGTCGATATCGGAAATGTCGAAGCTTCTGGTAAAGGAGCCGTACT